>WNFI01166003.1_pt2 | contig 25797 bp, 26 predicted proteins | sample 5400471 | NCBI WGS metagenome assembly WNFI01 (sample SAMN13153348, study PRJNA577476) | soil metagenome | isolation source: 100 cm saprolite on Douglas fir-dominated hillslope | place: USA:California | collected 2013-09-17 | reverse complement strand
GGCCAAGCGCGAATCGCCCTTTGGCGTCCCCGTCGCCCACGGCTACTTCTCGCTCTCGTCGATCGCGGGCCTCTTCTTCGAGCTGGTCGAGGCGCGCGGCATGGCCGCGGTGGTCGCCGAGGTGCGCGAGCGCGTGTACGGCCGCCCAGTCTACGTCTCGTTCGACATCGACGCGGTCGATCCCGCCTTCGCGCCTGGCACGGGCACGCCGGTGCCGGGCGGGCTCACCTCCCGCGAAGCGCTGCAGCTCCTGCGGGGCCTCGCGGGCGTCCACCTCGCGGGCATGGACCTGGTGGAAGTCTGCCCCATGCTCGACCACGCGGACTTGACCTCGCTCCTCGGCGCACACCTGCTCTTCGAGGGCGTCGCGCTGGTGCGGCCCTAGTCCGCGGCCCGCGGCTCTAGTAGGAATGCCCGCCGGGACGCGGGCGCCTGCTGGAGACGGAGCGGGACATGGAAAAACTGGTCATCGATGGCATCGCGGGCCTGAAGGCGCTGGCCGGCAAGAGCCTGGGGGCCTCCCAGTTCCGGACGCTGAAGTTCGAGGACATCGTGCGCTTCGCGGACGCCACCGGCGACCACCAATGGATCCACGTCGACCGCGAGCGGGCCAAGCGCGAATCGCCCTTTGGCGTCCCCGTCGCCCACGGCTACTTCTCGCTCTCGTCGATCGCGGGCCTCTTCTTCGAGCTGGGCCAAGCGCGAATCGCCCTTTGGCGTCCCCGTCGCCCACGGCTACTTCTCGCTCTCGTCGATCGCGGGCCTCTTCTTCGAGCTGGTCGAGGCGCGCGGTTTCGCTCTGGTGGTGAACTACGGGCTCAACAAGGTCCGCTTCCCCGCGCCGCTCAAGGAGGGCGCCCGCTACCGGCTGGCCTGCAGGCTGCTCGAGGTGAAGGAGATCCCCGGGGGCGCGGAAGGCAACCTGGCGGCGGACATCGAGGTGGAGGGCGAAACGAAGCCAGCCTGCGCGGCCGAGCTGGTGTTCCGCTTCTACCTCCAGTAGCGAAATCGCCATGTCCCTGCGCGAATACAACTTCGACGGGCTGGTGGGTCCCACGCACAACTATGCCGGACTGTCGCGAGGCAACCTCGCTTCGCTGGCCCACGCCGGCCAGCCGGCGAACCCGCGGCGGGCGGCGCTGCAGGGCATCGAGAAGATGCGCCTGGTCGCCTCGCTGGGCATAGGCCAGGCGGTGCTGCCGCCGCAGGAGCGGCCGCATCTGGCGACGCTGCGACGCCTGGGGTTCGTCGGCCGCTCGCGGGGCGACCACGCGCAGGCGATCGCCGAGGTGGTGGCCGCGGGCGAGGAGGGCGAGCGGCTCTTGCGGCTGTGCTCGAGCGCGGCGGCGATGTGGACGGCGAACGCCGCCACCTGCGTGCCCTCGGCGGACAGCGAAGATGGGCGCCTGCACCTGGTGCCAGCGAACCTCGCTTCCATGTTCCACCGCTCGCTGGAGGCGGAGCAGACCGCGCGGGTGCTGCGGCGCATCTTCGCCGACGAAGAGCGGTTCGCGGTCCACGACCCGCTGCCGGGCGGGGCGCAGCTTTCCGACGAAGGCGCTGCGAACCACACGCGGCTCTGCGCGCCGGGGCAGCCGGCGGTCCACCTGTTCGGTTGGGGACGCCGCGGGTTGGGCGGCGCGGCCGAGGCCGGCGAGCCGTCGCGCTCGCCGGCGCGACAGACGCTGGAGGCATCGCGGGCGCTGGCGCGGCTGTGCAAGGTCGCGCCCGGGCGTGCGCTCTTCCCGCAGCAGCACCCCCGCGGCATCGACGGCGGCGCGTTTCACACCGACGTGCTGGCGGTGGGCAACGACGAGGTACTGCTCCTGCACGAGCTGGCCTTCGCCGGCGCGCGGCAGCTTCTGGACGAGCTGCAGCGGATGCTGGGCGGGCGCCTGCGGGCGGTGCTCGCGACCGAGGCCGAGCTGCCGCTCGCGTCGGCGGTGGCGGCGTATCCGTTCAACTCGCAGCTCCTCACGCTCCCGGACGGGTCGATGTGCATCCTGGCACCGGAGGAGGCGCGGACCGAGCCGAGCGCGCGCGCGTACCTGGACCGGGTGCTCGCCGAGGCGGGCCCGGTGAAGCGAGTGCACTACCTGGCGCTGCGCGACTCGATGGAGAACGGAGGCGGACCGGCCTGCCTGCGGCTGCGCATCCAGCTCACCGACGACGAGCGCGCGCGGGTCCGGCCGCGGGTGTTCGCCGACGTCTCGTTGCTCGACGAGCTTTCCGCGTGGGTCAAGCGCCACTACCGCGAAGCGCTGACCTTCGACGACCTGCGCGATCCGAAGCTCTGGCACGAGCAGAGGCGCGCGCTCGACGAGCTGACGGGGATCCTTCGCCTCGGCTCGATCTACGACTTCCAGCGCTGAGCGCGGAGGTGCTGCGATTCGAGGAGCGGTCAGGACTTGAGGGCGGCCGTCAGCTTCATCATCGTGTCCTTGGCGTCGCCGAAGAGCATGAGCGTCTTGTCGCCGTAGTAGAGATCGTTGTCGATTCCCGCAAAACCGGGGTTCAAGCTTCGCTTGCTGACGATCACGACCCTCGCCTTCTCCACCTCCAGGATGGGCATCCCGTAGATCGGGCTCCCCGGCGTCCGCTTGGCGGCGGGATTGACCACGTCGTTCGCGCCCACCACCAGGACGACGTCGGTTTCGGGAAGCAGGGAGTTGATCTGGTCCATGTCGTAGAGCTCGTCGTAGGGCACGTTGGCCTCCGCGAGAAGCACGTTCATGTGCCCGGGCATCCGGCCGGCGACCGGGTGGATGCCGTAGCGAACCTGCGCGCCCTTGCTTTTGAGCACGTCCGCCAGTTCCTTGACGCGATGTTGGGCTTGCGAGACCGCCATGCCGTATCCGGGGACGAAGACGATCGATCGCGCCGTGCCCAGGATCTCGGCAGCCTCCTCGATCGAGACCTGCCGGATGGGTTTCGTGCTTTCCTGAAGGCCCGCCGGCCGCTCCTGCACCTTTCCGAACGCGCCGAAGAGGACGTTGGTGATGGAGCGGTTCATCGCCCGGCACATGAGGATGGAGAGGATGAGGCCGGAGGAGCCGTCGAGCGAGCCGGTGATGATCTGGATCTTGTTGTCGAGCATGAAGCCCATCGCCGCGTCGGTCAGGCCGGCATAGGAGTTGAGCAGCGCGATGACCACGGGCATGTCCGCCGCGCCGATGGGCAGGATGAGGAGGATGCCGAAGAAGAGGGCCAGCCCCACCATGGAATAGAAGGCGGTCGTGGCGGTGGGAATGAACATGAGCGCGACGATGAGCGCCAGCATTCCCCCGAGGAGCGAGAGGTTGAAAAAGTTCTGCCCGCGAAAGGTGATCGGAAAACCGCCGATGATCCCCTGCAGCTTGCCGGCGGCCATCAGGCTGCCGGTGAAGGTCAAGGACCCCAGCATCACCTCGATGCCGATCACGCCTACCCTGACCGAGCCGAGCGCGGCACCGTGACGGTAATACTCGGAGATGCCGATCAGCGAGGCCGCGAGCGCTCCGAACGAGTGCGAGAGCGCCGTGCGCTGGGGCACGGCCGTCATGGGAATCCAGATCGCGAGCGGCGCTCCGATGAGCGTACCGAGGACGAGTCCGGCGGCGATCCATTTGTAGTCGATGATGTCGTGGTGCAGCAGCGATCCGATGATGGCGAGGAGCATCCCCAGCTCGGCGAGGAACATGCCGCGGCGGGCGGTCCGGGGATGGCTGAGCCCGCGCAGCCCCATGATGAAGAGGATGGCGGAGAGCAAGTAGCAGAGCTGCAGCAGGTTGCGCTGCATGGCTACTTGCCTTTGGATGCTGCGCCCTGCGGGCTCCGCCCGTCGCCGGCAAAGCCGGCTCCTCCGGATACTGCGCCCTTCGGGCTCCGCTCGTTGCCGGCTTCGGATCCTCCGGTCCGGAACATCTTGAGGATGCGGTCGGTGATGAGGAAGCCGCCCACCACGTTGATGGTGGAAGCGGTGACGGCGATGAACCCCAGCGCCGTGCTCACCTCGTTGTATCCGGCGCCGGCGACCACCAGCGAGCCGACCAGCGAGATGCCGGAGATGGCGTTGGTGGCCGACATCAGCGGCGTGTGCAGGAGCGGCGAGACCCGAGAGATGAGCTGGTAGCCGAGGAACCCCGCCAGGACGAAGATGTACAAGTCCCCGATCAGACCGATGTCGATCATGACGCCCCCTGGAGCACCTCGCCGGCATGCGCGACGAGGCAGCCCTTGACGATCTCGTCGGTGAGGTCGAACGAAAGCTTCCGCGCTTCGCGGTCGTAGAGGTGGAGCAGGAACGCGAGCACGTTGCGCGAATAGAGCTGCGACGCCTGCCAGGCCATCGCGCTGGGAAGATTCACGGGCCCGAGGATGGTGACGCCGTGCAAGACGATCGTCTTGCCTGGCTCGGTGAGCTCGCAATTGCCTCCCTGCTCGGCGGCGAGGTCGACGATCACCGATCCCGTCTTCATCGCTTTCACCATCTCCGCGGTGACCAGCACGGGCGCACGCTTGCCGGGGACCAGCGCGGTGGTGATGCAGGCGTCGGTCGACTTCAGCTCCTCGAGCAACACCTCCCGCTCCCTGCGTTCGGCCTCGGCGGACACTTCCTTGGCGTAGCCTTTCGCGTCCTCTGCGTGCAGGTCGAGCCCGACCGCGACGAACCGGGCCCCCAGGCTCTCGACCTGCTCCTTGACCGCCGGGCGGATGTCGAAGGCGCTGACCAGCGCGCCCAGCCGCCGGGCGGTGGCCACCGCCTGGAGCCCGGCCACGCCCGCGCCGAGCACGAAAACCTTGGCGGGGAGCACCGTTCCCGCGGCCGTCATCAACATGGGAAAATATTTGCCGAGTGCGTTGGCGGCGAGGAGCACGCTCTTGTAACCGGCGATGTTGGCCATCGAGCTGAGCACGTCCATGCTCTGGGCGCGCGCGATGCGGGGCAGCAGATCGAGGAAGAAGACGCTGAGCTTGCGGTGTGCGAGGGCCTCCATGAGCCCGGAGTCCCTCTGCAGGCTGTACGCGACCAGCGCGGCGCCCTCAGGCATCTGCGCCGCCTCCTGCGCCGAGGGCGGCTGGACCTTGAGCAGCACGTCACCGCCCGAAGGGCCGGGCTGCACCTGGGCACCGGCGGCCCGATAATCGGCATCGAGCAGGCCAGACGCGAGTCCCGCTCCGGCCTGGACGAAGACCTCCATCCCAGCCGCGACCATCTTCTCCACCGTCGCAGGGACGGCGGCGACCCGGTTCTCTCCGTCGGCCATCTCTTTGAGGACGAGGACGTTCATGTGGAGGCCAATCACTACCCGGGTCACGGATCTGTCGAGGCCGGGCATCGCACAGACAAATAGAGCGACTCGGGAGCGCGAAAAACAAGCCCCGGACCATCGCAGACCGTCACCCTGATCCAGATTCAGGGCGCGCTAGCGGGCAGGCGCTTTCCATCAGCGCCGAAGGCCAGGTCCTCGCCCGCTGGGCACGGCGGCGTCGTGCAGTCGGGGCCTTCGTAGTGGAAGACGAAGGCGCCGTCGGGCCGGACCTCGATCGCCCTCGGAGGGCCGCGCTTCTCCAAGGTAGCGCGCGCTTCCCCCTCCATGCGGAGGGTGGCCGGCGCGTGCTCCCGCGCTCCGGCGGGCGGCGCAACTTCCGCGGGTCCTTCGGTGCCGGCGTCCCCGGCGGGCTCGGCCTTGCCGTTGGCCTCGGCTGGCGGCACGGCCTCCGGAGGCGCGTCTCCGGGCGGCCGGCGCGCGCGCAGGTCCGCGAGCGCGGCGCGGACCTGCGCCGCCTCCTGCGCGAGCTCGGGTTCGAGCGAGCGCAACCGTTCCTCCTCGCTCGGGTGCGCATCGATGAGCAGCGCGGCCGCCTCGATGAACGGCGCGGGCACCGGCGGCGGAGCGGGGACCAGTCGCTGCGCAGGCGCGGGTGAGGCCGCGGCCGCGGCCTTGGCGGGCGCTGGAGAAGGCGGCGGCGGGAGCTTGCCGATCCAGGCCTCGGCCGCCGCTGCAGCCCGTACCGTGCCGAGTGCGCGCCGCAGGTCGCCCATCGAGATCGCCGCCGGCCCGGGCGCCTGCGCCAGCGCCTCGGCGATCTCCTCGGCGGCGTTCCAGGCGTCCCTGCGGAGCTGCACCGCGCGGTCGAACGAGGCCACGAGCGCTGGCTTCTCCGCGCCGGCTGCCTGCTCGAGCGCAGCGGGCGTGGCCTCGCGCAGCCAGGTCCCGCGCGATGCCGCCCGCACCAGCTTTAGGAACCGCTTGCGCAGATCGGCTTGGGCGTCGCGGTCGCCCTCCTGTGCGCGCTTCAGCTCGGCCGCGCTGGCCCTGCCGGCGACGGCCTCGCCCGCCCATTGCTCCTGCCGGCGCAGCTCGGCGAACAAGCGCTCGTCGCGCTGCCGCGCTGCGCCCCCCGAGGCGCACCCCGGGAGCACCAGCGCAACTGCAAAGACGAGTCCGACCGCCGATGCCGCCGTGACGCCGCGCATGGTTCCTCCCCCTGGGCAAGCTTGGACACCCGAGGCGCGGGCCGCATTCAGATGACCCCCTCGACCCGGGCGGCAATCCGCCGCAACACGAACGCCGCGCGGGCGGTGGCAGCGCGAGGCGCGAGGAGCGCCAGGAGGTAGTAGCCGTCGCGCACGGCATGGCAGAGCAGCGTTCCCTGCGAGCAGCTCAAGGTCAGCTCGCGCGCGGTCCCCGCGCCGCCGCTCGTCGAGCCCTGCTGCAAGGACATCCAGGTGGCGGCCACCTGCGCGCCGACGACCTTGAGGTCGAAGTCGGTCAGCGGCCCGCATCCCCGCGGCTGCGGATTGGCGATGGCGAGGTCGACGTTCTCGCCCTCGTAATCGCAGAAGATGGCGCCGCGGACCTGCGGCAAGCTCTTGACCAGCTCCCGGAGCAGGGCTTGGAAGGGCACGCGCCGCTTGTACCGAGAGTGGCCGAGTGGTAGCAAGCGGCCTTCATTGTCGTTCGAGGAGCAACTTGGACAAGCGCGCGGCCGTCGTCCTCGGCATCATCTTCGGCGGGCTCTTTCTCGCCCTGTTCGGGTTCATGTTCCTCGCCTGGTCGGCGGTGAAGAGCGCCTCGCCGCTCGGGTTGGACGGCGACCCCGCCAGCACGCAGACCGGCCCCCGCATCGGTGTGGTCGAGGTGAAGGGCACCATCGGCGACGGGCAGGGCGGGGCCGACGGCGACAAGCTGGTCAAGCTGATCCGCAAGTACGACAAGGACGACGACATCAAGGCCGTGGTGGTGCGGATCGATTCTCCCGGCGGAGCGGTCGCGCCTTCGCAGGAGGTCTACTCGGCCCTGCGCGCGCTGCGGAAGAAGAAGAAGGTGGTGGTTTCGATGGGCAACCTCGCCGCCTCGGGCGGCTACTACATTGCCGCCGCCGCCGACCGCATCCTCGCCAACCCGGGCACGCTCACCGGCTCCATCGGCGTCATCTTCATGCACTTCAACGTGCGCGGGCTGCTCGAGACCCTCAAGGTGGACGAGACCACGCTCAAGAGCGGCAAGTACAAGGACACGCTCTCGCCCTTCCGTCCGATCGGCGAGTCCGACCGCCAGGAGATCCAGTCCATCTCCGACGACGTCTATGCGCAGTTCATCCACGACGTGGCCGACGGTCGCGGGCTCAAGGAGAACGAGGTCCGCGCCATCGCCGAGGGCCGCATCTACACCGGGCGGCGAGCCAAGGAGCTGCGCCTGGTCGACGAGCTGGGCGGCTTCGACGACGCGCTCCGCGCGGCCTGGTCGCTGGCGCAGCAGTCGGGCGAGCCCCGGTATCAGCTCCCGGGCAAGGACCGCGAGCTCTCGCTGCGCGACCTGATGCGCGGCGCCTTCCAGGGGGCCGCCTCCGGCGCGGCCGAGGGTGCGCTGCAGGGCGCGCGCAGCGGGTTCTTCGGCGGCGCCTCGGCGGGCCCGGCGTTCCTCGCCCCGTCGCTCGTGCAGTAGCCCGGAGCCCCTCGTGGATCAGCTCTGGGCGCCGTGGCGGATGGAGCTCATCTCGAAGGGAGAGCGAGGCGAGCTGCTCAAGACCTGCATCTTCTGCGACCTGCCCCGGGCGCGCGCCGACCGCGACAACCTGATCCTGGGCCGGACCGCGGCCGTGTTCGCGATCCTCAACAAGTTTCCGTACAACAACGGTCACCTGATGGTGGTGCCGCGCCGGCACGTCGCCGAGCTGCACCAGCTCGACGCGGCTGAGTACGGCGAGCTGGGCGAGATGCTGCGGGTGGCGCTGCGCCTCGTCGGCAAGGCCTATGCTCCAAACGGCGCGAACGTGGGCATGAACCTGGGGAGGATTGCCGGCGCGGGCATCGCCGACCACCTTCACTGGCACGTGGTGCCGCGCTGGAGCGGCGATACGAACTTCATGCCCGTGATCGCCGACACCAAGGTCATGATCGAGCACCTGCACGCGAGCTGGGACAAGCTGCGCCCGCTCTTCGATCAGGAATTCCGCTACGGCGACCAGGGAGCGATCGAGTCATGGTGAAAGAGCAGGTGGCGCGGCTCGTGGAGAGCGCGCTCGATCGCTGCGCGGCCGACGGCCTCCTGCCCGCGGGCGAGCGGCCGCGGATTTCGCTCGACGCGCCGAAGAACCCGGCGCACGGCGATTACGCCTGCAACGCGGCGATGGTGCTGCAGAAGCAGCACGCCCAGGCCACCTCTGCCGCCCGGCCCGACCCGCGCGCGCTGGCCCGCGCCATCGTCGAGCGCATCGTCGATCCCGAGGCGCTGCTCGCCGGCGTGGAGATCGCCGGGCCCGGCTTCCTCAACCTGCGGCTCTCGCCGCAGGTGTGGCACCGCGCGGTGCGCGCGGTGGAAGAAGAGGGCGCGCGCTTCGGCCGCAGCGACGCCGGCCGTGGCCGCAAAACGATGGTGGAGTTCGTCAGCGCCAACCCCACCGGGCCCATGCACGTCGGGCACGGGCGCGGCGCGGTGATCGGCGACACGGTGGCCTCGCTGCTGGACTGGGCCGGGTACTCCGTGCATCGCGAATTCTACATCAACGACGCGGGTGGACAGGTCTTCCGTCTCGCGCACGCGGTCTGGGCGCGCGCCAGGGCGCAGGAGACGGGCAGGCCGGCGGCCGAGTTCCTCGACCCCGAGGACTACCAAGGCGAATACGTCGCCGAGGTTGCGGCGGTCTGGCTCTCCTCGCTGGGCGCTGCCAGGGCGGCGACGTTGGCCAGGCCCTTTGACGAACTGCGCGAGCCGCTGCGCAAGTTCGCGACCGACTACATCCTCGAGCACTTCATCCAGGCCGACCTGAAGCTGTTCAACATCCGCTTCGACCGCTTCTTCAGCGAGAAGCAGCTCCACGATCGCAACGCCATCGCCGCCGCGGTGGAGCTGCTGGAGAAGAAGGGCGTGCTCGCCCGCGAGGTGCTGGAGGCGCCTGCCGACGAGAGGAAGGCGGAGAGGACCGCGAAGGCCACCGCTGCCGGGGCGGCGAAGGCCCCGGCTGCCGGCGCGGCGACCCAGCCCGCCGGCCCCGATGACGAGCCACCGCCCGAGGGCAAGCCACTGCTGGTGATGAAGACCACCCGCTTCGGCGACGACCGCGACCGGCCCATCTTCAAGACCACCGGCGAACCGACCTACTTCGCCGCCGACGTCGCCTACCACTTCGACAAGCTCGAGCGCGGCTACCAGCGCCTGGTCAACGTGTGGGGCGCCGACCACGGCGGCTACGTCACGCGCATGAAGGCGGCGGTGAGCGCGATGGGCGGCTCGCTCGAGGTGATCCTCTTCCAGCTCGTCAATTTGATGAAAGAGGGCCAGCCCTTCAAGATGAGCAAGCGCGCCGCCAACTTCGTCACGCTGCGCGAAGTGATCGAAGAGGCCGGGGCGGACGCGACGCGCTTCTTCTTCCTGCTGCGCCGCGGCGACATGGCGCTCGACTTCGATGTGGCGCTGGCGAAGAAGCACACGCTGGACAACCCGGTGTTCTACGTCCAGTACGGCCACGCCCGCTGCGCCGCCATCCTGCGCAAGGCGAAGGAGGAGAAGGGGGCGGTGCCGCGCTACGACGCCGAGGCGCTGCGCGCGCTCGTGCTGCCCGAGGAGATCGATCTGGTCAAGCGCGTGCTGCAGCTTCCCGAGCTCATCGCTCTTGCCGCCGAGTCGCTGGAGCCGCACCGGATCGTCTTCTGGCTGCAGGAGACCATCGCCGCGTTCCATGGCTACTACACGAAATACAAGAAGACGGAGCGCGTGATCTCGGCGGACGCGCAAAAGACCGCGGCGCGGCTCTACCTCGTCTGGGCATTGAAGCAGACGCTCGCCAACGCGCTCTCGGTGCTCGGCGTCTCGGCGCCGGAGCGGATGGACCTGCCCGAGGCGGAGGCGGACGCCTGAGCCCGCTGCAAACTGGCCCGCGGCCTTCCGGTGGTGATAGGACCCAGCCGATGCGCGACGACCATCTGATCCAGGAGAAGATCGACCTATCGCTCGAGCGGCGACAGGTCGCGCTGCTGGCGGCGGTCGCGCTGGTTCTGCTCGGCGGCGTGTTCGCGCTCGGCGTGCTGGTGGGGCGGCAGCTCGCCTCGGCGGCGCTGTCCGGCCCGCACGCGGCCGCGGCCGGCGACCTGGCCGCGCTCGACGCGCAAAAGGACGACGCGCAGCTCCCGGTCCGGCGGGCCGCTCCCCTCCCGGCGCCTGCTCCGGCTGAACCCGTGCCGCGCGCGCAGTCCGCGGCAGTCGACCCTGCCCCCGCCGCGGCCCAGGTCGCGAAGGGCAGCGCGCGGGCAGACTCCGCGGAGGACTCGGCGCCCGGAGAGGACCCCGAGGCGAAGAAGCCGGCGGACGGTCGCGTGCTGGTGGTGCCCGCGCCAAAGCCGGCGACGATCGCCGCGCCGAAGACACCTGCGCGCTCAGCGAGCGCACTGCCGCTCGCGCCGCCGCCCAAGCAGCTGGGCGCGTTCACCGTCCAACTCGGGGCCTCGCAGGATCGCGCAGATGCGCAACGTCTCGAGGACCGCGCTCGCAGCGCCGGGCTGCGCCCCTATCTCGTCGAGGTCAACCTGGGGGCGAAGGGAATCTGGTATCGCGTGCGCGTGGGCGCGTTCGGCTCGCGCGAGGCGGCGGAGCGCTATCGCAAGGACGTGGAGCGCGAGCTGCGGATCTCCGCCATCGTGATGCCGTCACACTAGCGGGTGGCCGCCCGCGAACACCTGAGGTCCAGCCGGAATGTCAAAGCACGACAAGCACAACCCAACGCGCGTGGAGAAGCCCTGGGGCCACGAGCTGATCTGGGCCCACACCGACCGTTACGTGGGTAAGGTGCTACACATCAAGGCGGGCCATGCGCTCAGCCTGCAGTACCACAAGGCCAAGGACGAGACCGTGCACGTCTGGAGCGGGCGCATGCGCTTCCAGAGCGGTGAGGGCCAGGCGCTGACCGAGCAGATGCTCGAGCCCGGCGACTCCTTCCACGTCACGCCGGGTCTGCGCCATCGCATGATCGCCGAGACCGACTGCGACATCCTCGAGGCCAGCACGCCCGAGCTGGACGACGTGGTCCGCCTCGAGGACCGCTACGGCCGGAAGTAGCGCCCGCGGAGCGCGGCGCTCCTGCCGGGTTGACCGCGATCGCGGCTGCCGCTAGAGAGACGGCACATGCGCATCGTCATTCTGGGCGGCGCGGGCTTCATCGGTTCGCACCTCTGCGACAAGCTCCTCGATCGCGGCGACGAGGTGGTCGCCGTGGACAGCTACCTCACCGGCCGCGCCGAGAACCTCGCGCACCTGAGGGGCAACCGGCGCTTCCAGCTGCTCGAGTGGGACATCTGCAAGCCCATCCCAGTGGTGGGCCCGCTCGGCGCGGTGCTCAACATGGCCTCGCCCGCCTCGCCCATCGACTACGCCCGGCTGCCGCTGGAGACGCTCGACGTCGGCTCGCTGGGCACCCGCAATGGGCTGGAGCTGGCCCGGCGAGCCGGAGCGGTCTTCCTCCAGGCCTCGACCTCGGAGGTCTATGGCGACCCGCTCGAGCACCCGCAGCGCGAGAGCTACTTTGGCAACGTGAACCCGATCGGCCCGCGCGCCTGTTACGACGAAGCCAAGCGCTTCTCCGAGGCGCTGGTCACGAGCTTCGGCCGCGTCCATGGCACGCCGTACCGGCTCGCGCGCATCTTCAACACCTACGGGCCGCGCATGCGCAAGGACGACGGGCGGGTCGTGCCGGCCTTCGTGAACCAGGCGCTCGCCGGCCAGGACTTCACCGTCTTCGGCGACGGCTCGCAGACCCGCAGTTTCTGCTACGTCGACGACCTGGTGCGCGGGCTGATCGCGCTGCTCGACAAGGGCGACGAAAGGCCGGTGAACCTGGGTAACCCGCGGGAGATGACGCTCATCGAGTTCGCCGCCATCGTGAAGCGGGTGGCGGGGCAGGGCGGCAAAGTGGTCTCCACCCGCCCGCTGCCCGAGAACGACCCGAAGCAGCGCAGGCCGGACATCACCCGTGCGCGGGAGCTGCTCGGCTGGGAGCCGCGGGTGCCGCTGGAGGACGGCCTCCAGCCCACCATCGCGTGGTGGCGCACCGGCCAGGGCTAGCAGCACTGCTCGTTGTGCGGGGGGCGGGCGCGTGTTAGACGCTCCCTTCCTCGTCGATGCCCGGACGCAGAGCAGAATGCCCGCCGCAAATTCACACCTGCGCAACTTCTCCATCATCGCGCACATCGATCACGGCAAGAGCACGCTCTCGGATCGGCTGCTGGAGAGGACCGGCACCGTCACCGCGCGCGACGCGCAGGACCAGTTCCTCGACAACATGGAGCTGGAGCGCGAGCGCGGCATCACCATCAAGGCCCAGTCGGTCCGCATGGCCTACCGCGCCAAGGACGGTCACGACTACGTCCTGAACCTCATCGACACGCCCGGGCACGTCGACTTCGCTTACGAGGTGAGCCGCTCGCTGTCCGCCTGCGAAGGCGCGGTGCTGGTGGTCGACGCCTCGCAGGGGGTGGAGGCGCAGACGCTCGCCAACGTCTACCTCGCGCTCGAGCACGACCTCGCCATCGTGCCGACCATCAACAAGATCGACCTGCCCTCGGCCGACGTGGAGGGCACGCGCAAGGAGATCGAGGAGATCATCGGCATCGACGCCTCCGAGGCGGTGCCGGTGAGCGCCAAGGAGGGCATCGGCATCGACCTGCTGCTCGAGCAGATCGTGAAGCTGGTGCCGCCGCCCTCGGGCGACCCCGAGGCGCCGCTCAAGGCGCTCATCTTCGACAGCTGGTACGACAGCTACCGCGGCGTGATCATGCTGGTGCGGGTGGTGGAGGGCACGCTGCGGCCCCGGCAGAAGATCGTCTTCATGTCGAACCGGCACGAGTACGAGGTGAGCGACGTGGGCGTGTTTGCGCCCAAGGCGAGGACCAAGTCGGAGCTGTCCGCCGGTGAGGTCGGGTTCGTGGTCGCCAACGTGAAGGTCATCCAGGACGCCAAGGTGGGCGACACCCTGACCGAGCCAGGCCGCCCCACCGCCTCTGCGTTCCCCGACTTCAAGGAGATCCAGCCGATGGTGTTCTCCGGAATCTTTCCGGTGGACTCCGCCGACTACGAGGACCTGCGCGACGCGCTGCAGAAGCTGCGGCTCAACGACAGCGCCTTCACCTACGAGCCCGAGAGCTCGCAGGCGCTGGGCTTCGGCTTCCGCTGCGGCTACCTGGGTCTTTTGCACATGGAGATCGTTCAGGAGCGGCTGGAGCGGGAGTACGACCTCTCGCTCATCACCACCGCGCCGAGCGTCGTCTACCGCATCGAGAAGACCGATGGCGAGACGGTCACCATCGACAACCCGTCCAAGCTTCCCGGCGTCAGCTCCATCGCCCGCTTCCTCGAGCCGATCATGACGGCGCACATCTACGTGCCCAACGAGTACGTGGGCGCGGTGCTCAAGCTCTGCCAGGACCGCAGGGGAACGCAGAAGGACATCAAGTACATCGGCACCAGGGGGTACATGGAGTCGGATCTGGTGAAGCTGGACATCCTCATCAACGGCGAGTTGGTCGACGCGCTCTCCACCATCGTGCACAAGGACCGTGCCTACTATCGCGGCAAGGTGGTCTGCGAGAAGCTCAAGGAAGAGATCCCCAAGCAGATGTACGAGGTCGCCATCCAGGCCGCCATCGGGTCCAAGGTGATCTCGCGCGAGACGGTCAAGGCGATGCGCAAGAACGTGCTGGCGAAGTGCTACGGTGGAGACATCTCGCGCAAGCGGAAGCTGCTGGAGAAGCAGAAGGAAGGCAAGAAGCGGATGAAGGCGGTCGGTTCGGTGGAGATCCCCCAGGAGGCGTTCCTCGCCGTGCTGAGGGTCGAGGAATGAGCGTGGCCGAGCGGAAGGCGGAGGCCAAGCGCGAGCGCGATCCGCAGCAGAGCCGCGAACAGAGCCGCGAGATCGCTCTGGTGGCCGCCGCCGACAAGGGCACTCGCGCCTTCTACGCGGCCGCCGGCTACGGCCGGCTGCTCGCCATCGTCGGCGCGGCCGCGGCGATCGCCGGCTTCGCGCAGCTCCAGCTCCGGCACCAGAACTACCTGATCGGTTCGTTGGCGGTGTTCGCGGCCGTCTTCGTGCTTTCGATGATCACCTCGGCCACGCCCTGGGGCGTGCGCAGCCGCGTGCGCGGCGATGCCCGCGGCCTGCGCCGGTCCGCTGCGCGCCTCCTGCGCCGCAACCGAGGCCGGCTCCCCGCTGCCTCCGCCGCGGAGATCGAGGCCGCCATCGCCTCGGTGGACCAGGCGCTGCAGGACGGAGAGGCCAGCGCCGCGCTGCGGTCGCGTGGGCAGCTCGACCTGGCCCTCGATCAGCACCTGTCCTTCGCGCGCAAGAGCGCCGCGCGCGAGTACACCGAATCGATCGGCGGCGCCATCCTGGTGGCTCTGCTCGCGCGCGCCTTCGTTTTCGAGCCCTTCCACATCCCCTCGGGCTCGATGATCCCGACGCTGCTGGTTGGCGACTTCATCTTCGTCAACAAGATGGCGTACGGGCTCCGCATCCCCTTCAGCGATCCGGCCCACACCCAAAAGCTCTTCGAGGCTGCTCCGCAGCGCGGCGACGTGGTGGTGTTCATGGTGCCGCAGCATCCCGACGTCGACTACGTGAAGCGTGTGATCGGCCTGCCCGGCGATCGCATCGAGGTCCGCGACAACGTGCTCTACGTGAACGGCGAGCGGCAGGCGCGCACCGACATGGGCGAGTTCACCTATCTCGATCACTCCGAGTACACCGACCACGACATGGAGGTGGTCGCCCACGAGTACGTCGAAGATCTGGAGGGTCGCAAGCACCCCATCCTGCAGCGCGAGGGTGGGCTCGGGCGCAACGGGAGCTGGGTCGTCGAACCGGGCCGCGTCTTCGTGATGGGGGACAACCGCGACAACTCCGCCGACAGCCGCATCGAAGGCGGTATCGGGCAGATCCCGTTCTCCTACATCAAAGGCCGCGCCAGCGTGATCTGGATCAGCTTCGGCGGCGAGCACGTGGTCCGCTTCGAGAGATTTTTTCGCGGGGTGAAGTAGCCGCGGTAGACTGACGGCCATGGATGAGCGACGCGCCGAGCGCGGGCTGACCTGGGTCTCCTTCCTTCTGATCGTGCTGGTGATCGCCGGCGGCTACTGGGTCTGGGTCTTCGGCCCGGCCTACCTCGACAACAGCTCCGTCAAGCAGATCTGCGCCACCGGCGCCAACCTGGCCTACACCGAGCACAACGACGCGGCGCTGCGCATGTGGCTCTACAATCACATCCGCGAGCAGTTCGCCTACGACTACATGCAGGCCAACGGGATGCCGGCCAAGGGATACAAGATCGAGATCGAGCCCAGCGACGTGCGCCTCGAGCGCACCCAGCATCCGCCGCTCATCCGCATCGACATCTCGTATTCGCGCACCATCGAGATGCCCATCATCGGCGGCGCGCGAACGCTGGTCTTCAACGATCACGCCGAGATGGACCTCTCGCCGGTCAAGTGGTAGCTCGCCGCGCCCCTGCGCTAGACCAGGCTGAGGTGGGTCGCAAGGCGGAGAATCACCAGGGCGCTCCGCCCGTCGACCAGCGCGACCGTCAGATCCGGCGCCAGCGCGACCCGCTGCGGTGGATTGGCGCAGACGCGCGACAGCGGCAACCCCTCGGCCGCGTCGTGCAGCGAGAGCCCTTCGCGCGAAAGCAGCGCGACGCCGCGGTAGAGGAGCGCGGGCGCGGCGGGCTGGGGCGAGGAGGGGTCCAGCGACCACAGGCGCGAGCCGCGCTCGTCGAAGCGCACCGCCGCGCCGTCCGGACCGGTGGCGAGGAACCCGGGGCTGCGCAAGGAAGCCTTCTGCACGGCCTTTTCTTCCAGCTCGTCCACCGGCGACAGGAAGCCCGCCTCCACGGGCCACGGCAGCGGCGCTTCGAACCGGCGAGCGCCGTCGCGCAGGCGCAGCCCGAGCAGCGAGCTGCCGCACACCAAGGCGAGGCTCTCGCCAGCGGCGGCGAGCGACCCGGGCTGGGGCCGGGCGGGCACCTTCACCCGCCACGCTTCCGCGCCGCTCGCGGCGTCGAGGGCGACGAGCTGCGAAGAGCCGCCCTCGCGCGACGAGCAGACCACGAGCGGCCCGACGGCCAGGGCCGCGTCCATTTGCTCGCCGGCGTGTCGCCGGAAGACGCCTTTGCCGTCCTGCGCGCCCTTGCCCAGCACCAACCCCGAGGGCAGGCAGAAGACCAGCACGCCGTCGCGCTGGAACACCGCCACCGGCGCCTCGGGCAGCGCACCGCGCAGAGCGGCGCGTCCCTCCGCGCTTACCAGGGACCAGCTTCCGTCGGCGGTTGCGCGCACCACGCCGGAGCCGGCTCCGTGCAGCGAGGCGGCCGCGCCCCGCATCCGCCGGCGAAAGCGCGGCGCGCCGGTGGCGAGGTCGAAGCGCACGAGCGAGGTCGCGGCAAAGGTCTCGCGCACCTCGACCACCAGGTCCGAGCCGGCGCGGACCGGCGGAACGCCGCCCGCGTGCAGCGGGGACAGCTCGCGGCGGAAGAGGGGGCGGCCGGTGGCGCCGTCGCGCGCGTCCAGATCGGCGCCCGTTCGCGCGAGCAGCACCGCCCCAGGCAGACCGGCGTGGAACGAGAGCGCGTCGGGCATCGCGGGTAGCTCTTCGCTGAACACCTCGCGCAGCACCAGCCTGCGCAGCTTTCCGGCGCCCAGCGGTGGGTGCGAGGAGCCGTGGGCTTGCGGCGAGGGTGCGGGCACCGCGTCGGGAGCGCGCCGCAGATCGCCCGAGGCGAGGTCGCGGCAGTGGGCGAGCAGCGCCTCTGCCGCGGCTCCCAGGTCGGCGAGCGGCTCGTGCCGAGGGCCTTTCGCTTCCGCAAGGAGCGCCAGCCGCTGCGAGCGGTCGGCGAACGCGCGCGCCGCGCCCGCGAGCGCCGCGGCGATCTGCACGGCTGGCGCGTGGGCCGGCTCGGAGAAGGCCGGGGCGCGCGCGTGGTTCCGGGTCAGATCGCAGGTCAGCTCGGTGCCCCCGAACGCCAGCGCGAACGATCGCTCGCCAGCCTCCCATGCCTGGACCAGCTCGTTGGACTCGCGGACCAGCTCGCGCAGCAGCATCCAGGGCGGCCCCTCGAGCGAGAGCGCAGGAGCGCCGGGCAGCCGCAGCGCGATGGTGCCGCGCCCGAGCAGCGGCGCGAGCGGCGCGCGCGGTATCTCGCCGGCCGCGGCCAGGCGCGCGGCGGCCTCCGGGGGCACGTGCACCTCGCAGGCGACTCGGGCCTTGCTCCCGCGAGCCACGAAGCCGGGCGTCCCCGCCGCCGCGCGCGACGGCCAGGGCGAGAGCGGCCGCTGCGCCTTGCGCGAGAGCTGCGCGCAGGCGCGCGAGAGCGACTTGAGGACGCGGGCGTTGGCGAGCGCCGGCGAGATGTCGAGCACGTCGCGCAGGAGGGCCTGCGCCGCCTGCAGCGTAGCCGCCCGCAGGCGGCCCGCGTCGACGAGAAGGCCGCTCGCCACGACGCGCGCGGGCTTGCGCAGCGTGCACAAGGTCAGCAGCACGTCCTGCCCGCGCGGCTCGAGCACCATCTCGGTGGGACCGGGGCCCACGGTGGCCTGTGCCGCGCCGGCGCCCTCGGCGAGCTGCAGCAGCGCCTGTACCAGCTCGCCGACCGTGTGCAGAACGGGGGCCTCGCCGACGCCGGCGGCGATGTCGACCCCGTCTACCTCCAGGCCGACCACGTCGAGGATGCCGCTGAAGCCGTACGACAGAGCCCGCGGCGGCGTCAGCGAGCGCAGCTCGCCCAGGTAGCCGGGATTGTGCCGCCAAGAGCGGCCGGGGCGGATGCGGATCACGAAACCAGCCTATGTGCGTTGACAGCGGGCGCGCAACTGATACGATCTCCTGCCTTTTTTCCGCCGGACGCAAGCCGCGCCGATCGCACCACCAGCGCGCGCCCCCGGGCCGGCCCGGAGCCTTTCGACATGACGTTCACCGAAGCGGCCGTGGAAGTGCTGCGCCGCGCTGGCAAGCCGCTCCACTACCGTGAAATCGCAGAGGCGGCGGTCCGCGAAAACCTGCTCTCGCACGTCGGCCAGGACCCCGAGGTCACCATGGGTCAGCGGCTCGCGGCGATGGCGAAGCGCGAGGAGGACCGCAAGGTGGTCGCCGTCGCTCCAGACGGGAGCTTCGCGCTCACCGAATGGAACGTGCCGGCGGAGGCGGTGATCGAGGCCAAGACGCCGTCGGCGATCCCCGAGGGCGCCGAGGAGGAGAAGCCCTACCGCGGACGCGAGCGGGAACCTCGCCCGATCAACGCGCAGGCGCGGCGTCGGATGGAGGCGCTCGCGGGCCACGAGGCCGAGGAGCCGCCGGCCCCCGCCGAGCAGGGCCGCCGCGACCGGGGGGGCCAGCGCCGCTTTCCGCCCCCTGCCGAGGTACTGTTCGAGGCGCTGGCGCAGCGGCAGAGCGGTGCGCCGCTCGCCGAGCTCGGCGAGCAGCTGCTCGCCAAAGGCCTGCTCTCCGAAGCCCTGGTACGCGACCTCCCGTCGCTCACCGCCGCGCTGCTCGAGGACAACCGGCGTCGCACCGAGGCGGGCCGCAAGCCCGCCTTCATCGTCGACGGCGAGCGGGTGACCCTGGTGGAGTTCCCGCAGCCCTCCGCGCTGGGCGAGGCGGAGAAGGAGCGAGCGCCGCAGACCCCCATGGGCCGCCCGCCGCCCGCCGCTGCGCTGGTGGCGGAGTTCCGCCGTGCCACGTTGCGGGCGCTGCGGCGCAGGGTCGCCGATCTGGAGATCGCGGGCTTCGAGCTCGTCTGCGCCGCGCTGCTGGAGAAGATGGGTTTGCGCGACTTGCGCGTCGCCAAGCGCAGCAAGGAGGGGCCGCTCTACCTCGCGCGCCAGCGCCGCGGCCTTTCCGACCTCCGGGTGGCGGTTCGGCTGGTGCGCGGCCAGCGCGAGGTCGGCAGGCAGGACGTCCAGGAGCTGCGCAAGGACCTCGCGCACTACAGCGCGCAGATGGGCCTGGTGCTCGCACCCGGCGAGGCGGGCCGCGAGGCGCGCGCGGAGGCTTCCAGCGCGGGCCAGGCCCCGGTCGCCCTCTACGTGGGCGAGGCGCTGGCAGAGGAGCTGGTCGTGCTGCGCGTCGGCGTTGCGGTGCAGACCGTCGAGTTGGCCGACGTCGACGAGGCGTTCTTCGCCGCGGCGGCGAAGGCGGCCCTCCCGCACCGCGGCCCGCCGGCGCAGCTTGGCGAGGGTGAGAGGCGCGAACGCCCGCAGCGGGAGCGCGCCGTCGGCGAAAGCGGCCTACCTGCCCCCTCTCGGCTTGCGCCCGATGGCTTCCAGGAGCAGGCCCAGACCGCCGCGGACACCGCCTCGGAGAGGGCGGAGGGCCGGATCTCGTCCGCCGCCCCGGCGCTGTCTGTTCCATCCGAGAGCGGTCGCGAGCCCGGCGAGGAGGACAGCGCCGAAGCCGCACCGCCCGAGGTCGCGCCGGCAGAGGGCGAGCCGGAGGGGACCGAGTCCGATCGGATCCGCCGCCGCGGGCGCGGAGCCCGCGAGCGGGAGGGGCAGCCGCAGCGGATGGCCTCCGCGTCGGAGCAGGCCTGGGGCCAGCCGGCGGGGACGCCGCGCCGTCCTCTCGCGCAAGGGTCGTGGCGGATCGGGGCCGAACCTCCCGGGCCGGAGACCGGCGGCGGCGACGCCCGAAGCGCCGAGCCGCGCGAGGAGACGTCCGGCAAAGCGGTGGGCGACGCGGAAGGCGCGCCCCCGGCGGAGCCTTCCGGATCCGGACCGCGCGACGGACGCCCCGAGCCTGCCTCATCCGACCTCGACCCGGACGAGAAGTAAGCAGCCTGGCCACCGTCCACCCACCCTTTGCTCCTGCTGTGCTGCGCATGCCAGCGGGTCCCGCTGGGAGCCACCGTGATCGAATCGCTGCAGGTCAGCGACGGGAACCTCGCGGGTAACCCCGACCTCGGCGTCTCGTCGGAGGCGGCGCGCAGGGCGATGAAATCGGCGCTCGAAGCCACCGGCAAGTTCGTGGTGCGGGAGAGGCAGGAAGGCGCCGAGGGCGGCGAGGTCCGCGTGCGGTTGCAGGTCGAATCGGCGCGGCGGCTCGCGTTTCCGAACGGGCACCCGGCGCCATTGGCCGGCGGCGAGCTCGCCGAGGTGGCAGTACTGCTCGAGCTCCTCGCGCCGTCGAAGGGCGGCGAGCTCGACCGGCTGGTGGCCGAGGGTCTCGCGCGCAGACCGGCGGGCAGCGAGCCCGGCGGGGCCTTCGACCCCGAGGTGCGCGCCGCCGCGTTCGCAGCGGCGCTGGAGGGGGCGCTGCGCGAGGCCTCCATCTCGTTGGTCTGGCAGATGCAGGCGCGCAAGAAGTCCGACGACGCGCTCCTGCGCGATCTGGGCGACCCTCAGGCGCGGGTGCGCGACTACGCCATCCGCGCGCTCGCCGACCGCCGCAACCCAGCCGCGGTGCCGTACCTGATCGCGCGGCTCGACGACGACAGCATCCTGATGGTCCGGCGCGCGATGGGCGCGCTGGTGGCCATCGGCGACCGACGCGCGGTGCGGCCCCTCATCGAGCTGACCCGCCGCCGCCCGCCGCAGTTCGTGGCCGAGATCATCTACGCGCTCGGCAGCCTCGGCGGTCCCGAGGTGGAGGCGTTCCTTTTCACCCTCGAGAGCGGCTCGCCGGATGAAGAGGTCCGCCGGGCCGCCGGCGATGCATTTGCGGAATTGCGAAAGAAGCGCGAAGAAGCGGCTGCAGCCACCCCGCCGGCGCGGCCGGGCCCGTGAGATGGTCGGTCCGCGCGGCCCGGAAGCGACGCTTCCCTCGAGGTAGCGACACATGAGCTTCTGCCCCCGCCGCTCGCTGCACGCGCCCGCGCTCCTCGCCCTGGCGCTCCTCGCCGTCGCCGCCTGCGGCGCAGGCTCCGAGGCGCGGCGCCCCGACGCGCGGGAACACGGCGCGGGGCCACGGCCGCCGCCTCCTCCCCCCCCGCCGCCGCTCACCACCCGCGAGCGGATCGAGAAGGGAGGGCCGTCGCCCGCGAGCTTCTTCCCGCTCGCCGTCGGGAACGAGTGGACCTACGCGGTCACCACCGGCGGCCAGACGCAGCAGGAAACCATCCACATCGTCGGGCGCGACGGCCCCTGGTACCTCGACGATCAGCGGGGCCGGCTGCGGGTCGAGGCCGACGGTGTGCGGGACGCCGACCGCTACTTGCTGCGCGCGCCGCTGGTGGCCGGCTCGACCTGGACGGCGGTGGACAACTTGGTGGTGCAGCAGTTCGAGCTGTCTGCGGTGGACGTTACGTTGGTGACGCCCTCGGGACGTTTCGAGCACTGCGTGGTGGTGCGCAACGACCAGCCGTTACCCAACGGCGCCCGCTTCGTCACCGAATGGACATACGGGCCCGGCGTCGGGCTGGTCGCGCTGCGCACCTTCCGCACCAGCGCCCAGGGCAAGGAAACGACGCAGACCTCGCTGACGCTGGTTTCCTACCGGCTCGAGGGGGCCCGGTGACGACGAGGTGATCGGGCCGTGGACAGCGCGCCCGGATCCGATGATGCGCACTGCGCGCTGTCCGTGTAGAGAGAAGCCGTGCACTTTCCGCCCTACCGACATCGCGTTCTCTACGGCGACACCGACCAGATGGGCATCGTCTATTACGGCAACTACCTGCGCTTCTTCGAGGGCGCGCGCAACGAGTGGATCCGCGCGCTCGGCCTCACCTACGCCCAGATCGAGTCGCACGGGATCATGCTGCCGGTGATGGATTGCGGCATCCGCTACCTGCGGCCCGCGCGCTACGACGACCTGCTCGAGATCCCGGTCACCGTGACGCACACCCGGGTGCGCATCCGCTTCGACTACGCGGTGCATCGCGAGGGAGAGTCGTCCGCGCTGTGCCAGGGCCACACCGTCCACGCCTGTGTCAACCAGCAGGGCCGGCCCACCCGGGCGCCCGACTGGCTCATCGAGGCACTCAAGCCAGGGCTGTCGCAGGTATCCGCCCTGGCGGTTTCGCGGCCGGTTCAGACAGGGGAGTAAAACGCCATGGATCGCAACATCGGGCTCGAGGCGGTTCGGTTGACGGAGGCCGCGGCGATGGCCAGCGCGCGGCTGATGGGGCGCGGCGACGAGAAGGCGGCGGATCAGGCGGCGGTGGACGCGATGCGCAAGGCGTTCAACGAGCTCTCGATCCGTGGCACCATCGTCATCGGCGAGGGCGAACGCGACGAGGCGCCGATGCTCTACATCGGCGAGAAGGTCGGCGTGTGGGGCGAGAAGGACCCCGAGGTCGACATCGCGCTCGATCCGTTGGAGGGCACCACCATCTGCGCCACGGGCGGGCCCAACGCGCTGTCGGTGATCGCGATGGCCGACAAAGGGAACTTGTTGAACGCACCCGACACCTACATGGAGAAGATCGCGGTGGGGCCCAGCGCGGCGGGCGCCATCGATCTGCGCAGGACGCCCAGTCAGAACCTGCGCTCCATCGCAGACCGCAAGGGCGTGTACGTCGACGACCTCACCGTCATCATCCTCAACCGCCCCCGCCACGAGCAGCTCATCGCCGAGGTGCGCGCGACCGGCGCGCGCATCAAGCTGATCGGCGACGGCGACGTTTCCGCGGCCATCGCCACCTGCTTCCCCGAGACGGGCGTCGATGTGCTGATGGGGACCGGCGGCGCGCCAGAAGGCGTGATCGCGGCGGCGGCGCTGCGCTGCTGCGGGGGCGACATGCAGGGCAAGCTCGCCTTCCGCAACGACAAGGAGATCGAGCGGGCGCGCAAGATGGGCATCGCCGAGCCGCACCGGATCTTCGCACTCGAGGAGCTGGCCGCAGGCCACGTCCTCTTCGCCGCCACCGGGGTCACCTCGGGCGACTTCCTCAAGGGCGTGCGGTTCTTCAAGGGTGGCGCCACCACGCAGTCGGTGGTGATGCGGAGCAAATCGCGCACCGTGCGCTACATCGATTCGACGCACCAGTTCGAGCACAAGCCCAACTACGGCGGCTAGGCGGGCCATGGCGAAGGCGGAGCGCGCAATCGAGGTCGACGTCCCTCCGGAGCGCTTCGCCGAGGTGCTGCAGGACTACGCGCGCTATCCCGAGTTCCTCCCCGACGTGAAGGCGGTGCGGGTGGGCGAACGGCGCGGCGAAGCGGTGGAGGTGACCTATTGGCTCGACGCTCGCATCAAGGTGCTCGAGTTGACGCTTCAGCACGAGCGGCGCGGGCCGCGCGAGTTCGCCTGGCGGCTCGTGCGCGGCGAGCTGATGGAGCGGGACCAAGGGACCTGGACCCTGCGCGAGACCGAGAGCGGCGGGACGCACGCGACCTACACCATCGAGCTGCGCCTCGCGGGCCGCTTCTCGCAGACCGTCGAGCGCGCCCTCGGCGAGCAGGGTCTTCCGCGCTTGTTGGCGAACTTCAAGTCCCGCGCCGAGAAGCTGTTCCCCGCGGCACGTTGACGCACGGCCAGCCGGACTGAATTTTGGCGCCGGTGTGACGATCTCTGTCAGCAAGGAGTCGATTGGGCAGTCGCGCCCGAAACTGCGCACCTGCGTCGCCAAGGCGGTAAGTTGACCCCGTTAGGGGCGCTTGTTAGAGGTTACTAGAGGGCAACTTCGCCCTCGGCAGCTTGGTGGGGAGACGCGGCGGACGTCGTTTTCGGGCACGGCGAAACTCTGGAACCTGCTTTGCATCGATCCGATCGTCAGTGAACGATGTGAACCCGGGAGGTGGGCCATGCTCGACGCGTTCATCATCGAAGAGATCAAGCGGCGCGAGCAGGAGCGCGACAGCCATCGCCCCCGCGTCGATCTGCCCGTCCCCGATCCGCGACCGCAGCGGCAGAACGACACCGCCGAAGAGGACGACGCTCCTCCTCGCGGCGTGGTGATCATCGACTACTCGATTCCGCTGGCGTCCTGACGGACGTCAGCCCGCTCGTATACTCGGGGGCCCGGCGCGCAGCCGGGCCCCCGTTTGTTTTTCCGGCTCCGCTGCGTTGATGGCAGACAGGTCGAACGCGGATCGGAATCGCCGATCGAGCGTCTTAACCTAGGGGCTGTCAGCCGGGGTCTTTTAGGAGCCATGGTCCGCGTAGGATTCGCAACACTGCTGGTCGTCACTGCCGCGGCGGAGAGCTGCCAGCCGGCATGGACCATCCAAGGACAGGTGGTGCGACAAGGCGCCGCCTTGGTCGCACCCGCGCCGCTTCCCGGGGCCCAGGTGACGCTGCGCTGCGACGGAGGGCCCGGAGGCGCCGCGCTCGAGCAAACAGTCCGCGCTGACGAGCAGGGCGGGTTCTACCTCGACGGTGCGGGGACGGGCCCGCGTCTCGACTGCGAGCTACGGGTCGCGATGGAGGGCTTCGGACCGCGCGCGTATACGGTCGACAACGTCTGCGCCGATGCAGACGACGAGGTCGCGCACTGTTCGGCGGCAGCGCTGCAAGCCGAGCTGGAGCCGGTGGCGAGGCGGTAGACCAAACGGCCTGTTGCGTTCACGCGTGGGATGAGGTCCCACCGCAGGCCTCGCGCTCCCACTCGATGCCGTGGCAGGCTGCGGCGCGAGGTGGAATCATGGCGCGTCGCTCGTTGCCTCTGGCTCTTCTGCTGTCAGTCGGCGCGTGCTCGTCGCGGACGCCGCCGCCGCCCGTAGCCACGCCGGCGCCCGCGCCCGTTGCCAAGGCGGAGGAGGGCCCTCTGCCCGGACTGGAGCACCTCTTCTGGACTTCTTACGGGCAGGACGGCGCCGTGCTCCTGCAGATCAAGCAGACCGCCCGCTCGCGCAACTCCTGCCACGTGAGCGTGCTGCGCGGGGGCTCCGAGCTGTGGACCTCCGAACGTTGCCTCTCCACCCGCGCGCAGATGCACTTCCTCTCGCCGGACGGCGAGCGGCTCCTGGTGCTGACCCGCGAGCCTGAGGTGAATGGGCCTGCCTCCGACGTGGAGCTGGGCGTCCTCTACGCCCGCGACGTGCTGGTTCGCCGCTACACCGTGGGTGAAGTGCTGGGCAGCACGAGCGGATCCCGCATCGAGGCCGGAATGCTGCACTGGCTGCACAACGAGCTGCCCCGGGACATCCCTGGCGGCGTGCGGGTGACGCTGGCCGACGGCCGCGGCGAGTTCCTCTTCTTCGACGGCAGCGGCGTACCCAACTCGGCCGTTCCCCAGCGTATGCAGGCGCAGCCGGTGCGGCTGTCCCGCGGCCCCCGCTGACGTTGGAGGGAACCTCGCGGTTCCCCTCGGCGAGCGGAGCTCGCCGAGCCTCCCCTCCCTTACGGCCGGACTCCCGGCCGGGCCGCCTCCGGCGGCGGATTTCGCTTGCGCGGAGTCCGCGTTGG
>WNFI01680659.1_pt1 | contig 25802 bp, 26 predicted proteins | sample 5400471 | NCBI WGS metagenome assembly WNFI01 (sample SAMN13153348, study PRJNA577476) | soil metagenome | isolation source: 100 cm saprolite on Douglas fir-dominated hillslope | place: USA:California | collected 2013-09-17 | reverse complement strand
CCGCGCGCGTGACGTCCAAGGTGTTGGCGGCCGGAAACTTCTCGATGACGAGCATGAGGCCGTTGCCGTCCTTGACGACGGCGTCACCGATCAGCGGGGCGTGCCCAAAGGTTTGCTCGGTGACCTCGCCCAGGGACATCAACTTGCCGGTCATCAGCAGGTGGAGCGGCGACACGGCCACCTTCGCCATGTCCTCCGGCGACTCGATCGGCATGGAGTGTTGAACCCCGAGCCTCTGATTGCGGTTGTCGATCCAGCCGCCCGTCCCGGGCGCCGATCCCTTCAGAAAAGATAGGGGCGACACCCACAGTGCGTCTCCGGCCGCGGCGATGATGTCTTCCTGCATTACGCGGGCTTCGTGCAAGCGATTGGGATCGATCTGGATGTGTAATTGCCGCAAGCGCTGGCCCCAGATCGCCACGTTGGCCACGCCGGGAACGCCCAGCAACCTCGGCTTGATCGTCCAGCGGGCAAGCAGCGACAGTACCGTCGGCTCGACCTTGTCCGACGAAATTCCGATCATCATGAAGCGGCTGGTCGCCGACAGGGGTTGCAGGATAACCGGGGGTTGTGCGACGTTCGGCAGGGTATACGCCAAGGTCAGGCGCTCCTGGATCATCTGCCGGGCTTTCATGATGTCGGTTCCGCGATCAAAAGTGAGCAAGATCGACGAAAGGCCGCTCACCGACTCCGAACGGATCGATTTGAGCCACGGCACGCCGCTCAGCAACTCCTCGAGATTGAGGGTGATCAGGCTTTCCACCTCCGCGGCGGACAGCCCGAGGGCCTCCGTCTGAACATGCACGACCGGAGGCGCGAATTCGGGGAAGACGTCGACGGGCATGTTTTTGACCTGGGTGGTCCCGAACACCACCAAGGCCGCGGCGAAGCCCAACACCAGGAAGCGGAATTGCAGGCTCGAGCCAATGATCCAGCGAAACATATTTTTAACCCCCTCCGTGCCTCGATGATGATTCCTACCGCGCCGTTATTTCTTGAAGATCTCCACGCCGTAAAGCAGCGCCGCACCGACGGTGACCACCGAGGTGCCGACGGGCGGGCCCTCGGACAGAACCGCCAGATCGCCTGTCACGCGTTCGACGCCGATGCGCTGGCGTTCGAATGTCAAAGGCTTCCCGTTGACGTAGACCCAGGGAGCGCCTTTCCCGTCGTAGTACACCGCGCTGTAGGGCACGACCTTCTGTTTTTCGTCGCTGCCCGCGAGCGGGAGCTCGACGCGCATGCGGCTGTTCACCGTCAGGCCGTGATCCTTGCCGGGCACCACGTAATACAGCGACAGCATCGAGCGCTTCATGTCTTCAAGCGGCTCTATTCCGGTCGGCCGTGCCAGCACGTCTTTTGCCAGCTTGTCTCGCGTTGCCAGAGGCAGGAGGCGCGCCGGCGCGTCCTTCGCCAGCCTGTCCCACTCCCCCGGAGACAGCGTCACGTGCACCCAGACGCCGCCGGCGGCGGGCGGTACCGCCCGGGCCGCGACCCGCTTCGGTGCCGGTGCAGGCGCCGCCTGTCCGAAACCTCCAAAACCTCCAAATCCGCCACCGGCCGGCCTCTGCGACGGCAGTTTCTCCATCGGGGGGATGATCACGCCGCTGACCATCTGCGTGCGGACGACCGCCTGTTCGCCTACCCTGCCTGTCTCTATGCCCAGCCGTTCGGCTGCCTTCGCGCTCAGAATCACGCGAGGAATGGGACTCCCGGGGACCTTCTCCAGCGTGACCTCAGGGCTCTTGCCGGCAGGCCCTGAACCCCCGGGAGCCGCGGCACGCGAGGCCGCGGGCGCCAGCGAGAGCATCGCCGCCGCCGCCAAAGCGACCAAGCCAACAAGAAACGCTTCCATGCGATCCGCCCTCACAGCAACCCTAGATTCGACTTTCATTCGAGCCTCTCCTCTGTCTAACCGATCACTTCTCACAGCCCAGGGACTATGCCGTCCTTGCCGACGAAAATGAAGACCGCCGCATAGTTGCCATCCGGACCCTTCTGCGCGCCGGCGAACACGTGCGCACCTGCCTTCAACAGACGCTTGTCTCCGAGCGACATCTTCTGGACCGGAATGTCTCGGAGCACTTCCACGTCCGTTTCCTCTTCCTCGGTGGGGCCGTACTTGATCGAGAGGACCCGGTCTTCCATGTCGTCGACCCAGCCGTGTGTCATCACGCTGTTGCGCGTCAGGTCCCACTTCGTGAACCCCACTGCAAGGCCGCGCAGTTGCTCGTCGAAGATCCGCAGCTCGTACCCCTTGTGCAGCCAGCTCAGCGATTGGCGGCGGATCGGGCTGTAAATGTCGTCGCCTAATTGCTCGGAGACGGAACCGACGTAGGTTCCGAATGTCACGTCGGCAAAAGTTCCCCGGGTCAGGCTGAAAACAGTCGTGTTGATCGATAGCCCGAAACGCAGCGACCTGCCGTCGTGGGTCTTCACGACCATCGAGGAAGCATCGACGCTGGTGATCAGACCGCGGATACGGTCCGGTGGTCCCCCTTGCGCGCGCGCGCGCGAGGGCGCGCCGATAGGTTCCCGCGATCTGGCCGCGGGAGCGGCGTCTGGTGCGGGTACCGCGTCTGGTGCGGGCGTGGCGGCAGGCGCGGGTGTCTCTTGTGCGGGCGAAGGCGTGGCGGCAGGTGGAGGGGCCGCTTCTTGTGCAGGTGTGTCCCTACGCTCTGGCGGCGTGTCTTGCGCGCGTGCCGGGGTGCCGAGCGCCAGAACGATGACCGAAGCGATCACCAGGTAGTCACAGAGCGTCCGAAGCACAGTTAGCCTTGCCTCCCTTAAGCCGATGCCCCTTGAAGCGACACACGATCGACCGTTTTGCCGGAACCGGCCCCAAACCTGAGGTACAGAATCGGCACGATAAACAGAGTCAGCAAGGTCGACGTGACTAGGCCGCCCAGAATGACCACCGCCATCGGGTGCTCGATCTCGTGACCGGGAATGCTGCCGGGAACAATCAGCGGCAGCAGCGCCAATCCGGTGCACAGGGTGGTCATCAGGATGGGCGACAGCCGCTCGCTCGCCCCGCGCAACACGAGACCGAGACCGAAGGGTTCTCCTTCCACTTGTTCGAGATGGCGATAGTGCTGAAGCAGCAGGATGCCGTTCCGCGCGGCGATGCCGAGCACGGTGATCATTCCAACCAGGGAACCGAGCGAAATGACGCGGTCTGCCGCGAAAACCGCCAGCACGCCGCCGACCAGCGCCGCAGGAAGGGCGAGATAGATCAGGCTCGCCAGCCGCCAGTTGCGCAGGGACACGTGGAGCATGATGAAGATCGCGATCGCGAAGGCAATCGAGTAGTTGAGCAGATTTTTCTTCGCAGCCTGGCGCTCCTTGTATTCTCCCAACAGCTGCGGGTAGTAGCCGATCGGGAAGTTGATTTTCTCGAGCCGGGCCGCGACTTCGTCGGCCACCGAGCCGAGATCGCGCCCTTTGACGTTGCCGTGAACGTCGATTCGCCGAGAGTTGTTTTCGCGCCTGATCTTGTTCGGGGTCGGCTCGACGCTAATGTCCGCCACATCTGCCAGCCGTACGCGCCCGCCGTAGGGTGTGTCGATCAGAAACTCGCGAATGTCGTTCACATTGTTGCGCGCTGAGGGCGCCGTCCACACGAAGACGTCGTATACCTTGCCGCCTTTGTGAATGTCAGTGACTTCTATGCCGCTCATTAGAACGTTCACCACTCGGCGGATGTCCCCCGGCTTGATCCCGTAGTGCGCGGCGCCTTCTAGTTTCGCCCTGACGACTATTTGCGGAACCCCGATCTGCTGCTCGGCATGCAAATCGATCAAGCCGGGTATGTCCTTCAGGGCCTGTTCCACCTCCTCCGCCCTTTGACGCAGGCCGGGGAGATCGGGCCCGAATATGCGCACGACGATGGACTCGCCTGCTCCGCTCAGGACCTCCTTGATCCTCTCTTTCAGATAGGTCTGCACGTCGCGATAAAGCCCGGGATAGCCGGCCACCGCGGCCTCGACGCTCGCGCGCGTCTTGTCGTAGTCGACCTTGGAATCGACGCTGATCCAGTTCTCGGTGAAATTGATGCCGTAGGGTTCGTCTCCGCCGACGGCGCGTCCGATATGGGCGCCGAAGTTGCGCACCCCCGGGATGGCGCGGAGCTCGCGGCTGGCAGCCTGCGTGATCCTGAACGCTTCCGGATGCGACGTCCCCTCGGCGGAGACCCAGTGCATCAGGAAGTCCCTTTCCTTGAAATCTGGGAGCAGCGCCGCCCCGAGGAACGGCCAGACCCCGAGGCCGGCAACGACAATGACCAGGGCAGCGGCGAATGTCGCGCGCGGTGTCCGGATGACTCGTGACAGACCCGCGCCGTAGATCCGCTTGAGCCACGGGACCAGCGGGGACTCCCGGTGCTCGACGGCGGCGCGGTTGAGCAGAATGAGGCACAGGGCCGGCGTCACCGTCAATGCCACCACCAAGGAGGCCAGCATCGCGAGGATGAAGGCGAGAGCGAGCGGTTCGAAGAACGCCCCCGCCAGCCCGCCCATGAAGAACACCGGCATCACCGCCAACACGATGATCAGCGTCGCGTGCCAGATTGCGGGGCGCAGCTCGAGCGAGGCTTCGAGGATAACGCGCGCCGTCGATTTGTCGCTGCCCGCCAGGTGATGCTGGCGCAGCCGCCGCAGGATGTTCTCGACATAGATGATCGCGTCGTCCACGACGGAACCGAGAGCGACGACGAATCCCGCGAGGACCATGGTATTGATCGTGGCGCCCATCAAATAGAGAACCACCCCAGCAGCCAGCAGGGACAGCGGGATCGCTGTGACGCTGATCAAGGCCACCCGCCATTCGAAGAGGAAGGCGCCGAGGATGACGATCACCAGGACGGAGCCGACAATCAGCGCCAGCGTCAGATTGTGCAACGATATCTCGATGAAGGTCGCCGGCCTGAAGATCGTGGAGTCGATCTTGACGCCGGGCAAACCGGGCCGCATTGCGTCCAGCGCCTTCTCGATTCCCCGCGTCACATCGAGCGTATTGGCCCACGGCAGCTTCTCGACGATCATCATCAGGCCGCGCTCGTCATTGATGACCGCATCGCCGACCATCGGCCATGTATCCCATACCACGTTGCCGACGTCGCGCAACCGCGGCGGGTCGGGGCGCTTGGTTTTCAGGGCGATCGGCACCTCGGCCAGCTGTTCGATCGAAAGAACGGGTGACTCGGTATGGATGACGAGCCTCTGGTTGGGGGTATCGATCAACCCGTCGACACGGGCCTTCCCCCCGGAGCTGTACAACAGCATGCCGACGTCCAGGGCGTCCGAGGTGGTCTCCATGACCTCGTCGAGCGTGACGTTGTGGGCGCGCATCAGGTTCGGATCGACCTGCACCTGCAGCGACTTGATCCGGTCGCCCCAGATGGGGATGTTGGCCACGCCGGGGACGGACATGAGACGAAACTTGATCGTCCAGTAGGCGATCATGGAAAGGTCCATCTGATCGTAGACTTTCGATGAGAGCCCGATCTTCATGACCCGACTGGTCGACGACAGGGGCTGGAGCATCACCGGCATGCCGGATGACCTCGGCAGCTCGGCGATCGCCAGCTTCAGACGCTCGTGCACGCGCTGCCGCGCTTCCATGAGATCGGCGCCCATCTTGAAAAGCAGCACGACTTGCGACAGTCCCACCACCGAGGAGGAGCGGACGTATTCGACGCCCGGGACTCCCCGCAACTGACCCTCCATCGGAATCGTGATCAGCTCTTCCACCTCGGTGGCGGTCATTCCCGGACCTTCGGTCTGGATTTCCACCTTGGGCGGCGCGAACTCGGGGAATACGTCGACCGGCATCTTGCGAAGCTGCTGGGTGCCGAAGACCAGCAATGCAGCGGCGATGCCCAGCACCAGGAAACGGAATTTCAGGCTTGCACCGATGATCCACTGGAACACAGCCGTCCTCCCCCTCTCGTCTTGAAGGCCAGCAAGAATCAGCCGTAAGTGAATCCCAAACTGCGTGCAGGTGCAATCGCCTGAAATCCTGACGCGATTCGCGAATTTCTCTAACTAAATTCGTTAACGCGTTTATTCATCAAAGAAAAATCTGGACAAATAGATAAGAGCTCCAATCTCTTTGCTTACGCCCTCGTCAGCTTCCAAGCACAAATAAAATGGCGTCATGCGGTACCACCCACTAGGAATCGAAGACTTCGAAATTGGCGCGGCGCTGCTACTACATCCTAGATGCGGGGCGCATTGCCGGACGACCGGAAAGCCGTGCAGGTCGGCGGCGATGAAGAATGGCCGATGCCGGATGCACGGCGGCAAATCCACCGGCAGACCTATCATTCATGGGCGAGCGACTAAGAAGGCGAGACGAGAGCGGCAGGAGGTGCGGGAGATTTTGAGGGTGCTGCGGGAGTTGATCTCTTAGTAGGGGGTCGGGAACGTCTGCTTTCGGCGAAATGATGAGAGCTGTTACAGGGCGCGAAGCTCGTTTCAAGCAGGGGCGGGCACGGGAAGAGTCGATGTCGCTACGTAGGGCCTCTCACTGGGCCACGAGCGGGAATTGGGCAGTTTTCCAAGTTCGATCCATATCTCAGCGAAATTTGCCGCCCTTACGATGGCGAGTTTTCAACGGAATAGGCCAATAGAGGTCGTTCACGTAAGGCAGACACAAACCCCGCCGAAGCGGGGTCTGTGTCCTTGCTGAAGCGAATGAGGCGGCGCTTTTTATATGAGGCAGCGCTTTCTATTTTTATTCAGAGCTTTCCTCGCGATCTTCAGACCTTTCTTCGCGATCGTGCATCAATTCGAATCCGAAAATGCGGCTTCCCGCGTTGACGTTAACCCCGGCCGCATTTGTAAACAAACCTCCGCTCTCCGCGCCGACACCCCAATAGACCATGTTGCCAACCACCTGAGGTCCGCCTTCGACGGCGCCCGACTGCATCACGGAGCCGTTGGCGAGCTTGATCTGGTTATGAAACTCGAAGAGCTTGCTTCCAGACTCGGCATCCAGGGCGACCATGGTTCCCTTTCCGTCCTGATAGCCGATGAACACGACTCCATTGCCGACGCTCAATGTCCCAAAGGCCTGCCCATTGCCCAGAGTGCCCTTGATTCCATCGTACGCAGGCCGCTGCCACAAGATCTCGCCCGAACCGGCATCCACGGCATGAACCATGCCGTTGATGGTCTGGAGTCTTCCATGATCGTTGAAGACGGTGACTCCATCGGCACTCACGTCGGATGGCGGATTCACCAACGTCCAAAGCTCGACCGGGCCGCTGGCGGGGCCTTTCATGAAGCTGGGAGGGCCGCCAATTTTGTCTGGGTCCGGATAGGTATTGGGGTAGTCGTTGATCCCAAACAGCAGATTCGGACCCGGGAACGGCAGATTCTGATTTGCCGGAGCCGGGTACTCGACCGGCATCGCCGCATCCCTCTTCACGAAGGGACCTGTTTTCAACCCGAGCGCCGTAAAACCGTTGATGCCGAGGAAGGTCGTGACCGGGACGTAGGGCGTTTTGACGTCCCTGCCCATGTTCCTGGAATTGGTCGTTCCAAAGAAGACCTTGCCATCGTCGGCAGCAAGCCCAAACTGCAATCCGCCGTAAACCCCGCCGGGCTCCACGTTGGTCTCCCAGATTTTTCTTCCCGTAGCGGGATCGAGCCCGAACAACCTGCCGTCCTTGTTACCGCCGACCACGACGTCGCCCCGTCTCCCGTGGCCGAGGTTGGCGTTGCGGACGAGCTTGGGTTGCTGGCCGAATCCCATGTCCGGCCCGATCGGAGTCTGACCGCAATTGTTCGTATTCGAGATCGGCACGGGGAAGAGCGCCGGAACCACAGTCGCCCAGCCGTATACGCGTAGATCTTCAGCTTCTCGTTGAGGTTGTTGCAGTTCACGCCCGCAGGCAAACCTGGAATGTTCGCGTTGGGGTCGCCGCTTCTTCGCCTGGCCTGTTCGCAGTCCTGAGCCACTTGAGGCGCCGTGGTCGTCTGGGCGGTGGCGATATAGACCTGGCGCCTGGACACATCGACCGTCGGGTTATGCCCGTAGGTCGAAGTGCCAAAGGATCCCTTGGGCCGCAGCAGTGCTCTCAGCGCTGGCGTCAGCTCTTGATCGGGGTCATCCCCGATGTTGGTGTGTCGCTTCCAGAGAATCTGCCCTGTATTGACATCCATGGCCACCAGGCTTCCCCGCGCGGAGCAGCACGGATAGTGCGAGGCCGGGTCGATCGGCTCGACATAGATGTTCGGGTAGGCCCTGGCCCAATCTTCCTCCCAATTGCCGACCGGCACGAAGATCGTATTGCCGTGCCCGCTGATCGATCCCGTGATTTTCGCCGAAGGATGCGTATCGGCTTTCGTTCTCCAGACGACTTGACCGGTTTGCTTATTGATCGCGAGAACGATGGCGCCATCTCCAGAAGCGCAACCCAGAGCACTCGGCGTGGCCCCCGGGGTGAGCCGGCAAAGGCGGTCAACCAACCCCATATTGCTTCCGACAATGATCAGGTCTCCCTTGACATACGGTGTGTTGCGGGAGCCCTTCGCGACAAAACCCGGCACCGAGAGATCGTTCACATAGTTCTTTCTCCAGATCAGCTTCCCGGTGAAGCGGTCCAATTTGGTCAGGTGGCCGGACATGTCATTGAAGTAGAGAAACCGACCGTCGACGGCCGGAGTGGACGAGATGCTGCCCTGGGCATTGCTTGCCGTTCCCGTGTCGGGTACTGTCTGGTAGACCCACTTGACCCTGAGCTGGCTCACGGTTTCGTCGTTGATCGGCCCCCCCTGGAAACTCCGGGTATTCTGCAAATCAATTCCTTCCGCGAATGCCGGAACCTGTATCGTCCACAGCAGCAAGGCGAAACCCTGCCAGCGTTTCATGGGAGAAAAAGTGAACATGAATGCCTCCGAGGTCATTCTGTTGGCGGACCAAAGCAAACATGAAATGCTCCCACCAAGGTCAGATGTCCGCAAGCCAAACTTAAGCTCATTGCCGTCTTGAACGACCTCAGGCCCGTAAATGTGGAGGGCCGCTTTCTTACATCTTTTGTCGTAAAAATATTTAAAGACTCGCCTCTGCTTCGTCATTTGAGCTCATCATTGCGGGTGATGAGGTCGGGGGTTCTCCTGGGGGAAAAATGGCGATAGGCGATCGGATCTACCGGCGTACTTCGGCCGGCCAGCGGGCATGGGAAGCGCGAGCTTCTAAAGTCTCGCCTGAGTGCCGGAAAGTGCTCGGTTCAATCGGCGCCGGCGCGCATGCCGCCATAGTGTGCGCGTCTCTGCCGAACTGCTCCGAGGAAGACATCCAGAAATGGCTTGCTCAGCTGGAGCAGATCGGCCTCGTCGAGTCGGTGCCCGTCGTCGACGAAAACGACCTCGACTTCACCGGCAACTTCCAGCTCGCCAGAATACGCGCCGAGCTCGAGAAGCTCAGGGAGAAGAGCGAAAACATAGCCCAGTTGCTGGCGCGTTAGCTTCGGGTCACGCCTGCGGGGCGGCGGCTTTGTACACGATGTCGTTCTCGCGTGCGTGGCCGGTCACTTTTAGTCCGAATTCCTGGCCCGCCCTGACTTCCGACACGGCTTCGTGCTCGACCTGCATGGACTCGACGCGCTGGCGGAAGTCGCTGGTGCGGCCCACGACATGAATCATGTCGCCCATCCGCAGACTCCCCGACTCCATGCGCACCGCCGCGACAGAAAGAATGCCGTAATAGTGGGTTACGGTCCCGACGCGTTCCTCGCCCGGCAAGGGAGCGGGCGCGGCTGCGGGAGCGGCTGGTTTGGCCGGCTGTGAAGGCGCGCGTACTGGCTGCGCCTTGAGGGCTCGCGTCGGTCGCGGCGCCGGCTTCTTCTTCGCGACTCTTTTTTTAACTGGTGGGGCCTTTTTACGGGTGATCGGTCTTCTCGCCGGCGCCTTCTGCCGCTTGGGCCTGGCCTTCTTTCCCGTCGCCATATGCGTAGCTTACTCTTGCGTCCCAATCTATCAACCTTCCAGATGCGAAGGGGATGGCGCGAGCTCGCCACGCTCCACGCACGTCACGATCTCGGCGAGCCTGGCATGGCTCGGCGCCGGCACGCCGACCTCGGCGCCCTTGCGCGCGATGTAGCCGTTCATGGCGTCGATCTCGGTGCGCCGGCCCTTGAGGATGTCCTGCGCCATCGACGGGCGCTGGATGTCGCCGCGCGGGTTGGCGCCGGCCTTCGGCACGATGAGGGCCTCGACCTCCGCGAGCGCGGCGGCGTCGCCCTCGGAGGCGCGCGCGAGCCGCTCCGGATCGGCGCCCCGGATCCTCTCGAGCGTATAGCCAAGCGCCTGGCCGACGCGCACCGCTTCGCCGGCGAGCTGGATCTGGAAGCGGCGGATCCTGTCGTTGCGCAGGCAATCGCCCGAGGTCAGCCCGGTCGCCGCGGTCACGCCGTTGCCCATGCTGTTCTGGACGAGTTTCGACCAGCGCTCGCCCCACAGGTTGGTCGTCGCCTTCGAGCTGTCGATGCCGCGGAACCACTCGACCAGCTCTTCGACGCGCGGCGTGATGCGCCCATGCGGCTCGCCGATGCGGAAGATGGTGTAATTCTCACCACCCCTCGGGACGGTCCTGCGGATGCGGGCAGCCTCGTACAGGTCCACCGAGATCATCGAGGCGACCACGCCGACGGTGCGCCCCCAGCCGACTACGCCGGCGATGGTTTCCTCGTTGAGGCAGTTCTGCAGCGAAACGACGAAGCCTTCCGCGGACAGATAGGGCTTGATCAAGGCGGTCGCCCACAACGTGTCGTAGGACTTGACCGCGACGAGCGCGACATCGACCGGCCGCCTGGCGAGCGACTGGACTTCGGTCAGGTGCAAGGTCTTGGCGCTCTTCACCGTGAACCGCTCCTCGGGCGTCATGCCGTCGAGCTCCAGACCGCGCGCCCGGATGGTTTCGATATGCTCCGGCCACGCGTCGATCAGCGTCACGTCGTGCCCGAGATGCGCGAGCGTGCCGCCGACATAGCCTCCCAGCGCTCCCGCGCCGACGATGGCAATCCGTTTTGTCATAAACTTGTCCGATGATAATCGAGCCGCTCGCCGGTGCGCTGGGAGCCGAGGTCCGCGACGTATCGCTCGCCGGGCTGGACGAAGACGCCTGGCGGGAGATCCACCGCGCGTTCCTCGAGTACGCGGTGCTCGTGTTCCGCGACCAGCCGCTCGAGCCCGCCGACCTGATGCGCGTCGGCGCGCGCTTCGGCGAGCCGTGCTTCTATCCGTTCGTCACCGGAATGGACGGCTACCCGTACCTCTTCGAGGTGGTGAAGGCAGAGAACGAGGGGACGAATTTCGGCGGCAACTGGCACAGCGACACTACCTATCTCGAGCAGCCGCCGCTCGCCACGCTGCTGTACGCCGTCGAGACGCCTTCGCGCGGCGGCGACACGCTGTTCACGAGCACCCGCGCCGCCTACGACGCGCTCTCCGAAGGCATGCGCCGGCTGGTCGACGGGCTCGTCGGCGTCAACAGCGCAGGGCTGAAGCACGGCGGCGGGCGAAGCGCAATGCACAGGAAGATCGGCGGCATGAAGGTCCACGACACCGACAGCGCCGACCAGTACGAAGCCGAGCATCCCGTGGCGCGCACGCATCCCGAGACCGGCCGCAAGGCGCTGTATGTCAGCCGCAGCCACACCATCCGCTTCAAGGACATGAGCGAGGACGAGAGCCGCCCGTTCATCGAATGGCTCCAGGCGCACCAGACGCGGCCCGAATTCACCTGCCGCGTCCGGTGGGCGCCCGGCACGCTGACGATCTGGGACAACCGCTGCACGCAGCACAACGCGATCAACGACTATCAAGGCCAGCGCCGCCGCATGCGGCGGCTCACGGTCGGAGCGCAGACACCGCAGTAGGACTCTCGCTCCATCAATCCAGTTTCGCCCCGCTCTGCTTGACGAGCTTCGCCCATTTCGCGAGATCGGCAAGCATGAACTGACGGAATTCCTCGGGCGTGCTGCCGATCGGCTCCGACCCGTCCGCCACGATCCGCTCGCGTACCTCGGGCTGGCTGAGAACCTTCACGAGCTCCTCATGCAGCCGGGTGACGATCGGGTTGGGCAGATTGGCCGGCCCGATCACGCCGTACCAGCCGACGACTTCGAACCCCGGCAGTATTTCCGCAACTGCGGGCAGCTCGGGCAGCGCGGCCAGGCGCCTGGGTGCGGTGATCGCGAGCGCGCGCAGTTTTCCGGATCGCACCAGGATCTGCGCCCCCTGCATGCCGGCAAAATTGTAGTGGTACTGTCCGGCCACCAGATCCATCATCGCCGGACCGGAACCCTTGTACGGAATGTGCTCGGCCTTCACGCCGGTCATGAGCTTGTAGAGCTCGCCGGCAAGGTGCCCGCCGCTGCCGTTGCCGGCCGACCCGTAGTTGAGCGGCCCTGCGTAATTCTTCGTCCAGTTCACGAACTCCTCCAGGTTCCTCACCGGCGCCGACGGGTTCACGACCAGCATCAGCCCCGCGGAGGTGAGCTGCGTGATCGGCGTGAAGCTGTGCTCGCGCGGTTGTCTACCACGACCTGCTGCTTGAACACCTCTGTCAGGCGGGCGCCGAAGATGCGCGCCAGGAGATCGGTCGTGCCGCCTTGCGCGGCCGGCGTGATCAAGCGGATCGGCCGGCCCGGATAGTCCTGCTGCGCGAACGCTGGCGCCCCGACGGCGAGACCCAGGAGTACGAAAAACGAACGAAAGGCGCAATTGCCCATCAACCCGGCTCCTGGCCTTTTGATTTGAACGCCGCGCCTGCCGCGGGCGTGGTGAGGATCAGGGGACTACGCTGCGCATGGAGGCGGGATGGCCGGGAAGCTTGACCAGCTTGCCGGTGTTGGTGACGGTGGTTCCGTCCACCTTGAGGATCGAGATGTCGTCGTCCATGTAATTCCCGACGTACAAGTGCTTACCGTCGGGGCTGAATACCGCTCCCTCGGGCAGGCCTTGCACCTCGACCTCGCCCACCTTGGTCACCTTTTTGCCGTCGATCTTGAGCACGGCCACCGAACCGTTACGATGGTAGAAGAACGCTGATTTGGGCGCGTTGCTGCCGCGAAGCAGGATGGCCACTGCAATCTTCCCCGTGGGGCTGATGGCAAAACCTTCCGGCCCGTCGCCCACCGCCACTTGATCGATCACGCGCGGCGGCGTCGCCTCCAAGTCAATCACGCTGACGGTATCGACGTTGCCGTCCGCCGAGCCGGAGTTGCCGTTGTTTGCCGTCAGCGCGAGCTTGCCATTGGGCGTGATTCCAAGGTTGTAGGGGAACAGCCCAACCAGCATGTCGTATTTCGTGTAGGTCACCTTCTCCCCATCGACCTCGAGCACAGCGGCTTTATTGTTGACATTCTTGGAAGCCAGCGCCCGTTTGCCGTCCGGCGTGAAGGCCACGGCCGAAACTTGCTCGCCCATCGCTACAGTATTCACAATCTGCACTTCCTTCCCGCGGATGGCGAGCACAGAAATGGAGTTATCCGCCCGGTTGGCAACGAGCGCCAAGTTGCCCGCCCGATTGATTGCGATGCCCGAGGGTTACTTGCCCGCCTTCAGGGTGGAAATCAGTGCAGGGGGATTCGCCTTCAAGTCGATCACAAATATGTCGTTGCCGGGCACGCCCTTCCATGCTCCGCCGTCCTGAATCCAGTCCATCGAGTTAGCGACCAATGCCAGGCTTTCATCCGGCGTAATCGCCAAGTTCACTGGTGGACCGAACACCGAGTTCATTAGCGGCAGGTTGGCCACGATCTTCGGATTGAGCCGGCTCCCGATATCCAAAATGGCGACGCTGTCCTTGCCGGGCGGGGAAAATATCGGCTTGCCATTCTCATCCCAGAAGACCTTGGCATCGATACCGACAATCACGCGCTGGGCTGAAGCCGAGGCAGACCACGCTGCAAGACAGACGGCCAGCACGAAGCCAAGCATGCGTGCGAGTCCAAAGGCGAGATTCTTCATGGGGTCCTCCCGTTGTGCATGGCAGTGTACGCCGGATACGCGCACGACAAGGCACAACCTATGGCGGACGCTCGAGAAGCGTCGTAGCCCGTCTTGTGTAAACTGAGATGCATGCTCCGCACCCTGGCTTTTCTCGCCGCCTGCGCGTTTGCGCTCGAAGCCGGCGCGCAGGCCTTTCCCGCGAAGCCGCTGCGCCTCGTCGTCGGCTACCCGCCCGGCGGCTCGGGCGATTTCCTCACGCGGCTGATCGCCGACGAGATGTCGAAGGACCTCGGCACGGCGGTCATCGTCGACAACCGCCCCGGCGCCGGCGGCAACATCGCCGCCGAGATGGTCGCCAGGGCGCCCGCCGACGGCTACACCGTCCTCAACGGGAACAACCACGCGATCAACAGGACGCTTTACAGATCGCTTCCCTATGACGACAAGGATTTCATGCCGATCACCAAGATCGCCACCGGGCCGACGGTCATCGTGGTCAACAACAATCTGCCGGTGGCGAACCTGCAGGAGCTGATCGCGTTCGCAAGAGCGAATCCGGGAAAGCTGTTCAACGCCGGCGCGGGCTACGGCTCGGCGCCGCACCTCGCCGCGGTGCTGTTCGAATCGGTCGCCGGAGTCAAATTCACTTCAGTGCAGTTCAAGGGAGGCGGCCCGGCCGCGCAATCGCTGCTCGCCGGCGACACTCAAGTGATGTTCGCGACTTCGCCGACGGTGATGGGCTTCGTTCGAACTGGGCGCCTGCGCGCGCTCGCGGTGTCGACGCGCGACGGCTCGCCGGCGGTGCCCGGAATTCCCGGCAGCGCGCAAGCCGGTCTGCCCGCTTACGACTATACCTTCTGGTTCGGCCTTTACGTGCCTGCGGGAACGCCCGCTCCCGTCGTGAAGCGGCTGCATGCGGCCGCGGTCAGGGGACTCGCCAGGCAGGAGGTGAAGGAAAAAATCGCAGCGCAGGGAATGGACGCCACGCCCTCGGCTTCGCCCGAGGCGTTCGAGGCGGACATCAAAGCCGAAGCGCCGCTGCTGGAGCGCGTTGTGCGCGACTCCGGGGCAAAAGTGGAATAGGCGGACACATCCTGTTACACACTGAGACGGACGCCGCGCCAACGCGGGACTAGGCTTACGCATTAGTAGGACTATGCGCACCCTCCTCCTCGCCCTCTGCCTGCTGCTTCCGCTAGCGCCCGCGCAAGCGCAGTCGAGGCTGTACTCGCAGCCCGAGCTCGACGCGCTGCTCGCGCCGATCGCGCTTTACCCCGATCCACTCCTCTCGCAGATCCTCACTGCGGCGGTCTATCCCGACCAGGTCGCGCAGGCCGCGGACTGGTCGCGCCGGAACCCCGGCGTGAGCGGCGACGACGCGGTGCAGATGGTGCAAGACCAGCCGTGGGAGCCGAGCGTGAAAGGGCTCGTCGCGTATCCCGACGTGCTCGCCAGGATGGGCGAGAGCCCACAGTGGACCTCAGATCTGGGCAACGCCTTCCTCGGCCAGCAAACGCAGACCATGACCACCGTGCAGACCCTGCGGCAGCGCGCGCAGGTGTCCGGCTATTTGCGGAGCAACGGCGAACAGAACGTGTACCAGCAAGGCCCGGCAATCGTAGTGCAGCCGGTCTACCCGCAGTACGTCTATGTCCGCTACTACGATCCGCTGTTGGTGTACGGAACGTGGTGGTGGCCCGCAGACCGCCCGGTGTTCTGGCGGCCATGGGCGCCGTGCGTCGTTTTCGTCAACCATGTGACCGTCGTCTCGCGCTCGGTCTTCGTTACGCGACCTCATGTTTGGTCACGCCCTTGGCACAACGTTCCGGAATCCCAGCGCCAGCCGATCATCCAGAGCAGCTCGCGTCCGCAAGCAACCTGGCGGCCCGTCCCCGAGGCGCAGCGCCAGCCGATCATACAGAGCACTCCGCGTCCGCAGTTGCGCTCCGAGGATCATGGTCAGCGGCGGCCAGTCGCAATGGCGCCGGCCACTACACATTTTGAAATGAAGCGCGAGCGGCCGGCCACGCTCGCCGGCCAATCGAGGAGTTTCCAGCCAAGACAGCAGGCAGAACGGAATCGCCACGGCGGCCGGCGCAGCTGAAACGCGCTAGACTTTTCAAGTCCAATGATCATCGAGAAGCAGGAAGAGGTTACCCGCGCGGTGCTGGAGGAGATGCACCGCACGCTTGATGCGCGCACCCATGAAATCCTGTCCGGTTTGGTGAAGCATCTGCATGCCTTCATCCGTGAAGTGAAGCTCACCGAGCGCGAATTCCAGGAGGCGATCGGCACCCTAAACGCGATCGGGCAAAACACTACGCCGAGCCACAACGAGGCGATGCTGATGGCGGGCGCGCTCGGCGTCTCGAACCTGATCTGCCTGCTCAATAACGGCCTGCAAGGAACCCGGCCGACGCAGGCGAACAACCTCGGGCCTTTCTACCGGGCCGGCGCGCCGCGCTGCGAGAACGGCGCATCGATCGTGCGCTCGCCGACGCAGGGCCCGCGGCTGGTCTTCCGCGGCGAGGTGCGCGACCTGGACGGCAGGGCGATCGCCGGCGCCGGGGTGGACGTCTGGCATCCCTCGCCGGTCGGGCTGTATGAGAACCAGGATGCGACGCAGGCGGAGATGAACCTGCGCGGCAGGTTTACCACCGATGCGAACGGGGCTTTCAGCTTCCGCAGCGTCAAGCCCTCGGGCTACCCGGTGCCGACCGACGGACCGACCGGCACGCTGTTGCGTGCCCAGAAGCGGCACAACTTCCGCCCGGCGCACCTCCACTTCCTGATCCACAAGCCGGGCTTCAAGACCATCGCCTCGCAGGTCTACGACCCCAGCGACCCGCATCTCGAGACCGACAGCCAGTTCGGCGTCACCAGGGCCCTGATCGGAAACTTCCAGAAGAACGGCGAGGAATATTCGCTCGAATTCACGTTCACCCTCGAGCTGGGCGAGAGCTGGCTACCCAAGGCGCCGATCACCGAGAAAGTCGCGGCGTAATGCCGCGCATCGTTCGCGAGACGCTGATCTCAAGCGCTACCAGGCCGAGCTGAAGCGCTACGGCATCCAGGTGGAGCTGCGCCCGACCCTCGGCTCGCGCGACAACCTGCGCCTGCTGCGCGACGAGAAGCAGCACGTCGACCTGGCGTTCGTGCAGGGCGGATCGAGCGAGGCGACGCGCCTCGTCGATGAAGACAAGAGCGGCGTGCCGCTCGCGTCGCTCGGCAGCCTTTTCTATGAACCGATCTGGATCTACTACCGGGGCAAGATGGCCAACATCGCCGATCTGCGCGGCAAGCGCGTGAACACCGGCGCGCGCGGCAGCGGCTCGCCCGGCCTGTTCGCCAAGCTGCTCGGCGCCAACCACCTCGAGCGCGAGGAGCTCGAGCGCAGCAACCTCGAGGAAACCCCGGCGGTCATCGCGCTGCTGGGCAACGAGCTGGACGCCCTGGTGCTCGTCTCGGCGCCCGAGTCGCCGATGGTGCAGATGCTGCTGCAGACGCCGGGCGTCCGGCTCTATGAGTTCACGCAGGCCGAGGCGTATGCGCGGCGCTATCCGTTCATCAGCCCGGTCACGCTGCCGCGCGGCGTCGCCGATCTCGCGCGCGACGTGCCGCCGCGCGATGTGCCTCTGATCGCGACGACCACCTCGCTCGTCGCGCGCGAGCAGACTCACCCGGCGCTGATCCAGCTCTTTGTCCAGGCGGCGTCGCGCATTCACAGCGGCGCCGGCTGGATCGCGCAGGCCGGCCAGTTTCCCACGTCGCAGCACAGCGAGTTCGCGGTCGCGCGCGAAGCCGAGCGCTTTTACCGCACGGGGCCGCCCTTCCTGCAGCGCTCCCTGCCGTTCTCGCTCGCCAACCTCATCGACCGCATGTGGGTGGCGCTGTTCTCCATCGTCGCGGTGCTGATTCCGGTGTCGCGGTGGGTGCCGCCGCTCTACCAGTTCCGCGTGCGCTCGCGCATCTTCCGCTGGTACCGCATCCTGCGGCAGATCGAGGACCGGATGGAGCGCAAGGCGGAACCCGCGGAGGCGCTCGTCGCCGAGCTCGACAAGCTGGACGCCAGGGCGGCCCGCGTCCGCGTCCCGCTCGCCTATACCGACCAGCTGTACTCGCTGCGCGGCCACATCGACCTGGTGCGCGAGCGCCTGCGGAAGGCCAGTTCCGGGGCGTAGAATGATCCGGCCCGTCCAATCACGGGCGGGCAAGGAAGAAGGAGGAGAAACCATGAGCAAGTCAGCCGGAGTCCTGGCAGGGCTGCTTATCCCTGCAATCTTTGTGGCGGGGGCCATCGCGATTCCCGCGGCGGCGCAGGAGAAAAAGGCGGCGCAGCGCACACAGAAGGTTTTCATCGACAACGACAAGGTGCGCGTGACCGACACGACGTTCAAGCCGGGCGAAGTCAGCCCGAGCATCGAGCGCCCCTACCGCATCACGCGCGTCATCAAGGGCGGCAAAACCGTTCGCACCTACCCGGACGGCAAGACTGTCGAGCGGGAGTTCAAGACCGGTGAAGTCTTTGCCGCGGGACCCGACAAGCCGTATTCGGCAAAGAGCATCAGCAAGACCGACATCGTCCTCTATAGCGTCAATTTAAAGAAGGTGAAGGGCACGGCGCCGGTCGCGATGACGAAGCCGCAAGCCACGCCAGCGGATCCCAAGAAAGCGAGCTTGAACGTACTGCTGGAGAACGACGCGGTGCGCGTGTATGAAGCCCGCATTCCAGTGGGGACGGAAGCCGCAAACATTCCCCGGCCCTACCGCATCGGCCGCGCCTTGCGGGGAGCGACGATCCAGCGCATCTACGCCGACGGCAAGACCGAGACGGTGGAATGGAAGGCCGGCGACGTGAAGGCGCTCGGGCCCGACCGGCAGTACAAGCCCAAGAACATCGGCAAAACCGATTTCCACCTCTACGTAGTCGAGATCAAGGGCTGACAAGCAAAGAGACTTATACCGTGACGCCGAAACAAACGAAGAAATGACGGAGGAAAATATGAACAAGTCAGTTGCTCTGCTGACCGCGGCATTGCTGATTGCCGCCGGTCCCGCGCTGGCTCAGGACAAAGCCAAAGCGCCGCAGCGCGTGCAAAACACCCTGCTTGAGAATGACAGAGTGCGCGTTTACGAAAGCGTCTCGAAGCCGGGGGAAGTCAGTGGGAGCGCCGTGCGGCCTTACCGCCTGGTTCGCGTTCTGCAGGGCGGCACGAGCTTCCGCACCTATGACGATGGCAAGACGCAGACGGTAGAGTACAAGACCGGAGACGTCTTCTCCGTCGGACCCGACAAGCCGTACGCGGCGAAAAACATCGGCAAGACGACGATCGTGCTCTACGTCGTGAACCCGAAGCAGGCGACGGCAATGGCCAAGGTCGCGCTGACAGAGAAAAAGCCGCAGGCCTCAAAGGCGGAGCCCGGCAAGGCGAACCTCCAGGTGCTGTTCGAGAACGACGCGTTGCGCGCGTACGAGGTCCGGTTCAAGCCGGGCGACGAATCGGCCAGTTTCGAGCGTCCCTACCGGATCGTGCGAGCCCTGCAAGGCGGCACACTCCAGCGTACCTACCCTGACGGCAAGACCGAGAAAAGGCAATGGAAGACCGGCGAGGTGAGAGCCGAAGGTCCGGACAAGAAATTCTCGGGCAAGAACGTCGGCAAAACTGAAATCGTCCTTTATGGCGTCGAGCCGAAGCAGGCAAAGAAATAAGCCAACTTGCAGACGAAGATAACCCCTCTTCGGAGGGAATATTTATTCATAAATACAGATAATTAAGTTTCTTACTTCAACTAGTGCTTAAGCATGCCGATGCGGCGCAGGATTTCGGTGTGCAGGCGGTATTCGCGCCACAGGTCGGCGCGCAGCGCTTCGCCCGGGCGGTAATCGACGTCGATGCCGCGCGCGGCCATCGTGCCCGCGAATTGCGGGTCTTCGATGGCGGCTTTCGCGGCGTCGTGCAGGTACTTCACCACCTGCGGCGGCGTCTTCTTCGGCGCCATTAGGAGATACCACACGCCGTTCGCCACGTCCCAGCCCAGCTCCTTTGTGGTCGGCACGTCGGGGAACACCGGGTGGCGCTGCGGCTGGAACGCGACTAGAACTCGCATGCGCTTGCCGTCGACCTGTCCTTTGAGCTCGCCGGGCTGCGCCACCAGCGCTTCGATGTGGCCGCCGAGGAGCGACGGGCTCGACTGGCCCCAGCCCGCGTACGGGACGTGGATCATCTTGATGTCGGCGCGGTACATCAGCTCCTCGAGGTTGAGGTGGCTCGAGGTGCCTTCGCCCGGCGAGCCGACGCGGATCTTGCCAGGGTTCGCCCTGGCGTCGGCGACCAGTTCCTGGATGGATTGATAGGGCGACTCGGTGCGCACCGCGATCATCGGGTAGTACGCGACCAGGTTGATGAACGGATCGTAATCGTCGGGCGTCTTGTAGGCGAGATCGTTGATCTGCGCGGCGATGACCAGCGCGGAATGCGGCGTCAGCACCACGGTGTAGCCGTCCGGGTGGCTGCGCGTCATTTCGGCGACCGCCACCGCGCCGGCGGCGCCAGGCCGATTCACCACCGCGATGCCTCTCGGAAACTTCGCTTTCATGCCTTCGGCGACGAGCCTCGCGACGACGTCGACCAGCCCGCCGGGCGGATAGCCCGCCAGCAGGGTCACCGGGCGCTCGGGATACTGCGCTGCAGCGGGAAGGCTGAACGCGAGAAGCGCAAACAGCGCGATGCGGATCATTGGATGATGCTAGCAGACCCCAAAAACGTGGTCTGTCCCTGTTTTCAGGCGCCGGCGTTCAGCGCGACGGGGATCTCGATGTCCTTGCCGTCGCGCCGCACGGTCAGCCTGACGGTGTCGCCGACCTGATGCTCGTCCAGGCGGCTGAGAAGCCGCGGCACGCCGTCCACCGGCTTGCCGTCCACGGCGGTGATGATGTCGCCGGGGAGGATGCTGCCGTCGGGGCCGAGCTTCGCGCCGCGCAGGCCGGCGGCGGCGGCCGGAGATCCGGGGCTGACCCTGAGGACGACCACGCCCTTCAGGCCCGCCTGCCGCGTGATCAGCTGATTGAGCTGCTCGTCGATCTCGATGCCCAGCACCGGCCGGATGTATTTGCCTTTCGCGATCAGTTGCGGCACGACGCGGTTGACGGTATCCACCGGCACCGCGAAGCCGATTCCCGCGTAGGCGCCCGAGGGGCTGAAGATGGCGGAGTTGATGCCGATCAGCCGGCCGCTCGAGTCGAGCAGCGGGCCGCCGGAATTGCCCGGATTGATCGCGGCATCGGTCTGGATCAGGTGCTCGAGCACGCCGCCGCCCTCGGCGGGCAGCGCGCGGTCCAGGGCCGAGACGATGCCCGTGGTCAGCGACCAGTCCAGGCCGAACGGGTTGCCGATGGCGAACGCCTTCTGCCCGACCTTGAGGTCGGCGCTGGTGCCGATCGGCAGAGGCGGCGGGCGGCGGTGGGCGACGGTGATGCGCAGCACCGCCAGGTCGTGCACCGGGCTCGCGCCGACCAGCGCCGCGTTGTAGTCGCGCCCGTCGTTGAGGCGCACGCGCGCCCCGGCGGCGTTCATGATGACGTGGTTGTTGGTCACGATGTGGCCGCGCTCGTCCCACACGAAGCCCGAGCCCGTGCCCTGCGGAATGGTGAAGATGTTGCGCGAGAACAGATCGAGCACGCGCGCGGTGGTGGAGATGTACACCACCGAGCCCTTCGAGCGCTCGAACAGCTCGATCGTGGCTTTCTCGTCGGCAGCCAGGTCGCCGCGGGCGGTAATCGCGCGCGGCTGCGCCGCTTCGTCCAGGGCGGGCTCCCCCACCCAGAGCGGCGCCTGCCATGCGAGAAAGCCGCCCACGATGACCACCGCAAGCAAGCCCAGGAACCATCGACGGGAGAGCATGGCGTAGGGCTTACGCCTGGTTGCCGGCAGGCTCGCCCTGCCAGGAGCCTTGCGCGCGCTTGCGTATGAGCCAAGCCAGCGCCAGCAGCAGCACGCCGGTCAGGATCGCGTAGAAGCTGATCAGCCACACCAGCGCCAGCGCCCCGGCCGCCGGGAACAGGAATACGAGCACGCCGAAGGTGATCGCGACGATGCCCGTGAGGATCAGCAGCCACTCGCCGCGGATCACCTTGCGCAGTCGGATCGCCATGACGAGGTCGAGGATGCCGGTGACGATGGCGTTGGCGCCCATCCACAGCACCAGCACCAGCGCCGTCAGGTCGGGATGCAGGATGGCGATGACGCCTGCGGCCAGGCCGACCAGCCCGAGCAGCAGCGCCAGCCACCAATCCTCGTCGCTTTTTCGATTCTTGATGCCGGCGATGAGCGCAGCCCCGCCGCCCAGCAGCGCGAATGCCGCGAACAGGGCCACCAGCCACAGCAGTGTGAGGCCAGGCCAGACCAGCGCCAGCACGCCGAACAGCACCGCCACCGCGCCGCGCCAGGCAAACATCCACCACGACCGCGAAATCATCTCCATGACCGCCGCTCCTCCAGAGGCCACCAATACTACTCCGGCAAGGTTACTTGCCTTCGAAGGCCAGGATGTGCGTCGCCACGCGGTCGAGGAACCAGCGGTCGTGCGAGATCACCACCGCGCAGCCCGGAAAGCCGAGCAGCGCGCCCTCAAGCGCGCGCAGCGTCTCGACGTCGAGGTCGTTGGTCGGCTCATCGAGCAGCAGCAGGTTGCCGCCGCTCTTCACCAGCTTGGCGAGGTGCACGCGGTTGCGCTCGCCGCCCGAGAGCTCGCCCACCGGCTTCTGCTGGTCGGCGCCGCGGAAGTTGAAGCGCGCGACGTAGCCGCGCGAAGGCGTCGAATAGTCTCCGACCTGGATGTGGTCCAGGCCATCGGAGATCTCTTCCCACACGGTTTTCTTCGCATCGAGCGTATCTCTCGATTGATCGACATACGAGAGCTTCACCGTCTCGCCCACCTTCAGCTTCCCGGAATCCGGCTTGATGTCCCTGGTCAGGATCCTGAAGAGCGTCGTTTTCCCGGCGCCGTTCGGCCCGATGATGCCGACGATGCCGCCAGGCGGCAGGCGGAAAGACAGATTCTCGAACAGCAGCTTCTCGCCGAACGCCTTCTTCAGCCCCTCGGCTTCGATCACCAGATCGCCGAGGTGCGGCCCGGGCGGGATGTAGATCTCGTTGGTCTCGTTGCGCTTCTGCACGTCGGCGGACTCGAGCTCCTTGAAGCGCGCGAGGCGCGCCTTGCTCTTCGCGCGCCTTCCCTGGGGATTGGCGCGCACCCACTCGAGCTCCTCCTGCATCGCCTTGATGCGCCCCGCCTCCTGCTTCGCCTCGACCTCCAGGCGCTGCTCCTTCTGCTCGAGCCAGCCGGAGTAGTTGCCCTGCCATGGAATGCCGTAGCCGCGGTCGAGCTCGAGGATCCAGCCGGCGACGTTGTCGAGGAAGTAGCGGTCGTGCGTGACCGCCATCACCGTGCCGGGAAAGCGCTCGAGGTACTGCTCGAGCCACTGCACCGAGAGCGCGTCGAGGTGGTTGGTCGGCTCGTCGAGCAGCAGCATGTCGGGCTCGGACAGCAGCAGGCGGCAGAGCGCCACCCGGCGCCGCTCGCCCCCCGAGATCTTCGTGACGTCCATGTCCCAGGGGGGAAGGCGCAGCGCGTCGGCGGCGATCTCCAGCTTATGTTCTACATTGGTTTCATTTAATAAAGCTTCAAGTCGAGATTGCTCCTCGGCCAGTCTCTCCAGATCCGCGTCCGGTTCCGAATACGCCGCGTAGATCTCCTCCAGGCGCTTCTTCGCCGCGAGCACCGCGCCGAGGCCCTCCTCGACGTTGCCGCGCACGTCCTTCGCCGGGTCGAGCTGCGGCTCCTGCGGCAGGAAGCCGACGCGCAGGTTCGGCTGCGGGATCGCCTCGCCCTCGAAGTCCTGGTCGACGCCCGCCATGATCTTGAGGAGCGAGGACTTGCCGGCGCCGTTCAGGCCGAGCACGCCGATCTTCGCCCCCGGGAAGAAATTGAGCGAGATGTTCTTCAGGATGGCCCGCTTGGGCGGCACCACCTTGCCCACTCGGCGCATCGTGTACACGTACTGGCTCATGCTCCACTTCTAGCCGAGCGCGGCGATGCCGGCGTTGCAGATCGCTTCATCCTCGTGCGATTGCACGCCCGACACGCCGATGGCGCCGACGCATTCGCCCTGATGCATGATCGGCACGCCGCCCTGCACCGGCAGCACCGGCATCTTCAGCAGCGCGACGCGCCCGGCGGCGATCCTGTCCTCGCTCACCTTGGTCGAGCGCCGCGAGACCGCGGCGCTGCGGCCCTTCTCGGTGGCGATCTGCGCGGTCACCGGCGCGGCCCCGTCCATGCGGGTGAGCATGAGGACGTGGCCGCCGTCGTCGAGGATCGCGATGCTGACGATCCACTTGTTCTTCTTCGCCTCGGCCTCGCAGGCGGCGGTGATCTTCCTGCAATCCTCCAGCGTGAGGCAGGGCTTGGATCTCATGCCGTGGTCTTGATGTTGAGCTCCTTGAGCTCGCCCACTTCGGCGCCACCCTCCATCGTGCCGTGCGAAAGCACGAAGGCCTTCACCATCGCCTGCCGGTTCTTCGGCTCGGCGATGCCATCCTGGATCAGTTCTCGGGTCAGCGACATCGTGGTCCCCCTCGGTCGGCTCCTGCGTTACGAAGCGGCGGCGGCCGCGGGGGCCTTGTCCGCCTCGGTCAGGAAAGAATCGGCGAAAAACTCATCTGCGGGCAAGCTGCAGTGCGCAACGAAATCGCGCCGCGCCGCGTCCACCATCACCGGCGCGCCGCAAGCATAGACCTGCACGCCGGACATGTCCGGAAAATCCTCCATCACCGCGCGGTGCACGAACCCGGTGCGGCCGGTCCATTGGCACTCGGGGGTGGGGTCCGAGAGCACGGGAACGAAGCGGAAGTTCTCCGCCTTCCAGCCTTGCGGAACGTCGAGCATGTAGAGATCCCGCTTTGCGCGGCAGCCCCAATACAGGGCCATTTCTCGTTTGACTCCCCGCTGCAGGGCGCTCTCGCAGATCGCCTTGATCGGCGCGAAGCCGGTGCCGCTCGCGACCATCACGATCGGCTTGTCGGATTCCTCGCGCACGAAGAAGGTCCCCAGCGGGCCTTCGAAGCGCAGCAGGTCGCGCAGCTTGAGGGTGCCGAACACGTGATCGGCAGGCGCAGCTGCAGGATCGCGACGTCGGGCGCCGGGCGCTCGATTTTCTCGACCCGGCAGGGGATCTTGCGCGGCCGGATGCTCGCCATGCCCGCGAGCTCGTGCACCTCGACCACGACGTCGGAGAGCGGCCTTGCCTCGCAAAGCAGGGCGTAGCCCTTCGCCTTGTCGCTGTCGGGAAGATAGGTCGGATGCACCGCGCCGTAATCGACCCTGCCTTCGAGCAGGGTGCCGCGGCAGGTGCGGCAGACGCCGGTGCGGCAGCTGTACGGCAGCATGAAGCCGGCGTCGAGCCCTGCCTGCAGGATGTTCTGCCCCTCGGAGACTTCGAAGCTGTGCCCGCTCGGCTTCAGGGTAACGCGATGTGCCATGTCACGCCTGTCATGTCGTTTGCTCCTCCCGAGGCACGCCAAGCGTACGCCAGTCGGTGGTCTTCGGTACGATGCCTTCGAACGAGGCGAGCTTCACGTGCGGGGTGCGCGGCTCGGCGGTGCCGATGGCCGGCGCGCCGTCCTGGAATTTCTTCGCCGCGGCCACCATCATGCGGCGGAACTGCGCGACCGCGAGATCGCTCGAGCCGGGGTTGTCCTGGCTGCGGTCGGTGATCGGCCCCATCGACTCCCACATCGCCATGTCCTGGGTCGGAATGCCCTGGATGCCGGTCCAGTCGCC
>WNFI01490481.1_pt1 | contig 25838 bp, 23 predicted proteins | sample 5400471 | NCBI WGS metagenome assembly WNFI01 (sample SAMN13153348, study PRJNA577476) | soil metagenome | isolation source: 100 cm saprolite on Douglas fir-dominated hillslope | place: USA:California | collected 2013-09-17 | reverse complement strand
CTCGGACATCCTGCACGAGCTGGCCAAGCACAAGCGGTTCGGGGTCCGCACGTTCCAGGCCGAGGACGAGATCGGCGGGGTCGGCGCGGCGCTCGGCGCGGCGTTCGGCGGCGCGCTCGGCGTCACTACCACCTCGGGCCCCGGGATGTCCCTCAAGGCGGAGACCATCGGGCTCGCGGTCTCGGTCGAGCTACCGCTGATCGTCTGCGACATCCAGCGGGCCGGCCCCTCCACCGGCATGCCCACGAAGACCGAGCAGGCCGACCTGCTCATGGCCTTGTACGGCCGTAACGGCGAGTCGCCGGTCGCCGTGGTCGCTCCGGCCACCCCGTCGGACTGCTTCGACATCGCGCTCGAGGCGGTCAGGATCGCCACCAAATACCGCACCCCGGTGATCATCCTGTCCGACGGGTACCTCGCGAACGGATCGGAGCCCTGGCGGATCCCCGAGGTCGCGTCGCTGCCCAGGCTGCGGGATGAGTTCTCTTTCTCCAGCCCGGACGAGTGGCGCGGTGACGGTGACCAGCTAGCCTTCCTCCCGTTCCGCAGAGACTCGGAGACCCTGGCCCGGCCGTGGGCCATCCCGGGAACTCCCGGCCTGGAGCACCGGATCGGGGGCATCGAGAAGGCCGACGTCAGCGGCAACATCTCCTACGATCCGGACAACCACGACCGGATGGTACGGCTGCGGCAGGCGAAGATCGACGGGATCGCCACCGACATCCCCAAGCTCGAGGTCGACGACCCTGACGGCGACGCGAAGGTCCTGGTGCTCGGGTGGGGCTCGACGTTCGGCTCGATCGGTGCCGCCGTCCGCCGAGTGCGGCTGGCCGGCGGCTCCGTCGCCCAGGCGCACCTGCGGCACCTGTCCCCGTTGCCGGCCAACCTCGGCGACGTGCTGCTCAGCTACGAGAAGGTGCTGGTTCCTGAGATCAACCTCGGCCAGCTGGCACTGGTGCTTCGCGGGCGGTATCTCGCCGACGTGATCTCCTACAACCGGGTCCGCGGGCTTCCGTTCAAGGCCGCGGAGCTAGCTGGCGTCATCCAGGAAGTGATCGCAAATGTCTGAGGCCACCGCGAACGGCGCATCAAACGGCCCGGCGGAAAAGGGCACCCCGGCGAACGGCACCCCGGCGAACGGCACCCCGGCAGGCGGCAGCAGGGCGGAGCGCGCGGCACACGACGGCGCGGCCGACGGAGGGCCGCACCGGCCCGCCTCCCTCACGCTGGTTCCGGTCGGCGACGAGAAGCTCAGCACCAGGGACTTCAAGACCGACCAGGATGTGCGCTGGTGCCCAGGCTGTGGTGACTACGCGATCCTGGCCGCGTTCCAGTCCTTCCTGCCCGAGCTGGAGATCCCGCGCGAGAACCTCGTGATCATCTCCGGGATCGGCTGCTCGTCGCGGCTGCCCTACTACGTGAACAGCTACGGCATGCACTCGATCCACGGCCGGGCGCCGGCGATCGCCACCGGGCTGGCAGCCTCCCGGCCGGACCTGTCGGTCTGGGTGATCACCGGCGACGGCGACGCGTTGTCCATCGGCGGCAACCACCTGATCCATGCCCTGCGCCGCAACGTCAACATCAAGATCCTGCTGTTCAACAACCGGATCTACGGGCTGACCAAGGGCCAGTACTCGCCGACCTCGGAGCAGGGGAAGGTGACCAAGTCGACCCCCTTCGGCTCGCTGGACACCCCGTTCAACCCGGTGTCGCTGGCGCTGGGCGCCGAGGCGAGCTTCGTGGCGCGGACCATCGACTCCGATCGCAAGCACCTGACCGAGGTGCTGAGGGCGGCCGCCGATCACCGGGGCACGGCGTTCGTCGAGATCTACCAGAACTGCCCGATCTTCAACGACGACGCGTTCGCGCCGGTGACCGAGCCCGGGGCGCGCGAACTCAACGTGATCAGGCTGGAGCACGGCGAGCCGATCCGGTTCGGCCCCGATCACAGCCGCGGGCTCAGGTTCACCCGCTACGGGTCGCTGGAGACGGTCGACGCGTCCGGCGACGACGCGAGCTCGCTGCTGGCTCACGACGCGCACGCGGCCGACCCGTCGTACGCGTTCGCCCTGTCGCGGCTGGACAGCTCCGACTTCGAACACACCCCGATCGGCGTGTTCCGGCAGGCGCCCAGGCCCAGCTATGACGACCTGATGTCCGAGCAGATCGAGGCGGAGCGCGAGCGAGTGGGCCACGGCAACCTGGCCGCGCTCCTGGCCGGCGGCGACACCTGGCAAGTCGGCTAGCTGCTCATGGCCGTTCGGGTAGAGCGGAAGGGTCCCGTCACCACCGTCGTCCTGGACCGTCCCGAGGTGCGCAATGCCGTGGACGGGCCGACAGCCGGCGCGCTCGCCGAGGCGTTCAGCGATTTCGACGCGGACCCGGACGCCAGCGTGGCCGTGCTGTTCGGCGCGGGCGGCACGTTCTGCGCGGGTGCCGACCTCAAGGCCATGGGCAGCCCGAACGGCAACAGGACCGATCCCGACGGCAATGCGCCGATGGGACCGACGCGGATGCGCCTCTCGAAGCCGGTCATCGCGGCGATTTGCGGTCACGCCGTCGCCGGCGGCCTGGAGCTGGCGCTCTGGTGTGACCTGCGGGTGGCGCAGGAGGACGCAGTGCTGGGCGTGTTCTGCCGCCGCTGGGGCGTGCCGTTGATCGACGGCGGCACGGTCCGCCTGCCCCAGGTGGTCGGGCTGGGCCGAGCGCTCGACATGATCCTCACCGGGCGCGGCGTGCCCGCCGCGGAGGCGTTCGAGATGGGCCTGGTCAACCAGGTGGTGCCGAACGGCAGCGCCCGTGCCGCGGCCGAGCAGCTGGCCCGGGACATCGCCGCGCTGCCGCAGGCCTGCCTGCGCAGCGACCGGCAGTCCGCGCTCGAGGGACTGTCGCTCGCTCACGACGAGGCGATGGCCAACGAGTTCCGCCACGGCATGGCCGTGATAGCCGGGCCCGGCGTGGTCGAGGGCGTGTCCCGGTTCCGCGGCGGCGCCGGCCGCGGCGGCGCGCCCGCCTGAGCCTGAGCCTGCCGCACCCCGCCTGAGCCTGCGGCGAACCGTGCTCTCACCGGAGGCACGCGGCTACCTCGCGCCCCGGTTAAGGAATTATTTATGAGGCGAACTGAACTTTTTCATTTCATTAATGTGCGAAATCGTAACTTAGCCATATGCAGACTGTGTTCCGCTCGCGGCCGCTCGCCGCGCTGGTCGCCGTCACGGCACTGGCGCTGGCGTCGCTCGTTCCCGCCGCCGTTCCCGCGGCCGCGCAGACGGCGGCCACCTCACCGGCCTCACCGGTCAACCTGGCCACACCGGTCAACCTCGGGCAGGCCGTCGCCAACCGCGACGCCACGGTGACCGCCGGGGACGCCCGATTCGAGGTGCTCGGGACCGGGCTGATCAGGCTGGAGTACTCGGCCTCAGGAACGTTCGAGGACCTGCCGACGGTCAACGTCGTTGACCGCCGCATCGCGGTGCCGAGGTACACCGCAACGACGAGCGGCGGCTGGCTCACGATCCGGACCGCCACGGCCAGGCTGCGGTACCGGCTCGGCTCCGGGCCGTTCACGCCGCAGAACACCACCCTTTCCTATTCACACAACGGAAGCTCCCAGACCGTGGCGCCGACCTGGGACTGGGAATGCCCGTTCGGCCAGGTCTGCCAGGCCGGAGCGGCGGCGCTGAGCGGCCCCGCAAACCTGGCCGCCAATCATGCCAATTACCAGAGCACGGCCGGGTTCATCCAGAACCTGGGCCAGGGCAACGGCGCCACGGCCACCTGGTCGGTGCTTGGCGCCTCGTCCGGGACCGCCACCGTCGCTCTCAGGTACGCGAACTACATTGGCGCGCTGGGCGGCCCGGCGGCCCGGACGATCGATTTGACGGTCAACGGCGCCGACGTGAAGACGCTGACCCTCCCGCCGACCACGAGCTGGGACGACTGGTCGACGGTCTCCGCCACGGTCCCGCTCACCGCCGGCACCGACAAGGTGGGCGTGACCTGCGCCGCCGCGGATAGCTGCAGCGTCAACGTGGACACGCTGTCGGTCGCCGCGGCTGGCAGCCCGGCCCCGGCCCTGCCGGACCTGGGCTACCTGGGCGGGTGGACCCGCAGCTTCGACAGCGCGACCTACGGTCCCGGTTACAGCTGCCCGGCCGGGACCCCCACCGCCTCGCAGTGCACGGCCGCGATGCCGGTCATGCACTCCGGGCTGCTCGACCGCGCGGGCTACCGCCTGCTCGATGACACGCCCAGCGCGGAATGGACCACGGCGGGCTGGGTGCAGCCGCGGCCGGCGGGCGGGGACGTGCAGGACGGCTACCTGTTCGTCTACGGGCAGGACTACCAGGGCGCCCTCAAGGACCTGGCCCGGCTGACCGGCCCGGCGCCGCTGCTGCCCGAGTCGCAGTTCGGCGTGTGGTTCTCGCGGTACTACCCGTACACGGCCGCCGACTACGAGAACTCCCTGATTCCCGCGTTCAAGGCGAACAACGTGCCGCTGGACACCCTGTCCGTCGACACCGACTGGAAGGCTCCCAACCAGTGGGACGGCTGGGAATGGAACCCAGCCCTCTTCCCCGATCCCCAGGCGTTCCTCGCCTATGCCAAGTCCCAGGGAATCGACGTCAACCTGAACATCCACTCCAGCATCTCGGACAGCGACCCTCAGCTGCCGGCGGCGGAGTCCATCGCGGGCAACACCCTGGCCGACTCCACCTGCTTCAGCGGTGCCTGCAAGGTATGGGACTGGAGCCAGGTACCGCAGGCCGAGTCGAACTTCGCCCTGCAGCAGCCGTTCGAGTCGCAGGGGACGGCGTTCTGGTGGCTGGACTGGTGCTGCGACAACTCGACGGTGTCGATGCCGGGCCTTACCCCGGATAACTGGATCGATCACCTGTACGCCCAGGAGATGGTGAACAAGGGCGAGCGCGGCTTCCTGCTCGGCCGCGTCGGCTCCTCCTACCAGAACCCCGACGTCGTCTACCCGGCCGGACCCTGGTCGGCGCACACGTCAGCGATCCACTTCACCGGGGACACCTGGGGCACCTGGAACACCCTCGCGTTCCAGGCCCAGCTCGCGCCGGACGAGGCAACGATCGGCGAGCCGTACGTGAGCGACGACATCGGCAGCTTCCTCGGACCGCCGCCGGGGGCGCCAGGGGACGACTCCGACCTTTATGCCCGCTGGGTGCAGCTCGGCGCGTTCCAGCCGCTGCTCCGGCTGCATTCCAACCACGGGGACCGGCTGCCGTGGGACTACCCGCAGCCGGCCAACGGCATCGCAGCGAGCTTCTTGCGGCTGCGCGAGGCGCTGGTGCCGTACACATACACGCTCGCGGACCAGGCCGCGGAGACCGGGCTGCCGATCACCAGGCCGCTATACCTCGACTACCCGAACGAATCGGATGCTTACGCCCACCCCGGGGAGTACCTCAACGGCCCCGACATGCTCGTGGCCCCGGTGACGACGCCGGGCAACATCGCCACTCAGAAGGTCTGGTTCCCGCCAGGCCGGTGGGTGGACTGGTTCACCGGCGCGACCTTCGACGGCCCGTCGACCCAGACACTGACCGTGCCGCTTGACCGCATGCCGGTCTTCGTCCGGGCCGGAGGGATCGTACCCGAGCAGCGCGGTGACCTGAACGTCAGCGCAGCGGCCGGGAAGCCGCTAACGATCCGGGTGTTCTCCGGCGCGAGCGGGCGGTTCAGCCTGTACCAGGACGCCGGCAGCGGCCTGGGCTACACCCGCGGCCAGTTCTCGATCACCCCGATCACCAGCGAGCCCGGCGCGAGAATGACCTCGCCCTCGCCCCGTCCGGGATGCGCGCCAGGGCCGGAGGGAACAGCGCCCGCATCGGACGCCGGGGCCGCCTCGACCGTGATCATCGGCCCGGCATGCGGCCATTATGCGGGCGAGCCCGGCACCCGGGACTACGAGATCCAGATGGTGGACCTCTCCCAGCCACGTCAGGTCCGGCTGGACGGCCAGGCCCTGCCGCAAGTATCGCCGGGCGGCACCGATGGCTGGTGGTACGACGCGTCCGCGCAGACGGTGACGGTCGCCCTCCCGGCGAGCCGGACCGACCAGACCCTGGCCGTGACCCAGATCGGCGGGTCGCCGGTGACCCGGAGCGAGCCGGCCGCCGCCGACCTCACGATTGACCCGGCGACACCGCTGACGCTGAGCCCGGGCCAGGCTGCCCAGGTGACCAGCACGGTCCGCGACGACGGGCCCGGGCCGGCCGGTAACGTCAAGGTCAGCCTGACCGCTCCGCAGGGCTGGACCGTCACGCCCGCCGCGCAGAGCGTGCCGAGCATCGCCGACGGCAGCTCGGCCGCGCAGACCTGGACGGTCACGGCGCCGGCCGGCGCGACCGGGCCGCAGACCGCGGCGCTCCAGGCCACGGCCAGCTACACCAGCGCGGGGCAGCCGGTGCTCGTGACGGCTACCGAGCAGGCGCCGGCGGCCCCGGCACCGCTGCCGCCGCCGGTGATCACCCAGGTGGCGCCCTCGACCACGGCAGCGGGGACGTCGGTCACACTGACCGGGCAGAACTTCGGCGCCAGCCAGGGGTCGAGCTATCTCACCCTGGCTCAGGGCGGGACCAGCTGGGGAGCGCCGTTCGACGGGGCCAAGCTGACGATCACCAGCTGGAGCGATACCTCGATAACCTTCACGCTGCCGCCGTCCACCGGGCCGTTCCCCCTAGCGCCGGGACCTGCCACCATCACCGTGACCGTCGCCGGCCAGACGTCCCCGGCTCAGACGATCACGGTCACCGGTACGGTCGGGCCGACGCCGGTCATCTCCTCGGTGGCGCCCTCGACCACGACGGCGGGCACGTCGGTGACCCTGACCGGGCAGAACTTCGGCTCCAGTCAGGGATCGAGTTACATAACCCTGGCTCAGGGCGGGACCAGCTGGGGAGCGCCGTTCGACGGGGCCAAGCTGACGATCACCAGCTGGAGCGATACCTCGATAACCTTCACGCTGCCCCCGCCGACCGGGCCGTTCCCGCTTCAGCCGGGCACCGCCACGATCACCGTGACCGTGGGCGGCCAGACGTCCAACACGGAGTCGATCACGATCACCTAGCATGGCCGGCGTGGTCAACAGCGTCACTGGCACGGTCGACGGCGTCACCGGCACGGCCAGCCGTTCACGCGGAACGGCCGACGTCACGGCCGCCCGGACCGCGTTTCCTGATTGGCGCTTCGCGCCCAACATCGGAGGGCACCCCGACATCTATGAGATCGAGAACCGGGCTCTCGATCCCGACGGTCACGTGCTTGCCGCGATGCGCAACCTGGCATCGTGGGACGGCCGCACGCTCGTCGACCTGGGCTGCGGGACCGGGTTCTGGCTGACCTGCTACGCCAGGAAGGCCGCGCGGGTCATCGGTATAGAGCCCGACCCGGCGTTGCGCGCGCGGGCGGCCGCGCGGATCCGCGCCCTGCCCGGTTTCGAGGCTGTCCAGCGCTCAGCCAACGCCGAACGGCCGCGATTTGTGGAGGTGCTGGCAGGTTCCGCGGAGCACCTGCCGCTGCCCGACCGGTCCGTGGACGTGGTGCACGCCCGGTTTGCGTACTTCCTTAGCCCGGGCATCGTACGTGGGATGAACGCCGGGGGGCGCTGGGCCGCAAACGACACCGGGCTGAGCGCCGCAGGCGCTGGCGGAGGCCGGGCCGCGAACGACAGCCTGGCGCACCGCGCTGCCGCGCCGGGCGATGCGGGGCTCGCCGAGGTCATGCGGGTGCTGAGACCGGGCGGCAGCCTGATCGTCGTCGATAACGACTACCGCTGGGGCGAGTTCGCCGGCCTGCTCGCCGCGGCGGCGTCGGTGCCGCCGCCGCACACCGCGAGCGCGATCGACGCCTGGTGGCGTGAGCGCGGCGCCACGAGGCACGAGGTCAGGTCGCATTGGCGCTTCGCCAACCGCGCGAATCTCGCGGCGGTGCTGAACATCGAGGTCCCGGCCACGGTCGCGCGCGCCTGGCTGGCCCGGCATCCCGCCGCCACGAGCCTGAGCTACGGGCATGTCCTCTTCGCCGTCACCCGCTCCCGCGGTGTCTCCCGCTCGTCTGCGGTGGCGCCTTAAAGGCACCGCCTTCCCTCGCCGCTCGTCCCTCGCTCCTCAGTCCAGGCGGCGCCGCGCCCCCTCCGGCTCGCTCGTGCTGTATGATCTGTTGCCATGTCCCGTTGGTATTGGCGCTTTGGGCTGGCTCTGGGTGGAGCCTGCAGCGAAGCGCGCTAACGGTCCTCCACCCAGAGCCAGCAAGGCAGAGACACACCGTCTCTGCCTTTCGTCATTGAGACGGCTGGCCGGGGGACGCGGGGCTGGCCGCCGGAAGGGACAGCCGTGAATCACCCCCCGAACACCAGCGACCTGCACGTCGCTGGGTTCCAGCCGCTGATCGCGCCGAATGAGCTGCTCGCCGAGCTGCCGCTGGGCGAAGCCCGGGCCGCAACGGTCAGCAGCTCGCGCGACGCGGTGCGCCGCATCGTGGCCGGAGACGACGACCGCCTGCTCGTCGTCGTCGGCCCGTGTTCTGTGCACGACGCGGACGCGGCGGTGGACTACGCGGTCCGCCTGGCCAAGACCTCCGCGCAGCTGGCCGACGAGCTGTGCGTGGTGATGCGGGTGTACTTCGAGAAGCCGCGAACCACAGTCGGGTGGAAGGGCCTGATCAACGACCCGGGCCTGGACGGCAGCCACGACGTGCACCGCGGCCTGCGCACCGCGAGAAGGCTCCTGCTCGACGTGCTGGACCTCGGACTTCCCGTCGGGTGCGAGTTCCTCGACCCGAACTCGCCGCAGTACATCGCCGACGCCGTGAGCTGGGGCGCGATCGGCGCCCGCACAACGGAGAGCCAGGTGCACCGGCAGCTCGCCTCCGGCCTGTCCATGCCGGTGGGGTTCAAGAACGGGACGAACGGGAGCGTGAAGGTCGCCGTCGATGCCTGCCGGGCCGCGCACGGGTCACACGTGTTCTTCGGCCTGGACGCGTCGGGCCGCGCGTCGGTGGTCACCACCACCGGCAACCCCGACGTGCACGTGATCCTGCGGGGCGGTACCGACGGGCCGAACTACGAGCCCGGGCATGTCGGCGCGGCGCTCACCGCCGTGCGGCAGGCCGGCATGCCGCCCACCGTGATGATCGACGTCAGCCACGGCAACAGTCGCAAGGATCACGCCAGGCAAGCCGTGGTAGCCCGGGAAATCGCCGGCCAGATCGGCGGCGGGCAGCGCGGGATCGCAGGTGTGATGATCGAGAGCTTCCTGGTCGCGGGCCGCCAGGACCTGGCCCATCCCTCCCAACCCACCCATCCCTTCCAGCCCCCTTGAACCCCCCGCCGCGGAGCAAGCTCCGCGAGCAACCTAGGACAGCACGCGCCGCCGGAAGTTGCGCAGCCCGATGGCCAGGAACGCGACGGCGAACGCCAGCACCACCGGGTAGACGACGTACAGGTGCATGTGCGGCGCCTCGGTGAACGCGGCCCGCATCCCCTCGTTCACGTAGATGAGCGGGTTGGCCAGCACGATCGTCTGAAGCCAGTGCCAGCCGCCCACGGTCACCGGCGCGAGCCTGGTCCACGAGTAATAGGTGCCGCCGAGGAAGGTGATCGGCAGGATGATGAAGCCAAACATCAGCCCGATGTTGCGCGGCTCGAAGCTGGTGCCGAGGACGAGCCCGAGCCCGGCCATCGCCACGCAGGCCAGCGGCACGAACGTCAGGATGATCCACCAGTGCAGCGACAGGTGGGCCTGCACCCCGGGCGCGTGCACGACCGCGGCCATCGGCAGCACGATGATCGCCGACAGCACCCCCTGGGCCGCGCCCGACAGGACCTTCGCCACGGCGACCAGCCAGACCGGGCAGGGAGCCTGCACCCGGTCCTCGATCTCGCGGGTGAAGCCGAACTCCTGGGCCATGGCCAGGGCGATCGACTGCACGCCCTGGAACATGACCGAGATCCCGACCACGCCCGGGACCAGGACGGTCGCGAACGCCGACTGCGCCGCCGTGCCGTGCCCGCCGATGCCCTGCCCGATCTTCGGGAACACGAACAGGAAGACGAAGCAGAGCAGGAACGGCTGGATGATCGTGCGCAGCACGAACTCCCAGAGGTGCTTGCGCAGCACGACGAGGTCGCGCAGCATCAGCGCGCCCAGCGCGGTCCAGCTCGCCGCCGCCACCGAGCGGGTGGGGCCGCCGCCGATCGGCCGGGCGGGCGCCGGCGCCTGCGAAGTGAGTGACGTGGCCATCAGTCCCGCAGCTCCTTGCCGGTGAGGTTGATGAACACCGTCTCGAGGCTGGGCTCGGAGATCGACACGTCGACCAGGTCGAACCCGCCGCGCTCGGCGGACATGACGATGCGAGGCACGAGCCGGTCACTGCCCTGTACGTGCAGCTGGAGCCCGCCGTCCACCTGGCGGGTGCGGGTCACGCCTTCCACGTCGCCGGCCAGCAGGCCGGCGAGCCGGTCGGTGTCGCCGGTGGTCTTCAGCGTGACGACGGTGTCCGCACCGATGCTCTGCTTGAGCGCGGCCGGGGTGTCGAGGGCGAGGATCCGCCCGTGGTCCATGATGGCGACCCGCTCGCAGAGCTTGTCGGCCTCCTCCATGTAGTGGGTCGTCAGCAGGATGGTCTGCCCTTCCAGGTGCAGCTCGCCGAGAAGATCCCACAAGGCCAGACGGCTCTGCGGGTCCAGCCCGGCCGTCGGCTCGTCCAGGAACAGCACCGACGGGCGGTGGAAGATGGCCCGGGCCACCATCAGCCGCTGAGCCATCCCGCCGGAGAGCGCATACACCGATGCCCTGGCCCACTTGGACAGCTGGAACTGCTCGAGCAGCTCGTCGGCGATCCGCCGGGACGCCTTCGCGCCGATGCCGAACAGCCGACCGTGGAAGTAGAGGTTCTCCCAGACGGTGAGCTGGCGATCGAGCGTGTTCTGCTGGGAGACGATCCCGCTCAGCTGCTTGGCCAGCGCCGGGTGCGCCGCGACGTCGACTCCCGCGAGAAGCGCTCGTCCGGAGGTCGGCACCACGCGGGTGGTCAGCATGCCCGCGGTCGTGGTCTTCCCCGCGCCATTGGGTCCCAGCAAGCCGAAGATCTCGCCGGCGCGGACATCGAGGTTGAGATGGTCGACCGCGGCGAAGTCGGTGCCAGGATAGACCTTGGTCAGCTCCTCGGTATGGATGACGGCGCCCGGCTCGCCCCGGGGGACGTCGGTCGTGCTCGCAGGCGCCCGTGTCGTGCTCATCGCCCACATCGTAACGTCAGCCAGGTTCCAGGAGTCACCGCAACGGCCACGGCATGGACGGCCGCAGTAGGGTGATTTCGCTGCCTCCGCCGGAGGACCTGCTGGGGCGGGTGAACGAGCACGAGCATGTCTGCGGCGTAAGAAGCTGGCCACGTTCTCAGATGGCTGAGCCCAGCAGACCGCCGGGTCCGGCCGGGTATCCATGCCCCCGGACCCGATAGTGAAGCGGCAGCCTACGGCCACGGTCGAGCACTGGGGATCCTTTTTCGGTGAGGCGAAAGACACGAACTACGACACCCAGACGTCGCCCGTGGCCGTGACCCTGCCCGGCCCCGTGGCCGAGGTCGGGAGCTCGAACTCGACCCAGTACGCTCTCCTGACCGACGGCAGACTCTATGCCTGGGGCCTCGGCACGCAAGGCCAGCTCGGTGACGGCAGGAGGGCGAACTCCTTCGGCCAGCCGGTGCAGGTACGTTTCCCGTCGGGCGTGAAAATCGCGTCGATACCCACCGATGCCATGCCTTACAACACGGCCCTGGCCGTGGACACCGAGGGACGCGCCTGGGGCTGGGGCGCCAACGGCGGCGAGCTGTGCCTGGGCAGCCCCAGGACCTACAGCACTCCGGTCAGGCTGCCGTTTTCCCATGTGACCGCCCTAGCCGGAGCCAGCAATCACGCGCTGTACGACGCCAACGGCACGGTCTACGCGTGCGGTCAGAACGTTGAGGGCGACCTGGGCGACGGAAGCAGGCACGGCAGCGACACGCCGGTGAAGGTGACCGGGCTGGGCCGCTGGTCCGTCGTCAAGCTCGTGGCGGCCTTCGCCAACTCCGGGGCGCTGCTGTCGAACGGGGAGTACCTCGACTGGGGTTACGACGGCTCCGGCCAGCTCGGCGACGGGCACATCAACCGGTCGTCCGACGTCCCGGTCCGGGTGAGGCTTCCGCATCCGGTGACGCAGGTCGCCCAGGGCGGCTCCATCTGGAGCAACGGGCAGACGCTCGTGATGCTGTCGAACGGCTCCCTGTGGGCCTGGGGAAGTGACCGGTTCGCCCAGCTGGGCGACGGATACAGGGGGGTCCGGCCGTCTCCCGTGCAGTTCCGTCCGCCCGCCGGGGTCACCTACGCGAGCCTGGCCACCGGGTCGGCCACGTCGTACGCCGTCTCGACGACCGGGAAGCTCTATGCGTGGGGCGTCAGCTTCGCAGGACAGGTCGGTGACGGGCTCATGATGGCGGCGCTGACTCCTGTCCTGGTCGCCTCCGGGGCGACGTCGATCTCCGCGACCGCGAACGACGTGGTCGTCAGCGTTCCGCGGGAGCATGTCAGAGCCGGCGCAGGACGGTGACCACCTTGCCGAGAATGGTCGCGTCCTTGCCGGGGATCGGCGCGTACGCGGGGTTGTGCGGCATCAGCCAGACCTGGCCGTCGGCCCGCCGGAGCGTCTTGACCGTGGCCTCCCCGTCGATCATGGCCGCCACGATGTCGCCGTTCTCGGCCTTCTGCTGCTCGCGCACCACCACCAGGTCGCCGTCGGTGATCGCAGCGTTGATCATGGAGTCCCCGCGGACCCGCAGGAGGAACAGCGTCCCGTCGCCGACGAGCTGCCGGGGAAGCACGAAGGTGTCCTCGATGACCTGCTCGGCCAGGTTGCGGACACCCGCGGCGATCTGGCCGACCAGCGGGACGGGAACGTAGGCGGCATCCCGGGCCGGGAGATCCACCGCGTCCGCCAGGCCCTCGACCTCAACGAGAACGGCGCGCCGCCCGGGCACGCGCACCTCGACGGTGCGCGGGCGCCGCGCATCACGCCGCAGGTAACCCTTTTCCTGCAAGACGGAGAGCTGGTAGGAGACGCCGGACGTGCTGGCCAGCCCGGCCGCATCGCCGATTTCGCGCAGGGTGGGCGCGTAACCGCGGCGCTTCCCGAAGTCCCTGATGATCTGCAGCACCTTTTGCTGGCGCCCGGTGAGCACGTGGTCGGGATCGGGGTCGGGCCAGTCGGCCGTCGCCGCCCCGCCGTCCGCCGTGATATCCGTCATCGGGGCCTCCGGCTCGGTGGTCACGGTCACAAGGATGCTAGCAGCCCGATTCACAGATATCAAATACGTGTTCGATCTGAACTAGAGCGTATGTCGACCCCTTGAACACTGAGGCTAACGTATCGATCCGGGCAGACGCTACTGATCCGACGATGCTATCCAGGCGGCGACCCCGGCGAACCTGCGTAACCCGTACTTCATCGAGGACGAACACCGGCATCGAGCCCTAACTGCGGCTTCCCGGACTTGTTGCGATCAGTCCGACAATGGCACCAAGCGCTCCGGTCGCCAGACCTAGCGGCGCTTCGGCCGCTTTCTTCTGGTACACGAGTACGAAGGCCATAGTGCCAAACACGAAGACGGCAGCGGTCAATGTCACTACAACCAGGTACCAGAGGAGCTGTCGTGTCCTTTGGTCCGGGGAGCCGAGCGCAGCTTGGGCCACTTGCTGCTTGACGTCGGCGGGCAGTGCGCCGATCGCCGCTTCGGCCGCGGCCCGCTTCTGCTCGACGGTCCCCAGGCCGTGCACGACGGTGGCAGCCATGACCGGCCGGACGTCGGCGGGCAGTGCCCCGATGGCCGCTGCGGCTTCGGCCGGCTGCTTCTGCTCGACGGTGTCTAATCCGTTCCCGTCGATTTGAGGCTCACCGCCATGAGTAGAACTGGTGTCTCCCGGGCTGCCGCTCATCAAACCTCCCCCATGGAACGGTGCGCCGCGCAGCGCTAGCGGGCAGACATGCGCGGGATTTCCGTTGGATACGGGCACCGTACCTTCACCGTAAGCCCATAATGCTCTATCCGCCCGCCTCTTGGTAGTCATCGGCCGTGCGTTTCAGGGCAAGGCTCCGGCCTAGTATGGATATATACCTATCACTACCTAATGCGCGTTCTCAGCCGGAGCGGCCTAGAGCCAGCACCCGGCCCACTTGCCTTTGTGTGCCGAGCCGGACGGCCTTTGGCGCAAGCGGTACCTGCCGGAACTCACTAGCCAGCGCCGGTCTTGGGATTATCGACTTCCGGGGCCAAATAGCGTGCCACACGTCGCATCCGCACCATGAGGGCTGCCGAGGGCAGGACCTTGCCTGACATATATGTCGACAGCCGAGATCGCGAAGTGCCTATGCGGTCGGCAAAGCCCTGCTGAGATAGACCGGAATCGCTGACCAGCCGTTTGACCTCAGACGCCACTTCGTTACGCTCCGAGTCGATGGCCATCTGGCGAGCGCGGCCGATCACCCCCTCCAGAAGCTCGGCCGTGCCGTAGGGGTGGGAGAGGTGGACGGCCTCAAGGACTTGCTGGGCCACTGGACCCCATGGATCTGCTCGGATGACGTCTGCCAGCCGGCGCCAGTCAGGAAGGGTGCCCCGCTCGACTGCGGCGAGGATCCCCTCGAATGGCCAGGTCTCCACTGGATCCTGGGGGGAGGCGGTGAGGTTACGGAACTTGAGGGCCGTAGTCACAAAACCATCTCCACTGCCACGGATCGGCAGACACCCGTCACGTTCTTCCAGTCGGTCCACCGGTCGTCAAGGCCTTTGTACTGGCGAAGCTGCTGAATTGTTCTGGCATCCCGGGGCTTGGGATCGGCCAGTTGCCGGGCGAGCTGGGTTGCGACACCCCCCGATTCCGGGCCACGCTGGTCCGAATAATAGGCGTCGATTTGCCCAAGCACATCGGCGGCATGAGGGATTCCGTATCGGTCGGAGAGAGCGGCGACGTCGAGGTAGTCCCGCACCTGATTGCGGCGGACGATCAGGTAGCCCTTGATGCGCAGGGTCTCGTCCGGAGTGGGCACCCTGAGCGTATGCCCTGACGGCAGAGTGACTTCCGTGACTTCCAACGGTCGGCGCCGGATGAGCTGACGCACGCCCGACTCGATATCACCCAGTTCGCCCAAGATGATCTTCCCCGGGGTAACGCGGTTCGTGACCCAGCCGTCGGTCGCTTCGATCGCCTCGAGCACCGTGACGAAACGCGCACCGAGATCGGCCAGCACATGGTCGTGATCAAATGAAGTGCGATGGCTGGCCCACAGCGCCGCAGCCGATCCGCCCACCAGCACGGCATCCGGAACGACCTCCTGGAGCCTCGCGGCCGATTCGAGAACGCGAACCAACTCGGGCCTTTTGAGTCCAGGAGCGTCGCCGCCGCTTCCGGCATCGTCTGGCACACCTTCCCCACCTTGCTTCTTCATACGACAATCGTATCAGATATGATACATAGGCTGCCCGATCCACATCGTCGGCGCGTCGACTCGACTATGCAAGCAAAGGCGGGTGGCCATGCGGGTACCTCGTGACCACTCGGCCTAGCCGCTCGGCCGGAAGCGCCTTGCGGCAGCATGGAGCGCTCGGCCAGGCTGACCTAGGATGTACATCCTCAAGCCGACCAAGCAGGCGGACATCCCGCGGACGATGATCACTGACGGCAGAATCACCGGGGCCCCGCCTCATGACCCTGCCGACCCGCCACACTCAGCGGCCATCGGCCTCAGCCGCACTATCGACTCGGCCACCCTTGACACTTAATACTGCAACGGCACTTACGTGATCCGGGGATTATCGAGTGCATGATGGATCTTGGCGCGACTGATCTTGACCGGGAGGCTGATATGGGGACCTTCGGTACCGGCCCGTTCAGCAACGATGGTGCCCTCGACCTTATCGACGAGCTCGCCGGGCAGCTCCCCACCCAACGCCGCGAAGTCCTGGAACGGCTCTTCTTCCGGGTCCGGGACCGTTCCGACCTGCTGGGATGGAAGTTCTTCCCCGATGAGGTCGTCGCGGCGGCTGCGGTCGTGGCAGCCAGCTTGCCCGGCGGCGGAGGCGTCCGGCAGGACCTGGCCGATCACGGCTACGACCTCGACGCGATCCTGGTTCCCGCACCGGATCCTGAACTGAACCATTCTGCCCTGGAAGCGCTGCTGGTCGCAGCCGGTCGAGATGGCCCCTGGCACGACGGCTGGGCCGACCCGGAGACCGCAGCCCAAGCGCGGCAAACCACCAACCAGCTCGCCGCGATCCTCCTGCGCGAGGAGCACTCACAGGATCAGGAACTGCCGTTGCAGTATTAAGCGTCACACCTGTCACATAGAATCGCGGGCCAGCGCGTTACCACGCCCGGTGACCAAGGCATGGCCTGCATTCTTACTGTCCAGAGGGGCTTGCGTGAGTGACTGGCTAGGCAACCTTTGCAGCCGCTGGCAGAAAGCCGTGCGCGACGTCAAAGAACAACTCCCGGGGCAGGACACGCCTGTCCCGTTGTCCGGGCAGTACCCGTTCGGGTTTTTGTTGCTTGAAAGGTACTGCTGGTGGTAGCGGTGCCCGCCGGACCTCCTCAGTGGCGGCCGAAACGCTCCAGAGCATGCCGGGCCGAGGTCGACCTCCAAGATCATCGCCACTTGCCCGGCCGTTTGTACATTTCACCGGTCGCCGGGTCACTGACCGTGTCGGGCAAGAGCGAGTTGCGCAGATCAACTGCGGCAACTGTGAAGGCGCCCGGGATGAGCGAGCGAATCTCGAACGAGCTGCGGCGCGGCGGGAACGCCGCGATCATCCCTCGCTGCGGGTTCAGGGATCGGGCCGTCCGGATTGCTGGGCACAGATCACTATCGGCAGAGATGATTAACGCAAGGTCAGATGCTCGCGCTGCCGCGTCGGCAACGATGGAGACCGCGATGTTGACGTCGGTCTCCTTCTCCTCGTAGGAAGTCCAGGTGCTGCCGCACTGACGGCACGAGACGTTCTTGCTCTGGTACCTGCCAAGAACGACCTGAACGAGGCCGCTGCTGTGAGCGCTCAACGCATCCAGGTAGGTGCGCTGCCGAGCGAGCGCTGGCGGATCATCCCGAACCATGGCGGTGAAATAGCGGACCGCTGCCAACTGGTCGCGGGGCCGGATCCGCTGGACCAAGCGCTCCAGGTCAAGCCACAGGTACCGCCGCTGGTACCTGTCGTGGAGCCCGTGGTACAGATTGAACCCGTCTATGTAGGCGATGACGGTGGCCATGGTGCTCCTCGGAAGATACTCAGACGGGCTCTGGTTATACTGGTGTGAACCCCGCCGGTCCTCGGACCGGCCTGACGGCCCCGCAAGGGGCCGTCGTTTTTTGCGCGGGTATGCGGCATGTCGGGGCATCGGTCCCGCTGGTCATGCCTTCAGCAGCCTGGCGGCATCAAGCCCCGGCTTCACGCTATCCACGTGAGAGAACGCGACTTCGCTGCTCAGCACCCTGGCTCCAGGCTGGCGAGCCAGACTTTCCCGGTCTGAACTCCTGGTGAACGAGAAGTTTCCAGGAGTGAGGTAGCCGATGCCATGGGCGGTGTACCCAGGGTCCATGACCCGTAGGTAATTCTCCGGGCGCTTGCCTGCGATCCGGGTCTCGGCCGGGATCAAGTCGTATCCCATAGTGCGGAGCCCGTCGACGGCATCGCGGATGTGCGGGCTGATATTGGCCTTCTCCAGGCGCCGGATCGCTTCCTCAAGAACCTGGTCGGGCGGCGTCGCCGCGCCGGTGGTTCTGCCACCGCGGTCAGCCTCGGTAGCCACGGTGAGTTCGTCCCCATCGATCGTGACGTGGACAGTAGTCCCTGGCTGCGCGGTCAGGTGGATGTGGATCTCTCGCGCCTCGGGTGCCATGGATATCCGCCTCCATCCTTGCTGTCTGCTATTTCCGCGCCACAACCCACCATATCAGGTATCCTTCCATGGAATCAGCGTCATTTGCGCGGAAGGAGTTGCCTTGGCCGCGGAACGGCGCGATGCTGTGCTCCTGCCTGCCCCGCGCTACAACAGGAAACTGGGCACAGAAAGCCAGTGGCGGACCCGAGCGTCGCCACAACGCGACCCTGAGATCCGCCAAATGTACCGAACTGCCCAGCGAGCCTCGCCAGGTTAGCTCAGCCCTCCGTCGTCACGCTCCCGAGCGGACCGCTCGCCTTCACCACGCCCACCGGGCAGGACACGCCTGTCCCATGGTCCGGGCAGTACCCGTTCGGGTTCTTGTTGCTTGAAAGATACTGCTGGTGGTAGTCCTCAGCGAAGTAGAACTCCGACGCCGGCACCACCTCGGTCGTGATCTGCCCGAATCCCGCGTCGGTCAGGTTCTTCTGGTAGGCGGCGAGCGACTCTCGCGCCTCCGCCTCCTGCTGTGGCGAGCTGTAGAAGATCACCGAACGGTACTGGCTGCCCATGTCGTTGCCCTGGCGCATGCCCTGGGTGGGGTTGTGCGACTCCCAGAACTCCCGGAGCAGGTCACCATAGGAGACCTTGGCCGGGTCGAACACCACGCGAACGGCTTCGGCGTGCCCGGTCCGCCCGCTGCAGACCTCCTCATACGTCGGGTTGGGCGTGAACCCCCCCTCGTATCCGACCGACGTCGACACCACCCCAGGCGTCTGCCAGAACATGCGCTCGGCACCCCAGAAGCAGCCGAGCGCGAACTCGGCCACCTGAGTGCCCTCCGGGTACGGCGGGCGCAGGCTGGTGCCGAGTACCTCGTGCCTCGCGGGCACGGGCATGGGCGTCGAACGGCCGGGCAGCGCCTCGTCCGCGGTGATCATGCGCGTCTTGTGGAAACTGAACAGTCCCATGACTGCCTCCTATGTAAATCCCCGTAACCCCGGGATGCCCGCCAGGGCCCCGGGAGTCCGGCAGGCCGGATCGGCCCGCCGCCGCAGGTGCCCGGGCCCGACCCGCGTGCGCCGTGTGCAACAGCGGCAGCCCGGCTGGTTATTTCCGCGCTGTCGTCCGCCAGCGGCGTGCCCGGACGGTGTCCGACCGGGCTAGCAGCTGGCCGGGGTCTTGCCGCCGATGTTGGCGTTCAGCCCGGAGAGGGCGGAGCCTTCGGTGGCCTCGGTAGCGCCGTTCTTGAAGTCCCAGGGGCCCGCCCACGAGAACCCGAACTGGTGCATGCCGTTCTGGTCGTGGGCGAATATCGACCTGGCGTTGTCGGCGATGAACTTCTGGTACGCGGAGTTCCTCACTGTCTGGTTCAGGCAGTAGAGATTACGCATGAAGACGCCCTTGAACTGAAGCATGGAAGGGCTGTTGCCAGTGCCGCCGCAGTCAGAAGTCATGCACGGCTCGGTGAGGATACCGCCGACATCGACGGGCGGGTTGGCGTGCTTCGTATTCCCCCCGCAGGCGAGCGAGGTGACGCAGCTCGCGATCGCCTCTGCCTGCGACATGTAGGACCGGTTGCCGGTGGCTCGGTACATGTCGTCAAGGCCGCCTACAAGTACTCCCTGGTTGTAGGTCCAGAATTGGGTCCCGCCCACCACACAGGTCTTGTTGACATGGTCGTAGACCAGCTCGCCGCGAGGAACTCGGCCGATCCTGTCCGAGGACCCCGGAATCACATCGACCATGCCCGAGGACATGAACCACCGCCATTCGTCCTGGGCCTTCGTCAGATACGCATGGTGCCTGGTGATCAGGTAAAGCCGCGCCGCGAGCTCCAGGTACAGGCCGTTGGCGATCGCATCCTTGCCATCCTGCACCGTCTGCCAGACCCCGCCGTGGCACTCTTTGGTCGACCATCCATGCTTGAAGATGTAGCTGAACAGGTTCTCCGCCATGGTCAGGTACCTGGTTTCGCGGGGCTGCCACTCATACGCGTCGAGCCAGGCCAGGGCCCACCAGGCATCGTCGTCGAACCAGTTGTCGGTGAACGGGCCGCGCGAGCGCCCGTCCGGTCCGGCGTATTGCCCGCGGACGTAGGTGCGGGCCAGATCGCCGAGGTATCTGCGGGATCCCGCCTGCTTGGAGTAGTCGATCAAGGCGGTGAGCTCGTTGGCCGAGTCCCACCAGCAGTTCGCGTTCAGCTTGCGGCAGAACAGGCCCGTGCTGGGGTTATACATGCGCTGCAGCGATGCGGCCGCGACGGCGGCCATGGGCGCGCCACTCGGCACTGTCGCCGGAGCCGTCGCGGACGCCGACGTCAGCGACGACGCCATCGCCGACCCCGAAACCGGACCCGGCGCTGCGGTGGCGACCATCAGGGATGTCAGCAGGACCACGGGCAGAGCCCGCGGCCAGAAGGTCCCGTGCATACCGCTCCCCCACCTGTTGCGGTTTCCCCCAGCGAGACCACCCATCGACCATCATGTCGGCCTGGATGTCAAACCCCCTATGCTTACCGTTACAGGGACCTCCTGACGCTCCTGAACTGTGCTGATGCACCAAGGGCGCGCCGACCTGAGGAGGTGCCGCATTCATGTCATCTTCCCTTTCGACAGGTCGATAACACAGGACCTGGCGATATATAGATATCTGGTGTTATCACCCCTCTTCGGAGTGACCCCCCGAACCGCTCCTGCCTCCGGGCGATTGGCTCTTCCCTGGCCGCCCGCGTCCGCCGGGCATACCGATCGGTAGCCGGAACGGACCCAGAGTCCGTATGGCTTTGGGCGCCACGCCCCCAGCAACCCTGCTCATCCTGCCCCCATGCTCCTGGCCGGTGACAACAGTTACATAACGGCCGTTGACTATCCGCGGACAGGCATGGTGGCATGCTGTTCAAGTTAAGCACGCTCGTTCGCAAAGCGAACGAGACGTCCGTCCGTCGGCGCCGCGGCCGCGCGGGGATGAGACCCAACAGGTGCAAACGATTGGCATACGTGCCGCGCCGGAATTCAGGTGACGTTTAGCCTCACGACGCTGACCAGCCATGCCCAGGCAAGGGAAACCACCGGTGTCCTGTCACAGGCGGTCCCGGACGCTGCGGCGCGACCTCATAAGGAGATCGATTACGGATGAGTAACCAGACTGCGCAATCTGACAGCACTAGCGCGGCCGGCAGCATCAGCCGACGCGGCCTGCTGCGCGCGGCCGGCGCCGGCGCAGCCGTCATGGGGGCCGGCGGACTGCTCCAGGCGTGCGGCTCCGGCATCAAGGGCGCCAACTCGGGGTCGGGCAGCACCAAGGGCGTCACGATCGGCTGGATTCACCCGCTGACCGGTGCCCTGGCCGGGTTCGGTGCGCCGGACAACTGGGTGATCTCCAAGATCAAGCAGACCACCCAGTACAAGAACGGGCTCAAGATCGGCGGCAAGACCTACGCTGTCACCATCAAGTCCTATGACACCCAGTCCAGCCCCACCCGGGCTGGGGACCTGGCCAGGACAGCCATCCTGAACGACGGCGTGAACCTGCTGCTGGCGTCGTCCACGCCGGAGACCGTCAACGCGGTAGCCAGCCAGGCCGAAACGCTCGGCACGCCGCTTATCTGCTCGAACATCCCCTGGGAGCCCTGGTACATCAACCTGGGTGGCAACCCGCTCAAGCCGACGCTCAAGCCCAAGTACGTGGTGATGTTCTTTCTTGGCGCCGAGCACCTGGTGAAGGCCTTCATCCCGATGTGGGACCGGATTCACGCCCAGCTCCACACGGACAAGGTGGTCGCCGCCGCGTTCCCCAACGACTCGGACGGCAACGCGTTCCGCGCGGTGTTCCCGCCGATCGCCAAGGCGGCAGGCTACACGTTCGAGATGTCCTCGCCCTATCCCGACGGGACCACGAGCTACTCCTCGATGATTTCCCAGTTCAAGTCGGTCAAGGCCGACTTCTTCACCAACGTGCCGCTGCCCCCCGACTTCGCCACCATGCGCCACCGAGTTCGAGTCAGCCACCAACGGGCAGTGGAACTCCAACATCAGCAACTACAGTCTTTTCGAGGCCGCCCACGCGGCCCTCACCTCGGTGAGTGACCCGCACGACAAGACCGAGGTCGCCGAGGCCATCCACAAGGTGAACATCCACGCGCTTGCCGGGCCGCTGAACTTCGCCTCCGGCGGCCCCGCGCCGGGCGTGGCGATCACCCCGCCGGTCGGCGTGCAGTGGCAGAAGGGGACGAAGTACCCGCTGGAGATGCAGGTCGTCGACAACACGCTGCAGCCGCAGGCGAAGATCACCGCCGACCTGAAGCCGACTAACCCGTGACCGGATGAGCTCGCCGGTGGTTTACCGGCCAGCGAAGAGCGAGCTGCAGGGGCGCGGTGCCGCCTGGACTGAGGAGCGAGGGAGCGTGCGTCCGAGCGACGAGGGAAAGCGGCGCCTAAAAGCGCCCTGCAAGCGAGCGGCCAGAGTATGACGGGCCCGCTGCTCGAGCTTGACCACGTGACGAAACGGTTCGGCCGGGTCGTCGTCGCGGAGGACCTGTCGCTGGCTGTCGGCCCGGGCGACACGGCCGGCATCGTGGGGCCGAACGGCTCCGGCAAGACGAGCCTGTTCGGCCTCATCTCCGGGGATCTCGCCCCCGGCGCTGGTGAGATCCGCTTCGCCGGGCGCACGGTCACCAGGCTGGACGCGGCCGCGCGGTGCAGGCTGGGCATCGGCCGGACGTACCAGGTGCCGCGGCCGTTCGGCGACATGACCGTGTTCGAGAACCTGCTGGTCGCCGCCCAGCAGGGCGGCGGGCTCCGGCGGCGGGCCAGCTACGCGGCAGCAGTCAAGGCACTGGACCGGACGGGCATGTCCGGCGAGGCGAACGTACCCGCCGAGCGGCTCGGCCTGCTGCAGCGCAAACGGCTGGAACTGGCGCGCGCGCTCGCCACGCAGCCCACGCTGCTGCTGCTGGACGAGGTGGCAGGCGGCCTCACCGACCCAGAGGTCGCCCAGCTTGTCGAGATCGTCCGCGGCATAAACGCCGAGGGGACCGCGGTGATCTGGATCGAGCACGTGGTGCGCGCGCTCACCCCCGTGGTGAGCCGGCTGATGTGCCTGGCCGGCGGCAAGTTCGTCGGCGACGGCGACCCTGCCACAGTGCTGGCCGACCCCGCCGTTCGCGAGGTTTTCCTCGGCACCGCGGTCACCGCGGCGCTGGCCGGCGGGGCCCTGGAGGAGACCTCGGCCGTGAAGGGGGATGAGGCGGTGGGTGGGGAGCGGGAGACACCGTGACCGTACCGGCAAACGGCGAGCGGCCGGAAAGCGGGACTCCGCTGCTGGAGGTCCGCGGCCTGGTCGTGCACCACGGGCAGCTCCGGGCCCTTGACGCGATCTCGCTGCGGGTGTTCCCCGGGGAGGTCTACGCGATCATCGGCGCGAACGGCGCGGGCAAGTCGACGCTGCTGCGCACGATCGCTGGCCTGCACCACCCGACGGCGGGCTCGGTCCTGTTCGACGGCAAGGACGTGACCAGGCTGCGGCCCGAGCGCCGCGCCACGCAGGGGATCGCCATGGTGCCGGAGGGCAGGCGGCTGTTCGGGTCGCTGTCCGTCGAGGAAAACCTGCAGGTCGGCGCGACGTACGCGCGGGAGGGCCCGTGGACCATCGAGCAGGTGTACCAGATGTTCGGCTGGATGCGAGAGCGCCGCAACCAGCGCACCGATCAGCTTTCTGGCGGTGAGCAGCAGACGCTCGCCATCGGCCGGGCACTCGTCGCCAACCCCCGTGTGCTGCTGCTCGACGAACTGTCGCTCGGCCTGGCGCCAGTGGTCGTCCAGCGCATCTACGGCATGCTGCCGCAGATCCTGGCGACCGGCCTCACCGTGCTGCTCGTCGAGCAGGACGTGAGCCAGGCCCTGGCGGTGGCATCGCACATCCACTGCCTGCTGGAGGGCCGGACCACCCTGGAAGGCAGGCCCGGCGATGTCACCGCGGACCAGGTCGAGGCAGCCTACTTCGGCCTGGCCGGCTTCGGCCTGGCCAGCGCTTCGCGCTTGCGCCGCGGGGACGACCCCGCTGTCCCTGCCGAGCGGGCCAGGCAGCCCGGCGACGTCGGCGACGTCGGCGATTGGAGTGAGCCGTAATGGCCTGGGTAAACGCCATCATCCAGGGGGTGCTGACCGGCGGGCTCTACGCGCTGTTCGCCTGCGGGCTGTCGCTGATGTTCGGGGTGATGAAGGTCGTGAACCTCGCGCACGGCGACCTTGCCGTGGTCGCGGGCTATGTAGCGATCGGAGTCATCGCCGTCACCCACGTCCCCGTTCTCTGGTCCTTCCTCATCGTGGTACCGGTGATGGCGCTGCTCGGCTACGTGCTGCAGCGCACGATCATCCAGAGGGCGCTCGACCGCAGCGTGCTCACCACGCTGATGGTCACGTTCGGCCTGTCGGTGGTGATCGAGAACGGCCTGCTCCAGTTCTTCACCGCCAACAGCCGCGCGATCGGCACCGGGCTGGCGCTGGTGAGCGGCTCCTTCAAGCTCGGCTCGCAGATCCAGATCGGCTACCTGCTCGTGGTCATCTTCGCCCTCGCCGTGGTGGTGCTGCTCGGGCTGCAGTACTTCCTCTCCGCCTCCAGGTACGGCCGCCTGATCCGCGCGGTCGCCGACGACAGGGAGGCCGCGCAGCTTGCCGGGGCCGACTACCGGCACGTGTTCGGCATCGCGGCGGCGCTCGCGTTCGGCACCGTCGCGCTGGCCGGCATCGCCTACGGCATGTACTCCCAGCTCCAGCCGACCACGGGCACCGACACGATCCTGCTGTTCGCGTTCGCCGCGGTCGTGATCGGCGGACTCGGCTCGCTGTGGGGCACCCTGCTCGGCGGGGTGGTGCTTGGCGTAGCCCAGCAGATCGGCGCCCAGATCAACATCTCCGACGAGGTCCTCGCCGGGTACATCGTGTTCCTCGCCGTGCTCGTGCTGCGCCCGCAGGGCCTTACCACCCGGAGGGCGCAGTCGTGAGCCTGGCCACCGAAACCACAGCTCGTTCGGAAGAGAAATTTCGGGTCACGCGGTCGCGCAGAAACGTGGCCTGGACCGGGTCGGGCGCGCTGATCGTCGTCGTCGTGCTCGCGCTGTTCCCCTACATCGTGTACTCGGGCACCACCAGCATCATGGTGCAGGCGTTCATCGTGCTCACGCTGGCGAGCATGTGGAACCTGCTGGCGGGATACGCAGGCCTGGTGTCGGTGGGTCAGCAGGCGTTCGTCGGGCTCGGCGCGTACTTCGTGCTGATCCTCGCCATCCACGGCACCTCGCCGCTCGCCGCGCTGCCCCTCGCCGCGATCGGCTGCGGTGTCGCGGCGCTGCCTCTATGGTGGCTGGTCTCCCGGCTGCGCAGCGGGTACTTCGCGATCGCCACCTGGGTGCTCGCCGCCACCGTCATGCTCGTCATCGAGAAGTTCTCCTCGATCGGCGGCGGAACCGGCATGCCGCTGCCCGGCCTGTCCGGGTTCAGCCCGGCCCTGCTCACCGCCTATACCTACTGGGCCGGGCTGGCCGTCACCGTGGTGGCGCTGGCCGCTACCTACCTGCTGCTGCGGGGCAGGCTCGGGCTGGTGCTTACCGCCGTCCGCGACGACGAGGTGGCCGCGCGCAGCTCGGGGGCGCGAGTCGGCCTGGCCAGGCTGCTGGTGTTCGTGGTGGCGGGCGCCGGCTGCGGCGCCGCGGGCGCGCTGCTGGCGATCAGCCAGCTCCAGGTGCAGCCGAGCGCGGTGTTCAGCGTGCAGTGGACCGCGGAGATGGCGTTCGCGACCATCATCGGCGGGCTGGGCACGATCGAGGGGCCGATCATCGGCACCGCCGTGTACATGGTGCTTCAGCAGACGCTGGCCTCCTACAACGCGTGGTCCCTGATCAGCCTGG
>WNFI01008425.1_pt1 | contig 25838 bp, 20 predicted proteins | sample 5400471 | NCBI WGS metagenome assembly WNFI01 (sample SAMN13153348, study PRJNA577476) | soil metagenome | isolation source: 100 cm saprolite on Douglas fir-dominated hillslope | place: USA:California | collected 2013-09-17 | reverse complement strand
TGGCGACCGCCGCAAGGCCATGCTCGAAGACATCGCCACCCTCACCGGCGGCAAGGCCATCACCGAAGACCTCGGCATCAAGCTCGAGAACGTGAAGCTCGAGGACCTCGGCCGCGCCAAGAAGATCACCATCGACAAGGACAACACTACGATCATCGAAGGTGCCGGCAAGTCCGCGGACATCGAAGGCCGTGTCAAGCAGATCCGCTCGCAGGTCGAAAACACCACCAGCGACTACGACAAGGAAAAGCTCCAGGAGCGCCTTGCCAAGCTGGTCGGCGGCGTCGCCGTCATCAAGGTCGGCGCAGCCACCGAAACCGAACTGAAGGAAAAGAAGGCACGTGTCGAAGACGCTATGCACGCCACCCGCGCGGCTGTCGAGGAAGGTATCGTCCCCGGCGGCGGCTCGGCGCTGCTCCGCTGCATCGCTGCAGTCGAGAAGCTCAAACTCCACGATGACGAAGCCGTTGGTGCAGGCATCGTGAGGCGCGCTCTCGAAGAGCCTTCCCGCCAGATCGCGCTCAATGCCGGCCATGAAGGCGCCGTTGTGATCGGCAAGATCCGCGAGTCCAAGGAAGAAAACTTCGGCTTCAACGCCGAGACCGGCGAGTATGGCGACATGGTGAAGATGGGTGTTATCGACCCGGCCAAGGTCACCCGCCTCGCGCTGCAGAACGCAGCCTCCATCGCGGGCCTGATGCTCACCACCGAAGCCCTCATCGCCGACATCAAGGAAGAGGACAGGAAGGCAGCCGCCGCTGGAGCCCCCGGCGCAGGCGGCATGGGCGGCATGTACTAAGTTCACCAGCTCGCCCGTAACCTCAATTCCAAAAGGGCGGTCCTCACGGGCCGCCCTTTTTATTTTTGCCACACGCTCACCGCCGCCAATGCGGCTGGCTTTCCGCTCAAACGCCGGCCGGCACCTTCACTTTGCCTTCTTCCGCACCCAGCCGCTCCCGAACCTCGGCGGCGAGTTCGTAAGATCGCAAGCGCGCGCCCTGGTCGTAGACCAGGCCCGTAATCATCAGTTCATCGGGCTTCGTAACCTCAATGAATTCATGCAGTCCGCGCTCCACCGTCCTCGGTGCGCCAATGACCGAGCAGGCCAACGACTGGCTGGCCATGGCCTTTTCCGCCGCAGACCAATACGTTTCGATGTCGTCGATCGGCGGCGGAATTTGCCCCGGCATTCCGCGCCGAAGTTGTGTGAAGGCTTGCTGGTGCGAGGTGAAAAGGCGGCGTGCTTCTGCGTCGCTAGCAGCGGCGATGACATTCACGCCCAACATGGCGTACGGCCGGTCGAGCTGCTTCGACGGCTGAAAGCCGCTTCGATACAGCTGGAGCGCCTGCATCATGTCGGCAGGCGCAAAATGCGACGCAAAGGCGAACGGCAATCCCAGCATCGCCGCAAGCTGCGCGCCGAACAAACTTGATCCCAGCAGCCAGATGGGTACTCGCAGCCCTGCGCCGGGGATCGCGCGGATTTTCTGCCCCGGTTCCGCGGGTTCGAAGTAGTACTGTAATTCCTGCACATCCTGCGGGAAATCATCGCCGGTGGATTTACTGTCACGGCGCAATGCCCGCGTCGTGGGCACATCCGTTCCAGGCGCCCGGCCCAGGCCCAGATCGATGCGTCCGGGATACAGCGAAGCCAGCGTGCCGAACTGCTCGGCGATAACCAGTGGCGCATGATTTGGCAGCATCACCCCGCCCGCTCCGACGCGAATGGTCTTTGTGCCGCCGGCTACGTGTCCAATGACGACCGCCGTCGCGGCGCTGGCGATGCCCGGCATGTTGTGATGTTCGGCCAGCCAGAAACGTCGATACCCCCATTGTTCCGCGTGCTGCGCGAGTTCCAGGGAGTTACGGAAGGCGTCCGCTGGAGTCGCGCCTGCGGCAATGGGCGCCAAATCGAGGACTGAGAACGGGATCATCTAAAGCTCCTGAGCCGGACGCCATATGACAAATCCAGCGGATATTCCGATGCTCCTTTTTTTAGATGAACACCCCCTCCAAGTCGGCACACCCGGCACCGGTGGCACGGGCGGCTCGGACTAGGTTCTCCATCTCGCCCCTAACCCCAATCCCAAAAGGGCGGTCCGGACCACCGAAACGCCTTTTTTCGTTCGACCATCCCCTATTCCCTAACTCCTATCCCCTTACTTGCCTATCCTCGGCCTGCTCTGATATGGTCCCCTTTGCCTCACGCAGACTCTTCAGGGGAGAGTCAGACATCATGTCAGGACTTTTGCAGCGGTTCTTGCCGCATGAAGAGGGTTTCTTTGACCTCTTTGCCAAACAAGCAGCGAATATCCATGTGGGGGCTGAAGCCCTGCATAAAATGCTGACGCACTACACCGGCGTGCCCGAACAAGTGCAGATCGTAAAAGCCATCGAGCACGAAGGCGACGAGATCACCCACGCCCTCTTCACCAAGCTGAATCAAACCTTCATCACCCCCTTTGACCGGGAAGACATTTACGAGCTCTGCAGCCGCCTGGACGACGTGATCGACCTGATCGACGCGGCTGCCAGCCGTTTTGTGCTCTATCGCGTCGATCGCATCCGCAATGGAACCATCGATCTCGTCAAGGTCCTGGTTTCGGCGACCGCGGAAGTCGAAGTGGCCGTTCGCGCTCTGGAAAAGCCGCAAGATGCGCTGAAGCACTGCATCGAAATCAACCGTTACGACCGCCGTCGACAAGTGCGAAGACGTCGCCAACGTCATCGAAGGCGTCATCCTCAAGAGCGCCTGACCCGCCCATGCCCCGATTCGATTCAGCATTTGCCGTAGCGAAGAACTGTCCTCCCTGCCAAAGGGACGGCTCGCTCATCACTTCCTCCGCCTCCTTTACTTCCTCTACGTCCTTTACCTCCTCTACTTCTTTCCCTCCCGAGGCCTTCGCCCGTGAGTAGCTTCTCCCTCCTCCTTGTCGTCATCCTTCTCACCCTTACCTTCGAATTCTCGAACGGCTGGCACGACGCCGCCAATTCCATTGCCACGGTGGTCTCCACGCGCGTCCTCACGCCTTTCCGCGCCGTCCTCTGGGCGGCTTTCTGGAACTTCGTCGCCGCCTTCGTTTTCGGCACCGCCGTCGCCAAGACCATTGGCAAGGGCATGGTCCACATCCAAATGGTGGATGAGAAGGTCCTCCTCGCCGGCCTCCTCGGTGCGATCACATGGAACCTCATTACCCTGATCCTCGGCCTGCCGACGAGTTCCTCCCACGCTCTCATGGGCGGCTACGGCGGCGCTGCCGTCGCTCATGCCGGGTTCAAAGCCCTCATCCTTGGCGGCTGGACCAAGCCGGTGCTCTTCATTTTTCTCTCGCCGGTCATCGGCTTCATCGTCGCTACGGCCGTTACGGTTATCACCAGTTGGATCGTCCGCAGCCAGCGCCCGCTCAAAGTCGACCGCTGGTTCCGCCGGCTGCAACTCATCTCCGCCGCCGCTTACAGCCTCGGCCACGGCACCAACGACGCCCAGAAAGGCATGGGCATCATCACCACTGCTCTCGTCGCCGGCGGCCTGATGAAGACTTACGACGTCCCCTACTGGGTCATTATCTGCTGCCACCTCGCCATGGGCGGCGGCACTATGGCGGGCGGCTGGCGCATCATCAAGACCATGGGCCAGCGCATTACCAAGCTCACCCCATTCGGCGGCTTTTCCGCCGAAGCCGCCGGCGCCCTCACCTTAATGGGCACCGCGCATTTCGGCATCCCTGTCAGCACCACCCACACCATCACCGGAGCCATCGTCGGCGTCGGCGCTTCCCGCCGCCTTTCCGCCGTCCGCTGGGGCGTGACGCAGCGCATCGTCTTCGCTTGGGTCCTCACCATTCCCGGCGCCGCCCTCTTCGGCGCCGCCCTCTTCCATCTCGTGCGCCACTGGCTGCCTTAGCACCCCGGCTAAAAGCTTTTCCTTGACTTGCTATAGAATGTCTGCTACTATTCTCCTTAGCTAATATTGCGATACGATTCTGACCGCGGCAATTCCTTGCCGCGTTTTCTTTTTAGATCCCTGGATGCGGCTCAACCCTTTGCATTTCAAAGCTTTGCGGCCTCATTTGCGATCTTAAGAAAAAACGGCCATTCATAACCCTTTTCTTTTCATACTCTTGCGCACTCTTTTGCGCTCTTTTGCACCATGCAAAAATGCAAACCCTTTTGAGTCAATCGATTACGCACTCTTTGGATAAAACACCGGGGGTGGGGGGAGGGGGTTGCGGCCCCTTGATGCCCCGAACACGGCCAACAGTCGGGCCTGCGCGACTTTAATCGCTTTAGATTCATCAAATTCAGTAAACTATCCCCTGGGGCTGAGCCGTGACTGAAACCAGAGCGCCATTTGCGACCGTCGAGGAAGCCGTTGAAGAAATTCGTCAGGGCCGCATGGTCGTCCTCGTCGACGACGAGGACCGCGAAAACGAAGGCGACCTCGCCATGGCCGCCGAAAAAATCACTCCCGACGCCATCAACTTCATGGCCAAGTACGGCCGCGGCCTGATCTGCCTGCCGCTCACCGAAGAACGCTGCGACGAACTCCACCTTCCGCTCATGTCGCCTATCAATACCTCCGTTCACGGCACTGCCTTCACGGAAGCGGTGGACGCGCGGCTCGGCGTCAGCACCGGAATCAGCGCTTCGGATCGCGCCATCACCATCCTTACGGCCATCGATCCGAAAACGAAGCCGCAGGATCTTGCGCGACCCGGTCACATTTTTCCGCTGCGCGCGCGCAACGGCGGCGTGCTCGTCCGCGCCGGCCAGACGGAAGCGTCCGTCGACCTCGCGCGCATCGCCGGATTGACTCCCTCGGGTGTCATCTGCGAAATCATGAACGAAGACGGCACGATGTCCCGCGTGCCGCAGCTCGTCGAATTCTGCAAGGAACACGACCTGAAGATGCTCACGGTGGCGGACCTCATTCGCTACCGCATGCAGCACGAGCGCTATGTCCGGCGCGTGGCCGAAGCGGTCCTGCCCACGCGCTATGGCGACTTCCGGATGATCGCGTATGCCAGCGACGTGGACCACGATCAGCACGTTGCGTTTGTGCGCGGCGATCTGGAAGGCGCGGAGCCGGCGCTGGTGCGCGTCCATTCACACTGTCTCACCGGTGACGTTTTCGGTTCCACGGCTTGCGACTGCTCGGAGCTTGTCTCGCGCTCGCTCGAGCCTGCGCGCCAGCGCATGGTCCAGCACGAAAGCGGCATCGGCGCGCAAATCCTGATCGACCTCGGCCTCAAGGACATTCGCGTCCTCACCAATCATCCGAAAAAAGTCGTCGCTCTCGAAGGCTACGGCATCCGCATCGCCGATCAGGTGCCCCTCCGCCTCGAGCAAGCCCGTCCGACGCACCAGGCCTTCTAATAGGCTGCTGAACAATAGGATCGGTCTGTCATTCCGAGCGAAGCGAGGAATCTGCTTTTCTTTGGAAAAGAAAAACAGGAGGAAAATCTACGGCGATTTGTCTGGCGGCTTCTGCGCAGAAGCAGTGGGCTTCGTCGTGGGTTGCGGGCTCTTTGAAGCCGCGGGCTTCCCAACAGTCAAGTACTTGCGCATTTTTTCAAGCCGTTTCGGACCGAGACCGCGAATCGCCAGCAAATCATCCACGCTCTTGAACGGGCCGTACGACTTCCGCATTTGCAAAATTTTCTCCGCCGTCGCCGGCCCGATTCCTGGCACCTGCTGCAAATCCTCCGATGTCGCGGTATTCAGATTCACCGGCTTGGCCGGCGGTTTTTTCTTCGCATTCGCGGAAATGGCAAGAGACAAAGCCAGGAACAATAAGAGCAGGCTTGGAACCAGCCGCTCTCGAAACAATTGTCCACGAAGGACTTGCGAAGGGTTGGATTGGGCGCTGCGGGGCCACATGCTCCACGCTCGTACGGCGGCCTGACTGTTAGGATTCGTTACGTGGCGCTTATTGTACTATTTTCCCCTGCGCATCGTATACTTCAACTTCGCCGAAGAGGGCGGCTTGCTGCTCAATTTGTGCGCGGTCGCCGACGACGACAATTTGCATGTTTGCGGAGTCCAGATATTTGCGCGCCGTTGCGAGCAGATCTTCCGGCGTCAGAGCGCGGACTTTTTGCCGATACGTTTCGAGGTAGTCGTCCGGCAACTCGTTCAGCGCCACGGTGGAAAGTTGCGACAGCAAACCATCCTGCGTCGCGAGCCCCATGGAGAAGACGCCGCTCAGGTAATTCTGCGCGTCGGCCAGCTCCGGTTCCGGCACCGGCACGGAACGTAATTTGTCCATTTCATAGAAAATCTCCGTCAGCGATGCCGCCACAACATCATTTCGCACCGCGGCCGAAACCGAAAAGTAGCCATGCTCGCGCAGCGCGCTCACTCCGCTGCGAGGGCTATAGGTATAGCCCTTATCCTCGCGGATATTCATTACCAGCCGGGAATTAAACGCTCCACCGTAAAGACTGTTGGTGAGACCCAGCTTCACCCAGTCCGGATGCTTCCGCGTGATCGCGTGGCAGCCCGCCAGGATCTGCGTCTGGACCGCTCCCGGCACGTGCACCAAATACACCTGCCGTCCGCGTGGATTCGCCGGAGCTGGAGCCGCAGCGGCCTCCGGTTTTTTCCCGGCCCATGCGCCAAACACTTTTTCGGCCGTCTTCAGCATCTCCTGCGCGTCGAAATCACCGACGAGCAGTAAGAGCCCATTCTCTGGCGTGTAAAATTCGCGGTAGACCGCCTGCAAATCTTCGCGCTTGTACGCAGCCACTTGCTCTTCGCTCGGAGAAACTTGCCCGTAGGGGTGCGCGCCGAACAAAACTTTACGCAATCGCTCGCTCGCCAGGAATCCCGGCTGCGTGCGCTCCAGCTTTACTTCTTCTAGCTTTTGCCGACGTTCGCGCTCGAACTCCGCTTCGGGAAACGCCGCTTCGCGCGCCAGTTCATCCACCAATCCGAGGAGTGGCTCCGCAAATTCAGAAAGCCCGGCAAACGAAATCGCGCTGGTATCCGCGCCCGCGCCGGAAGAGAGGTCCGCGCCGATCCGCCGCAAATCTTCTTCGATCTGCCGGCTCGCGCGCTTCGTTGTCCCCGTACGCACCACCGTCGCGGCCATTTCCGCAAGCCCCGGAGCGCGATGCATCGCCGCTGCGTTTCCGGAGCGGAAAAACAGTTCGCCATGGAACTTCGGAATGGAGTGCGCCTCTGCGAGAATGACTTCCAGTCCATTCGAGAGCCGCGCCTTCGTCCGTTTCGGCCACGTCACCGCGCGTTCCGCGGCGAGAGCGGGAACACCACTTGCTACTTCTACGGCACGGGTGGCCATTACGCAGCCTCCTTTGCGCTCGCCTTGACGGGTGTGCGAAAGACGATGGCGCGTTTTTCATTTCGCAGATATTTTTTGGCTGCGGCCTGGATCTCTTCGCGAGTGACCGCAAGAAATCCATCCAGGATGGTGTTCACCAGTTGCGGTTCGTTATCGAACAGCGTGAAGCACGCGAGGAGATGCATCAGCCCGTACTTCGGCATGTACCCGCCGCGGCCGCCTTCCAGCGTAGCGAAATAATCCGAGCGCCACTTCACCTTCAATTGTTCCAGTTCGTCCGCGCTGATGCCGTTTTCTTGCACTTCGCGGATCACGGCATCAAACGCTTCCAGCGTCGCTTCGCTCGAATACTCGGGCTTGTGCAGAATGCGCGTGGTCATTTGTGTCGGCCCGTTGTAACCGAAGAGGTCGTCGATTCCCCCGCCGGCCTCGACGGCAATTTGCTTCTCCAGCACCAATTCGCGGTGCATTCTGCCCGCGCGTCCGCCGTGCAGCGCCTGATCCAGCAGCGCCATCGCGCACCAATCGGCCGTGCGCCTTTTTGGCATCACGTATCCAATGGCCATCGCGGGCAGCGTCCCGAATTTCTCTTCCACGTTCCCGCGCCGCTCCTCCGCTTGTTCGGGTTCGCTGGGATCGGCGAACGGCGGCGCCGCTCCCGCGGGAATCTCGCCAAAATGTTTTCTTGCCAGCGCGATGCCTTCTTCCGCTTTCACGTCGCCCAGCATCAGCAGCACGGCATTATTCGGCACGTAGTATGTTTTGAAAAACGCCTGCACGTCGGCCAAGTCCGCCGCATCGAGGTCGGCAAAATCGCCGTAAAAATTGTGCGCGTTCGCCCAATTGCGAAACGCTACCGGAGGCATGTCCAGCCACGGGAACCCGCCGTAGGGCTGGTTCATCACGTTGACGCGAACTTCTTCCTTCACGACGTCGCGTTGGTTTTTCAGATTTTCATCATCCACTTTCAACGCCCGCATGCGGTCCGCTTCGAGCCACAGCACGCGCTCCAGCGCATTCGACGGCACCGCTTCGTAGTAATTCGTCACATCGTAACTCGTCGAACCGTTCAGCACGCCGCCGCTGGAATTGACCAGCTTGATGTGCTGCATCTTCGGCGCATTCGCGGAACCCTGAAACATCATGTGTTCGAACAGGTGCGCAAACCCGCTGCGCCCCTGCGGTTCGAGCCGGAATCCGATCTTGTAGTAGACGCCCACGGTAACCACTGGCGCCGTGGTATCCGGCGCAACCACCACGTCGAGCCCATTGGCCAGTTTGGTACTTTCGATCCCAATCTGGAGTCGTTTCACGCGTTGCCCCCTATCATCTTTGCTTTTGGTTTCTCTTCCACGGAACCCTTTTCCAATTCGGCCAACATACCAGGAGTATCTTGTGCGAGGACGCGCACTGCCAGACGGTTCAGCGCTTCATACGCATGCGCAAATTCTTGCTGCGATTCTCGAAGTGCGTCCAAATGCGCCCGCACCACTTTGTAATCTCCGCGAGCGAGCGGACCCGTCCACGCCGCTCGTGGCCCCAGCCTTTCAAAATTCTCCAAAACCTGACGCGTCAGCGGCAGCAACGCGCGCACGGCTTCGCTCCGCCGCATCCCCAGCGAGACGAGTAACTGCGTGGCTGCTTCCTCTACCGCGAGCACGTGACCGGCGGCCATCGCCGCTGCCGCGTGATACAAGAGCTTCTTGCTCCCCGCGATGCGCACCGGCGATCCTCCAAGCGATCGCGCGATCTGCCGGGCCACTCGCACCGCCTGCGTCTCCCCTTCCATCGTAAAAACCTTGCCTTCCAGCAATGGCACGGCGACTCCACTGAAAGATTGCAGCGGATGCATCGATCCGACCGCCGCGCCCCGCTCCTGCACGGCAGCGAGCACACCAGAGTCCATCGCACCGCTGGTGTGCAGGACGACTCTTCCGCGCAGCTCTTCTTCGCCGATCCGCGCCAGCTCCTGCGCAACAACTGCGATTCTGTCATCGGGTGTGGCGATCAGGATCACCCGCGACGCCAGGATTTGCCGCGTCATTCCCGCGCAGGCCTTCCCTGCCCCAATAAACCGAACGGCGCGCCGTGCGCTCGCCGCGCTGCGGGTAACGACCGCGCCAATCTTCCACCCCAGCTCGCGCAACCGGCGCCCCAGCGACCGTCCCACGCGTCCCGCACCGATGATGGCCAGGCTATTCACCATCTCGTGTTAGCATAACCTGAGGGCAACGCTGACACCAATTTCCATGCATCTTTTCGGACTGCTTCTCTTTGGTTTCATCGCGTTCTTCTGGCTCACGCACGGCCTCCGCGTTGCCTATGGTGCCATGCGCCTCCCTTGGATCAAGGACTTCGCGCCTCCGTCAGATGCTGACTGTCCGCGCATCTCGATTCTCTTCGCGGCGCGTGACGAAGAAGAGAAACTACCCGCGGCGCTCGCCACCCTGATGGAAATCAACTATCCGAATCTGGAAGTCATCGCGGTTGATGACCGTTCGAACGATGCTACCTGCCGCATCCTCGACGAGTTTGCGGCCGCGCATCCCCGGCTTCGCGTTGTTCACGTCACGCAACTACCCGCCGGCTGGCTCGGCAAACCTCACGCCCTCCAGAAAGCTTACGAAGCCTCCACCGGCGATTGGTTGCTGTTCACCGACGCCGATGTGCGTTTCAAGCGCGATGCTCTGCGCAGGGCCGTTGCTCTTGCGAAAGCGTGCAATCTTGACCACCTCACGCTCATGGGCGACGTCGAAATGGTCGGCTTCTGGGAGACCGTGCTTATTACTTTTTTTGGCATGGCATTTCACATTGCCGCCGATCCTTATCGCGTTGCTAATCCCAATTCGCGCGCCTATATCGGAGTTGGCGCTTTTCAACTCCTCAAGCGCGCCGCTTATGAAGCCAGCGGCACGCATCGCCGCCTGGCCATGGAGGTCGTGGACGATATGAAATTGGGAAAAATCGTCAAACAATCGGGTTTTCGTTCCGGCGCGGGTATTGCGCAGGATTTCGTCGTTGTCCGGTGGCACGCTGGCCTCGGCAACTTGATTCGCGGCGTCACGAAAAATTTCTTCGCTGGCGTAGGTTACAGCGTGCCACTCGTGGCGATTGCCGTCACCGGTCTTCTGCTCATGAACGTGGCGCCAGTCTTCGGTACTTTGTTCGGCCACGGGTGGATTCGCATTCTCGCGACAATCGCCTTGGTCATCGCACTGTGCTTCCACATCGGCGTGGACATCGGCATGCGAGTCTCGCCGTTGTATGCGTTCACGCATCCTCTCGGTGCGCTTCTCTTCAGGTATATGCTTCTTCGCTCGACCGTCGTCACGCTCAAGCAGGGTGGCATCGTTTGGCGCGACACTTTCTACCCGCTGGACGACCTGAAACGCGGCGTTGTTTAATTTGCGGGCTCCGCCGGCGCGGGCGTGGTTTCGACTGAAAACAGTCCCGCCATATCTTTTTGCTTTAAGGCGCGGATGCGGTCCCGCAACTGCGCAGCCTTTTCAAACTCAAACTTTTTGGCCGCCTCGCGCATTTGCGTTTCCAGTTGTTGCAGCATCTCCGCGAGCTGCTGTTCGCTCTTGATATTCGCAGTGGCCGCATCAAGGCTGGCATCGTCCACCGGCACGGTCACGTAATCGGCCTCGACGATTCTCGCCAGCTCCATATCCACGGATTTAATGATCGACATGGGGGTGATGTTGTTCTCTTTGTTGTAGGCGACTTGCTTCGCGCGCCGCCGATTCGTTTCGCCGATGGCTTGATTCATCGAGTCGGTCCGCCGGTCCGCGTACAAAATCGCTCTGCCCTCAATGTGCCTGGCGCAGCGTCCAATGGTCTGGATCAGAGAGGTCGTGCTTCGCAGGAATCCCTCTTTGTCCGCATCCAAAATGGCGACCAGCGAAACTTCCGGTAAATCCAAACCCTCGCGCAGCAAATTGATTCCGATGAGCACGTCAAATTCGCCGCGCCGCAAATCGCGCAAGATTTTGATGCGGTCCAGCGTTTCCACTTCCGAGTGCAGATAGCGGCACTTGACGCCAATCTCCGTAAAATACTCGGACAAATCCTCGGCCATGCGCTTGGTCAGCGTGGTCACCAGCACGCGTTCGTTTTTCTCCGAGCGCACGCGAATTTCTTCCAGCAGATCATCCACCTGGCCCTTCACCGGACGAATTTCCACCTGCGGGTCCACCAGCCCCGTCGGGCGAATCACCTGCTCGACGACAACGCCGCCTGCCTTGGTCAGCTCATACGGCCCGGGCGTTGCGGACACGTACACCACCTGATTGATGCGGTGCTCGAATTCTTCGAACGTCAGCGGCCGGTTATCCAGCGCCGAAGGCATTCGAAAGCCGTAGTCCACCAGCGTTTGCTTGCGCGCGCGGTCACCATTGAACATTCCGCGCACTTGCCCTACCGTCTGGTGCGATTCATCGATGAACAGCAAGTAGTCCTGCGGCACGTAATCCAGCAGCGTCGGCGGCGCTTCTCCCGGCAAACGCCCGCTGAGGTGCCGTGAATAATTCTCGATGCCGTGGCAATAGCCGATGGTGCGCATCATTTCGATATCGAACATGGTCCGCTGCACCACGCGCTGCGCCTCGACGAATTTTCCCTGCTTCTCCATTTCTTTCTTCCACCACCAAAGCTCTTCCTGAATGCTCACGATGGCGCGGTCCCGCTGCTCCTGCGGCATGACGTAATGCGTCTTCGGATAAATAGGAACGCGCGACAAATCTTCCTGCCCCGCGCGCACCTCCCCTGTCAGCGGATCGATCTGCCTCAGCGCATCGATCTGGTCGCCCCACATTTCGATGCGGTAAGCCTGATCCTCATACGTGGGATAAATTTCGATCATGTCGCCGCGCACGCGGAACGTGCCGCGCCGCAAGTCCTCGCTGCGCTCGTACTGAATATCCACGAACCTGCGCAGCAGGGCTTCGCGCGATGTCTGGTGCCCTTTTTCCAGCATGACGAGCATGCCGTAATAGGCTTCCGGCGAGCCGAGGCCGTAAATGCAAGAGACGGAGGCCACGATTACAACGTCGCGGCGTTCGAACAGAGAACGCGTCGCGCTCATGCGCAGCTTGTCGAGTTCGTCGTTGATGGTCGCTTCTTTGTCGATGTAGATGTCGGCGGAGGGAACATACGCTTCGGGCTGGTAAAAATCGTAGTAGCTGACGAAATATTCGACGGCGTTCTCCGGAAAGAAGCCCTTGAACTCGTGATATAGCTGAGCGGCCAGAGTTTTGTTGTGCGCCAGGACCAGGGCGGGACGGTCTGCCTGTTCAATCAGCTTCGCCATGGTAAAGGTCTTGCCCGACCCGGTCACGCCGAGGAGCACCTGGTGCTTTTCGCCGGATTCCACGCTGCGATAGAGCTGGTCAATCGCGGCAGGTTGGTCGCCGCGGGGCTGATAATTGCTGTGCAGCTTGAATTTCATGGGAAGGGTCTCCTGCAGCTTGGCCGGCCGCTGCCGAAACCTTCATTATACTCCGGCATGCAAGCTCTGGCTTTTGAAGGGGAAAAGCAGCGGCAGTTTCGAATCAGGGACGATTCAGCGGCGTCTCCGTGACCAGGAGCACTTCCGAGTGACTCTTGGCGTCGACGTTGTAGTGCACACGGTTCGAGCCATCGGCTTTGGCCACCACGACATCCATGAATTGACTGCTTTCTTCCGTCGCGCGAACGACAAGGCCGCTCTTCAGGGAAATATAGGTGATGATCTCGTTGGCGCCCTTCGCCGTTCCCATGGTCCGCAACTCGTGAAGCTTAAAATCTTCGGGCGTCGCATCTTTCGATGACGATTTTTGTTTCAGCGTTGCCGTCGTGAGCAGCACCGCACAAGTATCGGAAGGACCTCTGGAGGCGGAGACATCTCCCGTGATGGAAAGCTGACTCGCCTGGCATGGCTCATCCCGCACGTACAGGGACTCCCGGGTCCAATTCAATCCGGCGATCGGCGCTCCCGCCTGTTCCGCTTGTTCCGACTTCCATTTTTCGCCGGACTTCATTCCGTTTGCGGGAAGCGTCCACGCCAGCGCAAAACGCGCCACCCATTGCTGCCAGGCCTGCTGTTGCTCGGGAAAAAGAGAATCCAAACCTTTTACACTATTCACCGAGCCATCCGATGAAATCGTGAACTCGATGCTTTTGCCATCGGGGTCCACACGCTGTTTATCCCCGTCGGGCTTTTTATCACCAGGCCCCTTCAACCACACACCGGAATCCAGAGTCAGAAACTGACCGCGCGCATGAATCGCCGCCTTGCTGCCCGTCTCCTGTACATCCAAAACTTCAACCCTCAGCAAACCGTGAGCATCGATCTGGGCGGCATTCGGGGCCATGGGCGCGACAACGTTGCTTTCAGTCTTGACGGTCTTGTCGCTCTGAAAACGGATGAGGTAGGTGATGGTCTGGCCGGACTGCAATTTGGGCAGGAGATGGACGCGTCTTTCGCGGGCGCAGAGAGTGGCAGCCGCAAGAAACAACGAGCCGGCGATCCGCTGTAATTTGCGTCTCATGGCGTCTGCACTGCCCCGCGAGTCTTCGGAGAGCTCTCCGCGTGTAATCACCGGAAACAAAATGCGCAAAGGTCAATCCGCAGGTTGCCGGGCGCCTGCCTCTTCCACGGAAACTTTCGGTCCATCGAGCGGTCCTGAAATCTTCAGCACGCGTCCCGTTCCGGAATCACTCGCCTTACGATCTTTGCTTTTTCGCGCGCTCGTCGTTTCGACCGTCAAGTCAGCGTTTCGCCCAAAGCTGAGTGTTCCATTCACCAGCGTCAACTGTTTCCCACCGTCGAGCCGGAAGTCATCGAGAAAGATGATGCTGTCCTGCAAACGCAGAGAGCCTTCACCCGACGGCCACCGGGAGACTCCTGCGCGAGCCGCTCCGTCAGCGACGCTTGCGTTTACGTCCCAACCGCGAAACTCCACCTTGTTGAAATGAAACTCGCCGTGGCCGGCCAGCTTTCCCAGGAGTTCCTCGCGGCCCACGCCTTCGGTTTTCACCTTCAAAGTGCCCGACGCGACGCCGCCCAATCGTTCCGCGATCCGGCCCGCTCCCGGCAGTTGCGCGAGATTCACGCGATCCAATTCTGCTGCGATCTCATAGACGGGCCGCGGCAAAAACCTTGCATTTATTTTTGCCCGCACTTTGCCGCCCGCCCATTCCGCCTGTGCTTCACGGACATCGAGTTGGAGATCATGGAGGGACCCCTTCGCGAGAACGTGTTCCAGCTTCAACTTTTCGATCGTCAATTGGGCAATGCCAAGCTCGCCTTCGGCATTCACGCGCCGAACCAATTCACTCGCCGGCGCGCTCGGCGCCGATCCACCCAAAAGAGTCGGCAGCAGCCTCTGTAGCCAGTTCGGCCGCGCTCTTGGGCCGACCCAGCGATCCAGGTCAGCCGCGTTCAACTGGTCCACGCTCAAATGAAATGTCCACTGCGGCCCATTTTCCCCATCGGTCGGAGACGTTTCCTCGATATTTCCCGTCCACATCCCGCCAAACCCTTCGACTCTCATTAGGCGTGCAACGCGCCGGCCATCGATCCAATCCAACGCACTTTCAGATATTTTCAGAGGCTGGTTCAATCCAGCAACAGTCAAATTCGCCTTATTGAAACCGATCCTGCCATTCCACCGGCCGCCGAACGGCCTCTTCCACTCCCATTTCGTGACCGCGGTCGCCCGGCCAGTCAGTTCCCAACCGTGATTCAGCTGGTGCCCAATCGCTGCAGATAATTTCAGGAAATCTTCCACCTTGTTGAAGTTTCCCTCGATACTGATGCTTCCTGCCTGCGCGTTCAAATCGTGCACAAACGTCAGGTCCGCGGCGTTTTCCATCGCCAGCGCCACACGGCGCCGCTTCGGCGCCATTACGTCGCGAACCTCGCCGCCGAGAGCGATTCGTACCGGCCCAATCGCAAGCACGCCTCGCTCGCGCCCTCCGCTCAAGGGACCGATTCGCAGCGGCTCCGCGAAACCCGGCACTTTCACGATTCCGCCGCCGCTCGAAAGCGCCGCCGATTCCAGCGCCAGCGGCCACCCGCGAAGGATCATCCCACCCGTAAAATACTGTTCCGCCGTCACACCCTCCGCCACGTCCGGATGAAACGCGCGATACCATGCCAACAAGTCCGACGCCTGTATCCCCAGCGAATCCAGGCGCAATTCCGTCGACGGTGCGCTGCCGCCAGCGAGACGGAACATACCGCGGAGATTCGATCCCGGACCCTCCACGGCGATTTCTTCCGCGACCAAGTTCCCCGCACCGACGTTCCAGCGCCCCTTCACGTTCACATTCAGGCGGGGATTATCGGCGCGCTCCGTCAAATCCCAGCGATGGATCTGCCCGGCGCGCCCCTGCACGGAAAATGTCCAGTCGCCCGCCACATCCCCCTTGGCGACCCCGCTCTTCGCAGTGGCATCCAGCGCAAACACGCCGCGCACGCCGTAATCCTGGCCGCGGAAGAGCCGGAAGACGTCTGCCAGCGACGCCTGGCTCCAGTGCAAACTGACTTCCGCAGGCTGCAACCTCGTGGAAGTCCCTGCAACGTCGCCAAGCACTTTTATCGTTCCCGCCGATTGCAGCGAAACTCCGCTCCGCCAGGGCTGGGCTTCCAGTTGCAGTTGCCAGCGCCCGGCAGAGATCTGCTCTACACTCCCCGAGACACTTGTGAACGCAAAGGGCAACTTGTCATCCCCGGTCTTAAAATTGATTCGCCCTTCATCGAATTCGATTCTTTCCAGCCGGTTCACCGGAGCGACGGGCGAGGGTGGTCCATAAACACGCGCGCTTTGTGCAGGATTTCCCTTTGCAGGCGGCAACCATCTCTCCAGATTCCAGCGGCCTTCCGAATTGCGCACCAGAATCAGGCTCGGCTTGGTGAGCGACATGGTTCCAAATTCAAAATGGCCCCGCAGCAGGCCCATCCACCGCAGACCGGCGGTCAGCTGTTCCGCGCGAAGAAAGTACTCGTGGCCGAACGCGGGGTCCTCCCCCACAGTCACACCGCTGGCATCCAGTTGCGGACTCGGCAGAATCCGCGCGTCGAAACTCGCGACATCCACCTGCCGTCCGAAAGCTCTTTCCAGATGTGCGACCAGATACGCATGCACGCGGTGGGTCCGCACCAGAAGAGACACCCCGGCCTGCAAGGCGATGACGATGAATACCATCGCCAGCGCTGGTTTCCACCACTTTTGCAGCTTGGTCATCTCGCTCGGAAGTTTCGCAGACTCATGCACAAAAAGGTAGGGGCGAGCCTGTACCCGGAACGGATTGAAGAGTTTGCTTGCAGGTGTTTTCTCTATTCCGGATCGGAATCCTAATGCACAGTATGGAGCATCCGGCCCCATCGCGTTCGAGACGGCAAATGCACCAGTGTCTCGAAAACGCCGGACAACCGCGACCAGAAGGTGCTTTCTCCGTTGTAGTCGGCGCTTTTGGCATCCACCGACCAGTAAATCAAGAACGGCCGCCCCATGACGGCATCCCGATCGACGAATCCCCAGTAGCGGCTGTCCAGGCTGCGGTCGCGATTGTCGCCCATCGCGAAGTATTTTCCGGCTGGCACGACAATTTCATCCCCGTGCATGTATTTCCGCATCTCATGCACCCATTCCGGCTGCATCGCGGAGGTGATCAATTGGCTGCTCGGCGGAGGAAAGTTGTAATTCAAGGGATCATAGGGGGCGCTGGGATCGTGCACGACATAGGGCTCCGGCAGCGCTCTCCCGTTGATGAAGATCTCCTGGTCGACCAGCTTCAGATGATCTCCAGGCAAGCCGATGACCCGCTTCACGAAATGCTGGTGATCGGCATAAGGGTACTTGAAAACAATGATGTCGCCGCGTTGCAGTTGGCGGTAAGGCAGCACTTTTTCGTACCAGGCCCCAGTCCCGCCGAAAATAAACTTGTTCACCAGCAAATGATCGCCGATCAGCAGCGTGCCTTCCATCGATGCCGATGGAATCTTGAAGGCCTGCACGATGAAACTTGTGCCGAAGAGCGCCAGAATCACCGTCACCAGCAGTGACTCCAGGTATTCGGAAATCGTGGTCTGGTCTGCGCGGTGTTTCTGTTTTTTTTCTGGTGCCTGTTTTTCGATTTCTGCCACGGTCTCTTCCGGCATTCCGCCTCAGCCTTTCGCTTCCGCGCGCTCGAGTCGTTCCAAAGCGCTGCGTGCCGCACGTTGCTCCGCCTCTTTTTTCGTGCTGCCTTCGCCGGTCGCCATGCACTCCCCGTCAATCCAAACTTCGATCTGGAAAACTTTTTGGTGGTCCGGGCCGCTCTCACCGGCCACGCGATATTCCGCCGGCGCCCGACCTTGTCCCTGCAAGAGTTCCTGCAATGCGGATTTGCGATCGGATTCCGAGATGCGTTCACCGCGCTCCTCGAGCGCCTGCGCGAACAGAACCCTTCGCAACACCTCGCGCGTCGCACCCAGTCCGCCGTCGAGGTAAACCGCAGCTACAACCGCTTCGAACGCATCGGCCAGCAGCGTCTGCTTCTCCCGGCCGCCGGTTTTCTCTTCCCCGCGCCCCAACCGCAAGTGCTCGCCCAGGCGCAGCCGCCGCGCAGCCGCCTCCAGGGAACCTGCATTTACGATCCGCGCGCGGCTCTTGGAAAGCTGCCCTTCGCTCCACTCCGGAAAAGTCGCCAGGAGATATTCGCTCGTAAGCAGCTCGAGGACGGCATCTCCGAGGAACTCCAGCCGCTCGTTGTCCCTGGGAAGCAAGGCAGAGCCAGCCTCTTCGGCGACTGCTGCGCGCAATTCGGGGACTGCTGAGCTGTGGGTCAGCGCCCTCTCGAGGAGCTCCCTTGCCGAAAACTTGTACCCGAGACGCTCCTCGAACGCTCCGTCTGTGATCCGGATGGTCTCTTGCATAATTCCGCCGCGCCAGCGGCCTGGCTTATTTCGGCGCGCTCAGTTGCGTCGCGCCAAGCTTCTTCGCATCTTCCGCCTGCGCCTTGCAGGTTCCCTGCAGGGGACCCGTCATGGTTGCACACTTGTTGAAGGCCGCTATCGCATCATCGAAGTGCGACGTGACCTTGTTCGCCATCCCCAGCAAATAGTAATTCACGGGGTCCGGATTCGGATCGATCTTCACAGCCTGTTCGAGCTCCGGAATCGCTTCCGCATTCTTCCCTCGCCGCACGTAGACCAACCCCAACCCGCTGTGAGCCATCGCCAGCGTCTGATTCTTCGCGGACGCAAAAGCTTCATCGGTCAAGTTTTCGGGCTTCGGAAGCGTGGGCGTAATCTCGATGGCTTGCTTGGAATATTGTTCCGCTTTGGCCAGCACCTGCACGGCAGCGGGGTCGGATGCACTCCCACGCAAGCTCCGAGGCAGTGTCTGCCCCAGCAGCGCGAGCGTAGAGACGTCGTTGGGCGCCAACGCGATTTCCTTTTCGCCATATTCCTGCATCTTTTGCGTGTTCCCGATCTGCAGGTAGGCATAAGTCAAAGCCCCGTACACGGGAGACTTGTAGCGGCTCTCCGGATATTTCAGGAGAAATGCTTCACCGAGCTCAATCTTTTTGGCGGCATCATTCGGAATCACGCCCTGAAAGGCTTTGTACGCGGCATCTTCTTCCGCATTCACCGGCGCCGGGGCGTTCAGCGTCAGAGGTGTAACCTCCGGCGTCTTCGGTTTGTCGCTCTGCTGCGCCGGAGGCTGGCTCTGGCTACCCTGGCCATACTGCAAACCCCGCGCCGCTGCGACTCCGTTGGTGCACGCCAGCAACCCCGCGACGGCTATGGCTTCCAACCAAATGTTCCACTTCTTTCTCATCCTTTTTCTCCTCCTTCGTTCTTCCTCACTCGATCTTCGTGGATGGCGCCACCTCGACTCCTCAGCCAACCCCGCCCGGCAAAAATCGAACTTCGTTCACGGTCGCGCTATGGGTTTATCTCCGCCAAACGCCGCGAGCCCTTTTTGTGCCGCCTGCTTGGCCTGCTCCGGCCCGCCTTCCACATTCAGCACGGACTGATACTCCATCTTCGCTACTTCTGGATTCCCCTCATCATCATAAATCCGAGCCAGGTAAACGTGCGACCACGCCAGCACCATGGGATCTTGAGTCGCCGCATGTTCACCCGTCGTCAGCCGCCCGAATACTTGCTTGGCTTTTGCCGCATCGTGATCCAGGAGCGCCACCAATCCAATTCCGTACCACGCTCGCGCCTGGTCCGGATATTTCGTCAGAACTTTCTGAAACGATGCCTCCGCCGCGCGCGGATTTTTCTCCGCGATCCGCCGTTCCCCCTCCGTCAGCGCCGTAATGACTTCTGCATCGTTCGGCACGGTTGTAGGCGCCGCGCTTCGCCGGCGCGCTACCTCTTCACTCGCCGCTTCATCCTCCGGCTTGGCCGTCTCGGCCGGCGCAAATTTCACCGCCGCCAACCGCTTCACCTCAGCTCCCGTATCGATGGCCCGCACCAAATCCGGGAAAAAGAGCCTCATCGAGGGTTCGGAGCTTTCGAATTTGGGCAGCGCCCCGAAGAGCGGCTTCACAAAAACGTAACCGTCTTCATCGTCCCGGCTCATCGCCGCTTCCCGCTCGCCGGGCGACATGCGCTTGAGTTTCAGTTCTACCGCGCGCACCGTGCATTCCGCAAAGTACGACGCATAGTCGTCCTTTAACTCCGGCGCAAGGCGCGGGGCGGTGGCGGCCTTCTCGAATAACGGGCGTTTCACTGCCGTCACGTGGGGATACATCAGGGGCAGGGGGTCCAGCAGAAAGTGCAGAAACGCGTGACGTACTACGTCCGTGGGAATCTCTTCTCCTCCGCTCAGCACCAGCGCATAGTGATCCCCAAAATTCCGCACGTTGGTGATGCGACCCACCAGCGGCTCGACAACGATCGCAAATGTCCGCGGCCCGGACGGCTCGAGGATTTCGCGCAAATATCCCGACGCGACGAACACAATCTGCGACACCGGATCGTGCAACCGCTCGACTTCGCGGTTATAAATCGGCTGCACTTGCCGCCACAGTTGACCGATTTTCTGTTCCTGATAGTAGTTCGAAAGGATTTCGCTGAAACCCTCGAGCGCGATTACTTCCGGCGGCAACTCATCCCGCCGCAACACCGGCTGAAACGCGGGCGCGGGCCCGGACACCAGGCCAAACCACAAATACCTGGAAAGCATCGCCCCGGGATCCCGCAGCTCGTGCTGGCGGTAAAATTCCCGCACCGCTTCCACCGCCGGACCCTGCTGCTTACGCAAGCGCTCCCGCATCTGCGCCCGGAACGCTGTCCAATTGTCGGAGCTGATGTTCGATTCGAAACCCGCTGCCAGCAGTGCGCAGATCGTCGTAAACATCGCCTCGCTGCCGTCGACGCTCACTGTGTTCTGCGGCGTGGTCCGCGTGCGCGGCCGAGGCGCAGGCCCCTGCGCCGGTGAGGGCGTTTGAGATTGCACCTGCGCTGGCACTGGCGCCTGGGACTGTCCAGCCGCCGGCAGCGCCATCACCGCGCACAATCCAATCAGCACCGTCTGTCGTTGAAGTTTTTTCATGCCTTTTGCCGCAGTCCTCGCTCGGGCCGGTCGCTGTCTCTATCTCCGCTTGTCGCGGTTCTCTGCACGGAAGGGCATATCTGGGAGCGGTCTATGTCCTCTCACAATGCTACGGCATCTTGCCAATCTACAAGCCCCCAACACACTCCGTCAAGGATTCCCGCTTCTTCTCCGCGAACGCTCCGCAGCCTCGGCGTCTCTGCGTTATACTTGCCGTTCGCGGTGTGACTCCACCACTCGACCAGGACAACGCTTGCGCCTTCCCCAGGCATCAGCTAACAGTGGAGATGCTTCCGAACCCTGCACGGGATGGCCCGCTCCCATGATTCGACCTCTGATGCGAAAACTGCCATTGATTCTCGGATGTTCCTTCGTCGCAGCAGGTTTGCCGCATGCCCTTCGCGCGCAACTCGTCCGCGAGAGCGCCGCGCCACCCCATCAGCAGGTTTCTGCCAAGCAAGACTCGCAGAATCCCGCTTCCGCGCAAACGCCTCAGGGCAAAAAGCGCATCTCCCAGGAAGTCCAGTTGACCGGCGAAGAATCCTGGATCGACACCAGCATCGACATTCAGGCCGGCGAACATGTGCTCATCACCGCCACCGGCAAGCTCCGTTACGCAGACGCGAAGGACGACAACGGCCCGGACGGCCTCCCGCGCGGCTTCAAGGACCTCCTCCGCGTTCTGCCCTTCAATGAAGCTGGGCGTGGCGCGCTCATCGGGCGCATCGGCGATAAAGACGCCGCTCAGCCTTTCGTCATCGGCGCCCGCCGCGATGCTCTTGCGCCTGTCTCGGGCCGCCTTTCGGTCGGCATCAACCAGGCCACCAACGACACCGGTGACGGCAACTATGCCGTGCGCATCGAGGTTTACACGCCCGAAGGTGGCACCGCGCGCGTGGTTGCCAGGCAAGTCAGCTCGCTTCCCGGCATCGACAACCATCTTTTCTCGAAGATCCCGCGCCGCATCGTCGACAAACAAGGCAACCTCGGCGACATGGTTAATTTCCTGATCCTCGGCTCCGAGGCCGCCATGCAGCGTGTCTTCACCACTGCCGGCTGGGTGAAAGTCGACGCTGACGTCCAGGGCACCGTTCTCCACGGCATCATCGGCAGCCTCTCCAAAGAATCGTACTTGACCATGCCCATGAGTCAGCTCTACCTCTTTGGCCGCCCGCAGGACTACGGCTGGGCCCACGCAGAACCCATCAGCGTCGTCGCCTCCCGCAATCACCTGCGCATCTGGAAAGCGCCCATCCAGGTCAAAGGGGAAACGCTGTGGGTCGGCGCCGCCACCCACGACATCGGATTCGAACGCGACCAGCGTAACAACGGCATCACCCACAAGATCGATCCCGATATCGATCTCGAGCGCGACTACGTCGAAAAAACTCTCGCCTCCACGGGCCTCGTCGCCGAAGTCTCCCATTTCCTCCCGGACCATCCCATGAAAGAAGCCAAGACCGCTACCGGCGGCACCTTCCATTCGAACGGCCAGGTTCTCATCCTCAAGCTCGACGAATCCACGACGAATCCGTGAAGGGCGCACCCGTCCGCTTCACCATCGCCGGCACCAATACAACCGCCAGCACTTCAAAATAGTCACAAGGATCTCGTTCTCTCGCGGAACGCGTAGCATCACTACGGTCGAAAGGAGTAAGTAAACTTCACCGCAAGGCAAGTTTCGCGAATCTGTTGAGGATTGGCAGCCGCGAGACTCGCAAACTGGGTCCCAACGTTGTAAGTAACGAAGAGAAGGCTATCTGGGCGGTAGCATTCATTCTGCTGAATCTGCGTCCGATATCTAGCCGGCGTGCTGTTCCTCTACGGATGCCGCAAATAGCAGCGTCCCAGCAACGCCAATGAGCCCTGCCGTCACGAACGGAATTTCCGGACGCACTCTCCAAAGCAGGCCGCCGATTGCCGATGCCGGAGTGATCGATAAACTTCGCACCAGGTAATACAGCCCCACGGTCCGCGCCCGGAACCGCGGTTCTGCGAAGTCCACAATCATGGCCTTTCGGGACGGCTCGCCGATTTCTCGCAGGCCCCCAACGATGAAAGCAAGGACCAGCCCCCCGAAGTTGTGCGCGAGGATAACAGTTATTGGGTACAGGGCAAAACAGAAGAACGTCGCGATCACCAACGGTCTCCGGCCAACTCGACCCGCGATTTTTGCCGACGGCACATAGATCAGAATGGCCGTCATCAATTGAATGGCGACAAGCACCCCGTACTTCGGAATCGTGATGCCGCTGACGTTCGTCACGTAAAGAACCACAAAAATGTCCGCCATCCCTTCGCACATGCGAATCACGATGTCGGAAGCCAGCAGCCGTTTCAGCGTTGGGTGAAATGATTTCCACACTCCGCTCATCCTCACCGTGTCGCGGGCCGCGGCCGGCAGCCGGAGCGAGAAAAGCAGCGCCGCCGCAAACACTGCTAGTACGAGTGTGACGAGCAGTCCCGTTCGAATGCCTTTTTGCAGACCGAGCGCGCCGATCATCGCGCCGCCAATCAGCGGCGAGATCACCATGGGGATGCGCTTCAGCATCGATTGAACGGTGAAGCCCATCGCCCGGCGTTCCTTGGGCAGCGCGTCTCCAATCGTCGCAAACATCGCAGGCGATCCCATCGACTGCCATGCCATGACAAACGCAAGCCCCAGAAAGAGGAATGGCCAGGCGGGACTCGCAAGATAGATGAAGTAGCCCGCGATGGCCGCCGCAAGAAAAATCAGGAAGGCTCGCCGCCTGCCCCAGTGCCCGCCGCGACGTTGCGTTCGATTCCCCGAGAGTCTGTTATGCGTTCCTCGATGCTCGCCCCCGGCTTGCTCTTTCCCGCTTCGCCCGGTTCAATCCGCGTTTCCTCAGCGGAAAGCCCCGTTCGGCTTCCCCCGCTTTACCATCTCTTTGCAGTAGGCGTAGAGCGCATCGTAAACAATCCACTCGGCCGCATTGATTTCGTGGTCGTTCCGGAAATTAAGATGGCGAAACCCTTCCGCGATGGCCTTCAGCCCCGCGCCCTCCGGTTGCTGCCACAACGTGTTATCGGTATCCGCGCCATTCACGATCTTCCCGAGCAGCACGAGTGCCGCATCTCCCGCCAGATTGTATTTCTTCAGAATCGCCTCGAAGGAACATTCCTTGCCATCTGTCTTAACTTGGACTCCACGCGCCGCCTATCATTCGCCTCTCTGCATAGCTCTTGTTCCCGCGCATCGCAGTTCCCGGCGGAGGATTTTGTGAGCGATTGGAAATTCGCCCAGAAAGACGCTTCCCAAAAGCTCCCTCTGCTCCATTCTTACTCGATGAAGAACCATCAGAACGGCAGTGATGTCTGCTTGTCATCACCGTGAAGGAATTCAGTGGCTCGCAACAACGGTTAGACGTTGCCGATGGCGCGTTTGAGCACTTCGCGCGAAATATTCGCTCCGCTCACCACCAGCGCAATGTGATCGCCACAGCCGACGCTGGCTTGCAGCAGCGCCGCCGTGCTCGCGGCCCCGGCCGGCTCGGCCAAGACGTGTTCTTCCAGAAGTAACATCTCAATCGCGCGCAGCAATTGCTCGTCACTCACCAGGACCACGTCATCGACGAGGCTCTTCACGTCACGCACGTTCGCCGCCTCCGGCGTTCGCGTCGCCAGCCCGTCGGCAATCGTGTCGCACGTCTCGGTGCCCACAACCTTCCCTTCCTTCCACGAAAGGTAGTACGAGGGGGCGCCCTCCGCTTGCACGCCGATGATCTTCACTTGCGGCGCGAGCTGCTTCGCTGCCGCCGCGATCCCGCGAATCAGCGCCGTATCTCCCATCGGCACAAAGATCGCACTGGTCTCGGGAAGCTGTTCCAGGATTTCGCAGCATATTGTCGCGGGACCGGCAGGCAGATCCTCGTCCGTCGCGTCGTTCAGAAAATATACGCCCGGCTGCCTGGCGTACTCCGCGGCCAGCGCGAACGCAGACGCCAGGTCGCTGCCTCCGCTCTCCACCATCGCCGCTCCGAGCGCCGAAATGCGGCCACGCTTCACCGGATTGCAGTTCGCCGGCAAAAAGATCTTGGCCTTGACGCCAAACTGCTTCGCCGCAAAGGCCACCGCCGCTCCGTGATTCCCGGTGCTGCAAGCCACTACTTCCTGTATCGGCCCCCGATTCATTCTCTGCGCCAGCGCCCAAAACGCACCCCGCACCTTGAACGTACTCGTCGGCAGCTCCGTCTCCAATTTCAAATAAACGTTCTTGCCAGCCGCTTGACTGAGGAATGGCGCAGGAATCAACCGCGTCGGCGTGAAATACTTTGCCAGGAATCTTTGCGCCTCACGAATCGTCGCTATGCTCGGAACACTTCGCAGCCCAGCCTCCCTCGCCGACGAACTCATCCCGCCACCGCCCCCATTTCTCGCTTCCTCGCCTCACTCCAAAACGGAATGCACGGTTCCCCATCCTTCGTCATTTTCTCGAATTGCGCAAGGTCGAGCCCGGCAGGATTTCTCGATCACTGGCCTCGCAAGAATTGCGCCTACTTTTGATCCAGCAGCGCACTGAGCAGGTTGGCGAGTTGCGACTCCTGTCTCAGAACTCCCTCCTGATTTGCGGTGGCGCCGCTCTCGGTCAGTCGCGCCAGATGCCCCGCGAGATTCTTCACCGCCATATCGCGCGGCACATACGTTCGATCCGGTGGCGGCACTGCCTCCCAGCCCGATTCCGTGCGCCGCAGCTCCCAGCGAACCTTTTCCCGCCGCTTTTTCAATTCAGCCCCGGTGGCGCTGACCGACCATTTCGAATCAATCTGGAGATGCGCCCAACCGTGATCGCGTTTGATTTCCAGGCGCTCAACTTTGAATCGCTCGAAAATCACAACCGGCAATTGCAGTTGCGCGGGATCGCCCGCGCGCAAAACGTTCCCCGCCGCATTGCTGAATTCGGAAATCCCTTCGGTGACCTCTTCGCGCGTTGGCTGTCGGTTTCCGGTCACAATGAGAATGCTCGGCGGAACTTC
>WNFI01694202.1_pt1 | contig 25852 bp, 22 predicted proteins | sample 5400471 | NCBI WGS metagenome assembly WNFI01 (sample SAMN13153348, study PRJNA577476) | soil metagenome | isolation source: 100 cm saprolite on Douglas fir-dominated hillslope | place: USA:California | collected 2013-09-17 | reverse complement strand
CGGCCAGGACAACATCGCCGTGGGCCGCACCAGATCGGTCGCCGGTCAGCTGACGATCGCCGACTCGACGCTCACCCAAGCCGCCTTCACGGTCCAGACCGCTACCATCCGCAGTGACCAGAGCCAGCGTGACGCGCAGTTCGCCGGCCGGATCATGGATGTCTCCGCCTACCCGACCGGGACCTTCTCGCTCACCCGCCCGATCAGGCTCGCGCCACTGCCGGCCATCGGGACGGTCAGGACCTACCCGGCGACAGGTGACCTGACCCTGCACGGGCACACCAGAAACGTCACGTTCACGGTGTCGGCCACGCGGACCACCGCATCGATCACTATTTCCGGTTCGATTCCGGTGCAGTTCGCCGACTGGAGCATCCCGAATCCCAGCTTCGGCAGCTTCGTCACGACCCAGAACCACGGGTCCCTCGAGTTCCTGCTGAACTTCACCAGGACCTGAGGCACGCCGCGCCCGGCGCTGCGGCGCGCTCAGCCGGCGGGCCGATCGAGTCTGCGTGACTCCCGCGCAGCCCAGAATCCCAGGCCCGCCGCCAGGACGGCCACCGATCCGATCAGCAGCGTCGCCGCGGGCCCTCCGTGCAGGAAGGCCGAGGCTCCGGCGAACGCGCCAGCCAGCATCGCGGCCACCGCTGCCGCCCGGCGGGATGCCAGCCGGTTGTCGCCGCCAGCCAGCGCCGAGTCGGCCGCCAGCCCCGTCAGCGTCATGGTCAGCACGGTCGTAGTGAGGTCGGGTACGGCGAGGCGCCTGATGGTTGCGTTACGCACCCCCATGCCGAACGCGAGCACGGCGATGATCGTGAACCGGGCCCAGCCGACCGAGACCGAGGTGACCGCGAAGGCCACGGCGGCGGCAGTCCCGGTGGCCACGGCCTCGGTCGTCATCGCGACGGCGAGCAGGTGACGCCGGGACCCGAGCCGCCTCGCTATCCGGCCGGCGGCAGCGGCGCCGAGCAGGAACGCACCGAGCGACGTCAGGCAGGCCGGAGCCGAGAACCCGGACGCACCAGCGGCCGCGAAGCCGAGCAGTACCACGTTGCCGGTCATGTTCGCGGTAAAGACGTGGCCAAGTCCCAGGTAACTGACGGCGTCGACGAGGCCGCTGATGACGGTCAGCACGATCAGCGTCGCGAGGAGGAGCCGGCCGGGCTGGCCGTTTGCCGCCATCGCCGGGCGTCAGGCGGGAAGGCAGACGCTGCCGTCGTCGAGCAGCGTCCAGCCGGGGTTGTGCGCCACCTCCCACGGGTGCCCGTCCGGGTCGATGAACAGCCCGGAGTAGCCGCCCCAGAACGTCGGAGACGGCGCACGCCCGATCACGGCGCCGGCCGCGCTGGCTTCCTCGATGACGGCATCGACCTCGGCGGGGGACCGTACGTTGTAGGCGAGCGTGACCCCGCCCCAGCCGCCCGAGTCCCGCACAGCGCTGTCGTGGGCCAGCATCGCCCGGTCCCAGAGGCCTAGGACCATCCCGCCAGCCTGGAAGAACACCACGTCGTCCGCTGGCGAGGTGGCCGGCCTCCAGCCCAGCGAGGTGTAAAACCGCCGCGCCCGCTCGAGATCGGTGACGCCGAGCGTGACCAGGCTGACCCGCTGCTCCATGACAATCGCCTCCCTGACCGCTGTGCCTGACCCCGGGCAGACTAGACCGTGAGCGTGGCCGGCCGAGGCAGATCAGGCGGGCCGATGACCTGGGCTGGTGGAAAGGCCCCGTCACCGCCAGGCTTGTTGGCGTGCCCGCTCCCGACGATCCGGCCGCGGCCGGTCCGCGTGCGTACGCCGCGCGGCTGGCCGGCGATCTTGACGCCCTGCTCGGCGGTGCGCTCGCTGGCGCGTACCTGCACGGGTCGGTCGCTCTCGGCGGCTGGCTGGCCGAGCGCTCCGATGTGGACATCCTGTTCGTGGTCGCTGACGACCTCGCCGATGAGGTGGCGCCGGCCGGCAGCGATCCGCTGACGGCCGCCGGCGCCCTGCTGACGCGGTCTGCAACATCGTGACGATCAGCCAGGCAGCGCGGCCAGCGCCGCCATGGCCCTTCGTCCTGCATGCCGGCACCGGCGCCGGAGGCCGGACGCTAGTCCAGGTTTCGCTGCCGGAACACGCGGATCGGCGACCGGCAGCAGAACCAGGCCTGGCAACCGGGTATCCGAGTTCACGATGCGGAACTCGACCGGGATCTAGCACGCGGCCTGCGTCACCTCGGCGGTGCAACGCGTCACAATGGTCGGCACATGGTCAGCTGATCGGTGAGCCCCAGATTCGGCCACGAACCGCCACACCTGGTCGTCGGCATGGTCGAGATGCTCGAAACGCAGATCGCCGAGCAGCGCGGCGGTCGCTTTGTCCGCGGCCTCCACCGGAGAGCTGATTCGAGCGGGGCAAACTAGCCAAATCGTTCAGCTGGTGTGGCCTGAGAAACCTGCCCGGCACGAGCCAGTCAACGTCGTCGGTGCATCCCGCGGTAGCCGACTGAAGGTCTGATGTTGATCTTGGTGTTTCCCCGATGTCTGCTGGTAAGTCCTGATATCTAGTTAGAGGTGGCACGAACCGCAGCAGTGACCTCGCGGCGAAACCGGGACCCGATGGCTTGGTACCGGGCCAAACTCAAGCGCAAGGTCGGCGCAGCGCTGAATTCGGCCATGGAGCCTGGTGACCAGATCGTGGCCGGGACAGTCGCACAGACTGGCCGCGGCTACGGCCGGGAGGCGGCCTGCAGTGGTGCGCTGGCGTTCTCCGGCGTAGCCCTGTGGGCTCTGAACAAGGTCAGCCCGCCGATTCCGGGCCATATTGGCACGATGCTCGGTATCGCCGGATTCGGACTAGGGCTCCTTGCCCTCCGACATCGGCCGCTCTTCCTTGCAGTGACAAAGTCTCAGATCATTTGCTACCGGCTGAGCAGGCTAAGTAAGGCGCCCGTGAAGGTCCTGTTCCGCATGTCACTGGCGGAAGCTCGCATCACGGGCAAATGGGTCGGGCTGGGATGTACGGAGGCGGTGATCTACGGCGAGCCCGCAGTGAAAACCAAGGGCATGCATTTCGCCGTCACCGGACTATGGGGCCATGATTTCGCAGAGGTGGTGAGGAGTCTGCAGGCTGCCGGCGCCGTGGTCGACAACTATCCCGCGATGCTCGGCCGTCGCGTCTTGCGGTACCCGGCGGTAGTGCGACGTCGATGAGGTGCTGGATGCAGGACTCGAATATCTCTTCCTCGCCGCGTGCCGGGCCCGGCCACCGCTAGCGCCGCGGCGAGGTTCGGGTACCGGCCGCTAGCCCCGTAATTCGCACATGGGATGCGGTGGGCCGGCCCTTTTGCTTGCTGGGTCGCTACAGCTGGCTGTCGTGCCAGTCTTCGGCGTCCTCGGCGGCCTGCACGGACAGGGCGTGCAGCTCGGTGATGAGTTCCTGCAGGCGGCGGGCGTTGTCGAACCAGGGCCGGTAGCGCTGTTCCTGCTCGGGGGTGAGCTTGCGGGTGACCGGCTTGCCGCCGGTTTTGCGGATCCAGCTCAGGTACGGCCCGTGCAGGACGGGCGGGTCGGCCTGGCAGCGGCAGCCTGGCTTGCCGCAGGCGGTGGTGCGCCGCACGATGCTGCCGGGCAGGGCGTAGCCGATCTCGGCGAGCTCGCGCAGGATCTGGCGGGCCCGGGCCGGGCTGGGGGACTGGCGCTGGGTCATGACGTGATCCTGCCTGCCTTCCGGCGTGTCGCGCACCACCTTGAATACTAATGCATTCAAGATGGCAGCGAGGCGGCACGAGGACACGCACGGGAGGCCGGGATGCTGGCTCGCTACGGTCCGGCCAGCGCGGAGCAGACGCTGGGCGCGCTGCCGGTGGTGGCCGCGTTCTGCCGGAAGCTGGACATCGCCGGCATCATCGACCGGGCTGCCCCGGTGCGGCCGATCGCCCGGGCCAGCCACGGTCAGGTCATCGAGGCGCTGATCGCCAACCGGCTCACCTCCCCGGCGCCGATCATCCACGTGGCTGCCTGGGCGCGCCAGTTCGCCGTCGGCCACGCGCTGGGCCTGGACCCCGGCGTCCTCAACGACGACCGGATCGCGCGGGCGCTGGACGCGCTGGCCCCGGTGCTGGAGGAGGTGACCGGCTCGGTCGGGGCGGCCGCCATCGCCGCCTACGGCATCGACGTGTCACAGCTGCACTGGGACATGACCTCGGTCAGCCTCTACGGGCAGTATGAGGCGGCAGAGCAGGAGTATGCGCAGCCGCGGTTCGGCCACCCCAAGGACCGCCGGGCCGACCTGAGGCAGATCCAGGCCGGCGTCGCCGCCGGGGCCGACGGGGCGGTCCCGCTGTTCTGGCGCCCCTATGACGGCGGCGCCGGCGAGGTGTCGCAGGTCACCGGGGCGATGGAAGCACTGCGGCGGCTGGCCGGGCCGCGACGGTTCCTGCTCGTCGGTGACTCCAAGCTGCTGTCCTATGCCAACATCGCCGCGATGGTCGAGGCGAAGGTGAGCTTCCTGGCCCCGGCGTCGAAGGCGTTCGTGCCGGCGGCGGTGCTCGCCGGCTGCGACTACACGACGGCCACGCCGGCGGACTTCGCCGCCGAGCGCGACCGCGCGCAGCCTGAGGCCAGGCGCGGCCACTACCGCCTCAGCGAGGACACGATGACGATCACCGGGCCGCGCAAGCGCGACCCCTCCTACACGGTGCGGCGGGTGTTCGTCTACTCCTCGGCCCGCGCCGAGGCCGCCGCGCACGCCCGGGCCAGGAAACTCGACCGCGCCCGCGACGACCTGAGCCGGCTCACCCGCGGGCTGGGCTCGCGCCACTACCCCACCGCCGCCAAGGTCACCGCCCGCGTCGCGGCCATCGCCCGCGACCGGCACGTAGGCGACTACCTGCACGCGACCGCCGGCAGCGGCGACGACGGACGCCCGACGCTGAAGTGGCACTTCAACCAGGCCGCCATCGACGCCGAAGCCGCCACCGACGGCTGGTACGCCCTGCTGACCAACCTCGACGCCCAGACCGTGCCCGCCAGCCAGGTCCTGGCCCGCTACCAGAACCAGCCCGGCACCAGCGAACGCCGTTACCACGACCTGAAGGGACCCCTCGCCGTCGCGCCGATGTTCCTGCACGCCAACCGGCGCATCACCGCAATCATCGGCGTCGTCTGCATGGCCCTGCTCATCTACTGCCTCGCCGAACGGCAGGCCCGCCGCGGCCTAGCCCCCGACACCACCCTCGACGGCCTCTACGCCGGCCGCGCCGCCAAGCCCACCGCCAGCCTGATCTTCACCACGCTCGCCACGCTGCGCCTGCGAACCCGCCCAACGACGGCACACCCGAGATACCCCAGCCAGACCCAATCCAGCAGCGTCTGCTCGACCTGCTCGAAATCGATCCCAGGCGATCAGCAGACCCACCCAACCCCATGTGCGAATTACGGGGCTAGCCGCCGCCGGGGCAAAGGCCTGAAGCTGCGCCGTCTGTCCTGCGGCCTGCGCCTTGTGGGCGGCCCCGCCGTCGGGGAGCGCGCCCTGCATCCCGCCGTACATGGTAACGAAGCCTGCCGGGCCCTGGTGTACCTGAACGAGGGCAGGATCGTCTCCAAGATCGCGGGCGGCCTGGCCGCGCTCGATCGCGGCATCGGGCCGCCGGGCCTCATCCGGCGTGCCCTTGACCAGCAGCAGGGCACAGCCCCGAGCGGGCGGCAGGGCCCGATGCGATCGTGTTCGTCAGGGAATCGCAGCCCTGCTCAGCGCCGCGGCCGCAGGACGGACACCGTCACCGTCATCGTGACCGCCACGGGCTCGGGCAGCCGCGCGATCGGGCCAGCGGTCGCGTCGGGCCGGGTGTGCCACGCCGCGGGGCCCATCGCGGCCAGCGCGGCGACCGCGGCCTTGTCGAGCGACGCCACGGCACTCGCGCTCGCCGATGAGGTCGAGATGCGGCCCGAGCTTGCCCGCGAACCGTTCGTCGTTTCCGCTCATCGACGTGCAGCAGGCCGAGCGGCCGGTCAGCTCGCTCAGGTGATCGGCGGCTGGAGTGATCAGCAGCAGGCCGCCCGGAGCGCGTGCCCGGAGACATCCAGGGCCACCCCGGCGTGCCCGGGGAGCCTGGCGAGCACCGCGGCGAGGTAGTAGCCGGTCCCGGCGCCGGCGTCGACCACGCGGCCGCTGCTCAGGAGGGCGACCGACGCGGCGGCCGCGTCGGCCAGCGCGGCGGCGATAGGGGCGAAATGTCCGGTAACGAGAAACTCGCGGCGGGCGCGCACCATCGCGGCCGTATCCCCGGCCCCGCCGGCCACCCCGGGCTGAAGCAGGCTTACGTAGCCCTGCCTGGCGATGTCAAAGTTGTGCCCGGCAGGGCATCGGAGCGAGCCGCCAGTCCGCGTCAGGCCGGCCCGGCAGTGCGGGCACCGCAGATAGCTGACAACGTCGTCAAGCACGCCTGCCTCCACGCCGTCGCGTTCGGTGGTGACCGCCGGCCACCCGGCGATAACTAGGATGGAGGACAACCAGCATCGCCCGCCGACCAGCATCGCCCGCCGAGCAGCATCTGGGAGTGATATGACCGACGAAGCCAAGTTCGGCTCTCCCGCGCTGACCTTTGACGACGTTCTGCTGCTGCCCGCGCACTCGCAGCTCTTGCCGAGCGAGGCAGATACCAGCGCGAGGCTGACCAGGCGGATCTCGCTTCGGCTGCCGCTGCTGTCCTCGGCCATGGACACGGTCACCGAGGCAACCATGGCCGTCGCCATGGCCAGGCAAGGCGGGGTCGGGGTCCTGCACCGCAACATGTCGATCGAGGACCAGGCGCACCAGGTCGACATCGTCAAGCGCTCCGAGGCCGGGATGATCACCAATCCGGTCACCTGCGGGCCTGACACGACGATCGCCGAGGTCGAGGAGCTGTGTGCCAGGTACCGGATCTCCGGCCTGCCCGTCGTCTCGCCGGACGGCGTGCTCCTCGGGATCATTACTAACCGGGACATCAGGTTCGAGCAGGATCACAGCCGCCGTGCTGGCGAGCTGATGACCAGGATGCCGCTTGTCACGGCGCCGGTCGGGGTGTCTCGCGAGCAGGCGCTGCGGCTGCTGTCCGAGAACAAGATCGAGAAGCTGCCGCTGGTCGACTCGCAGGGACTGCTGCGCGGGCTCATCACCGTGAAGGATTTCGCCAAGAGCGAGCAGTTCCCTGACGCCACGAAGGACCCGCAAGGCCGCCTGATGGTCGGCGCCGCGGTCGGTGTCGGGGAGGACGCCAAGCGCCGGGCCCAGGCCCTGATCGACGCCGGCGTCGACTTCCTGGTCGTCGACACCGCGCACGGTCACGCTGAGTCGGTGCTGAACATGATCGCGCAGCTCAAGGCGAACGTGCGGATCGAGGTGATCGGCGGCAACGTGGCGACCAGGTCGGGCGCCCAGGCGCTGATCGAGGCCGGAGCCGATGCGGTCAAGGTCGGAGTGGGTCCTGGGTCGATCTGCACGACCAGGGTCGTGGCAGGTGTTGGCGTGCCGCAGATCACCGCGATCTACGAGGCGGCCAAGGCCGCCCAGCCCGCGGGAGTGCCCGTGATCGGCGACGGCGGGGTGCAGTACTCCGGGGACATCGCCAAGGCCATCGCCGCCGGCGCCGACACGGTGATGCTCGGCAGCCTGCTCGCCGGCACCGAGGAAGCGCCGGGCGAGATGGTGATGAGCGGCGGCGAGCAGTACAAGCTCTACCGGGGCATGGGCTCGCTCGGCGCCATGCGGAACCGGGAGCGTGGCCGGTCCTACTCCAAGGACAGGTACTTCCAGGATGACGTGCTGCGCGAAGAGAAGCTCGTGCCCCAGGGCATCGAGGGCCGGGTACCGTACCGGGGTTCGGTGGCATCCGTGACCGGCCAGCTCGCTGGCGGGCTCCGGGCGGCGATGGGTTACTGCGGCTCGATGACCATCGCTGATCTGCAAGATGCCCGTTTCATCCAGATCACCGGGGCTGGCCTGACCGAAAGCCATCCCCATCACATCCACATGGTGGCCGAGGCCCCGAACTACAGCGGCCCGGCCAGCTCAGGATGATGACGCGGGTTGGTTCTTCTCAGTGCGTGCACAAAACCGCGTGATCATCGGGTCTGGGGCCCGCCGGCAGGCCGGCCTGGCAGACTGTCGGGGTGACCGTGATGGAAATCGGCCGCGGCAAGAGCGGCCGGCGCGCTTACGCGCTCGACGAGATCGGCATCGTGCCGTCCCGCCGGACCAGGCGTCCCGAGGACGTCTCGATCGCCTGGCAGATCGACGCGTACCGGTTCGAGCTGCCGCTGGTGACCGCGCCCATGGACAGCGTGGTATCCCCAGCCACCGCCATCGCGATCGGCAAGCTGGGCGGCCTCGCCGTACTCGACATCGAGGGTGTGTGGACCAGGTACGACGACCCTGAGCCGCTGCTCGCCGAGGTGGCCACGCTGGACGACGAGGCTGCCACGGCGCGATTGCAGCAGATCTACGCCGAGCCGATCAATGACGACCTGATCGGCCAGCGGATCTCGGAGATCAGGGCGGCCGGGGTGACGATCGCGGCGAGGCTGTCGCCGCAGCGCACGCTGAAGTATCACAAGGCCGTGATCGACGCAGGTACCGACTTCGTGGTCATCAGGGGGACGACCGTCTCCGCCGAGCACGTATCAAGCCAGGCGGAGCCGCTGAACCTCAAGCACTTCATCTACGAGCTTGACGTCCCGGTGATCGTGGGCGGCTGCGCCACCTACACGGCCGCGCTGCACCTGATGCGGACCGGCGCCGCGGGCGTACTGGTCGGCTTCGGCGGCGGATCGGGCCAGACGACGGCCGCCGTCCTCGGCGTCAAGGTGCCGATGGCGACCGCCATCGCCGATGTTGCCGCCGCGCGGCGCGAGTACCTCGACGAATCTGGCGGCCGCTACGTACACGTCATTGCCGACGGCGGGATGACCAGGAGCGGCGACATCGCCAAGGCGCTCGCGCTCGGCGCCGATGCCGTCATGGTCGGCTCGCCGATCGCCAGGGCCGCCGAGGCGCCCGGCAAGGGCTATCACTGGGGCGCCGAGGCGCACCATCCTGAGCTGCCGCGAGGCGGCCGGCTGCGGGTCGGCACGATCGGGACGCTCGAGCAGATCCTGCACGGCCCTTCCACGGTCGCTGACGGCTCGATGAACCTGATGGGGGCGCTGCGCCGGACGATGGCCACGTCCGGGTACTCGGACCTGAAGGAATTTCAGCGGGTCGAGGTCACCGTTGCCCCCGGATCGCCGGCCGTTGCCCCCGGATCGCCGACGGCGCCGGGAATGCCCGCGGCGCCAGGATCGTGAGCTGCGCCGGGAATGCCTGCCGCGCCGGGATCGGCGGCCGGGCTGGAATCGCGCGCAGCACCGGCCCGGTGAGCTTCCGTGGCCACCCGCCTGGGTAGCGTTCTGCACTGTGACGACGCATGCGCTCGGAGCGGTCAAGCTCGGACCCGCTGAGCGGGCAGCGGCCATCGCCGCGATGGCCAGCACCGAACTGCAGGTCCTGGTGGTGGGCGGCGGCGTGGTCGGGGCCGGAGTGGCGCTCGACGCCGCGACCAGGGGCCTGTCGGTTGGCCTGGTAGAGGCCAGGGACTTCGCCTCGGGCACGTCATCGAGGTCGAGCAAGCTCATCCACGGCGGGCTGCGCTACCTCGAGCAGTTCAACTTCGGGCTGGTCCGCGAGGCGCTCACGGAGCGGGCGCTGCTCATGCAGCGGATCGCGCCGCACCTGATCAGGCCGGTTTCCTTCCTGTTCCCTTTCAACCACTATGGCTGGGAACGTGCCTACGTCGGCGCCGGCGTAAGCATCTACGACGCCCTCGGAGTGGCTCGCGGCCAGGTCAGGGGCCTGCCCTTGCACCGCCAGCTGACCAGGCGGCACGCGCTCCGGCTGGCGCCCGCGTTGCGCAGGTCAGCGCTGACCGGCGCCCTGCAGTACTGGGACGCGCAGGTCGACGATGCCAGGTACGTGGTCGACCTGCTCAGGACCGCGGCCGGCTACGGGGCAATGGTCGCGTCACGAACCCAGGTCACGGGCTTCCTGCGCGAGGGTGAGCGGGTCACCGGGGTGCGCGCCGTCGACCTGGAGACCGGCGCGGGGCTGGAGATCAGGGCGCAGCAGGTGGTCAACGCGACCGGCGTGTGGACCGACGAGATCCAGGCCATGGTGGGCGGCCGCGGCTCGATCAACGTGCGCGCGTCGAAAGGCGTGCACCTGGTCGTGCCGCGGGACCGGATCCAGTCGAGCACCGGCATCATCCTGCGCACCGCCGTCAGTGTGCTGTTCGTCATCCCCTGGGGACGGCACTGGATTCTCGGCACCACCGATACCGACTGGGCGCTGTCGAAGGACCATCCGGCGGCCAGCAGGGCCGACATCGACTACGTCCTTGACCAGGTCAACCGCGTGCTCGCGGTGCCGCTCACGCGGGATGACGTGGAGGGCGTGTACGCGGGGCTACGGCCGCTGCTGGCCGGTGAGTCTGACACCACGTCCAAGCTGTCCAGGGAGCACACGGTTGCCCACCCGGTGCCCGGCCTGGTGCTGATCGCGGGCGGCAAGTACACGACCTACCGGCTGATGGCGCGCGACGCCGTCGATGCCGTGGCTCATGGCCTCGACGGCAAGGTCGCCCCTTCCTGCACCGATCAGATCCCGCTCGCCGGAGCTGACGGATTCCAGGCACTGTGGAATTCGCGCCAGACGATAGCCAGATCGTCCGGGCTGCACGTGGCGCGGATCGAGCACCTGCTCGCCAGGTACGGCGGCCTGACCGGGGAGCTGCTCGAGATGATTGCCGCCGACCCGAGCCTCGGCAAGCCGCTCGCGGGCGCCGAGGACTACCTGCGGGTCGAGGCGGCCTACGCGGTCACTCACGAGGGCGCCAGGCACCTGGAGGACGTGATGACCAGGCGCATGCACATCTCGATCGAGACCTGGGACCGCGGCCTGTCGGCCGCGCAGGAGGTCGCAACGCTGATGGCGGGCCCGATGAAGTGGCGGAGCAGGCAGGTCAGCAGGGAGCTCGACAGCTACCGCGCCAGGATCGAGGCCGAGCGGAAGTCGCAGGAAGCTGACACCGACACCGATGCGGATGCGATCAGGCTCGGCGCGCCCGAGATCGTCCCCGTGATAGTGCACGAGCAAGGATCCAGCGCAGGCAACGGCGCCCAGGCAGGTCCGGCCGCCGCGGCCGCAGGCGCGGGCATCAGCGGCGGCCAGCGCCCGGCGAGCGCAGAGGGCGACTAACGGAATGCCCGGCGGCAACTAGAATTCGGCCATGCCTGCCAACCGCGTGCTGTCCGGCATTCAGCCGACCGCTGACTCGTTCCACCTCGGCAACTACCTCGGCGCGATCCGCCAATGGGTGGCGCTGCAGGACAGCCACGACGCGTTCTACTGCGTGGTGGACTTGCACGCGATCACCGTGCCGCAGGAACCTGCGCTGCTGCGCCGCCGGTCCAGAGTGGCAGCTGCCCAGCTGTTCGCCGCCGGCCTTGACCCGAAGCGATGCACCGTCTTCGTGCAGAGCCACATTCCCGAGCACGCCGAGCTGTCCTGGGTGCTCAGCTGCCTGACCGGATTCGGCGAGGCCAGCAGGATGATCCAATTCAAGGACAAGTCACTGAAGTCGGGCGCCGACCAGGCCAGCGTCGGCCTGTTCACCTACCCGATCCTGCAGGCCGCCGACATCCTGCTCTACCAGACCGACCAGGTGCCGGTCGGCGAGGACCAGCGGCAGCACCTCGAGCTGACCAGGGACCTGGCCCAGCGGTTCAACCACCGGTTCGGCACGACCTTCGTGGTGCCCGGCCCCTACATCGTCTCCGACGTCGCCAAGATCGCCGACCTGCAGGATCCGTCGGTCAAGATGAGCAAGTCGTCCTCGTCGCCGCAGGGCATCGTGGACGTGCTCGAAGATCCCGCGTCGATCAGGAAGAAGATCGCCCGGGCCGTCACCGACATGGGCTCAGAGATCAGGGCGGACGACGAGGCCAAGCCGGGCGTCACGAACCTGATGCGGATCAACGCCGCGCTGACCGGCTCCAGCCTCGACGAGCTCGAGCAGCGGTACGCGGGGATCGGTTACGGCGCGTTCAAGAAGGACCTCGCCGAGGTCGTCGTCGACGCGCTCGCGCCGATCAGGGAGCGCGCCGAGAAGATGCTCGCCGACGAGGCGGAGCTCGACCAGCTGCTCGCCGACGGCGCAGCCCGGGCCAGGGAAGTGGCCAGCCAGACGATGGCCCTGGTCAGGGACCGGGTCGGGTTCCTGCCCGCCCGCTAGCGATGGCGGGCTAGCCGGACGGGCGCCTGCGGAGCAGGACGCGCCGCCTGAGCCACGCGAGGCCGCCGATCGCGCACGCGCACAGGCCGGCCGCGACGGCGGCTCCGATCGCCGCCGACCGCCCTGACCTGGTGGCCTTCGAGCCGGACAGCGAGTTCCCGATCGCGCTCCGTGCGTGGTGCTTGCGCGTGGCCACTGCCCGGGCGACCGGCAGCGGCGGCACGAGCACGCCGACCGGGCGGACCGCGCTCGACATCTTGAAGCCCCAGTCGAGTAGCCGCTCGGCGGACGTGATCTCGGTTAGCGGGGTGGCGTGCAAGATCGTGACGATCAGGGTGACGCCGTGCCGCCTGGCCAGGCCGATGTACGTCGCACCGGCGTCCGAGGTCCAGCCGATCTTGCCGCCGAGCCCGCCGGGGTACCTGGTGAGCAGGTAATTCTGGTTGACCAGCAGCACGTGCTCATGCCGCTTGACCGGGAACCATGCCGTCCGCATCGAGTCGTAGCCCATGAACGCCGGCATCGACAGCGCCTGCCTGGCAATGAGCGCGAGGTCGTAGGCGGAGACCACCTGCCCCGGCGCGGGCAGTCCGTTCGGCTGCTTGGCGACCACGTCGTAGGCCTGCAGGTGGTGTGCTTCGGCGTTCAGTAGCGACATCCCCTTGGTGAACGACCCGCTGGCCTGCACCAGGGCCACGGCCGCGTCGTTGGCCGAGATCAGCAGCAGCGCGCGGAACAGGTCTGCGACCTGGTACGGGTGGCCTGAGATGAGGCCGACGATATTGGGCTCGACTGAGGCCGCTCTCTTCGTCGCGACCACGTCGGCGTTAGGCCGCAGCCTAGGCAGCATGGTAATGGCGGTGAGCACCTTCAGCGTGCTGGCCGGCGGGAAGAGCCCGTGAGCGTCCTTGGCGGCCAGCACGGCGCCGTTACTGGCGTCGGCGATCACGTAGGCCGAGGCTGGCACGTCCGGCAGGCGCGGCGCACCGTGGCCCGGGTAGTTTACGACGATGCTGTGCCTGGCCAGCAGCGGCCCGCCGACCTCGTCTTTGGGCACGGGCAACCGATGATTGGCGACCCTGGCAGCCTCCTGGGCTGCCGGTCTCAGGTGCGCGGCTGTCACCTTGGCTGCGGCCAGCGCGCTCGCGGTGCCGGTTGCCGCTACCACCGTTCCCAAGGTCGCTGACGCGGTTACGACCGCCGCGACCACCAGGCCATTCTTTCGAGTGCTCGAGGTTAGCGCTACGCGCACCGCAATTGCGCCCGATGCCAATCCAATCGGTGCAACTGGCGCGGACGGACAGCAAAGTTTCGCTCGCTTGCAGCCCACGTTTGAGCCTGCCGACGGGACAAGCTGCCGGCGGAGGTCTTCGGCCGCCAGCGGGGCGACCAGCCTGGCGACCGCCCGCGCCCGCATCCCGTGAACTGCGAAGCCAGCGAAGTCTGGGGATATGGAGTATATGTTAGATATACGCCATTTCAACTCGCCGCGGCGGTGACTGAGCTGCGCAAACTCGCCGTGATCTTGTCAAGCCGCGCCTGATTCCGGGCCGGGATCACGCTGTAAAGCTCCGCGCCGCCCAGCCGGCCGGCCCGCCCCGCTCAAGGGCACGGCTGTCTGCCGGCGCACACGGCGCTGATACGTGCAGGCAGGGTCCCTGAGAAGCTGTACGGCGGTAGGAGCACGTTGATTTGGTGGGTCGACCTGTAACGCGATCCTGCGTGGTGTTGGCCTGCGCGGCGGCCGTAGCGGCGTGCTCCAGCCCTAGCTCTCCGCCGCTTCAGACGGCGTTCGAGCGCCTCGTCCGTGACGTGCTGCCCGCGTCAATAGTCCAGATCAACACGCCGGGCTCCATCGGGAGCGGGGTCGTCTACGACAACAAGGGCGATGTCGTCACCAACGCCCACGTCGTGGGCGGCGCGCGGCCTGTTCCAAGTGCAGCGCTCTGCGGGCGCGGCCCTGCTGCCTGCGAGGGTCATCGGTGTCTCCATGGCCAACGACCTGGCGTGGTCCGGGTCGACAAGGGCGCGAGAACGCTGGACCCTGCCCGGTTCGCCAACTCGCGGACGTGCAGATCGGCGAGTTCGTGCTCGCCACGGAGACCCGCTCGGACTGACCGACAGCGTGACCCAAGGGATCGTGTCGTCGACGTCGCGGTGGATCAAGGAGCGGGGCTCGGGCTTCATCGTGAACGCCATCCAGACCAGCGCCGGGATCAACCCGGGCAACTCCGGCGGCGGGCTAGTCGACTTGAACGGCGAAGTGATCGGGATCCCGACTCTGGAGGGCTATGACCCGCGGCACCGTAGCGCCGCGCCCGGCATCGGCTTCGCGATCCCGAGCAACACCGTCACACGCGTTGCCAGCAAGCTGATCGGCGCTTACGGGCACAGCGTGACCGCCACTGAAGCTCGGACGCGAACTCGGATGAACGGCTACGGACAGAGCACTCGGGGTGAACGGGGAGCCACGGACTGGCGCAGACCTGCGCATACGTGACCGGCGTAATCTTGTCTCATGGCGCGTATTTCGGAATCGGGACAGCCCATCGAGCCGGTTTACGGGCCGAAGGCATTGCAAGACTTCGACCCAGAGCGCGAGCTGGGCGAGCCAGGGGAGTTCCCGTTCACCAGGGGCGTCTATCCGACCATGTACGTGAGCCGGCCGTGGACGATGCGCCAGTACGCGGGTTTCTCGACGGCGGCCGACTCGAACCGGCGGTACCAGCGGCTCATCGCGGCCGGCACCACGGGACTGTCGGTCGCCTTCGACCTGCCGACCCAGATGGGCTACGACTCGGACGCTCCGCAGGCACGCGGCGAGGTCGGCAAGGTCGGCGTGGCGATCGACTCGATCGCGGACATGCAGACGCTGCTGCACGGCATCCCGCTCGACGAGGTGTCGACATCCATGACGATCAACGCCCCTGCGGCCGTCCTCCTGCTGCTGTACGAGCTGGTTGCCAGCGAGCAGGGAGTGGCTCCAGGCAGGCTCACGGGCACTATCCAGAACGACATTCTCAAGGAGTACATCGCCCGGGGAACCTACATCTATCCGCCGGGGCCGTCGCTTCGCCTCGTCGCGGACACCTTCGCCTACTGCGGCAGCCGCATCCCGCGCTGGAACACCATCTCGATTTCCGGCTATCACATGGCTGAGGCAGGCGCCACGCCCGTGCAGGAGATCGCGTTCACGCTCGCCAACGCGAAGGAGTATGTTCGCGCCGCCATCGCGGCCGGCCTGGCCGTGGACGACTTCGCCCCCAGGCTTTCGTTCTTCTTCGTGGCCAGGACCACGCTGCTCGAGGAGATCGCGAAGTTCCGCGCCGCCCGCTGGCTGTGGGCGCACATCATGGCCGACGAGTTCGGCGCGGCCGACCCGCGATCGCAGATGCTCCGGCTCCATACCCAGACGGCGGGCGTCCAGCTGACCGCCCAGCAGCCCGAGGTCAACCTGGCCCGGGTAACCGTGCAGGCGCTTGCGGCTGTCCTGGGCGGCACCCAGTCGCTCCATACGAACTCTTACGACGAGGCGATCGCGCTGCCGAGCGAGAAGGCGGCCAGGCTGGCGCTGCGGACGCAGCAGGTTCTGGCGTATGAGACCGACCTGACCGCGACCGCCGATCCGCTGGCCGGCTCGTATGCGATCGAGTCGATGACGGCCGACATCAGGGCTGAGGCCACCGAGCTGATCAAGCGGGTCGATGAGATGGGCGGCGCCGTCGCCGCGATCGAGCAGGGCTTCCAGAAGGCCGAGATCGAGCGCTCCGCCTACCGGGTAGCACAGCAGATCGACGCGGGGGAGCGGGTCGTGGTCGGCGTGAACAAGTTCACCACGGCCGCTGATGAGAGCTACGCTCCGCTGCGGGTCGACCCGGTGATTGAGCAGCAGCAGTCCGAGCGGCTCGCCACGCTGCGGCGGCAGCGGGACGCGGCGGGCGTGCGCCGTGCCCTGGCCGAGATCAAGCGCGCCGCGGCTGGGCAGGACAACGTGCTCTATCCGCTCCGCTCGGCACTGGCCGCCCGGGCGACGGTTGGCGAGGTCTGTGACGCGCTGAGAGAGGTTTGGGGCTTGTACCGGCCGGCCGATGTCTACTAGCTGGGTGAAATGGCTAACTTGGGACGGACGGGCCGGTGCATAGCGCTCAGGCCACTATCGGGCAACGTCAGCGCTCCGGCGTCGCGAGCGCTACGATGCTTAGCAATACCGGGTCGCATCTCATCTGATTACCGAGATGTGACGAGAGTTCCTCGCCAGCGCGATGCCGTTGCAGTTGCACGAGTCGTCGGAACGAGGGCCTGATCCGGGCTCATGGGGCCAGGCCTGCTGACGATGCCGGGCAAACCGGCGACAGGAAGCAAGACGTCGTCAGTAAGCGTGCTGCGGACGAGCAGCGATTCCTGCCGCCACCCATCGGCTCCGCCTACCGCGCGGATACGAGAGCTGAAGGACCGAATGGATACGTGTTTCGCCGTTCCGATCCGGGTGAGCTACCCGGTGCGGTGGCGGCGCGCCGTGCTCGGCCAGTCCTGGCCCGTGGGGACAACCCCCGGATCCTCGCGTACCTTGGCGCTCGTGGTGCTGGTGATGTCATAGTGACCCCAGTGAGCGGTCGCTCCGGCCAGGGAGTCATCCTTAGCCAGAGGACCCGGCGTGCCTGCGGGGCCACTCGCGGTACGAGCAACGAGATCCGGTGCGCTCCTGACCTGAACCTGTCCCCAAAGGAGAGGGCGGATGGCTGAGAGTGATCTGGTAGACGAGCTAGAGGCGTTTCTTCAGGGCCACCAGCCCGAGCTGGTCGAGTTCCGCAGGGACTTGCATGCCCATCCGGAGATCGGTTACGCCGAGCATCGCACGACACGCCGGATCGCGCTCCGGCTTCGGGCCGCCGGACTCAGGCCCGCTGTCCTGCCCAAAGGCACCGGATTGCTGTGCGACATCGGCGGCAGTGGCGACGACGCGCCGGCAGTCGCCCTTCGAGCCGATATCGACGCCCTGCCGATCGTTGACGAAAAGAATGTTCCCTACCGGTCGCTGAATGTCGGCGCCTGCCATGCCTGCGGTCACGACGTGCATACCTCGATCCTGCTCGGAACCGGCCTGTTCCTGGCGCGGGCTGCCGCGGCCGGAGCGCTGCCCGGCAAGGTGAGGCTGATCTTCCAGCCCGCCGAGGAGGTGCCCGGCGGGGCGCTTGACGTGCTGGGAGCCGGCGGCATCTCGTCCGTCGATCGCATCTTCGCGCTGCACTGCGATCCCCGGCTTGAGGTCGGCAAGATCGGGACCAGGATCGGCCCGATCACCGCCGCCTGCGACAAGGTCAAGGTCCAGCTCAGCGGTCCCGGCGGTCACACAGCCAGGCCACACCTCACGGCGGACCTCGTTTTCGCGCTCGGCAAGGTGATCACCGAGTTGCCAGCCGCGCTGTCCCGCCGGATCGACCCCAGATCGGCCCTCAGCCTCGTCTGGGGCCGGGTCAGCTCAGGCTCGGCATCGAACGCCATCCCGGACTCCGGTGTCGTCGAGGGCACGCTGCGCTGCCTGGACGACAGTGCCTGGCATGCGGCCCCGGAGATTCTGAAGGACGTGGTCGAGTCGGTCGCCAGCGCCTACGGCGTGACCGCGGACCTGACCTACGAGCGGAGCGTGCCGCCGGCCGTGAACGAGGCGGTCAGCACCGGGATGATCGCGGCCGCGACCGACCGTGTGCTCGGCCCTGAGGCGATCACCCCGGCGCCGCAGAGCCTCGGCGGCGAGGACTTTGCCTGGTACCTGGAGTCAATCCCCGGCAGCCTGTTCCGGCTCGGCACCCGGGAGCCCGGGTCGGTCGAGGAGTTCGACATCCACCAGCCGATGTTCGACGTTGACGAGCAGTGCATAGCCGTGGGCGTCAAGGTGATGGCGGCGACCGCGCTGACGGCGATCGGCGGCAACCACGAGGCGGACTCGCTGATCGCCGACGCGAGCGCTGCCCACCGGGTCGGGCCGGTCCGCGTCGTGCGCCCGTCGGCCGGCGGTGTGACGCTCGCCGGTCCGTTATTAGCCCGGCACTCTCCGGTTGCCTGACCGTAACCGATGAGCGTGGCTGCGGCCCGGGCATATTGTGGAGGGAAAGCCGCTCGGCCTCCGCGTAGCGGCTAACGGTTCGCCGATAACGGAGCATCAGCCAACGTGTCCGCACCGAGTGAGCAAGCCAGGACGGCCGTGCCGGTATCTGTCGGCCGCATCCTGCCCGACGGCCGGCGGATCTACCGCCTGGCCACCCCGCAGGTCGTGTGGTGGGCCTGGGTAGCGCTTGCCGTCCTCAGCCTGGGAGACCTGCTGATCCAGGGGCACGACTACCTGTCGGTGAAGTTCGCGCTCGGGCTGCTGACGCTCACTGGCCTGGTCTACGCCTGCACCTTGTGGCCGAGGGTGATCGCCGACGACGACGGCCTGACCGTGCAGAATCCGTTCCGGAAGTTCGTCATACCGTGGGGCGCGGTACGCGGGATCTTCCTCGCCGACTCCGTCGAGATTCAGTGCGCCCGCAGTCCGCAGAAGAAGGACAAGACCATCTATAGCTGGGCGCTGTCGTCGGCTCGCCGGGGCCGGGCGAGGGCCCGCTTGCATGGCTGGCAGTGGGAACAGGGCAAGCGGAGCAAGCCGTCGAGCTACAGCCAGCTGTCCGGGCAGGCGAAAGAACTCGTCAAGATGACCCAGACCGAGGTCATGGCCAGGGAGCTGGCCAAGATGTCGGAGGAAGCAAAGGCCGGGCGCGGCGCGGGCGGCGCAGGCCGCGACGACGCGGCCAGCGTCGGCGAGACGACCATGAACGGGTACAGTCGGGGCGGCGTCAGCGCGAACGGCGCGGGCCCGGCGGGTGCATCGGACCCGGCCGGCGCTGGCTCCGCTGACGTGGTCATCAGTACCTGGGCCTGGCCCGCTCTCGCGGCGTTCCTGGTGCCAGGCATCGCGTTCGCGATCTCGATGCTGGTCGGCTAGCTGCCGCTAACTCCCCAGCGAGCTGCATGGCCTGGCGCGCAGCCCGGCGACATAGTCATCCGGAGCGCCTGCCGCTTCGGCGGCATCGGCCATGATCCCGATGTAACTGGCGGAGGGCAGGCCGCCCTCGTAGTCATTCAGCACATACAGCCACGCCAGCACATCCCCGTCCAGTCGCGAGCGCGCCCTCCCAGCCGATGTCCTCGCCGCCGAAGGTGAGCCGCCAGCCGTTGAGCCAGCCGGTGCCGGCCTGGGGTGAGTGCGGGCAGCGCCGGCCCATCTGGGCCGGGTCCATATTGCTGCCGTATGCCGCGTACAACGCCACGGTTCATTAGCGTACGAGCCTCCGGGGGTGCTCGGAGGCCGGTTAGCCTCGCGGGTTCCGCCTGCTCCGCCCCGATCGAGGCTGATGGCCGGCCATGGCGGCCGATACGACAGAATGAAGCATCGTGAGCCAGCCGCATACGCGCGTAGTGATCATCGGCGGCGGACCGGGCGGCTACGAGGCCGCCCTGGTCGCTGCGCAGCTCGGCGCGGACGTGACGGTCATCGAGGAGCTCGGGCTCGGCGGCTCGTGCGTGCTGACCGACTGCGTGCCGTCGAAGACGCTGATCGCCACCGCCAGCCTGATGGCGGCCATGGAAGGCATGAAGGACCTGGGCGTCAGGTTCGACCACAATGATGGTTTCGCCAGCGGGGACGCGGATGCGATCCGGCATGCCCAGGCCGATGCGCCGCGGATCTACGCGCGGATCCGGGACCTAGCGCACGCGCAGTCCGCCGACGTCGCGGCGAGGCTGGCCCGCGAAGGCGTCCGCGTGATCAACGACCGCGGCCGGCTGGTGCGGCCTGGCGTGGTCGCGGTGGGGGACACCGAGCTCAGGGCGGATACGGTGCTGATCGCGGCTGGCGCCCGGCCCCGCGAGCTGCCTGGAGCCGTTCCGGACGGCGAGCGGCTGCTGACCAACCGGCAGCTTTACGACCTCACCGAGCTTCCCAGCGATCTGATCGTCGTTGGCTCCGGTATCACCGGCGCGGAGTTCGCGAGCGGCTTCCAGGCGCTGGGATCGCGGGTCACGCTCGTCTCCTCCCGGGAGCACGTGCTGCCCCACGAGGACACCGACGCGGCGATGGTTGTCGAGGGCGTCTTCCGGCGCCGCGGCATGACGGTACTGAGCAGGTCGAGGGCGGTATCAGCCAGCCGGACATCCGATGGCGTCGAGGTCAGCCTGGCGGACGGCAGGACCGTGCGCGGATCACATTGCCTGCTGACGGTCGGCATGGTGCCGTCGACCGAGGGGATCGGGCTGGCCGAGTCCGGTGTCGCCGTCGATGAGCGTGGCTTCATCATGGTCGACCGGGTCTCGCGGACGTTCGCGCCGGGCACCTACGCGGCGGGCGACTGCACCGGCGTGTGGATGCTGGCGTCGGTCGCGGCCATGCAGGGCCGGATCGCGATGTGGCACGCGCTCGGCGAAGCCGTTCAGCCGCTTCGGCTCGGGCACGTGGCCGCGACAATCTTCACCGAACCGGAGATCGCGACGGTCGGTGCCAGCCAGCAGGACGTCGACTCGGGCAAGGTGCTCGCGCGGGCCGTGAAGCTGCCGCTAGCTACGAACGCCCGGGCCAAGATGGACGGGTTCAGCGATGGCTTCGTCAAGCTCTTCGCCAGGCGGAACTCCGGGATCGTGCTCGGCGGGGTGATCGTGGCGCCGCGGGCGAGCGACCTGATACTCGGCGTCTCGCTGGCGGTCGAACAGCAGCTGACCGTCGATGAGATCGCCCATACCTTCGCTGTGTACCCGTCCCTGAGCGGCAGCATCACCGAGGCCGCGCGCCAGCTCATGCAGCCCGCCGACTCTTACTAGCCCCAGCCCCCAACCCCAACCGCGTGGTGAGGTGGAGAGACAAAGCCGAGCTGCCCAGGTCGGGCAGGACCAGCACACCTGCGCCGGTGTTCGCGGCGGCGATGACGCTCTGAACTTTCGCGGCGCTGGTGCCGATGCGGCCGTCGTCCGTGGCCTCTAGCAGGCGGGTCGAGCTGGCGGTCAGTGCGCGGGGTGGCCGAGATCCGGGTCATTGGGGACGTCGAGGCCGTGCTGGCGGAGCCGCGACGTCCTGATGTCCGCATCCGCCACCCCGCGTCGGTCAGCTCGTGCTTGACCCAGTCGAGGTAGTCATCGGGCAACCTGAAGCCGAGGGCGAACGCCAGCCAGCGCAGCGGCCCCGGATCGCCGGGCAGCCTGGCCACGAGTCAGTCCGCCAGTCGGCAGATCACGTGACCGGCGGAGACCGTCTGTCCTACCTCGACAGTCAGGTCCGACACGGTTCCGTCCTTGTGCGCGGTGAGCGGCTGCTCCATCTTCATCGCCTCGAGCACGACGACCACGTCGCCCGTCCCGACCCGCTGGCCGTTGGCCGCGACAATCTTCACGATCGTGCCCTGCATCGGGCTCACGAGTGCGTCACCGTCGGCGGCCCCCGCGCCGCCGCCCGACGCGCGACCCCGGCCAGATCTCCGGCCCTGGCGGCCGCGCGTCGCTGCGCCAGCGCCTCCGGAGCCCCCGCCTCCGCCCGGCACGGCCGCGCCGCCGCGCGCTGGCGCGCCCTGAACGCCCGCGCTCACGCCGAGGCCCGCGGGCAGCACGACCTCCAGGCGCTTGCCGCCGACCTCGACCACGATGCGCTCGCGCTCGCCGGCCCGGCCGCCGGCCGGGGCCCAGGGGCCGGCCTGGCCGGCCGCGCCCGGGCTGCCTGCGCTCGCGGCGCCGGGCTCTTCGCCCGCATAAGGCGGCAGCTGGCCGGCGAACTCGGTCTCGATCCACCGCGTGTGCACGGCGAACGGCGCGCTGGTGAACGCCGGATCCTCGAGCAGCGCGCGGTGGAACGGCAGCACGGTCGGCATCCCGCCCACCTCGAACTCGGCCAGCGCGCGCCTGGACCTTGCCAGGGCCTGCGACCGGTCCGCGCCCGTGACGATGAGCTTGGCGATCAGCGAGTCGAACGCCTGGGGGACGGTCATCCCGGCCGCGTAGCCGGCATCGAGCCGCACGCCGGGACCCGACGGAGGGTGCCATGTCGTCAGTGTTCCGGGCGCTGGCAGGAAGTTTCGCCCGGGATCTTCGGCGTTGATGCGGAACTCGATCGAGTGGCCGCGCAGGCCGGGATCGGCGAACGACAGGGACTGCCCGTCCGCGATCTTGAACATCTCCAGAACCAGGTCGATGCCGCTGACTTCCTCGGTCACCGGGTGCTCGACCTGCAGCCTGGTGTTGACCTCCAGGAACGACACAGTGCCGTCCTGGCCGATCAGGAACTCGCAGGTGCCAGCGCCGGCGTAGCCGGCTTCGCGCAGGATTGCCTTCGACGACTCCCGAAGCACGGTCTCCTGCTCGCCGGTCAGGAACGGCGCTGGCGCCTCCTCGACCAGCTTCTGGTGCCGCCGCTGCAGCGAGCAGTCCCTGGTGGAGACGACCACGATGTTGCCGTGCTCATCGGCCAGGCACTGGGTCTCGACGTGCCTGGGCCGGTCGAGGTAGCGCTCGACGAAGCACTCGCCGCGCCCGAACGCTGCGACAGCCTCGCGTACGGCGGACTCGAACTGCGCCGCGATCTCGTCCCGGGTCCGCGCGACCTTCAGCCCGCGGCCGCCGCCGCCGTATGCGGCCTTGATGGCGATGGGCAGGCCGTGCTCGTCGGCGAACCGCGCTGCCTCGCCCGGGCCTGCGACGGGGCCCGGCGTGCCAGGCGCCAGCGGCGCGCCCACGCTGCGCGCGATGATCCGGGCAGCCGTCTTGTCGCCGAGCGCCTCGATGGCAGCTGGCGGCGGGCCGATCCAGGTCATACCGGCGGCGATGACCTCGCGCGCGAACTGCGCGTTCTCGGCCAGGAAGCCGTATCCGGGGTGCACGGCGTCGGCCCCGGACTCCGCCGCCACCTTGAGGATCTTTGCAATGTCCAGGTAGCTATCGGCTGCTGTGGCCCCGCCCAGCGCGTAGGCCTCATCAGCAACCTGCACGTGCAGGGAGTCCAGGTCGGGCTCGGCATAGACGGCGACGCTGGCGAGTCCGGCGTCGCGGCAAGCTCGCGCGACCCGGACGGCGATCTCAGCCCGGTTGGCGATGAGGACCTTGCGCACGAAATCGACTCCTTCTCGACTGCGCCGAGTCTAGGTGAGCACGAGCGAGGACGACGAGCGGGGCAGCCCGCCCCGGACCCCGCAGATACGAGCATCCGGTGCGTCTTGATGTTGTAGTAGAAGTAGTTGTAGTAACGTGCTGTCATGGTAGCAGCGCAGGAAATGACGGTCCGGCAGGCAGCGAGGCGGGCGGGCCGTTCTGAGGAGACAATCAGGCGCTGGATCTGGTCCGGTCGGCTCCCCGCTGTCAAGCGCGGAGCCGGTTATCGAATCGATGTGGTCCACTTGGACAGGGTCATTGTGGAATTGGAAGCCGGCGTGCCCGGGCACGCTCCGACGCCCAACACCAGCATGCTGGACTGGCTGGAAGAGGTCGACGAATGGAAGCGCGGGGTCGCGACCAGCCCAGGGGCAAGCGCTTCGGAGTTGGTTATCGAGGACCGCCGTGCCCGTCGTTGACGCGTCGGTGGTGGTTGACCTGGTTGACCCTGCGGTCCCGGCTGGTGCTCCCCCGCGCCTCTTGATAGACAAGCTGGTCGCCCAGGGCGCCGACCTGGCTGCGCCTTCGTTGCTCTGGCTTGAGGCATCGAACGTACTGTTGACCGGGATCAGGCGTGGGCGGTGGGACGGCAGGGCAGCGGACTCAGCGTTTGCCCTGATCGCGCAGATGCCGATCCGGAGCGCGGATGTTCTTGCCGACAGGGAGCGGGCGTTCGAGCTGGCCAGGCGATACGACAACTGGCCGGTTTACGACATGGTGTACGTTGCGCTCGCCGAGCGGCTCGGCACCGAGTTCTACACCGCCGACGAGCAGCTGCGCGTCAGGCTGGCGCATCTGCCCTGGGTACGGGGTGTGGGCGACAGCTGAGCTGCCGTCGGCTAGCGGGGAAGGGCGCTGCGCCGCCAGGCGTCCGGGCCTGGCGAGATGCTCTGCCGCATCAGCCGCGATTTGTCCGACCAGCGAGAGCGGCCTGCATCCGGCGGTTTCCGGGCTTCTGCTGCCCCCGCGCGGGCAGCCAGAACCGTCACAAGCGCGGCGAGTTCGGCGTCCGTCGGGTGACCCCGTACGACGGACAGAAAAGGCGGAATGCCTGGGTCGGCCCGGGAGTCAGACCTGGCGGCCGGCGAGCTGGAGTAGTCCGGGCCGGGATTGGCCTGGATGCCGGGAGTCCGCCCGGGGGTTTGGTTAGGCATAGGGGTCTGTGTCCGGTTGCCGCCGCGGCCGTCAGCCCTTGGACTTGCCGACACCGACGCCGAACTGCCTGTGCACCCGGGCCCAGAACGCGTCCCTCAGCCACTCCCGCGCCTCCTGGTAGGACCGCAGCGAGAGACCCAGCTCCTTCTCAGCGTCCACCAGGAGTTCCTTGTCGATCACCGGCGGCAGGATCGGCCCGGGCAGCAGGTCGCGGATGTTGTCCTCGCCGCGGGTCAGGATCCACTTCTGCGCGACGTGCTCGCCGGCCTCCTCGACGCGTTCCCTGGACGGCCCGAGCCTGGCCGCGGCCAGGTGAGTGGCGTTGAGATGAACCCCTGAGTTCTGCTTGGCGTGCGAGCGGAACGGTGTCTTGTCGCCGAACAGCTGCGCGGGCGAGGGGGCTGCCATCTGGCCGACCGGGATCCCCGGCACGGTCGTGCCTGTGTCCGCCCTGGCCGGGAGGGTCCCGTGCGCGGTCGTCTGGGCGGCGTCGACAGTCGGCTGGGGCGCGAAGTACGGCTCGATGAACGCCCGCTCGAGCACCTCGACGGTGTCGGATTCCCAGACCAGCCGCTCGGCCTGGTTGGTGCCGTAGGGCGGCTCGACCCCCCACAGGTGGACCCGGACCCCGAACGCCTGGGCGGCCTCGACGGCCGGGACCATGTCCTCGTCGCCTGCTACGAGGATCGCGTCGGTGATCGCCCGGTGCCTGGCCAGCGCTTCCATGTCGGCCCTGATTTGGGCGTCGACCCCCTTCTGCTGGCCCCGGGCATTCAGGTTCCCGAGCCGCAGCTTGACCAGCGGCATCTGGGCGATCACCCGCTGGTCGAAGGTAGGCACCCGGTCCCGTGCGGCGTCGTACCAGTACACCCGGAGCAGCTGACCCCTGACCTGATCGTCGGCCTGCTTGATCAGTGAAGCGATCAGGCGGTCGGTGTCTACGCGGTACTCGCGCCTCGATGCGGCACTGAAGAGCAGCTCGCCAGCGGACGCGTAGATGTACCCGACATCGACCATGATGGCGTACCGGGAGAGCAGGGGGAGTGCGGCTTCGGAGTCAGTCATGTTCCTTTGACTCTAGCCGGGCGCGAGCAGGGTGTCGCGGCGCGAGTTGCAATCGTCTGGGCCCTGACCCACTTCCGTTTACGCCCTGACCCACTTCCGTTTCGGCCGGGCGTGAGCTACAGCGGGATGTTCCCGTGTTTCTTTGGCGGCAGCGTCTGCCGCTTGGTTCGCAGCGCCCGCAGGGCCCTG
>WNFI01659920.1_pt1 | contig 25856 bp, 24 predicted proteins | sample 5400471 | NCBI WGS metagenome assembly WNFI01 (sample SAMN13153348, study PRJNA577476) | soil metagenome | isolation source: 100 cm saprolite on Douglas fir-dominated hillslope | place: USA:California | collected 2013-09-17 | reverse complement strand
GCCTTCGGCCGCTCCCCCGGAGGGAACGTCGCGGTGATCAGCGCCAGCACCTGCGGCACCATCACGGCACCGGTGAGCCCCTGCACCAGCCGGGCGGCGACCAGTTCCCCGGGCGACCCGGCCAGGCCGCACAGCAGCGACGCGAGCGCGAACGTGACCACGCCGATCATGAACATCCGGCGGTATCCGAACAGGTCGCCGAGCCTGCCGCCGGTCACCATGCCGCTGGCGTACATGAAGGCGTAGCCGCCGACGATCAGCTGCAGCGAGGCGTCGCTCACGTGCAGGTCGCGCTGCAGCGACGGGGCGGCCACGTTCACGGCCCAGATGTCGAAGCCCGCCATGAACATGGCCATGAGCACGACCGGCAGCATCAGCCAGCGCCGCGGATCCGGCCCCGGAGCAGATGCCGAGGATGCCCCCGCACGCACCGCCGCCAGGGAATTGACCGCCCGGGACACAGCGTTCACCAACGAGTACTCCTTGAAGTTCGAAGAACATCGAAGTTCGATGACCATCGAACAGTACTACATCTATCGAACTACTCGCAACGTGATTTATGCTCGGTGACGTGATGGACGACGTGGTGGAGCCCGCCCCGGAGGACTTCCAGCTGCCCCGGATCCTCGCCGCGCTCGCCGAGCCCAGCCGGCTGGCCGCCGCGGCGTTCGTCGCCCGTAACGGCGAATCCTGGTGCGCCCAGGTCATGGAGCAGGCCATGCTGCCGATGACGAAGTCCACGTTCTCGCATCACCTGCGCATCCTGCGCGAGGCGGGCGTCCTCACCAAGCGGATCCAGGGCGCCAGGGGCTACACGAGCCTGCGCAAGTCCGACCTGGACGGCAGGTTCCCTGGGCTGATCGACTCCATCCTCGACGCCGTCAGCGCACCTGTGCCTCAGCCGGGCACGAGCCGAGGCGCGTGAACGGGGCTCAGCGGCGGAGCACCGCGGCCCGCGCCCGCAGCAGGGCCCGTCTCGACGCGACGTTGCCGACCTCCTCGGGCTGCCGCGGGCACTCCCCCGCCGCGATGGCCCGGCCGATCCGGCCGCGCGCCTCGGCCTCAGTGATCATCTCAAAGATCATCCCAGGGTCCTGCCGCGCCATCTCCCTGGTCCGGTCGAGGACATCCTCCGCGTCGCCGACCCAGACGTTCTTGATGCCGCCGCCCTGGGCGAGGTCGAGCAGGACCGACAGCACGTGCCCCCGCTCGCCGTACCAGAACGTCGCGGTCACTGCCTCCTGCTGGCCGCGCGCGTCGCCGTAGCGCCAGCACTCGCCCGGGGTCGGCGCGCCGATCGACGCGGTCCAGGCCGGCTCGCTGATCCCCTGCCCGGCCAGCCGCCCGGCGGCGGCCGAGGCGGCGGCGCTGAGCGGCGGGGAGCCGACCGCGGCGAGCACGCGAAGCGTCGCGAGCGCCTCCGGGGTGCCCGACCGCTCGGCGGCCGACACGAGCGCATCGGTCCGGCCGCCGGCACCGAGCGCGGCCAGGATGTCCGAGCCCCACAGCTCGGCGTCGAACGGGCTGTCGATCTCGGCCAGCACCATGCGCGCCTCGGTCAGCACCGCGGCCACCGTGTCCGCCGGCGAGGACCTGGCGAACACGGCCTCGAGCTCCGCATCGTCGAACACCGACCCGAACGGCTCGTCCGACGGCGGGGTAGGCGGGGAGCGTGGTCGTCCGAGGTCAACGGCACCGACGCGTTCGCGCCGCTGGTCCTGGCCTCGCAGTGGGCCAGCGAGCTGCGGCTCGGCACGGCCATCGCTCCGATCTACACGCGCGGGCCCGCCCTGCTGGCCATGAGCGGCGCGGCGCTGGCCGGCCTCGCGCCGGGGCGCTTCGTGCTGGGCATCGGAACCTCGTCCCCGGCCGTGGTGGAGCAGTGGAACGCGGCCGAGCTCGCCCGGCCCTACCAGCGGGCAGGCGACATGCTGCGCTTCCTGCGCCGGGCGCTGACCGGGGAGAAGGTCACCGAGCAGTATCAGACGTTCCGGGTGGACGGGTTCCGCCTCGAGCCCGCGCCCGCCACGCCGCCGGCGCTCGCGCTCGCCGCGCTGCGGCCGCAGATGATCAGGCTCGCGGCGGCGGAGGCCGACGCGGCGATCACGAACTGGCTGGCAGCCCGCGACGTGCCCACGGTGCGCGCGGTCGCCGGGCCCGGCTGCGAGCTGGTCGCGAGGATCTTCGTCTGCCCAACGCCCGACGCCGCGGTGGCCCGCGCGATCGGCCGGCGGATGATCGCGGCCTACATGACCGTGCCGGCCTACGCCGCGTTCCACGCCTGGCTGGGCCGGGGCGAGGCCATGCGGGCGATGCAGGAGGCGTGGGCGGCGGGCGACCGCAAGGGCGCCCTGGCCGCGATCGGCGATCAGGTCGTCGACGACCTCATCGTGCACGGCGCCCCGCAGGCCTGCCGGGAGCGGGTGGCCGAGTACCAGGCCAAGGGCCTGGACACGCCGGTGATCGCGGTCGTTCCCCCGCCCGGGGCGAACGTCCCGGACCTCGTCCGCCAGCTCAGCCCCACCGGATGACCTTCCTCCCCTTCCCCTTCACTGGCGCGCCCCTCCGGCTCGGGCTGCTGTTAAAGTAGAACGCGTTTCAGTTCTGCGACCGCCGGGAGGCGTCATGGGCCGGCTCGACGGGAAGGTGGCGCTGATCACCGGCGGTGCCCGGGGGATGGGCAAGTCGCACGTGCGGCACTTCGTCGCCGAGGGCGCGCGGGTCGTCTTCGGCGACGTGCTCGACGACCGGGGCCAGGCCGTGGCCGACAAGCTCGGCGAGCAAGCCTGCCGGTACGTGCACCACGACGTGACCGACGAGGCCGACTGGGCCGCGGCCGTCGCACTGGCGGCCGAAGCGTTCGGCCGGCTTGACGTGCTGGTCAACAACGCGGGCGTGCTGAAGTTCGCCAGCATCGCCGAGATGCCGCTGGCCGAGTTCCGGCAGATCCTCGAGGTGAACGCCGTCGGCTGCTGGCTGGGCATGAAGGCCGTGATCGAGCCGATGAAGGCGGCGGGCGGCGGGTCGATCGTCAACATCTCCTCGATCGAGGGGTTCACCGGGGCGGCCGGGCTGTCGGCCTACACCGCCAGCAAGTTCGCGGTACGCGGCATGACCAAGGTCGCCGCGCAGGAACTCGGGCCGCTCGGCATCCGGGTCAACTCGGTACATCCCGGCGGCGTGCTGACCCGGATGACCCTCGCGCAGGCCGAGACCTTCGACAACGTCGACGGGGCGGCGTTCATCGCGTCGCTGCCCATCGCCCGGTTCGCCGAGCCGATCGAGATCTCCCGGCTCGTGGCGTTCCTCGCCTCCGACGACTCGTCCTACTCGACCGGCAGCGAGTTCGTTGCCGACGGCGGAGTCCTGTGCGGCCCCGGCTACTAGGCGGAGGGGAGCATTCATAACGTTATGGACGGTCTGATCCTGGACGGCAGGACCGCGATCGTCACCGGCGCGGGAAACGGCCTGGGCCGGGCGGAGGCGATCGCGCTGGCCCGGGCCGGGGCGCGGCTCGTGCTGGGCGACGTGAACGGCCCCGCCGTGCACGCGGTGGCCGACGAGATCGCCGCGGCCGGCGGCCAGGCGGTGGCCTGCGTTGGTGACATCGGCGACTGGGCGACCGGCGAGAGCCTGCTGGCCGCCGCTCTCGACACGTTCGGGACCCTGGACGTCCTGGTGAACAACGCCGGCGCGCTCCGCGACCGGATGATCTTCTCGATGTCCGCCGAGGAGTGGGACCTCGTGCTGCGGGTTCACCTGCGCGGCCACTTCATGACCACCCGCCTGGCCACGGCCCACTGGCGGCAGGCCAGCAAGCAGGCCGGCGGCCCGGTCTACGCGCGGATCGTGAACACCTCGTCGGAGGCGTTCCTGCTCTGCTCCCCCGGCCAGCCCAACTACGTGGCGGCCAAGGCGGGGATCGCCGCCCTCACGGTCGCCACCGCGCGCGGCTGCGCCCGCCACGGCGTGCGCGCCAACGCGATCTGCCCGCGGGCCCGCACCGACATGACCGCGGACCTGCTGGGCGCCCCGCCCGAGGGCGCGGTGGACCCGCTGGCCCCGGATCACGTGGCGCCGCTGGTGGTGTACCTGGCCAGCCCGGCGGCGGCGGGGATCAACGGCGAGGTGTTCGTGGTGCACGGCGGGGTCGCCGCGGTGATGGAGCCCCCCCGGATCCGGGCCACGTTCCTGGCCGCCGACCACGGCTCGGCCGACGGCATGTGGACGCTGGAGTCGGTCCACCGGGCGCTGGCCCCGATGTCCGCCGCCGCCGACCCCGCCGCGCCCGGCTTCGCCTGCGAGGACACAATGGCCCTCGCCGCCGAGACCATAGGCTTCCCGCGCGAGGGGAGCGCCGGATGAAACAACGCGACCGGGTGGCGATGACCGAGCACGAGGTGGCCGACCTGCTCGCGGGGTCGCGCAAGGTCCAGGTCGCTACCATCAACCCGGACGGGACGCCACACCTGGTCACGATGTACTACGCGATGCGCGACGGGCGGATCACCTTCTGGACCTACCGGACCTCCCAGAAGGCGCGCAACCTGGCCCGCGACCCCCGGCTGACCTGCCTGGTCGAGACCGGGAACCAGTACTTCGACCTGCGCGGGGTGCAGGTGCAGGGCGTGGCCCGGTGCGTCGAGGAGCCGGACGCCGTGCGCGACATCGGCCTCCTCATCGCGGCCGGGATGGGGGGCCTCGCCGGGTCCGGCCCGGGATCGGACGCGCTGGAGCAGTATGTGGCGCACGCCGCCCGCAAGCGGGTCGGGTACATCGTGGAGCCGCAGCGGATCAGCGCCTGGGATCACAGCAAACTACTCGCGGAGCTTGCTCCGCGGCGGGGGGTTGAAGGGGGGTCGTCCCCCCTAGGGCAAACACAGGTGCCGTCCGCGTGAGCGAGGTCAGGGATGCTGGCTGCTGACCGAGACCACCTCGCCGGTCAGGTAAGAGGCGTAGTCGCTGGCCAGGAACACGATGACGTTGGCCACCTCCCACGGCTGCGCCGCAGTGCGCCTGGCCCGGCTGCGCCCGCCAGCCCAGCACCGACGCGTTGTTGACGACGGCCCCGCCGTGCCCCTGGGCGACCATCTGCCGCAGCGCGGCGCGGGTGCAGCGGAAGGTGCCGTTCAGCGTGACGTCCAGCACCCGCAGCCACTGCTCGTCGGTCATCTCGAGGACCGAGCTCGTGCCGCCGAGCCCGGCGTTGTTGATCAGCACGTCGATGCGCCCGAACCGCCGCACCGCCCCGGCCACCAGCGCCTCGACCTCGCGCTCCTCGGTAACGTCGCAGGGGGCCGACCACACCCGGCCGCCGTCCGCCTCGGCGAGCTCGTCGTGGATCTCGGCCAGCCGGGGCTGGTGCCGGTCGCTGACCGCCACGCTGGCCCCCTCGTCCAGGCAGCGCCGGGCGGTCGCCGAGCCGATGCCGGTGCCGGCCGCGGCGGTGATGACCACGACCTTGCCGGCCAGCAGGTCGTGTCCCGGCGGGGCGGTGAGCGTCACGTGCGCCAGTATCTCCCGCGGCCGCCCGGCCATACAGCCGCGGGCCGGAGCAACTAGTGGATCTCACCATCCCTGCGGCCGTGGCGAGCGCAGCCCGTGAGTTCGGCGACGTTACGGCCGTGGCCGAGCCGGGCGGGCCGCGGCTGAGCTATGCCGAGCTCCACGAGCGGGTCGCCGCCATCGCCGGAACGCTCGTCGCCGAGGGGATCGCGCCGGGAGACCGGGTCGCCCTCTGGTCGCCGAACACCCACCACTGGGTGCTCGCCGCGCTCGGCACGCTCTACGCCGGAGCGACGCTGGTCCCGGTCAACACCAGGTTCACCGGCCCGGAGGCGCTGGATGTGGTGAGCCGCAGCGGCGCCCGGGCGCTGATCGTGGCCGGCCGTTTCCTCGGCACCGACCGGCTCGCCGCGCTCCGCGCCGCCGCCGTCGAAGAAACCCTGCAGACCAGTCATAACGTAACGGCCGACGCTAGCCCCCTCGACCGCGTCCGGCTGATCGCGGAAATACCCATCGAGCCGGACGCCGACCAGGCCGGCGACGCTGTCCTCGACTGGGCCAGTCTCGAGGCGGGGGTGCCTGGGCATGCCGACCGGGCCAGGGAGCGGGCCGCGGCGGTCACTCCCGAGCAGGTCAGCGACATCATGTTCACCTCGGGCACTACGGGCCGGAGCAAGGGCGCGATGAGCGCGCACCGCCAGTCGCTGGCCGTGGCCCGGGCCTGGGCCGAGTGCGGCGGCCTCACCAGCGCCGACCGCTACCTCGTGGTCAACCCGTTCTTCCACACGTTCGGCTTCAAGGCCGGAATCCTCGCCTGCCTGGTCAGCGGGGCCACACTGGTACCGCAGGCGGTGTTCGACGCCGAGCGGGCCATGGCGCTGATCGAGGCCGAGCGGATCACCGTGTTCCCCGGCGCCCCCACGATCTACCAGACGATCCTCAATCACCCCGCGCGGCCCGCCCGCGACCTGTCCAGCCTCCGGCTCGCGGTCACCGGCGCGGCGACCGTTCCGGTCGCGCTGGTCGAGCGGATGCGGACCGAGCTCGGCTTCGACACGGTGCTCACCGCCTACGGGCTGACCGAGGCCGTCGTGGCGACGATGTGCCGGCCGGGCGACGACCCGCATACCGTGGCGCATACCTCGGGGCGCGCCACCGCGGGCTTCGAGGTGCGGGTGGCCGGCACCGGCGGCCGCGCGCCCGATCCCGGCGAGATCCTGCTCCGCGGGCCGAACGTGATGCTGGGCTACCTCGACGAGGGTTCAACGTCTACCCGGCCGAGGTGGAGCAGGTGCTGGCCCGCCTCGACGGCGTCGCCGAGTCGGCCGTGATCGGGATCCCCGATGCCCGCCTCGGCGAGGTGGGCAAGGCCTATTTGGTCACCCGGCCCGGTCAGGTCCTGTCCGAGGCGGAGGTGCTGGCATTCTGCCGCGCCCGGCTGGCCAACTACAAGGTGCCCCGGGTCGTGGAGTTCCGCGCCGACCTGCCGCGCAACCCGGCCGGCAAGCCCCTCAAGCGCCTCCTGCGCCAGCAGTCCCGCTGACCAGCCGGCCGCCACCCCGTCGGTCACGCTCTCGACCAGGGACGTGTTGGGCCTGGTCAGGACGCGCCGGCGGTCGGCCTTGTATGATGCTTGGGTCTGCGCGAAGGTCTGGGTAAGGCGCGGTAAGGCGGGGATTGATGGTTTTTGTGCTGGCCCTGGGGGCGTCGCTGGCCAACGCCCTCACGAGCGTGTTCCAGCGGATGGGGGTCGAGCGGGCGCCCGCCGGTACCACGCTGAGGCTCAGCCTGCTTATGTACGCGCTGCGCCGGCGGATCTGGCTGCTCGGGTTTGCGCTGATGATCGTCTCCTTTCTCCTCCAGGCCGTCGCCCTGCACTTCGGCCAGCTCTCCCAGGTCCAGCCGATCCTGACCACCGAGCTGGTGTTCCTCGTCGTGATCCTGGCCCTCTGGTTCGGGTTCGCGATCACGCGGCGTGAACTGCTCGGCTCGCTGGCGGTCACCGGGGGCCTGGCCGGCTTCCTGTACTTCGCCAACCCCGAGTACGGCACGCTGGCACCGCCGCTGTGGCAGGGGATCATCACTGGCGCGGCCTGCTGCGCGGCTATCACCGCCGCCGTCGTTCTCGCGCTCCGCGGCCCGCGCTGGTGGCGGGCGGCCATGTTCGGGACCGCCGCCGCCATCAGCTTCGCCGTCACCGCCGCCTGCACCAAGGAGGTCTCCGGCTACGCGGCGGCGGACTGGGCCTCGCTCTACCGGCACTGGCAGACCTACGCCCTGGCCATCTTCGGAACGCTCGCCGTGTTCCTGGCCCAGAACGCCTTTCACGCGGGCCCGATCGTCGCCTCCCAGTCGACGATCGTGCTCGTCGACCCCCTCGCCAGCATCCTGATCGGCATCGGACTGTTCGGTGACAACCTGCGCACCACCGGCCCGTGGGGACCCCTGGAGGCGCTGTCGCTCCTGGTTATGTTCGCCGGCGCGTTCTCGCTTGCCCACTCACCGCTGGTCAGCGGGATGAAGGGCGGCGGAGACGAGTACCACGAGCTGCTCTCGCAGCGCTCACGATCGGCCCAGCTACCCGGCGCGGCGGCTCCCTGTCAGCCGCCGCCGTCGCCGTCCTGACGGGCTCCGACGGCGCCCGCGCACCGCGGGCGGCCATGGCGGACAACCTGGGCCGGTTCCGCGGCGCCGTGGTCGCCGTCGGCCATCTCAGGGCCGCATCGGTCGCCATATGCATCGTGGTCCGCCGCGACGAGCCCTGCCTGCTGATGACCAGGCGGGCGCCGACGTTGCGCTCCCACGCCGGCCAGTGGGCGCTGCCCGGGGGACGCCGAGACGTCGGCGAGTCGGCCACGGACGCTGCACTCCGCGAGTTGCGCGAGGAAACCGGCGTGCAGGTTGCGCCCGGCGGCGTCCTCGGCGTGCTCGATGACTACGCCACCCGGTCGGGTTACCTGATAACGCCGGTGGTGGTGTGGGGCGGCCCGGTCAGCCCCGCGATGACCGGTCCGGCGTCCGAGGTCGCCGAGATTCACGTGATCCCGCTGGCCGACCTCGACGTCGCGCCTAGGCTGCTGCGCATTCCCGAGTCCGCGTCGCCGGTTATTCAACTGCCGTTCCTGGGCGGGTACCTCCATGCGCCGACCGCGGCGATCGTCTACCAGTTCTGCCAGGTGGCCCTGCACGGCCGCGGGACGCGCGTATCGCACTTCGAGCAGCCGGTGTTCGCCTGGGAGTAGCCGCCCGCCTCATCAGCTCCTTGAGCAGGTGGGCGCGCTGGCCCGGCTGGTGGTCACCGAGGGCGCGGAGGGCGTCAGCGGGGCGAGCCTGGCCGCGCGCAGCGCCGCCGCCGGCGGCGGCCGGGCTGGCCGCTCACACCGGCGAGGTCCCTGCCAGCGCCGCCTAACACGACGATCACTCCAGGGGCGGGTCCAGCAGCGCGCGGCAGACATCGTTGATGTCGACGATCCCGATGAGACGGCCCTCGTTGACGACCGGCAGGTGCCTGAAATGCCCGGCCAGCATCGATTCGGCCGCGTCGCGAACGCTCGTCGCCGCCGTGATGACGGTCGGACGGGTGGTCATCAGATCACGAATCCGGACGTCGTTGACGTCCTTCCCGTCCGCCACCGCCCGGACGATGTCAGCCTCGGTGACCAGGCCGAGCGGCCGCCTGGCCTCCTCGTCGTCCACGATCACCAGAGCCGTCGCATGGCCGTGCTTCAGCAGGTATGCGGCCGCGGCCACGTGATCATCGGGCTTTACGGTCGACAGCGCTTGCCGCATGACATCCCCGGCCGTGCGCGCAGAGCGTGGCGGCTGCCGCGGCTGCTCCGCAGAGGCTCCGGTCATGATCCACTCCGTTTCCGGGGATCTCGACAGGATCCCCCTGGGGTCCGGTCGTATCTCACACGGAAAACCAGCCCGCATCAAGCCGCATTCCGCCGTGTCGTGCCGGCGCTTCAGAGTTAGCCGCTCGAGCTCACGCGGGGACCGGCCGTTATGGGAGCCTGCTCAAGGGAGCGGTCGGAACCGCGATCCAGCCTTCGGTCCTGGCGGCTGGTTCCTGGCCTGCGGCCGGAGGGCTGGTAAGGTTCCGGCTAGCCGCCCGGGCCGTGAGGGCCGCCACCACCGCGTCGGTAGCGTCGTGCGAGAGCCGGCATACGCCCTCGGCCGCGCCGAAGTCCAGCCACGGCGCCGCGGCCTGAAGCTGATCCACCAGGTGCCCCAGAGCCTGGGTGTCACCAGGCCGCTTGTAGCCGCGGTGGCGATGAAATCCCCACATCTTTAGTGACGCCGCCGGATAGACCTCGACGACGGTCCCGCTCCCGGAGCGGTCGACCGCCTGGCCCTGGCCAGCAAGCTGCGCGAGCAGGCCTGCGCAGCGCATGGCGACATGCCCGATCCGGTCGGCCGAGACGCTCAGCGGGGTCAGCCCGGTTTCCGCGTGCACGACGCGGTCGGTCAGCCGCAAGGTCAGCCCACGGCGCCACTCTCGCCCGGTGACGTCGCCGGGGACCATGACCAGGCCGGCCTGGTGCGCGGCCACGAACGCGACGAAGTCATCTGGCCAGCCCAGCGGGCAGTCGATGCCCGCCTTCTGCGCCTCAGCGACGGCGGCCACGATCATGCGGTCGTCAGCTCCGCAGCTGACGTCGCGGATCTTGGCCCGGCCGGCAAGCCAGTCGATCCGCGCGACGGCCGTCCGCTCCGGTTCGGCAGCAAGATCAACTCCGATCGTCAGCATGCCACCACGCTAGAGGATGACCCTGGCGAGGCATCTGTTTCGCAACTTTGGTCGTTTTACGCTGTTGTAGCAGCGGTTTCTGACCGATCTCCGGCAACCCGTTGCCTGCTGTCATGCTGATGGCCACAATGACTCCTTGTGCTGGGGAGGCCGAAACACCATGGCTGACGACGAGGTCCGCGGCGCCACGGTGCTCATCACCGGCGGCACGAGGGGAATCGGCGCGGGAATAGCCCGCCGGTTCCTGCTCGCGGGCGCGGACGTGGTCGTCTGCGGGCGCAGGGAGCCACCGGCCCCCGTGGCCGCCGGCGGCCGCGCGGCGACGTTCATCGCGGCGGACGTCCGGGACCCGGCGCAGGTGGACCGGCTCATCGCGGCCGCAGTCAAGGCCACCGGGCGCATCGACGTCGTGGTGAACAACGCGGGCGGTACCCCGTACACCGACGCGGCCACGACATCACCGGACCTCCACCAGAAGATTGTCCTGCTGAACCTCGTCGCCCCGCTGCACGTGTCGCAGCGCGCCAACCAGGTCATGCAGGCCCAGGGGTCCGGCTCGATCATCATGATCGGCAGCGTGAGCGGCGTGCGTCCCTCGCCCGGCACCGCTGCCTACGGAGCGGCCAAGGCGGGACTGCACCACCTGGCCGTGAGCCTCGCCGTGGAGTGGGCGCCCAGGGTGCGGGTCAACACCGTCGTGGTCGGGCTGGCCGAGACAGAGAGCTCCCACCTGCACTACGGCGACGCCGCGGGTGTGGCGGCCGTGGCCGCCACGGTCCCGCTCGGGAGGATGGCCACGCCCGACGACGTGGCCGACGCCTGCCTGTTCCTGTCGTCGCGGCGTTCGGGCTACATGTCCGGCGCGTCGCTGCTGCTGCATGGCGGCGGAGAGGTGCCGCAGTTCCTGGCCGCGTCCAACGTCCAGCACTCCGGCGAGGGCCCTACATCATCTGATCGGTGAACGGGATGAGGACCGTTTTGAACTCGGTATAGGACTCGATCGCGGGGCGGCCGCCCTCGCGGCCGATCCCGGACTGCCGGAATCCGCCGAAGGCGGCGTGCGGCTCCAGCTGGTAGCCGTTGATGCCGACGGTCCCCGCCCGGATGGCCTTGGTCATCCGCATCGCCCGCTTGATGTCGCTGGTCCAGACCGTGGCGGCCAGCCCGTACTCGGTGGCGTTGGCGATCCGCAGCGCCTCCTCCTCGTCGCTGAACGGGATCACCGAGAGCACCGGGCCGAAGATCTCCTCCCGGGCGATGCTCATGTCGTTGGACACGTCGGTGAACAGCGTCGGCGTGACGAAGTTGCCCGTGGCCAGGTCGCCCTCGCTGCGGGTGCCGCCGCAGACCAGCCGGGCGCCCTCGGCCTGACCCTCGCCGATCAGAGCGAGGACCCGTTCCATCTGGCGGGTGTTGATCAGCGGCGAGGCGGAGACGGCCGGGTCGAACGGGTTGCCGTAGGCGACCATCCCGCCGATCATCTCGGCCGTCCCGAGGAACTCGTCGGCCACGTCCCGGTGCACGAGCGCCCGGGTCTGCGCCAGGCAGACCTGGCCGGACAGGCCCAGGGTCACCGTGCCCATCGTGATCGCCGCGGCCGAGGCCACGTCCGCGTCGGCGAACACGAGCGCCGGGCTCTTGCCGCCCAGCTCCAGGCTGACCCGCTTGAACCCGGCCGCCGACGCCGCGATGATCTTGCGGCCGACGGCCCGGCTGCCGGTGAACGAAAGCTTGTCGACCATCGGGTGGCTGATCAGCGCGTCGCCGGTCGGCTCGCCCGGGCCGGTGATGATGTTGAGCACCCCGGGCGGCAGCCCGGCCTCCTCGATCAGGGCGGCGAGGCGCAGCACGGCGAACGTCGCGTATTCCGAGGGCTTGGCCACGATCGTGCAGCCCGCGGCCAGCGCCGGCGCGACCTTCTGGGCGAACAGGAGCAGCGGGGCGTTCCACGGGATCACCGCGCCGACCACCCCGACGGGCTCGCGCAGCGTCAGCACCATGTGATCGCCGCCCTGGTACGGCGGCAGCGTCTCGCCCGCCAGCTTGTCGACCCAGCCGGCGTGGTGGTCGAACACGTCGGCCACGAACGCCGACGAGGTCGCGTAGACGCTGCCGAAGCTCAGCGGGACGCTGTTGTCCAGCGCCTGCAGCTTCAGCAGTTCGTCGCCGTGCTCGCGGACCAGGTCGGCGACGCGGCGCAGCACCCGGATCTTCTCGGTCGCGCGGGCGCGCGGCCAGGGGCCCTCGTCGAAGGCCCGGCGCGCGGCGCCCACCGCCCGGTCCACGTCCCCGGCATCGGCGATGGGGAACGAGGCCACCTCCTCCCCCGTCGCGGGGTGGATGTGGCTCCACGTCTCGCCGGCCGCCCCCGGGCCCCACGAGCCGTCGATCAGCAGCCGGCCGTCGGTGAGGCCGATCGCGTCGCGATACGGCTTGATCGATGCAACCATCGCCAGCCCTTCAGTGAGAACCCGGCCCCAGTGACCGCTCAGCCCGCTCGGCCCGCTGAGCCCCAGGACCGCTCAGCCCGGTCAAATAGAACACGTTCTATTTGCCGGGAGCGTACACCGAACTCTCAGGTGCCGCCAGGAAAGGACCGCCAGACTCCCGATATGACCGGCACCGTGTCAGCCGCGGGTAACGGGGAAAGATGCGATCTATACCCCTTAGATCCCACGCCGACCGACAAGACCCCAGGCCGGGAACAGTGATGCGCGGCTCCGACGACAAAGAGGGCAGGAACTCGCGCGCGCCGCGAACCGGCCCCTGGAGCCTGCGCCGGGGCGGGAGCGCCGCGCCGGCGCGTTCGCGGCCGATGACCATCGCCGGCTGGGCCTCGATCGTGGTCGTGTCCGCGCTGGTCATCGCCACGCTGGCCGCGTACGTGAAGTACCGGGAGGTGTGGGACAGCATCCGCCGGGTGGATGTGACCGCGAACGACCTGGGCCACCGACCGCCGAGGTACCTGAGCGCGACGGACACGAACGCGCTGAACCTCCTGGTGTTCGCCTCGGGCAGCACCGCCGGGCTGACCCGGCGCCAGCAGCTGGCCTGGCACGTCGGCAGCGACAGCGGGGACGCCGTCTCCGAGACGATCATGATCGTGCACATCTCCCCGGGCCGTCACCTGGTGACGGTGGTCAACATCCCGCGCGACACGGTCGTCCCGATCTATGCCTGCGCCGGTGGGCCGGGCTGGTCCGGGCAGCAGGCCAACCCGGGCGGCATCGAGCAGATCGACGCCACGCTCTCCTACGGCGGGCCGGCCTGCCTCTGGAAGACCGTCGAGCAGCAGACCGGTATCCGCCTCGACCACTTCATCGAGCTCGGCTATCCAGGACTGGTGAACGTGGTCAACGACATCGGCGGCGTCAACGTCTGCGTGCCGGTCGCCGTCCACGACTCGGACTCGGGGCTCAACCTCTCCAAGGGCGCGCACCACATCGGCGGCGTCCAGTTCCTGGAGTTCTGGCGCACCCGCGAGAAAACGGGAGACGGCTCCGACCTGCAGCGGATCCAGCGGGACGATTACCTGCTCGCGCAGACGCTGAAGCAGGTCCTGCGGGCCAACCTGCTGTCCAGCCCGACCCGGCTGCTGAAGGTGCTCGGCGACGCCGCCGGCGCGATGACCACCGACGCCGGGCTGAGCCAGTCCGACCTGCTGCAGATCGCTCAGAGCCTGCGCGGCCTGTCGGCCAGGGACTACCAGTTCATCCAGGCCAGCAACGTGCTCTACCCGCCCAACACCAACTGGGTCGAGTTCCAGCAGCCCCAGGCCGATGCCCTTTTCTCGGCGATCGCGCACGACACGACTCTGCCCGCGGCAGCCGCGGCGAGGCACGCGGAGAGCGCAGGCGCCGCGCCCCTGACCCGGGAGGCCAGCCCGTCCCCGACGGCGCGGTCGTCCAAGCGGGCCGTCGGCAACCTTGCGCACAGCTACGGCGGCCTCACCGGCAACGCATCGTGCGCCAGCGATTCCGGCGCCTTCGCCGGCCCCCTCAGTCCCGGCTGACCCGCGCCGAAACCTGCGCGATGCCCTGCGCCGAGACGGCGGGCGACTATCCGGGCTCGCGGGAGTGCGGCACGACCAGGCCCGACTCGTAGGCGGTGACGACCGCCTGCGTTCGGTCCCGCAGCCCGAGCTTGCTCAGCACGCGGCTGACGTGCGTCTTGACGGTCTCCTCGGTGACCACCAGCCGGGCCGATATCTCCTGGTTGGACAGGCCCTCGGCGACGAGCCTGAGGACCTGGGTCTCGCGCGGGGTGAGCGCGGCGAGCGCGGCGGCGGGCCGGGCATCCGGCCTGTGGCGCGTCAGGGCGAACTCGCTGATGAGACGCCGGGTGACGGTGGGCGCGAGCAGCGCCTCCCCGGCCGCGATGACCCGCACCGCGTCGAACAGCCGCTCCGCGGTGACGTCCTTGAGCAGGAAGCCGCTGGCCCCGGCACACAGCGCGTCGTAGACGTACTCGTCCAGGTCGAACGTGGTGAGGATGAGGATGCGCGGCCCGTCTGACCCGGATCCGGCCAGCTGCCGGGTGGCCTCGATGCCGTCGGTGTTGGGCATCCGCACGTCCATCAGGACGACGTCGGGGCGCAGCTCGCGGGCGACCGTTACCGCCTCGGCCCCGTCGGAGGCGGTGCCGACCACCGTGAAGTCCGGCTGGGTGTCGAGCAGCGCGGCGAATCCAGTGCGCACCACCTGATGGTCGTCGGCAACAACGATCCGGATTGCGGGGGTCACGCGGCGGCCTCGGCTGCGACGGGCAGCACGGCCTCGACCACGGATGCGCAGCCGCAGCGCCTCCGCGGTGTAGTACAGCTCCACGTCGACGGCGGCGCCCTCGGCGTGCCGCCGGGCGTTGGTGAGCGCCTCCTGGACGATGCGGTAGGCGGCGAGCTCAAGGCCGGGGTCGAGGGTGGCCATGGGGCCGTGGACGATCAGGCGGACGCCCGACCCAGAGGCGTCCCTCGCCTCGTCAAGTAGCTCGTTGAGCTGCCGCAGGCCGGGCTGGGGCTGCCGCTCCGCGACCCCGGTCCGGGTGTCCTCGCGCAGGACGCCCAGGAGCCGCCGCATCTCGGTCAGCGCGGCGCGGGCGGTATCGCCGATCGCGGACAGGCGCTGCGCCCCGGTGGGGGGCATACCAGCGGTGGTCAGCCGGGCCGTCTCCGCCTGTACGGCGATCATGGAAATGTGGTGCGCCACTACGTCGTGCAGCTCGCGGGAGACCCGGGCGCGTTCCCCGCGCGCCGTGTGCTCGAGCAGTGAGCCGACGATGACCTGCCGGGCGGCCTCATGCTGCGCGGCCTCGCTTCGCGCCTGCCACGCGGCCCCCGCCCACGCCGCCGCCGGGCCCAGCGCGGCCAGGAGCACGCTGAGGACCCTGGCGGTGGAGATACCTGGCTCAGCGGGCGACAGCGACAGGAACGTGAGGGCCAGAACCAGGAACGGCAGTGCCATGGCCGCGGCCAGCAGTTGCCGGCCGCTCCTGCCCAGCCGGTACAGGGCGACAAGCTGCGCGATCACGGCTGCGGCGGTCAGCGTGCGGAACGCCGACAGCGACAGCACAGATGCGACGGATACGGCCAGCGCTGCCGCCGTCGGGTAGGCCCACAGGAGGCCGAGCGGGAGCGTGCCGAACAACGAGAGCAGCACGAAAGCGACCTGCAGATCCCCGCTGTAGCTCCCGCCGTAGTTCCCGGGCTGGGCCAGAGCCTGGGCGGCGGCCGCCACGCCGAGCAGCCCCGCCGCCACGACGGGCAGGTGCGGCTCCGTGGGCAGCCGCCGCAGCGTGTCGGCCCATCCGGAGCGCCAGTCACCCGCTCGGTCCACGAACCCATTGTCCTCGCTGGCCAGCGACTGTGCGTCCCTCGCGACAAGCATCCTGATGTCCCCCGCACGGGGGATGCGCCGCGGCCGGAGTCCCCCGTGCCAGCGGCGGCAAAGACGGCTCGCCAGCGTGACGACCCGGCGGCAGGCGTTTCCCTACCGTGGCGAGCATGGATGCAACTATCGAAGTCAGCGGCCTGCGCAAGCGTTTCGGACCGACCGTGGCCCTGGACGGGATGACGTTCACCGTCGCGCCCGGGCAGGTCACCGGGTTCGTCGGCCCCAACGGCGCCGGCAAGTCCACCACCATGCGGGTCGTCCTCGGCCTGGACGCCCCCGACGAGGGCGCCGCGCTGATCGGCGGGCAGCGGTATCAGAGCCTGCGGCACCCGCTGAGCCACGTCGGCTCGCTGCTGGACGCCGCCGCGCTGCAGCCCGCCCGCAGCGCCCGCAACCACCTGCTGTGGCTGGCCCATTCCCAGGGCCTGACCGCCAGACGGGTCGACGAGGTGATCGAGGAGGCCGGCCTGGACAAGGCCGCCCGGCGCAAGGCGGGTGGCTATTCGCTGGGCATGCGGCAGCGGCTGGGCATCGCCGCGGCCATGCTAGGCGACCCGCCGGTGCTGATGTTCGACGAGCCGTTCAACGGCATGGACCCGGAGGGGATCGTGTGGATGCGCGCGTTCCTCCGATCGCTGGCCGCCCAGGGACGGGCGGTGCTGGTGTCCAGCCACCTGATGAGCGAACTGGAGGGCTCCGCCGACCACCTGGTCGTGGTCGGGCGCGGCAAGGTCATCGCGGACCGTGGCCGTGCTCGGCGGCGCGGGGGTGCCGTTCTCCGAGGTCTCCGCGCACCGCGCCACGCTCGAGGAGGCCTACATGGAGCTGACCAGGGACGCGGTCGAGTTCCGCGCCGCCGCACCCTCGGGCGGGCCGTCCCCCCGGGCTGACACCGAGGAGGTCGCGCGATGAACACTCCCACTATCACGCCGTACCGGTCCGGTCAGCGGCCCGGGCGCGACGACTTCGCGCACCTGCTGCGGGCCGAGTGGACCAAGTTCCGCAGCGTGCGCGGCTGGGTGATCGCCATGATCGGCGCGGTGCTGCTGACCGCGCTGGCCGTGGTGGCCCTCGCGGCCGCCGCCAACGGGAAGCAGAACCCGGCGGCTAACCCCGGGGGCCCCTTCGGCCCGGACGGCGAGGCGGTCACCGACAGCTTCTATTTCGTGCACCAGTCGCTGGACGGCAACGGCAGCATCACCGCCCGGGTCACCTCGCTCACCGGCTCCGTGCTGCCCGGGCAGGTGCCGCCCGGCGTGACGCCGCCGCAGGGTCCCCAGCCGTGGGCCAAAGCCGGGATCATCATCAAGGCGAGCACCACGCCGGGGTCGGCGTACGCCGCTGTCATGGCCACCCCCGGGCACGGCGTCCGCATGCAATGGAACTACACCAACGACACCGCCGGGCTGCCGGGCGCGGTGTCCGCGGCGTCGCCGCGGTGGCTGCGGCTGACCCGTTCCGGCGGCACGATCACCGGCTACGAATCCGCTGACGGCACCCACTGGACGACAGTCGGCACCGCCACTCTGTCCGGGCTGCCGTCCACGGTGCAGGCGGGGCTGTTCGTCGCCTCGCCGCAGTACATTGCAGCCTCTCAGGGCTTCGCCAACAACAGCTTCGCCCCGTTCGAGACGCAGGCCAGTGCCGTCCTCGACCGCGTCAGCCTGGCGGGCGGGCAGCCCGGCGCCACGTGGAGCGCCGGCCGTGTCGGCGGCGCGACCCTGGTGGCCGGGCCCCCGGGCGGTCCGGGCTGCCCGCAGCCGCAGCCGCCGGGCAGTTTCTGCGCTGGGAAGACCAGGGCGCCGGCTGGCGGCCTGGCCAGGTCCGGCGGCACGTTCAGGGTGCGTGAGTACGGCGGTGACATCGCGCCGTACGTGACCAACGTCGACCCGCTGGCGATTGCCCTCAAGGGCACGGCCCTCGGGCTGATCGCGGTCATCGCCCTCGGCGCGCTGTTCATCGCCGCCGAGTACCGGCGCGGCCTGATCCGCACCACGTTCGCGGCCAGCCCGCGCCGCGGCCGGGTGCTCGCCGCCAAGGCGATCGTGATCGGATCGGTCACGTTCGTCGCCGGGCTGGTCGGGGCCGCCATCGCGGTGCCGATCGCCGAGCGCAAGCTGAACTCGGGCGGGTGGGTGTCCTCGGTGTTCCCGGTCTGGTCGCTGACCAGCGCCCACGGGCTGCAGATCGTGGTGGGCACCGCGGGACTGCTCGCGGTGGCCGCGATCCTGGCCCTGTCCGCCGCCGCGGTACTGCGGCGCAGCGCCGGGGCGATCACCGCCGTGGTCGTGCTGGTCATCGTCCCGCTGATCCTCGGGGTCGTCCTGCCGCAGGGGCCGGCGGACTGGCTGCTGCGGCTGACCCCGGCGGCCGCGTTCGGCGTGCAGCAGGGCTTGCCGCAGTACCCGCAGGTGATGCAGACCTGTGAGCCCTACAACGGCTGCTTCCCGCTGGCGCCGTGGACCGGGTTCGCCGTCGCGTGTGTGTGGGCCCTGGCCGCTCTGGGCCTAGCCACATACCTGCTGCGCCGGAGGGACGCATGAGCACGGTGAAGGAGCTGACGAACGCCGCGGGAGCGAGCGGGAGACAGACCGTGAGCCGGGCACTGCGGGCCGAAGCATCCTCGTCGGTCAGGCCGCGGTCGCCGTGCTGGCCGTGCTGGTGATGACCGGCGAGTACAGCAGCGGCATGATCCGGATCACGCTCACCGCCGTGCCCCGGCGGGTCACCGCGCTGGCCGCCAAGGCGATCGTCCTCACCGGCGTGGTGCTGGCCGCGGGGGCCGTCTCGGTGCTCGGGTCGGTGCTTGCAGGCCGGTACTTCCTGCCCGGCAACGGCTTCACCGGGGCAAACGGCTCCGTGGCGCTGTCGCTCAGTGCCGGGCCGACGTTGCGCGCGGCGGCCGGCTCGGCGCTGTACCTGGCCCTGATCGCGCTGCTCAGCCTGGGCCTGGCCACCGCAATGCGAGCCTCCGGCGCGTCGATCGCGGTTCTGCTCGGCCTGCTGTACGTCGTGCCGCTGTTCACCGAGCTGGGAGTCCTCGACCCGCAGTGGGAGCGCCGGCTGCAGCAGTGGGGGCCGATGACCGCTGGCCTGGCCATCCAGGCGACCAGAGGTCTCAAGACGCTGCCGATCGGGCCGTGGCCCGGCCTCGGCGTGCTCGCCCTGTGGACCGCCTGGGCCCTCCTGCTCGGCGGCATGTTCCTCTCCCTACGCGACGCCTGACATCGCCCCCTCCCCTTAGAAGGGAAACAGCATGCCCTCACACTGGTTCTCCCGACGCGCCAGGCTGGTCACGGCGGCGGCCGCGGCCACCGCGGCCCTCGCCGCCTGCCTGACGGCCATACCCTCGTCGGCCGCTGCCACCAGCAGCCCGACCAAGCCTGCCGCCGCCGCCGAGGTCCGGCCCCTCTCGTGCGGGCCGCCGGAGTTTTTCCTGCCGTGCTACACGCCCAAGCAGTACCAGGTCGCCTACGGCATCCAGCCGCTGCTCAGCCGGGGCATCAACGGCAGCGGCCAGACCGTGGTGATGCCCGAGCTGCTCAACGCCCCCGGGCCCAACTTCACCGACATCCGAAAGGACCTGGCCGCGTTCGACAGGCGGTTCGGCCTGCCCGCGGCCCGGCTGCGGGTGCTGACCACGCTCGCGCCCACCAAGAACCCCTACGTCGCGGGCACCGAGGAGGTCGAGGACACCGAGATCGTGCACGCGATCGCGCCAGGCGCCACCCTCGACGTGGTCCTCGTGCCCAGTAACGCCACGGCCAGCCTGGCCAACTTCGCCGCCGCGCTGACCGGCGCGGTGCGGGTCGGCATTGCGCAGGACGCCTCGGTGATCTCCATCAGCGCCAGCGGCGGCGAGCACTTCTTCACCCGCGCCGAGGTGGCCAGCGTGAACGCGGTGCTGGAGCAGGCTCGCGCCCGCCACGTCACGGTCCTCGCCTCCTCCGGCGACAGCGGCGTAGTCAGCGACCAGGGCCCGCCCCGGCAGGTCAGCCTGCCCGCCTCCGACCCGCTGGTGCTGGCCGCAGGCGGCACCAGCCTGAATGCCGATTTTAGGACCGGCGCCTACGACGGTGAGATGGCCTGGAACGAGCTGACCGACGCCAGCGGCGGCGGCTTCAGCCAGTTGTTCCGCCGACCCTCCTACCAGGACGGCATCCCCGGCATCGGCGCCACCCGGGGCGTGCCCGACGTGGCCGCAAACGCAGACAGCCGCACCGCGATGGCGCTGGCCTTCAGCGACGGCGGCATCCTGCCGGCCAAGGGCACCAGCGCGTCGACCCCGCTGTGGGCGGCGGTGATCGCCCTGGCCGACCAGGAGGCCGGGCATCACCTGGGCTTCGTCAACCCCGCCATCTACCAGATCGCGCGCAGCCCGGCCTACCACCGCGCGTTCCACGACGTGGTCACCGGCGACAACTCGGTCATGGTGCCCAAGGGAGGAGGCGTGGTGGTCGGCTACCAGGCAGCACCCGGCTGGGATCCGGTCACCGGCTGGGGAAGCCCGAACGCCCAGGTCCTCGTCCCGCTGCTGGCACACCAGGGATCTGCCACCGCGCGGAGCTGAACCATGATCGTGTCAACGGCTGCTAGGGGGGAAGGAAAGCTGGCGCGTTCGCCGGCCCGCTTAGCCCCGCCGGCTGAGGACGCCGGGCGCCCGGCCAGGGTCGCAGGCGCCAGACGGTGGCCTAAGGCCGTCGCCGGGTCGTGCGGCGGTTCGAAGAACACCGACCGGCATCCCGGAACCGCGCAGGCGATCATCCGATGGCCGCTGCCACGGGGCTGCGCCGCGCGGGCTGGCGCGCACTGGCACGGCCGCCAGGACACGCGCACCCGGCCCGGTCCCCAGGGATGGCCGTTCGCGCACTCGATCGGATAGGTCCACCAGCGCGGTCTCTGCACGTCCATCCGACGATTAGAACACGCAAGCTAGCGTGTCACCAGACCCCACCGCCCCACATTCACCACCAGTCACAGCCCGGTCGCCTGCCCGAATCGGGCACCCTATAACCGGGCCGAGATGGTGATCCGCGGGTGGTCGCGGGGCCGCAGCCAGCGCAGGATCCTGATGAGCTCCGCCCGCGGCAGGGAGACACAGCCACCGGTGGCCGAGCCGGTCCCGACGTGCAGGAAGACGGCGCTGCCGAGGCCGGGAACACGGGCGCTCGCGTCAGATGCGGCCAAGGCTCCCTGTCGGCGCGACTCCGGCCTGGCGGAGCTGTTTAACTCCGCGGGAGGTGAGCCTGACGGCCGGCAGGGTGGTGATGGCCCAGGCCATGGCGTCCTCTTCGGCCATGGCGAAGACGGGCCGCTCAGCCTCGGCCGTGAGGCGAGAGGATGCGGACGTGATGGTCCTTGCCGATATGCCCAGAGATCCGCCAATGGCCGCGACGGTGGTCCAGACCTTGGCAGCACCGCCAAGGCTGCTGACGGCGAGGTAGATGATGCCGCCCAGGGCAGCGGCGACAATGACCAGCGCGACCGCGTAGTGCCGGAGGACCTGGCGGACGATCGCCGTTGACCGGTGCAGCGCCACCTCGCCGGCCGCCACGTAGCCCTCCGGGCTGAGCAGCCCGGAGGCTGAACGTCCGCCGGTCAAGAGCATGAGCCAAAGATCACCTTGCGGGAGCAGGTACTCGCGCAGCGTTGTTGTGACCTGGGTGCTATCGCCTTGCTTCAGCCGGCTCGTGGTGGTGTTTACCGTCACCGCGGCGAACTCGCTCCAGCGCCCGAGCGACGCGGCGACGATGGCCGCCGTGTGCTGAGGGAACTGGGTCGACAGGGTGCCCAGCCACTCCTGGAGCTTGGAGATCCGGCCGCGGGCAAGCTGTCTGGCCGGCGCGGGAGCAGGCGACTTCCGGTCGTTCGCGTGCTCCAGCGGTGGATTTACCGTGTCGCGAAGCGAACGGCCTAGCTCGTAGGCCAGCTGCACCCCCGGCTGGGCGACCGCCAGTGCCTCGAGAATCGCCAGGTTCAGCTTCGTGAGCGCGTCACCCTGCGCCGTTTCGTCAAGATCGTCGGCAGGCACCGCGGTCGGCAGACCCGCCCCCTCCATTCCCGGCCGATCTGACAGCTGCCGGAGCAGGTATTGCAGGCGTTTTAGCTCCAGTTTCCGGCGCTGCGCCGGCTGCAGCTCATGCTCGGTAGGCAGCTCGGGAACGTCGTCGGCTGGCGGGGCCGGGATCTTCCCATAGAGCACCGCCATGGTCCATCCCGCGTGCAGAGCGAGCTGCACGGCCGTCAGCGGTGGCTGCGAGAGCGCCACCTCCCCGGCCACAGTCACCGGTTCCGTTACGGATTCTCCTGCTAGCTGCACCGCAGCCGGCGCGGCCGCCAAGGCTGCACCTGTGGAGTGCAGATCGTGCGCATCTGGCGAGTCTTGCACGTCTGGCATTCGGGATCTCCTTTCGAAGCACCCCCGGTGAGCCACGCACTGGCAGCCAGCGTCACCAGGTCAGCCACCATAGGTCGGTATAGCACGAAAGCCGCGGGAACCGAAGGCGTCCCCGGGAGAACTATGGCGGCGCGCCCCCGCCGGAACGGTTTATGCGCCCGTTTGCCCGGCCTTGGCGGCCATTATCCCCACCATTGCCGGGCCGGCTCGGGCAGAGACGGGGGTGTCAGGAAGCGCGGCGGGTTCTGCAGGTCCAGCGCGTCCAGCGGGTCGACCGCTGCCGCGTCGCGCCTGGTGAGCGGGGGCAGGTTCCACTTTCGCTGGATGAGCTTGAGGATGGAGGTGTGATCGTAGACCTTGCTGGTCACGTAGCCGGGTTTGGCGTATGGGGACACGATCACCGCCGGGACCCGGAACCCGAGCCGGTCGTAGGTCGGGGGGCCGGCGTCGGCTGCCTCGATCTGCTTGGCGTAGCTGGTAAAACGAAGCAGCCGCAGCAGGAAGGAGCGCTGCAGGGGGTCCTGGCCGGGCACGCCATCCGGCTCGGCTGCCCTGGGCGGCACGACATGATCGTAGTAGCCGCCGTGCTCGTCGTACAGCCAGATCAGCAGCGTCTTGGGCCATCCCTTCCCGTTCATGACCGCATTGATGACCTTGGCCGCGAAACCTTCGCCGACCTGGATATCCTGCGGGTTCTCTTCCGAGCAGCTGCCAAAGTCGGGATCGACGATGCTCACCGCCGGCAGCTTGCCCGCCCTCGCCGCCTGCCAGAACTGGCTGATGGGCCGCAGGTGGTTGACCGACCGCAAGAACCCCAGCGGGTAGAGGTCGGCCGTGGCCTGCAGCTTGCTTTGCACGGCCGGGATCAGCTGAGGGAAAAGCCCCGCGAGCAGGGCGCCCAGGGCGCGCAGAAAGTTCAGGCCCCGCGCATGGGACAGCCGTCGCCAATTGACTCGGATAGGAGAAATGTGATGGTAGTTCGCCCAGCTGATGCCGTGCGCGCCCAGCAGGTCGAAAATCGTGCCCGCGGCCGGGTAGTCGCCCATGCCGAATGGCAGGTCATCGATGAGCCCGTGCGCGGTGCCGCCGATGAGGAACCGCCTGTTGGGGAACGTCGGGCCCAGGCAGGAACTGAACCACCGCGTCGCCAGCGGGAAAGTCCGCGCCAGGCCGTAGTAGAACGGCAGATCGTCCTGGTTCCAGTAAGTCATGGGCACCGAGGCATCCCGGCCGGGCAGGGTCTGCTCAATGCTGCGCACAAACCCCGTACCGGTACCCCCGGCCCACTGGATATGGCTGGCATTCCAGCTCTGGCTGGGCACATACTGCTTCTGCCGGGTGCCCGAGAAGCGGCGCATCCGGACCACGGTCCCATCAGCCGACACGTTCTCCGGCGAGGGCATGCCGTTGCCGTCAAGCGGCAAGCCATCGCCCCGCCCCGCCAGCATGCCGAAATAGTTGTCATACGAGTGGTTTTCCATCATCAAGATCACGATGTGCTCTATCTGAGGAAGACAGTCAGAGCCCATGCTCATCGTGGGCTCAGGGCGGGCGTCCGGGTTTACCCCGCGCCGCACAAGCCGCCGCCGGGCAGCGGCCGCCTCGATCCGGTCCAGCATTTCCCAAGCCTCTCAGATCGGACGCAGCCGAGCAGGGTTCTCGGGCTCGCGAAGGCCGGCTTGTATCGCGGGCCGGCCCTTGCCGCATCACGGCCGGGCGCCGCCCCGTGGCTACCTCACAGGCGCTCGATGATCGTCACGTTGGCCTGGCCGCCGCCCTCGCACATCGTCTGCAGCCCGTACCGCCCGCCGGCTCGCTCCAGCGCGTACAGCAGGGTCGTCATCAGCCGGGCGCCGGTCGCGCCGAGCGGATGGCCCAGCGCGATCGCGCCGCCGTGGACGTTGACCCGGTCCAGGTCCGCCCCGGTCTCCCGCTGCCAGGCCAGGACCACGCTGGCAAATGCCTCGTTGATCTCTATGAGGTCGATCTGGTCCAGGGTCATCCCCGCGCGCTGCAGCGCGTGGGCGGTCGCCGGGATCGGCGCGGTGAGCATCAGGACCGGGTCGTCGCCGCGGGCGCTGATGTGGCAGATCCGGGCGCGCGGGTGCAGCCCGTGCTCGCGCACGGCCCGTGCCGAGGCCACGAGCAGCGCGGCCGACGCGTCCGCGATCTGGCTGGACAGCGCCGCGGTGATCAGGCCCCCCTCGCGCAAGGGCGCCAGCGCGGCCATCTTCGCCGCCGAGGTGTCCCGGCGCGGGCACTCGTCGGTCGTCACCTCGCCGTACGGAACGATCTCGGCCTCGAACGCCCCCTCGGCGACGGCGCCGAGCGCGCGCCGGTGGCTGGCCAGCGCGTAGCGCTCCATCTCGTCGCGGCTGATCCCCCACTTGGCGGCGATCAAGTCCGCGGAGCGGAACTGGGAGATCTCCTCGGTGCCGTACCTCGCGCGCCAGCCGACCGACCCGCGCAGCGGGTCGTCGAAGCCGAACGGCCGCCCCGCGAGCATGGCGGCCGCTATCGGGATCTGGCTCATGTTCTGCACCCCGCCCGCGATCACCACGTCCGCGGTCTCGCTCATCACGGCCTGCGCGGCGAAGTGCACCGCCTGCTGGGACGAGCCGCACTGGCGGTCCACGGTCACGCCGGGAACGGCTTCCGGCAGGCCGGCCGCGAGCCATGCGGTCCGCGCGATATCCCCGGCCTGCGGGCCGACCGTGTCCACGCAGCCGAACACGACGTCGTCGACCGCCAGCGGATCCAGGTCCGCGCGGGTCAGCAGCGCCCGGATGACGTGCCCGCCCAGGTCGGCAGGGTGCGCGCCGGCCAGGCCGCCGCCCCGGCGGCCGACCGGCGTCCGGACCGCGTCGACCAGGAACGCCTCGGCCATATCAGCTCTCCTCGGTTACACTCCTAGAACACGTTCTATTTATACCGCCTGATACGGCAGTGGAGAGCGGATGCACCTGGCCTATACCCCCGAGCAGGAGGAGCTCCGCAGCGAGCTGCGGGACTACTTCGCCCACCTGATGACCCCCGAGCTCCGCGGCGGCCTGGCCGACGCCGGGGGGGACTACGGCGACGGCCAGGCGTACCGCCAGATTGTCCGGCAGCTTGGCCGCGACGGCTGGCTGGCCCTCAGCTGGCCCGCGGACTATGGCGGGCGCGGCGGCTCCATGCTCGACCAGCTGATCTTCACCGATGAGGCGGCGATCGCGCGGGTACCGGTGCCCTTCCTGACCATCAACACGGTCGGCCCGACGATCATGCGGTTCGGCACCCCGGAGCAGAAGGCGCACTACCTGCCCCGGATAGCCGC
>WNFI01007650.1_pt1 | contig 25862 bp, 30 predicted proteins | sample 5400471 | NCBI WGS metagenome assembly WNFI01 (sample SAMN13153348, study PRJNA577476) | soil metagenome | isolation source: 100 cm saprolite on Douglas fir-dominated hillslope | place: USA:California | collected 2013-09-17 | reverse complement strand
GAGCAATGAAGTGAGAAGCGCACTCATCCGTCCACCTCCGCCAGAGCAAGATCGAGGCTGGCAAGAATGATTTCCGCGTCGGCGAGTTTCTGCCCCGCGAGGAGCTCCGGCAACAGTGGGAGCAGAGCCGCCGAAGGCGCTTGCCACTCGACATGCCCGGGCTTTGCGCCACCGTCACTTTTCACGTGGATACCGATACACCCTCTTGGCCCTTGGACGCTTGCGTGCGCTTCGCCAACGGGTATGTCCCAATGTGCAGCGTGTGTGGCAACAGATGGGTGCTGCTCCAATACGGCCACCGCGCCGTGGAGATCACTGGCAGTTTGCTGTAAACGCGTCACAACCCGATCTTGCACATCGCCAACACCATGCTCGCTGGCCAAGAGGACAGGTCCACTTACATTGCGCTCTCTCAGGTCTGCGGCGGCCAGTTCGCCTATGCCCCGTGTACGCAACTTCAACCACCGGTTGCGCTCAATGGATGTGCACAGGGCCTCAACGTCGCTTGCAAGCCGGTGCAGTTTTGCCACAACCGCCGCGTCAACCCGCATGTGCTCCTGGCGTTGCGGTAATAACCAGGTCCTCGGCCGCTGTCGCCACACCTGCGCCAGACAGACCTCGTAGGCGTTCGCGAGCTGATACGAGCGGTCGCTAAAGTGCGCGTCAGAGAGCAGGCGCATGAAGCGTACCACCCACCAGAGGTAATTGCGAGCGCGCTCAAGGGCAAGGGCAGCCTCGCGCATCGACACTGTTGCCGGCGAGGGCTGCCAGCCTTGCAGCTGTTCCAGCACGCGCACATAGGCAAGCTGGCACGCGAGAGGCGCGAGTGGATCAAGAGTACGCGATAACGTGAGGGCTTGTTGCCAATGTGCTTGCAGCATGGCCTGCGCAATACCGCGATGCGCATAACCTGACTCGACCTGCGTGGCAAAGACTTGTTCGCCGTCACAGATGAGCAAGACCCGCAATGGACCGGCGGTAAATGGCTGGATAGGTCCGAGACTCAGCACCACCAGTTCGGTTGCCATCTCCTGTTCCTGTTTGGGTGGCAATTGAATCGTTTCCACATCCGGCACCTGTGCCTCTGTGAGCGTGAGTTCCATCCAGGGAGCGGGGTCCAACATCGCATCATGGATATCTGCTCCTGAAGACGCTTTCATGCGACGTGCTCCCGGAAAGAGCTCATCGAGATCAGCGATATCCGTAGCTGCTCTCGGGTCTAGTTCTCCTGCTTGCTCCTCGACGAGCAGAACATGCGCAGGTTGTGGCAGGGCCTCTGCGATCTCGACAATGGAAGGCACAAGTTTGCGACTCACCGGAGCAATGATGAGCAGGATATCGGCATGTCGCGGTGAAGCAACCGCTTGAATGTATGGGCTGGACCCGGCAAGAGCCGCCAGAAGATGAGCGCCATGGCCACCGTCGATCGCAAAATAGCGATTCAGCAGGAGCCTTCGTCGTACGGGAAGTTGTGGGTATGTGTCTGGCTTCACAGCAGTTCTCTCACCGTTCCCAATCAAAGGCGCCTTCTTTCCAGGCAAAAAAGAGTGCTGAAGTCAGGATGGCGACAAAGACGAACATATCGAAGAAAGCGACCAGTCCAACCCGTTTGAACACAACGGCCCAGGGGAACATGAACACCATCTCCATATCGAACGCGACAAAGAGCAGTGCCACCACGGCATAGCGCAAGCGAAACTGCACCCAGGTCTTGTGGCCGGTACGCCCACCATGCTCAGGCGGAGGATTCTTGTCTGCTGGTCGCCTCTTCGGGCCTACGAGTCGGCCAACGGCCAGCGCGAGCAAGCCAAGCAGAAGTGCGACGACCAGCATGACACCAGCAATGGCAAAGGTTGCGTGTATACTACTATCCATGGTACACTCCTCTTTCCTACTCTTTGTGCCGTACGCGACCACATGCTCACCCTACCTCTAAGCGCTGCTTGCAGCTCTACCCCTCGCGACTATGATCCTTAGAAAATTATAGGAACTCATAATGATAATGCAAGGTCATCAATAATCTCTAAAGTGGTTTACCATCATGAAAGACGGTCAGAATCCGTTCCTTGAGAGAGGGACGCTGATCGTCCTTCAACGCTACATGAGCTTAGACTACGTGGTTACTTCGCGACCGTGTAGCCAGTGTCATCGAGAACTTCCTCGATCTTGTCCAGCGTCACTTTGTGTGCGTCGTAGTCGATGTGGACGGTTTTCGTTGGAATGTCAACCTTGACGGTACTGACGCCGTCTACCTTAGTCAGCGCGCCCTCGATGGCGTGCTGGCAATGCTCACATGAAATGTCCGGTGCAACAAGGGTCGTTGACTCCATGATGCCTTTTCTCCTTTACACTAATAGAACTCTACATGCGAGGCTACTGATTGCTCGCATGACTGCCCGCGATCGTATACAGCTGGATCAGCTCTTGAACGACTTCATCCTCGCGATCACCTTTGATTCCTTCGGGAACGCAGGTTCGCAGGTGACCCTCCAGAATAATCGACTCGAGCTTCTCCAACGCTTTGCGTACAGCGTGGGTCTGCCGTAAGATGTCAATGCAGTACTTATCGTCCTCCACCATCTTACGTATACCAGTAATGTGCCCCTCGATATATGAGAGCCTTTTCAGCACATCCGGCTTCCGATCTTCTTGCATGTTTCTCTCCTTTGCTTATCTGCAGGCAAGCAGGTGCTTACTCTCCTCTGACGAGGCCATTCCTCTCATGCGAGCGCACACTCCTGTGCGATTGCATGTATCATAGTGGATGGAACACGTACTCCGCGCATCGTTTTCTCTCACCTTCCAAACCGCCGTAGTCGTAACGAATTCGTGACCACTGTGACCGACGAGAGCGCCATCGCCGCAGCTGCGAAAATCGGCGCGTTCTCACGTAAGAACGGTATCACAGGTGAGAGAATTGCCATGGGAATAAGTATGACATTGTAGGCGAACGCCCAGAAAAGATTTTGCTTAATCGTGCGCATGGTGGCCCTGGAAAGCGCCAGGGCGGTCGCCACGCTCTTCAAGTTGCCCTTCACCAGCGTGATATCGGACGCTTCCATCGCAATATCTGTACCGGTACCCATGGCGATACCAGCATCAGACTGGACCAGGGCGGGCGCATCGTTGATGCCATCACCGGCAAAAGCGACGACCAACCCTTGCTCCTGCAACCGTTTGACCTGGTTGGCCTTGTCCTCCGGTAACACCTCTGCCAGGACATGTTCAGCGGGAATGCCGACCTGAGCCGCGATAGCCTGTGCGGCACGCCGGTTGTCGCCGGTGATCATCCAGACGGCAAGCCCCTGCTCACTCAACTGCTGTACAGCTTCCACCGAGCCAACCTTGACCGTATCGGAGACCGCGACCAGCCCGACTACCTCGCCATCGATGGCGGCAAGCATCACTGTCTTCCCCTGCCCTTCCAGCACCTCCATGTCTGCCTCCAAAGTAGTGAAGGCGATAGCACGTTCGCTGAGCAGACGCCGTGTTCCCACAAGCACATCGTGTCCTTCAACCTTTGCCTCCAGACCACCTCCGGCAATTGCAGTGAAGCGTGCGGGAGAGGTATTGAGGACTAATCCACGCGCCCTGGCCCCCTCAACAATGGCGGTAGCGAGGGGGTGTTCGGAACCCCGCTCCGCTGTGGAAACAAGCCGCAGCATCTCATCCTCATTCTTGCCGGAAAGTGCGACCACGTCGGTCAGTTCGGGTTTGCCCTTTGTAATCGTGCCCGTTTTGTCGAGCAGCACGGCGCGTACCGCCTGAATACGCTCCAGGCTCTCGCCTCCGCGAATCAGGATACCTTTTTCAGCGCCCTTACCGGTCCCGACCATAATAGCCGTCGGTGTGGCAAGTCCCAATGCACATGGGCAGGCAACCACCAGCACTGCGACCGCTGCGATAATCGCGACGATCCAGGGATTGTTCATCGTCGCCATGGCGCCGACCTGGGCAGGGGAGGCAATGAGATGGCCGACGACCGCCCACCCGATAAAAGTGAGCGAGGCAATGACCAGCACAGTTGGCACGAAAATGCTGGAAATGGTATCGGCCAGGCGTTGGATGGGTGCCTTCGAGCCCTGCGCCTGCTCGACCATGCGGATGATGCTCGCCAGCAGCGTATCCGCTCCTACTTTCGTGGCGCGCATGCGCAGGAGACCGCGCTGGTTGATGGTCGCACCGATCATCGGGTCTCCCTCGCCCTTGTCAACGGGCAGGCTTTCGCCGGTAATCATAGACTCATCGACTGATGATGTGCCAGCAATGACCACGCCATCAACCGGTATTTTCTCGCCCGGGCGCACGACCAGTTCATCGCCAACCTGCACCTGCTCGATGGGCAACTCGACCTCTTTCCCGCCACGCACGACGTGAGCGGTATGCGCCTGCAAGCCCATCAGTTTCTTGATGGCCTCGTTCGTCTGCCCTTTGGCGCGAGCCTCCAGATACTTGCCCAGGAAAATCAAGGTGATGATTAACGCGGCCGTGTCATAGAAGGTCGTTGCGCCAACGACTTGTGGAAAGAAAGTCGCAACCACGCTCATTGCATACGCCGCCGTCGAGCCAACCGAGATCAGCGTATCCATGTTTGCGCTGGCGTGGCGCAGCGTCTTGATGGCCCCGCGATGGAATTCCCAGCCGACAATTGCCCAGACAGGTGTGGTAAGCGCGAGCAACAGGTAATTCTCGCCGGGAAACGCGTGCATGAAGAACATGCTGAGGATCACGATAGGTACAGTGAGGATACTCCCCAGGATGAGCAGATTGCGTTTGCGGGTTATCTCCGCCTGCCTGCGTTTGCTCTGCTCATCCACCTGTGAAGGACCAACCGTTGAAGGATGCAGGTCGGCAAGCGCAGTTGTACCTGGCTCAACCTGAGACGAGCGCGGCAACGATGGCGCAGCCGTTTGTTCAGTCGCTTTATACCCGACGGCCTCCACTTTCTGCACCATCTGCTCTATGCCGGTCTGTGTCGGGTCGTAGGTAACAGTCGCTTTCTCAGTGGCAAGATTGACACTGACATCCTTTACCCCCGGGACCTTCTTCAGCCCCTTCTCAATACGCATGGCGCAGGAGGCACAAGTCATGCCTTCCAGGTCCAAAACGGTACATGTATCTGTCTCCGGTTCCTGAACGACCGGTTTCGATGGTTGAGGGACAACCAGAAGTGTCGCTTTATAGCCCACCGCGTCTACCTTCTGTACCATCTGCTCAATGCCGGTCTGCAGCGGGTCAAACGTGACAGTCGCTTTCTCGCTGGCAAGGTTGACGTTCGCATCCTTTACCCCCGGCACTTTCTTGAGTCCTTTTTCGACGCGCATAGCACAGGAGGCACAAGTCATGCCTTCAATGGCAAAAACCGCCTGGCCCTCCGTCGTTGCCGGAGCCTGCGAATTGACAGCGTTCCCTTCAGAACGCACCGTTTCAGTAGCCATAACTATTACCTTTATATGTTCGCTGTATTAACCCATACCCCCTGGTAGGGGGTGTTTATAGTATACAGCGCGTTGTCACTACTGTCAAGGAGTTCTCTCAATGTCCCCGGGTCTGTGGCAAGAATCTTTTGCCGCTGCATCTCTCCCTTGATCCCTGCCGGCATGCTTTCTACTCCCGATCTTGCGATAAAATTACTCATCCGCACACTATCTCAGACCATTGTAAAAGTCTCCTTCCTGATGCACGAATTGAGAGAAGAGTATGCAAGCATCGACAATGCCAAGGCTCTCCTGATAAGTACGACAAGGTAGTGGCGAAAAAGAGAATGATATAGGAGGAGTAGGGCATCATTGTGTTGAGAGATCGGGGATATCATGGTTCATTGTCCGCATTGTGAGAGCAATGCATTGGAACGCAACGGTCGGGGCCCCAACGGCAAGCAGAAATATCTCTACCGTGCAAGCCCTCGGCAAAGCCGAGAAGAGCCGACCCCACATGCCTACTCTAACAAACGTCGAGCGGAGATCCTGCGTGCCTTATGAAGAGCGTAGTTGTCTTCGAGGGCAAGAGCGGACGTTTGGGGTTTCGCGTCAGACGGTTGCGGCTTGGGTCAAAAAACCGCTCAGCTTCCTCCTTGAGCGAGACCGTGATGATACCTGCTGACTAACCTGTACCTGCCCGGTGCGATGGGTTTCACCGCAATCGTCTCGGTGCTCGGCCTGGTACTGACCATCTTCACCCTACCCGAGCCAAACCAGCGCTTGCTGGAAGAGATCTCTGGCGACTACCAGTTCATGGCTGAGGAGCAACGCGAGCAGGTGCAGGTCTGCTACCTGGCAAAGGGATAAGTAAGCAACACACATCTTTTCAATCAGTTTCATGTGGAACGACACAAAATCGGTTTAGTAGACTTTGTGCCGTTCCACATGAAACTGATTTATGTATTCTGATACAAGTTCCATACGCCAATGGCATAGTGCAGGATAGCTCCCTGATCGCCGACAGCCCATCCCTCTGTGGATGAAAGCATCGCAATACTCCATAACGTCTGGCTAGTGGGGCTGTGCACCAGGGTCCAGGTGCCATTGAGAACATGGACGATGAGGCCGTCTGAGCCAACCGCCCAGCCCTCACTGGCTGAAACCATCGCTATCCCGTAGAGGCTATAGTAAGAGCTGCTGGGAGGACCGGCGAAACTGGTGTCCTGTTGCCACCTGCCCTGGATATACCGCTCAACCAACGCCTTCTCAGGATGAGCAGGATGGGGACCAGTGCCACCGGAAAGGCTGCCAACCGCCCAACCTTCGGTCGGCGAAATCATGGCCATGCCGGCGAGGCGCGAATTGACAAGATCGGTCCTCTCCCGTATCCAGTGGCTGCCATTATAGTGCAGAATGACTTCGGGATCGTCCCCATCAAATCCACTGCCGCTGAAATCAATTCCGTCCAACCAGACGTTGGTAGTTGAGAGGGCGACGATGGTCTTTGGGAGGACCGAGGCAAAGGCTGGGTCGTTCACTGGTGTCCATGCGTTGCCATTGTAATGAAATGCTGGCGCGTTGCCTTTGCTCCCGCTCCATCCAGAAGATCTGCCATCGCCCACGATCCAGCCGTCGCTGGCTGTGCGCATAAAAACGCTGAAAAGAGCGGAATCTCTGAAACTGTCCAGGACCCACTGGCCTCCGATGTAATGGAGTACGATTCCGACAGTCACACCGTCGGCATTGGGAGGAAGCACGGTGTTGCCCACTGCCCAACCATCGGTTGCCGAAATCATGGAGAGGCTGCGCAGGATGATACCAGGGCAGTGGGTACCACAACCCAGGCGGCTTTTGAGATTCGGCGGCAGCGGCGCTGGACTCCAATGGCCCTGCCAGTAGTGGAGGATGACCGGGTCTCCATACTCCGGTGAGTTATCAGAGACAGACGGTTGGTGAAGCCGGGTCACGCCGACGGCCCAGCCTTCGTTCGGCGAAACCATCGAGATGCTGTTCAAGATAAAATGGGTCAGGTCAATAGGAGTACCGCTCTTGCCCAGGAGTTTCGGCTGGGAGCCTGGCAGGCGAAAAATGATGGCGGCCAGCAGGATGATGATAAGCGCGGCAGCCAGCGCTGAAAAGTTGGCCAGGAAGCGACGTTTTCTCTGTGGAAACGCGGCGGCAGGGGCTGGCGGAGCTAAGGGCGCGGTGGAATCAGTGCGGCTGATAAGATTACGCATAATATCCTCTTTGGAGAATGGAGGCGTGCCCCCCTGCGGGAGCGCAAAAGCGCGGTGCAGGGCAGCCTCCGCCCGGTCGTAGATGGCAAGTTCGGCCCGGCAGGCGGCGCAAATCGCCAGATGCGCGTGGAGCGCTCTGGTCTTCTCTTCACTGAGCAGATCATGCGCAGCCAGCGGCAAGAGTGGCGAGCAGGCGGCACAATCCGGGGACGGGAGATGATGGTTCGAACTCATGAGCGCGACCCCTCCTGGTTCTGGGCGAGATAGGCATTACGTAAGCGCTGCTTGGCGCGTGAGAAACGTTTGGCGACAGCCTGAGGCGACGCACCAACGATCTGACCAGCTTCGGCGGCAGTGAAGTCATGCACAGCAATGAGGAGCAGACAAGAGGCATCAGTCGGCGAGAGCGAAGCCAGCGCCGCACGCACGGCCTGGCTCTCGGCGATCCGACTCTCAAACGAGGAATCCTCACATGCCGCTATGCTTGAGCTATCCAGTGGCAACCAGTGGATACGTCGGCGACGGCGCAAGGCGGAGCAGGCACGATTGTAGGCAGCATGAAAAAGCCAGCGGCGGATGCCGGCATCGTCTTCGCTGGCGGCATCAAAGGGAGGGAAGCCCCGCTGTGCCGTTCGCCAGGTATCATAGAAGGTATCTTGCATCAAATCACGAGCCTGCTCATCATCGCCGATAATGCCTCGCAGAAACGTATAGAGCGGCCACTGGCAGCGATCCAACAGAGCCGTGATCTGTTCTAGCGAGAACTGGCGCGCGAGGTCAGGCGGATCAGACATGCGCATCTTGCCCTCTCTTTCGCAACGGTTTGGTGTTACTATCCTTGCTAACGCACGAGAGAGACAGATTTGGACAGATAGGGGAAGAATTATCGGGTAGTGGATCGCGGAAGAATGCTAGCCCACTCAAGGTTGTAGCGATGAAGAAAGAGGTTCAGACAAGCCTCATGCATCACCAGTGATTTGGAGAAGGAGAGCGTTTTACGGACAAAGCGAGCCAGGCGTTGTCGGAGTGTATTGTTCCAGCGTTCCACGTGAGCCGTTTCACCTGTTTCCTTTCCTACCGCTGTATGCTGCTCTTCTGGGATCACGGCCTGATACGCTCCCCAGAAATCGGTGAAGCAGTGACCGGTACGGTAGGCAAGTGGAATGGCCTCCCACAAACGGCGACAGGTGGCTTGGCTGCGATCCCCAAGGGCATCCGCGACTACTTGCCGCGTCTGGCGACACAAGGCGGTCCAGATCCAAGCTTGGTTCGTCTTTTTCGCCACAAAGGACCAGAGCTCATCCAATTCCAGGATCGTCGAAGCCGGATTGGTGGCATCGGGTGCTCTCAGGGTCTCACTCAAGGGTGGAAGCTGAGCGGCTTTTTTTGATCCACGCTACCACCGTGGCCCGTGAGACACCAAATGTTCGCTCCAGTCCACGCAGACTGCTCCGCTCTTCATAGGCACGCAGGATCTCTTCACGACGCTCCTCTGGGTAGGCATACGGGGTCGGATCTTCCCGGCTTTGCCGAGGGCTTGCACGGCAGAGGTATTTCTGCTTACCATGGGGGCCCGACCGTTGCGTACCAACGCATCGCTTTGACAATATGGACAATGCACTTTGATTGTTACCATCGCACCCTCGATCTCTGGACAGAATGAGTGCTCTTACTCTACCATATCATTCTCTTTTTGGCCACTACCCGATATTTCTGTTTGCCGTTGGGGGCATGCCCATCGCGCACCAGGGCCTCGCTTCCACAGTGGGGACAGTAAAGGATGAGAGTGACCATTGAACGCTCCTCTTTTCCCTCTGGAATTGGTCTTCACAGCCTACCATATCCTTCTCACTTATGCCACTACCAAATATCGCTGTCATGGCTCTGGCCGTCGCAGCCGCGAAAATCCGACTCCTCACGCCTACCCAGAAGCTCGCCGCGAGGAGATTCTGCATGTCTATCAAGAACGCAGTAGCTTGCGTGGCCTCACGCGCACGTTCGGGGTCTCTCGGGCTATCGTGTCGAGTTGGATCAAAAAAAAGGAGCTCAGTTTCCTCCTTTACGGACTACCCTGCTCGCCCCGGACCCAGAGGATCCCAGGTCCACGACGCTGGAGCTGGACGAACTGTGGTCGTTTGTGCTCAAAAAAGCCCACGACTCCTGGATTTGGGTTGCTCTCTGCCGCCAGACGCGGCAAGTGGTCGCGGATGCCCTTGGGGATCGCAGCCAAGCCACTTGTCAGCGGTTGTGGGAGGCCATTCCAGAGGGATATCGTGCTGGTCACTGCTTCACGGATTTCTGGGCGGCGTACAGGGCAGTGACCCCTGAGAAACAACAGACGGCAGTAGGCAAAGAGACCGGAGAGGCGGCCCATGTGGAGGGGTGGAAGAGCACCCTGCGAAAGCCGCTCGCTCGTTTTGTGCGCATGACGCTCTCCTTTTCCACGTCTGAGGTCATGCATGAGGCTTGCCTGCTCCTCTTTCTCCATCGCTCTAATCTAGATCGGGCTCTCCTTCTCAAATGAGCCACTACCGCTGGCAGTACCAGAGGATTATCCGACCTTGACCACACGCATCATGCCGGCAACTTGATGATAGACATTGTGGCAGTGAAATGCCCAGGCACCGGGATTATCGGAAATCCAGTTCACCGTCACTTTTTGCATAGGATCGACGATAACCGTGTCCTTCATCGGCCCGCTCCCATGTCCATTGTCCACCTGGAAGAAGTGCCCATGTAAGTGCATAGGATGTGGCATCATTGTAGTGTTCACAAATTGGAAGCGTACCAACTTCATCTGCTGAATATCAATTGGCTGCGCATTGGGATACACTTGATTGTTGATTTTCCAGACGTACTGACCATTGCCACCAGTCATGTTGATGGGAATCGTCGTGTCTGGGGTCATGTTGGGAGGCGTGAAGGTTCCCAGTGCCGCTTTGAGCATCGTATAGGAGAGGTACTGGCCCATGAGCTCTGATGGTTGATACGTTGCTGGTGGGAGCCCAGCATTACTTCCTTGATACCGCAAAACGGCACGCGCTATCTGGTTGGTTCCCTCAGCCAGAGCAGCCAATTGCCAGACGCCCGGATTGTTCGCGGTCACCAGGACATCGTAGCGCTCTCCCATCCCAATACGGATGGCATCCACCTCGACTGGCTTGACCGCTTGACCATCAGTATGTGTCACCGTCATTCGATGTCCCTGCAGGGCGACGTGATAGATCGTTGTCCCTGAGGCGTTGATCAAGCGGATCCGTGCACGCTGTCCTTTCGCCATTGTGAGCTGTTGTGGCTGGTCGCTGGTATGCCCATTGATGAGGTAGAGCGGGTAGACGATATCAGGAGGATACTGTGCAGGAGTACTGTTTCCGCTGCTCCCCATGCCACTCATGCTCTTCCCGTTTCCCATACTGCCCGTACCACTCATACGATCACCACCCGCAATGAGCTTTTTCATCTCATCATCTGGTGTGCCATTGATCCCATCAAGCCAGTCATCCAGGACAAGGACATAATCATAATCATAATTTTTTGCTTCACCTGGCGACTCGATAATCAAAGGCCCGTACAGGCCACGATCGAGTTCCAAGCCAACATGGGAATGATAAAAGAAGGTCCCTGAGGTTGGTGCAACAAACGAGTACACAAAATCGCTTCCTAATGCAATGGCTTTTTGCGTCACATCTGGCACACCATCCATGTCATTGACAAGCGGCACTCCATGCCAGTGGACAGTGACCCCTTCCGTGGCAGGAAGGCGATTTTGGACCGTGACCTTGAGTGTGTCACCTGCGTTGATTCTCACCTCCGGACCTGGCAAACCGCCGTTGAATCCCCATGTTGATATATTTTTGCCTCCTAGATTCAGCTGCATAGGGGCAGCCTCGAAGGTATACGACCGGGTCTGACCTGTACTCGTGGCGTGAGGGAAGGTAGGAAGTGTCCGCGTAGCGGTCGTACTTCCCTGACCGAAGATGCCACATCCGCTGAGTGTGGCGGCTCCTATGCCTAGCCCCACATAACCAAGAAACTTGCGACGCGTCAATCTATTTTGCTCAGATGTTGAAGTCATCTCTTCTTTGCTCTTTCTATTGGACATGTTGACAGGATGGTCATTCAGAAAACCAGAGATGTCCGGCTCTGCTCAATGCTTTGGGAAATGTGAAACCAGCAGAGCATCATGATTGCTCTGCTAGGGAATTGCTTGCATTCGCAACTATCCGACCTTCGCATGACCAAACCTACTATCATTGATGGTATCACAAAAGATAATAGCCATCAACGCCTAGTGCAGACTCACGCGACCTTTTCGGGAATAGAGAGATGCGGTTCATAGGAACATCCAAAGTAGGCACAGACCCGTTCAGCAAGGGGCTTCGCGGTCAGCAAGCCATCGTGCTCGACGACGTTGCGCTTGGCGTGCACCCATTTGGGTTCGATGGGATTGAGCCAGGGTATGCCCACAAGATTATCCTTCATGCCCTTGATGAGAGGGTGCGGTGGATGCCGCCGCAGCCCGATACCGGTGGAGTCATCTCTCTGGAGAGCCGGATGTGCGACACACAGCATAGTCTGGCGTCAAAAAGAACCATAGTCTGTCGTGAAAGATGGCATTTTACCATCCTTCACATGTAATTACGGACCTCCAAATAAAGCAAAGTTTGTCTGAGAATGCGCTCCACCGCATAGATTGTCCGAAAGTTCCAAAGCTGTAAGACTTCTCATCAGTCCTCGTGTGAATAGAAAATATTGTATCCACCTGGATAGAGAGGAGAAGCTTTTCATGCTGAGTAACGAGTCTTTTGAGCGCTGGTGTCAGCGACTCCATTTGCCTGAGCAGGCACGCACCATCATCACTCGCATTCGTACTTCCCCACCTTCCCGTCGTGTACAAGGGCGTGCCGGGAATGTGAGCGGTCAGTATCCGAGCCGCAAAATGGGCTTTGGCATTCAGTTCGAGAGCCGCCATAACGAATTAGCTGCCATCACGCTCATGGAGCACGATCCTACCGTTCTGGAATATTACGACCAGCCTGAGCGAATCACGCTCACCTACCAGGGTCCACAGAAACGGGTAAGCGTCAGGCATACGCCTGATTTCTTTGTGCTCCGTGAAGACGGCGCAGGCTGGCTGGAGTGTAAAATGGAGGATGCTTTGCTCCGTTTTGCCGAACAGCACTCCCAGCGCTACGTTCAGGCCGATGATGGAACTTGGATTTGCCCGCCAGGTGTCGCCTACGCCCAAACAGTTGGTCTGTCGTACTGGCTGCGCTCCTCGCGTGAAACCAACCGGGTGTATTTTGAAAACCTCCGCTTCCTCGAAGAATACCTGATCGGAATCCATGCCGTGGTGCATCCCGAAACAGTCACCACCATTCGTTCTCTTGCCATGCATCAACCAGGGATGTCTCTGCACGATCTCCTTCACCGCCTGGGCCGCGCAACTGCCGATGAAGTGTACCTGCTGCTGATTAGCGATCAGCTTTACATTGATTTGCATCACTTTGACCTAGCACGCCCAGAGCATGTGCCAGTCTTCCTTGATCAAGAGGTGGCTCAGGCTCATATTCTCATGACGGCGCCGACCATCGAAACCCCTCCTCCTCCGCTCATTTTGTCCGTTCAGCCTGGCATGGTCTTGTGGTGGGACGGTAGCGCCTTCACTTTGCTCAATCTTGGAGAACGGGAGGCAGCGCTTCTAACAGAGGAACGGCAACTCATGTCGCTGCCGCGAGGTGAGTTTGAGCGTTTGTGGGACCAAAGCATCATTACCGCAATGGCGGAACCCGCGGAGGCAGAACGCCAGGCCGCTGCTCAAGAGCGTCTAGAGCAGGCCAAGCCCCAGCACTTTGAGGTGGCGACCCGACGGTACACTGCTCTGGCTGCGTTCCGGCAAGGACGCATGCCGCTAGATGTATCAGAGCGAAGCATCCAACGCTGGCAGAAGCACTATCGTGAAGGTGAGGTCAAATACGGCAATGGCTATCTTGGTCTTCTCCCAGAATGGAGTGCCTGCGGCAATCGGCTGCCCCGGCTGGACCAGAATGTGGAGGATCTTCTCGAACACTTCATCACGAATACTTACGAAACGTTAAAGCAACAGCCCATGCGCGAGGTGTATCTCCTCTTTGAGCGAGAAGCTCGCGACAAGCATCTGCCAGTCCCAAGCTACACGACCTTTCAGCAGCGCATCGTGCATCGCTCAAGTGCTGATGCCACGCGCAAACGCTTTGGACCTCGTGCCGCCGCTTCTGAAGAATGGTACTGGGAAGTCGAGCCAAAGACTCCTGCGCATGGTACACGGCCTTGGGGTGTTGCGCATCTTGACCATACGCAGCTTGATATCGAGGTGGTGAGCGCGCGCACGGGGAGACCGCTCGGTCGCCCCTGGGCAACCTTCTTCATGGATGCTTTCACCCGTCGATTACTGGTGGTCTACGTGACGTTCGATCCGCCCAGTGAGCGACTGTTTCGCACCAGTAATTCTGAGTTCGTACACAATCTCCTGGGCAATACCCAGGTCATGAAGCAAGTCCGGCAAGTAACCAAGTCCATGCAACCGAAGGAGCATGCAGCGTGGACGCTGGGAGACTTGTACACTTTTTTGTGTGCATGGGCTTACGATGTGTATGACCAAGATACCCATACGACTCTGGGTATGAGTCCGCGCGAGGCATGGATGGCTGGTCTCGCGTTAAGTGGCGAACGGACCCATCTCACGAAACTGTATGGCGACGAATTCCGTTACCTGTCCTTGCCAACTACGCGAAAAGGAACCGCAAAAGTGGAGTCGGGACGTGGGGTCAAAATCAATTACCTCTACTACTTTTCTAAGGCATTTGATGCGAAAAAAGTGCAAGGAACGCAAGTCCTCATTCGCTACGATCCGTTCAACATTGGCCTGGCCTACGCGTACGTGCAAGGGCGCTGGGTCAAATGTCTCTCCGAATACCATTTGCAACTGCGTGGACATACTGAACGCGAACTGCAAGTCGCCAGCGCCGAACTGCGCAAACGCTGCCAGAATCATCGTGGAGAGGCCGCGATCACTGCGAGACGGCTAGCTGACCTTCTGGCAAAAGCCTCCGATTACGAAACGGTCCTGCTACAGCGACTTCAAGATCTGGAGGCGCGCGATGTTTTTGCACGCATGCATGGTTCTCATCTGGCTCTAGAGCAGGAAGAGAAGACCCTCGCTAACTCTGATGCTGGCGGCATCGCTACCACGGACAACCAGCGGGAGGACGTTGTCTCCCCTGGCACAGAGGCACTGGACCCAGACGAGGAAGAAGAGCTAGATGAGTACGAGGAATATCGGTAATGGCACACACACCAAAGCCTTCTCTGTTTCCGCGCGAACTGCTAGAGCAAACCGATGAAGCTCGACGTGACTACTTTCGAGCATATACTGTCGCTCACCCAGCGCTCGCGACTGTAGACCGTGTCGTCTGGAATGCGATCCATGAGCCGGCAGGAGCGCTTTTGATTCTGGTGGCAGGCCCAACAGGGGTTGGAAAAACGACCCTCCTCGACCACTTGGAGCAACGATTGTGCGAGGAAGCACTCTCGCGTCTAGAGCAAGCGCCTTCGCATCTGCCGGTGGTGAAATTACTGGCCGCAACTCCTGCCACACGCCAATTCAAATGGGCAGACTTCTTCATACGAGCCTTACTTGCCATACGAGAGCCGCTGGTGGACTACAAGGTGAACCTGCAAGCACTTGCCGAAAGAGGACCTACCTCTTTTACGCCCAGGAACAGATCAGACGTGACGACCTTGCAACTCTCCTGGGAACATGCCGTCCATTACCGGCGTCCAGTTGCCGTTTTCATTGATGAAGCCCAACATCTAGGAAAAATCGGGGGTGGATCAAGCCTTCTTGGGCAACTCGACTTTCTCAAAAGCCTGGCGATTTTGACGAATACCGTCTATGTGTTAACAGGCACCTATGAACTGCTCACGCTTGACACCTTGAGTGCCCAACTTGGGCGACGGAGTATCGTCGTCCACTTTCCGCGTTATCAGGCAACGAACAAGGACGATGTACGTGCGTTCAAAACGGTCTTGCAGGCATTCCAGAGGCATCTTCCAGTAGAAGAGATGCCAGACCTGGTCTCTGGGTGGCAAGATTGCTACGCCTGCACGGCAGGCTGTATCGGCCTTCTCAAGGAATGGTTGCTCAAAGCCCTGACTGAAACCCTGGAGAGATCAGCAAAAACCATCGAGCCTTCGATATTAGCCCATCATGCACCCTCACTTGCACACCGCGAACAGATGATGACGGAGATTGAAGAAGGCGAAAAAGGGTTTACCTCCGACGAGACAGCAGAGGATGAACTGCGAAAACGCATGGGACTCTCCAGGCGTCACAAAACAAAGGAAGAAAGGACAACGCCAGAAGAGACCAACGAAGGGCAAAAAACGACAAAGAAGCGTGCCTCATCAGTCGGACATCGGAGGCCCTCACATGACCCAGTAAAAGGAGGAACAGAGACGAATGGACAAGCCTGCGAAGCCGCTGTATGAGCAGTGGCAATTGACTCTCCCATCCATACCAGCACCAAGCGTCCTCTACGCCTTGGTTCCCATTGGCATTGGGACCCCGCTAGTGGAGAGCATGACCAGTTACATCGCCCGACTTGCAGAAGCGCATTGCGTCTTCCCAGGCGTGCTCATGCGAAAAATCATTGCTCCTTTTGCCCAAAGCCACCTCATGGGTACCAGGGGGTCGGTTGCGATGGATATTCGCGATGGAAAAACAACAGGAGCCTTCAATTCTGCTCATCACAGAGCCAGGAACGCAGTGAACCTATTGGAAAGCTTAACTCAGCAACATGGGTTACGTGCGTTAACGATGCTGACGTGGACAGAAGTCTTTCCCCTTTTCGGTTTGATTCGTACAGACCGCGCCTGGTGTCCATGCTGTCTGGAAGAGTTGCGCACTTCAGGTCGTAGCATCTACGAACCGCTTCTGTGGACGGTGCAAGCAGTGAAAATCTGCGCTCACCATGGTTGCCGGTTAGAGACACATTGCCCAACGTGTGCCAGGACTTCGCGCTGGCTTGCCTGGCGTAGTTGCCCAGGGTATTGTGCTCATTGTCATCAGTGGCTCGGCAGGGATCTGGTGAGGCCAGAGGAAAATGAGCAAGAGACGATCTGGTTCTGTTGGTGTGCTGAACAGGTAGGCACGTTGCTCGCTCTTGCACCTACTCTGACAGATGCACCCAGCCGAGTGCGCATCGATGAGGGACTCGACTCGGTGCTCGAACAGATCAGCCAAGGGAAGAAAATGACGTTCGCACGCCTGGTTGGGCTCTCAGAAAAAATGGTAGGCGATTGGTTTTACCATCAACAACTTCCCAGCGTTGAGAACCTGTTACGGGTCTGCTTTGCAGTGAATCTCTCGCTCCAAGATTTCCTGCTGAAAAAGCCGATGATCTGCTCGCTTCGTTCCGAGGGAACACGGGGACTCTGGAGCCGTGGTTCTCGCCAACACGCACATGGTTTCTGGAAGAGTGACCAGGTTCGCGCGATGCTGGAAGCGATTGCCAGGAGCGAGGAGATACCTCCACCTTCACTCAAAGCCGTAGCTCGTCGGTTAGGTGGCGATCTTGCTAGTTTGAAAGCCTATCATCCCGTTCCTAGCCAGGCGATCTCAGCGCGTTATGCAGCTTACATGAGCGCGAAAAGACTGGCAACGGAACAACAGCACTGTGCTGAGGTTCAAGAGGCAGTCCGCCAGCTCATTGAGCAAAACATCCCACCAACAGGAAGCGCTCTTGCAGGAGGCCATGCCCTACTTCATTCGGGAAGGGGCAGTTGGAAACGTGCCGAATTCGGACGAGTCTGGAAGTTTAAGAGAGTAATGACCTTTTAAAAACTCCATTCCGGGCCGATAGCTGAGGCAACGCGCTGGCTGCCTACTTCATTAGGGCAGGTAGAAAAGCAGAGAAAGGAAGCTCTCACAAAGATCCGACTCTGGCGAAGAGAGCTCTCCTCTGCCTGAGTCGGAAGCCGTCGCCATCTGTTCTGCTTTTCGCCTTTATGCTTCTGCCGAAGTCACCTGCCGTTAAAACGCCAGGCCCATCTGCTCTCCCCACGCATTAAGCTGGCGAAGCATCGGCTCTGAACGCCATCCCTGTTCCGTCAGCGAATATTCGACCTTTGGGGGCATTTGCGCGTATACCTGCCGGTGAAGCACTCCCATCTGTTCTAATTCCCGCAAGTGCATGGTGAGCATTTGCCGGCTGGCCTCGGGAATGAGGCGCTGCAATTCGCCGAAGCGTTTGGTTCCGCTGAGCAAATGATAGCCAATCTGCAATTTCAATCTGCCTCCAACAGAGACTATTCCGGCGGGACACTTCGTAGATTTTTTTTGTTGTGTCATGTGTTGTATCATGCGATTTGCTCCATTCAAGAAGGTTCTGTGCTTCCCTTTGTCAAATTATTTTGCGTACTTGTTTCCACTCCATCGATCAGCTACATTCATTGTATTCAGTGATGTGAGGAGATGGCAAGCAAGGGGTTGAGTTTTTACTATAATTTTGCGAGGAGAAATGTTATGCAGAGCCATGAGATGAAGGACCATGCGAAAGTCAGCCAGCTTTCCCACTTGAATTTCCTGTTTTCTGGATGGGGCAGTCGTGTCTATGATCTGACGATGGTGCGACTGACCAGAAGATTGTATCAACGTGTCATCGAAGATCTTACCTCGCTTCGGCTTGTCGAGGGGAAGGTGCTGGACGCGGGAACGGGTCCGGGCACGTTAGCCAGGGACATCGCTCGAAGTCTCCCACGGCTTGAGGTCTACGGGATCGATCTGTCAGAGGATATGATCCGACTGGCACGCGAGCATGCAAAGCATGAGCAGGTAGAAGAGCGAGTTCATTTCGACATCGGCAATATTGCACATCTCCCCTATCCTGATCGCTCCTTTGACCTGGTGGTCTCAACCATCAGCATGCATCATTGGCATGAGCTAGAGCAACCCCTCCGAGATCTCTATCGTGTGCTGCGACCAGGTGGACAGTTGTGGATCTATGATTTTCGATTTATCAAAACGCAGGAGGTGGAGAAGGCTCAGGTCCTCACGCCCTTCGCTGGAACTCCACTTGAGCACCGGCTGGTACAAACAGGCTTCTTGCCGTTCGCTCTTTATCAGCGCTTCGCTCTCCAAAGGATGCAGTGATGACGAGACCGAACCATTGGCAGGAGCCGACAGGAACCGATGGTATACCGTCGCGTTGCGAGTAGGGATACACAGAGGTGTCATCGCCTCTCGCCGCGAACAAAGAAAGGAAAAGAGACAAGTATGAAATATATCTCTCCGATTCGCCGTCCCCCTGCCAAGACGCCGGTCGACCAGGTCTACAGCCAGATCAAGCAGGATTTTGGGCTGATCGCGGACCCTTTTGTGCTCCATTCGCCTGTCCCCTCTTTATTGGCTGGAATATGGAGTGTGACGCGGGAGACGGGAATCGCCGGACATGTTCCCTGGTCCATCAAGGAAGCGGTGGCAGCAGCCGTCTCCCAGAGCAACGCATGTCCCTACTGTGTGGATATCCACGCGGCTGTCGCTTCTGCTCACGCCAGCCAATCGCTCACGGATCTCATCAAGCAGGGTCGCACGGCAGAAATCGCTGATCCGTCCCTGCGTGCAGTTGTCAGCTGGGCACTGGCCTCACGCACACCTGGGAGTGCTCCTTTGCTTGCTCCCCCTTTCTCTGCACAAGAGGCACCAGAAATGATCGGGACAGCTGTCGTCTATCACTATATCAACCGCATGGTTCAGGTCTTTTTACCAGAAAGCCTGCTCCCGATCTTCTTGCGAGGCGGCTGGATCGGCAGGGTGGTCTGGAGCCAGGTCGGACAGAAACTGGCACACAGCCGTGATCAGGCAAGGTCAGCGGGGGCGTCACTCCGTTTTCTTCCAGAGGCTGATCTGCCTGCTGAAATGTCCTGGGCAACTCCCTCACCCTCGATAAGCTGTGCCTTTGCTGGATGGGCAGCCCTGGTCAATCAGACTGGCCGACATCTCCTCTCTTCACAGGTACGCCAGCTTGTGACCGATGTCCTGCAAGCATGGAAGGGTGAGCCCCCAACGCTCGGTCGGGCATGGATAAACCAGGCCGTGGCTGGGCTCACAGAGGCCGATCAAGATCAAGGATCGTTGGCACTGCTCGCTGCATTGGCACCCTATCAGATAGATGAGGAAATCATCAGAGCTTTTCGTGTGGATCATGCAGCAGATGCCCAACTCGTCGGGGTCGTGGCCTGGGCAAGTTTTGCTGCTGCACGCAGGATCGCGACCTTTCTCCAGGCTCCCACTGAGAGCAAAGAGGCTGGCCAGGCTTGAGCTTTTTCTTTCACTCCTCCTGGCACATTCCACTTCCCTTGCACCATTCATCCCGGTATGGAGCTAGCCGTGATGGTGCAGTGACCGGAGAGTGCCTGGCAAAAGCTTTGGGGATTATTCTGAAAGAGACAAAAAGGAGTTTTTCATGAAAGCGGTACGCATCATCTCATGGATAGCACGGATAGCCTTGATGGCTACCATGGTGCTTGGCTTGTTGTTCTGGATCACCCAGATCAGCTTTATCAGTATTCATATGCTGCTTGGCCTCACGGGAGTCCTCTCTCTTCTGGTGCTTGGGACGGTGGCAGTCTCGACCCGTGGGGTCAGGCTGCTGGGCGCGGGAAGCATGGTGTATGCCCTCATGGTGCCTGCCTTTGGACTCACACAGTCCATGATCCTTGTAGGCAATCTACACTGGCTGATCCAGACGGCTCACTTGCTGGTTGGGATCGGAGCGATGGCCCTGGCACAGGTGATAGAGAAGCGCTACCGGCACCTCAGGAAGGCTGCCTCTGGGGAGGCTTCCCCCAGGACAACGGCGTTTCAAGCCACACGATAACATGGCGATCAGGAGCAGCGGAGCGATGAAGGAACACCCTCCGGCCTGCTCCAATGATCGGTTCGGAGCTGGGCCACTCGCTTCCCAATTTGATGCGACAGATCAAGCGGAAGCGGGGCAAGCAAGAGGACAGAAGCCGCGCATCGGCAGATTGGATTATGGCCCAAAGGGAAACCATATGATCCAGGAGAAGGCAGATGCAACCAGTGCTTTGGCAACCCCCAGTGGAACTCTCCGAGTCAGAAGAACACATCGTGAAACGGATACGGAGAGCTAAATTGTTTGTATTCCTGCGCCACTATCGGCACGAACTGCTGGATGAGGTGCTCCAGCGGGAATTGGCGGGATTGTATCGGACCAGTAAGCGAGGCCAGCCGCCCATTGCCCCAGCGCAACTGGCATTGGCAATCATTGCGCTCAAAATGAGATGGCTTGCGGAGCAGGTTCATAGGTTCATAATTCAACCGAGAATGATTCCTCTTGTCTGGCGCAGTCCTCTCCCTCTCTTGAACTGAAGCCGCTTGTGGAGCCAAGAGAAAATTTCCCTGCATCAGCGAAATTGCCTTAACATTGTTTATAGGGGATGAGTTTTCCGCAGAAATACCCCTCTCCTTGCTGCTACTCTTCACACTCCTGCCAGCCGGGCGCGCGACCAAACCGTTGAGAGGTTTCGATATGACCGCGATGGAAGTTCCAATGGAACTCATATCCAGCCGGGATGTGCGCACCTGCGACATCGAGCATGTGGCGGGCTTTGTAAAGTGGCTCGAAGGGACAGTTTGCCATCGCCGCGATAACGTAGGCGTCCCCTCGCGCGACGGCAGCATCGACCTCGTCAAGATATTGCTGTGCTCCGGCCGAGAGAATCCCACCCATTTTCTCGCACATTTCCTTCATTTCATCAGTGCCGAACTCGCTACCACGCAGTTCACTACGGGCACTTGGAGCAGCGATACGCCAGAGGTCGTCGGGGCGAACGTGCATGTCCCGATAAACTTTGGCAGGGCCACCCTGGCGGCGTACTGGGTTTTGATTTGGGCGAGGTCGTAGTGCTTCAGGCAGAGCTACCACCTGGTTGAGGAGAAAGAATTGTTGCAACGCATCCCACAGGCTCTTCTCCGCCTCTTCGTGCAGTTCAGGAGTAGCTCCTTGCTGTGTGACCTGGCCCACGAGATCAGTGCCAAAACGCAGCTGAGAGTCCGCTTGCGCCAGTCGGCCATTGAGCGCGGCTACATGGGCAACAATCTCGGATGGCTGCGAACCACCAGCTTTGGCGACCGCGTTCTCGTATTGCGCGATCAAGCCAGCCGCCCACTCGCGAACCTCGTGGGCTGCGCCGATGATGCCCTCGAGATGCGCCACCGGGCAAGGTTGCCCCTCAGACTCAATGTGCGGCCCCAATACAAGCGGGAGGGATACATCCGGCACAAAATTGGCGTCATTGAGGGCAGCAATAGCTCGTTGCAGGTTGGGCTGAATCTCGTGACAGAGCGCGTTCGCCTGATCGTAGGTCACGCGCGGAAGGTAGCCAGCGGTCTCAGGTTCAAATGCCGCATCTGCAGCGAGCAGTTCTCTCACAAAGACCTGGTACGTGCGGGCTGCCCGAATAAACGCTAGTGGATAGCGCAGTTGGGCGTATGCCTTCCAGGGTGCGACATCCTGTGAAAGCAACTGTGCTAATTTAGCATCTATTTGTTGCCAGATATCTTCGATCTGGCTGGCTGCACGTAAGTAGCCCTGGATATTCGCGTCGCTCACTTCGCCGCGAACTGTCGTCGCATAGAAGTGACGCGCTGTTTCTCGCATCTCGCCCAAAAAACTTTTTGCTTGCATAGTACGCTCCTTACATATCTACCAGGCATTCTATCTCCTGTTTCCTTTTATAGTCCTCTTTGATAGAATTGTCATCAAAGACCTACCGGTCAATCAGGGCTTGTGAATTATTGTTGCCCTCCTTTCTGCGAGAAGAGCAAGGCAAGAGCTTCATGAGGACAGGAGGCGAAATGCTGCCTGGTAGCAGTGACCTGCGAAGAGTCCTGACGGTGGATAAGAGCAATGACCAAGCTGCGCAAGGCGGCCAGGATTTGTGGCGCATTGCCAGTGCGCAAACGGGAGCGATCCTCTCGAAAGCTGACATCCCGCACATAGTGCAGGCGATTCTCAACACTCCAATGTCCTCTCACCAGTTCCAGCAGACGCTGGGGACTGGCCTTGGAGGGAGAGAGAGTGGTGATGAGATAGACGACCTCGGTCGTGGTCTTGCCTGCTTTGGTGACAGTGCGAGTGAGTTGGGCCACTTGAGCGATAGAGGGTCAGGAGGGAGCGAGAAACGCATTCATCTCGGTACTGACCTTGATGGTGCGCACTTCGGTGTGTCCACGTCGACGGTCAGTAGTCACGGCTTGCAGATAACGTGCAAGCGGATCGGCAAAGTAGGTCGCCAGGTCGGCGGAGAGGGTGGGCTGATTGCCTTTGACGGTCAAGACGGTCTCGGCTTGCTGCGCATGCATGACGCGCATGAAGTCGGTCTGAGTGTGCAAGGCATCGGCAGTACAGACCTGGTGCCGGATTGGTAAAGCGGGCAGCACCGCTTGCGCGACGGGGATCTCGTTGGTTTTCTCATGCACCCGCACTTGCCAGAGCGTTTCCTGGCTGTGATGGGTACAGAAGGCTAACAGGCACCGCTTCAAACATCTCGGAGACACTATGCAAGGCGGCCTCGGCCAGCAAGGCATCGCATTGCTCTTGTGAGAGGGAGGGGAGCACACCGCGGCGTGCGGTACAATACATACGAGACTTCTCCCTAAGGAGGCCCGCTGAAATAAAGTAACCAAAAGAATGTGATATGTTGGATGGATGGAGAAGCTATCACCACAAGACCAATACCAATTGATGAAAGGATGGCTCAAGGAGCGTCAATGGCGGCTGTATGGCTCTGGCACAATTTAGGTGAAAGCTCTTCAGTAAGATAAGAGAAACGATGCTGTTTGTGCTCAAAGAGAAAATGATTTCTCTCGGATAAACTCATCATTCACCTAAATTGTGCCAGAGCCGCTGTATGTGGGTATCCTTTCCTCTGTCTATCTCCTTCTGAGGCTACCTCATTCGTTTATCTCTGCCTTTTTGCTCATCAACTCGTTGCGCATCATGTGGGTCACGGTCAGCGCCAATAGCTAAGCTGGCGCGCTTCTGATGTATCGTCTATAGCATTGTTCTTGTTCCTCTGTGAGGTCATCAACGGGCGTATCTTGTCTGTTTTCCTCTCTTTTTTTGTTTTTCAAACGTGAGGGATGATCAGCCATGGCGAGCCACAAACGCCCCATTGGGCACCCGGCCTATGACCGGCTTCCCTCACCTGGAAACACGGGAGGCACGATCAGGTAACTCACAAACCAGCCAACGACTCCGCCCAGGACAATGGCTCCCGTCCACAGCGGGATCGGCCACCACACGCCGCCCAGCAGTGCCAGAGTCAGGAAGTACAGGCTATACAACTCGACCGGCACCAGAGCCGCGAAGAGACGCACCTGACCGGGGCGCTCGATCTCTGGCTGCAGCCCTCGATAGAGTAGCTCGGCGACGATCCCCGCCACAATCGCCAGAGGAACCACCCAAGGATCGCCATGGGGCACACTCATCGCCGCCCCATTGAGCGCAAGGACAACGACGAATGACCCGACGGGCAGATGCGAGCCGAAGCGTCGGATGGCGAACAAGAACAGGGCTACCAGGATGCCGCTCTGGAGCGCAATACTGCTCATTCCTACTGCCTGAGCCAGATCCTGGGTGCTCACTCCTCCGTCGCCAAAAGGCGGAAGCCCCAACGCCCTGTTCGAGATCTCCATGGGGCGAAAGCGCGTCCAGGCCCAGGGATGATCAAAAGGGTGGAACTCGCTCGTGAGAAAGGTGAGAATGCTCAACAAGAGGGCCAGCGAGAGCACCGCCGCCCACAGCGTTGACCGATCTGGTAGCTCGGCGTGCCAGGCCGCGCGCAGTGGACCCGTAGCGATCAGCAGTCCAGCGATTGCCAGCACCAGGTGCGGCGGGCTATATTCTGCCGACAGATTGGCTTCGATTCCCAGGAACGTGTGCCAGATCAGATCCGCTATGCCCCCGACGAGGAAGAGACCCACGCCAAACAGCGAGAGGCCATAACCAGTAGGCATCGGCAGGTGACGCCTCCGCCGACGCACGAAAGTCGCGACCAGAAACAGAGCCTGGAGCAGGAAGCCACTGTAGATGACCCCATGCCAGGGCGTAAAAAAGGTATCAGGGAGCTCGTGCGTATGCGCCCACCCATCCAGGGAGAGTCCGGTCCCAGACCAGACTGAGGAGAGAGCCACACCCCAGGTGAGCAGGCGAGACGCCGGGATGGCTGATTGATGTGACGTCCCAGACGACGCCGGAACGTCAGAAGTTGTTTGTCTCATGATCAGATCCTTCTCCGTGGTTGTCTTTAGTCCCTCCCAGTGGGGAGGGGTCAAAGACAACCCGGTGATTTACAGAACGAGCTTGCCAAAAAAGGAACATGCCTATTTGGAGAGAGGCGCGTCTCAGCGCAGGCCAAAGAGCCAGAACGTGGTGACTGTCACAGCCACTGCAAGGGCGGCCCCACAGATGGCCTGAAGCGGGGAGTGCGCCTCCAGCTTCCAGCGTGCCCAGGCGATCAACACCACCAGGGGAGAGAGCGCCAGAAAAATCGGGCTGGCTAACAGATAACAGACCGTCACCGCACCTGCTGCCGAGTCGATATGCAGGCTGATCTTGTATTTCGCTACCTGCGTGATTAGCGTGGCCGCAGCGTATGAGACAATGACAGCAACAAGCGTTGCCACAAGAGGACGCGAAGCGGAAAGCAAGAGCAGCCCGGCCAGCATGCCTCCGAGAGACATGAGGCCAACCAGGAGCGGAACCAGACGCTCTGAGCGGCGGCTGACGTGGATATCAGTCAACTTCCCCTTTTTGATTCCCCACCAGATACACCCAAAAGGCACGAGCAGACCAACCCCGATGACCGTGAGCCACTGTAAACCCTCTGTCACGGTGGAGGCGGTGGAGAGAGCGACGTATCCGAACACCCCAAGGCCGACGACGAACGGACTGGTGATCTGGCTCAGCCAATAGGCGATGCGATCACCGGGTGTCCTCAACGATGAAAGCCCCTTTTCGGCCTTCTCGCGCGGACCAACCAAAGACACCATACATGTCTCCTTCAGGTGCTGCTGATCTTTAACCGCTTCAAGAAATGGATCGAAATTCATCGGAATAGACCTTTCTTAAATTCGTCT
>WNFI01344276.1_pt1 | contig 25893 bp, 24 predicted proteins | sample 5400471 | NCBI WGS metagenome assembly WNFI01 (sample SAMN13153348, study PRJNA577476) | soil metagenome | isolation source: 100 cm saprolite on Douglas fir-dominated hillslope | place: USA:California | collected 2013-09-17 | reverse complement strand
TATGAGTTGTCTGACCGCTGGCAGGAGGCGAATATGCTGAAGGACATGATCCGGGCGCTGTGGAACCGGATCGAGAAGGAAGAGACGTCGTCCGCAATAGCGGCCTGACGCGAAGCAGAGTCGAACCTGGAGCGTTGTGATGTCTTGGGATCAATCGTGTGAAACGCTTGCCTTTGTCTCGGCCCATGTCGAACCTGCGAAAATCCTGCCACTTGAATTAACGGGATCCCAATCGCGGCAAAGCATCGTGAGGACAGTTCTCGTATTTTCCTGGTGCCTCCCACGAAAATTCAATCGGTATGCGGATGACCCGTTTTTGCCGCTCGCGGCAGCCTGGAACGGACAGTAAGGACGCCCAGAACATTACAATGCTTTTCTTTTCAGGCGCCCGGCAGATCTACGGCGGCCTTGTTGAATTCGCCCGTGCCACCTTCCATCTTGTGTTCATGTTTCCTCGCGATCGGTGGTTCGCCTAGCCCCTGGCCACGCATGATGACCAGGGGTGATCAACCATCTGTAACGTGCAACGTAAGCCACGGTCAGGTGTAACGCGGAACTTGCGTTCCTATGGCCTACGTGACCGCTCTCCGGGTGCGAGCGCGACCTCGGCCAACCGTCCACCGTTGATGCCGACCCAGGATTTCTTGGTCAGTGGGTATTTGTCCGTGTAGGACAGCGGCTCGTGAGCGCATACGCAGTTCTGGTAGCCGCCAGTGATCTTGTAGCACTGCTCGTAGGCCAGGAATTGCGCCACGGTATCGGTCTGCTGCGGGTTGGCGATCATCCAGTCGCGGATGCCTTCCCAATCGGAGTAGGCATCGGAGCCGAATACCAGCTTGCCGATGGTAGTGGGGACCTCGAGCAACTGCGAGCCTGCGGTGTGGGCCCTGAAGGCCGGATGAATCTTGACGCCGGGCAGCACTTCGTACTCGCCGTCCACGATCATTGCTTTGCCTGCGAGCACTTTGCCGTAGACCTCGTCCAGGGTCTTGGGCGGATAACCACAGGCTGGCGTGCGCATGCAGCCGCCCGGATCGGTGTTCACCGCCTTGATGTGCGGATTCGGGTAATTTAGCGCCCACTCGATGCCCTTCAACTCCTCTCGCTGGACATAGAGGACAGCATTCGGAAAATCGCTGAGTTGTCCGGCGTGGTCCCAGTGTGCGTGTCCGATGACGATCTTGGTGACATCGCTGGCGTTAAACCCAAGGAGTTTCAGCTGGTCCGGCAGCGGCGCCCAGTGTTCGGTGCCGGTCATCTTGTGATAGTCCGTCTGCTTCCAGCCGGTATCGTACAGGATCAACTCCTTGCCACACTTGATTACGCCGATGTTGACCGGAATATCGATCAAGTTGATGTTGTTCATCGGGTTGTCGCCGCCCGGCACGAAAGTGCGGTCGGGCATGAAGGCCCCGAACGGTACGTTCATGAAGCGGCTGCTCTCCACCAGCCACACCGAGCAGTTTTGGGCGTGCGCCGATACTGCGCCGAGCGCCGCGTAGGCCACCAGTCCCATGCCTGCGAAAGTCCCTATAAACTTTCTCATCATTGACGTTCTCATCGGATCACCTCCTCAGTAGCTATATTGTGTGTGGAACTTCCAAACGGTTCTGCTACCTTCAACAACTTATCGCCTGCCCGGGTGAATTTTGCATATCAAAGCTACCGGGAAATTTCGCGTTTTCGAGCCGCATTACAGGGCAATAATCTGCCGCCTTAAATGAGGTTTCTCGGATGCCGCGGTATCGCACCGCATCTACGACTTTGCGACAACGCTAAAGCGAGTGGAATCGACGTGTCCGCCTTCAGGCGCGACTCCACGCCAGTCTGGCGACTCGAACTCGAACCAGGAAAAAACGGCGAGTCTATAAGACTCGCCGTTGAAACCCTGGCGTCAAACTGACGCCAGAGGGGTTAGCTCGCCAACCGGGCTCAGCCCAAACAGGTGTCGTGAGGAGAACCCAGCGATGCGCGCAGTGTCGTGTGCCGCGGTTACGTAAGAATTTCACCGCACCGCGCCTCGTTACCGCGCTCTAGCTCACCGGATATCGGCAAGTTCCGGGAGAGGCGTTAGTTGCAGAGTTTCGCGAGACTGTCGACCCCAGTGCGGGCCCGTCCTCGAGGGTGTGCTATGAGGTCAACGCCGCGCCGACCGCGTTAACGTATAGGGCGTAGACCGAAGAGAACGTCCTACGTCGGCAAGGACAAGAACGGAAAACTTGCGCGTATCCACGAGAAGGGGACGACTCGGTTCTCGGGACAAAACTGTCTTCCCGGAACAGAGTTGAAAAGAACCAATTGAAAGGAATCCAAAGTCCTCGCTTTCCATGCACGATTTACCTTCCATTGTCTGTGTCGACGTACAATCAAACGTCGACTACGACGGATGACCGGAGATCGGGGATGAGCGAAGAGCACATGGTGATGGCGGGCAGGCTGCTCGCCTCCGTCCTGGCAGGTGGATTGATCGGCCTGGAACGCAGCTTCCGCGGCCGGCCGGCCGGTTTTCGAACGCATACCCTGGTCTGCATGGCATCGACTGTGTTGATGCTGATCCCGGTCTACGAGTGGCAATGGATCCAGTCCCACACCCCCGACAGTATCCGCATGGACCCAACGCGCATGGCACAGGGCATCATGACCGGCATCGGTTTCCTCGGAGCGGGTGTCATCTTCAAGGAGGGCATCACGGTACGGGGGCTCACGACCGCCGCGTCGATCTGGATCACTGCTGCGCTCGGTATCCTGATCGGCATCGGTTTCTACTTTCCCGCGACCGTGACCACGGCGCTGGTCATCTTCGTGCTGTCGATATTCCGCTGGGTCGAATCGCACATGCGGACACAAAATTATGCGCGGCTCGACGTCTCATTCCGCCGCGGGGAGGCGCTCGATGAGGCGGCATTGCGCGCGGAACTGGCCGGCCAGGGATTCGACGCGGCGCGGATGCATTTCCGGCTCACTGAAACCGGTGACCATGTCGAATATCGCATGATGATCCAGACCACTCAGCCGGATAACTTCGGCAAGCTGGCGCAAAGCCTTTCTGCCAACCGGCTGGTCAAGGAATTCCGCATCGCGCCCACGGGCGATTGAAATCGATTCGAATCGCTTGTGCCGCGAAGAATAAAGAAGGTCTCCGCCACAGTCAGGGCCGCGTACTGTGAAAGAATCGGTGCGCTGCTGCCATGGAAAGCAGTCCGTGACGGAGAACCAGGAGGAAATTCGGATTCGATGTCTTGTGCTGCCGGCACAAACAGGGGATGCGGGATCGATTCCATGACCCTAGCTTCATGCGCCACGGTTTCCGGGGAATGTCACGCACCATCGCCGGATTGCGATCTGTCATCCAGCCCGATTGCGGAGCAATGGAAAGGCGCCGCGAAATCGCAATCTTCGCGTGTGTCGCGTTTCGTCGCGAACTGTTACAGCACTCTATAATCTTGCAGGCCGTTTACTTCGCAAACACTCCGCCGGCCACCGATTCCCATTCCTGCCCTACGAAGCGCGACATCAGAATCACGTCCTGGCGTCCGTCCAACATCATGTACTGGGCCATGTCTTCAGGGTTGTGCGCGCCGAAGCGCGCGCCGAGCACGGGCTGTGCGTTCGCGAACAGCGTGATTGTCAGGCGCGGCTGGTCAAGGCCGAAGTCGCGCGGGTTCGTTCCAGCCAATTCTTCCGGTTGCATGACGCGAATCGGGCCGGCCGTGTTCATGAACTGCACCGCGAGCGAGAGTTTCTTCGCCATTTCGACGGACATTGCGTTGCCGCCTTGGGTAGCCCAGCCGCCGTCGGGCGTGCGCAGCAGGACGGCCTTGCGCTCGCTTTGATGAAGCTCCACCCGCGAGATGCGGTCCGGCTCGAGCTTCATGACGCCTTTGGCTTCAAACTTCACCAATTGGCGCTGCTCGGGCAGTGCACCGCTAATCACCATCGCGACCAGAAATGCGAAAGCGGCCGCGGCGGCCAGCGCCGTCCAGAGGGTGTTTTTTTTCAATGCCGGCGCCACCAGACCATCACTCCGAGTGCAATCACTGAAAGCGGCAGGAGCACCTCGACCAGAAGGAAGATCGCCTTCATCTGGGCGCTGGACAGCAGGATCATCGGCGGTACCGGGATGCGGGTCGCCACCGCGGTGGAGCGCTCCTCGCGCACCAGCCAGCGCACCATCGCCATCGCGAGATCGCCGTTCGACAAATACGGAATAAAGGAATTGCTGGCAAAGTCGCCGTCGCCCACGATGACCGCCCGGAAACGGGGCGACTCACTGGCCGACCCGGGTAGCCGGCCCTCTGCGGCCACCGCGAGCAGGCGCGGACCGACCTCGTCGGTGCGAGAACGAGGAGCGGAACTGCTTTCCCCCGCTTCGCGAACCCCCACAGGCTGCACCGGCCGCGTATAGCTGTCGCGGCTGCTCGAGAACAGGGGTGCCACCCTGATTCCCTGCTTGGGTTGCACCGGAATCAGCGGCCGGATCCCGGGGTAGAAGGTCATTGCAACGTTCGCCGTTATCGGGTTCTGATCGTAAACGGTAACGGCAACCATCTCCGCGTCGGTGGAATAGTGACTGAGCGGATCGACGACGGCTTCCTGCGCCAGCCGCACACCCAGCTTCTCGATCAGGGCCGCGAGGCGCGGTTCCGGCACGAAGCCGAGATCGAACATTGCAAACAGCGAGCCTCCGCGCTGCAGGTACGTTTCCAGTGTAGTACTTTCCGCCGGCAGGAAGGTGGTGCGCGGATTCGCGACGATCAGCACCTGGCAGACGTCGGGCACGCTCGCGGCAGTAGCGAGAATCACCTTGCGCGTTTCGTAACCCTGAGCCTCGAGCGCGCGCCGCAGCCGGCCGATACCGTGACCCGCCGTCTGGATCAGCTTCGAAGACGCGTCGTCGTGACTATGTCCAGCGATGCTTTCGACGTGCGTGTGGAACTCGAAGTTGTCCATCGGCAATTCGTTGTGGCCTTCGAGGAAGCAGGCGGTGATCACCTTTTCTCTCAGAATCCGCTGGATGCCGATGGCAATGTCGCTTTCGTCGGTGGTCTGGATCAGGAGCTTGCGCCCCTCCGCTTCGAGAATTCCGGCGTTGGACACGCGCACCCCGTAGGACTGCGCGAGCGAGGGCTCGCGGTCGGGATCCACGGTGCGCACCTCGAGCCGGGAGTTGCGCCGGCCCATCACTTCCAGCACGTCTTTGATGCGCCGGCCTTCGGGATCCTGGCCGTGATAGAAGTAGGTCAGCCGCACCGGGGCCTGCAACTGGTCTACCACGGCCATGGCCTGGCTGGAGGGGGTGAAGAGCTTTTCCCGGGTGAGGTCGATATGCGCGTCGTGCAGTATCAAGGCGATGTTCGCCAGCACCGACAGTAGAAAGGCCGCCGCGATCACCCCCGCGGTGTACAGAAGCGATTTGCCGCGGGTAAACCGCGTTTGGAGCGGCAGGCGCAGCCCGGCGAAGAAAAGTACGGCGACGGCGACGGCCCAGCCGAGCAACCAGCCAATCGCGCCCAGTTCGGTCTGACCCTGTCCCATCGCTACCTTCTCGCCAGCGCGCGCATGGCGAGGAACAGAGCCAGCAATGTGGTGCTCACGAAGAACCCGAGATCGGACGTGTACATCGCTCCGGTCGCAAACGGTGTGAAGTGCGCGAGCAGCGAAAGGCTGATCAGAACACGTTCGAGCCCCTCGGGCATCATCGCCGCCAGCGTGTCGATGGTCCATAGCAGGAACGAAATCCCGATGGTGACGATGGCAGCGACCACCTGGTTGGAGGTGAGCGCGGAGATGGTGAGACCCAGTGCCACCAGGGTGCTCGCGAGCAGCACGAGGCCGACATATCCGCTGTAGATCGGGCCCCAATCGGGGGATCCGAACATTCCAAGCACGATGCCATAGGTGCCGGTGAGTGCGATCATCGCGAGCACCACCGCCATGCTGGCGAGGTACTTTGCCAGCACGACCTGGCTCTCGCGCACCGGGGCGGTGAGTAGCAGCTCCAGCGTGCCGGCCTTGCGTTCTTCGGCGAAGAGCCGCATGGTGATGATGGGGATTAGGAGGAGCAGCAGCCCGGCGGACTGAAAAAAGATGTGGATGAGCGTGGCGAACTTGTTCAGGAACAAGGTCAATGTGAACGAGTAGCCCATTAAGAGCAGGAACACCGCGATGATGATGTAGGCAATCGGCGAGTAGAACAGTGCCCGGAGTTCTTTGCCGAGCAGGGGAAGGAAGTTCCTCATTTTCCTGCCCCCTCCGTCAGCCGCAGAAACAACTCCTCCAGTCCGCTGCCGGTCGCGCTGACTTCCTCCACCGCGAAGCCGCCCTGCACCAGCGCGCGAATCGCAGCCGCCGTGCCGTTGGCGCTGTCCAGAATGTAGATACCCAAGGTGGGCATGGCTTCGATAATGCTCACATCCGGCACCGAGTTCAGGTGGGAACGCACAGCGGCTTCGTCGGCGCAGCGCAGGCGCACGCGCAGCCGCATGTTCGCGCCCTGAGCGCCGAGCGTATGCACGCTCAGGAGCTTGCCATCGAGCAGAATGGCGACCCGGTGGGCCACACGCTCCATCTCCGCCAGGATGTGGGAAGTCACGATGATCGAGAGCTCGCGGGATAAAGTGCGGATCAACTCGCGCACTTCGATGATCTGGCGCGGGTCCAGCCCGTTGGTGGGCTCGTCGAGCACGAGCAGCTTCGGTTTTCCGAGCAGAGCCTGAGCAATGGCGACCCGCTGGCGGTACCCGCGCGAGAGCTTGGAAATGAGCAGGCTGCGCACGTTTCCCAGTGACAGTCGCTCGACCACCTCATCGATCGCGCCAGCAAGCCTCGCGCCATCGAGTCCACGAATGCGGCCCATGAATTCCAGGAACTCCCTCACCCGCATCTGCGTATAGAGCGGGACGTCCTCCGGTACGTAGCCCAGGTGTCTGCGTGCCTCGAGGCCGTGCGTGACCACGTCGTACCCTGCGACACTGGCCGTGCCGGAGGTCGGGCGCAGATAACCGGTGAGGATTCTCAGTATGGTGCTCTTGCCCGAACCGTTTGGCCCGAGTAAGCCCATCACCTCGTTGGGCCTGACGTCGAAGGAGACCTCGTCTACGGCCAGACGCGCTCCGTAGTACTTGGTGAGGCTTTCCGCGACGATAACGGGAGTCAAGAGGAGCTAAGGACGAAAAGACAAAAAATCGCTGGGGCGAACTGATTGTCGCCCCAGCACTGTAAAGCCCAACTTAGCAGCGGGTGATTCGCCGGCTGCTCAATCGTAGTAGCTGGGTGGCTTCTTCATCGCTTTGTACGCGTCGGGATCATGGGCGGTGAAGTAATCCGCCTTTTGGGTCGCCATCATCAGGCGGATGTACTCATAGGCGCTATAGATCCCATCCGGTTTGTAGGCCAGGACGATGTTGGGCGGTATGCTCTTCTCGACGTTGTCGCGGAAGTAGACGTTGTCGCTGGTAAGGATGATGAGGCCGGTGTTCTTCAGCTTGACGTTCATCATCTGGCTGCCGGGCGTGTGCCCCACCCAGCGCTTCACCACCACCGAACCATCCCCGAAGATATCGAGGTCGCCTTGCAGCTGAATCATCTTCTGGGCGTTGGGGTAGTTGCTGTTCGCCGCCCGCAGGGGCATGACGTCGCCAAGGATGTACGGGCCGCCGGTGCCGGGTTCCGGCCAGAAGGCGTTCTGGATCTCCTCCTTCTGCACCACGATGATGGAGTTGGGGAACTTGCCGACGTTGCCGCCATGGTCAAGGTGCAAATGGCCCACCACCACGTACTTGATGTCGTCGGGCGTCAAGCCGATCTTCTTCAATTGGGCTTCCATGGCAAGATCGGGAGTCATCATTGGCTTGAGCGACTGCAACCCCGCGGGCCACCAGTTGGGGTCGTTGATCAGCTTGTCGTTGCAGCCCGTGTCGAACAAGATGTTGCCCTTGGGGTGCTTGACCACGTAGAAGCCGACCGGGACCTGGATCGGCGGATCGTTCGGCGCGAGGTTCTGGAGAATGCCCTTGCCGATGGTTAGAGGCGTGGAGCTGAATGCGTAGAGCCTGGTGTCCTGCGCCTGCGCTGTTATGGTTCCCGCGAGCAGCGCAAATGCTGCCGCGACCGTGAGCCGGCGTTTCCACCCTTTTTCTGGATTCGTCATGACTGGTTTCTCCTCGGTTTGTCGATTTTTTCTGTGCCGACGGGCGCACACCGACGCGTGCGCGCCACGTCTCACCGGCTGGAGTTTCCCGCCCGGCAATTGCGACGCTATTTCACGAAACGGCCGTGAATTACGATCTGTAACGTATGCGCGCCGTTTCGCGCGAGAGGACTTTCGACAAAGCGTCGGCGATCTGCCGCAGGTCCAGCGGTTTGGTCAGGATGTAGTCGATGCCAGCAGAAAGCGCTTGCTGGGTCAGAACCGGACCGGTATAGCCGCTGATCAGGACCACCGGCACATCGGCTCGCGACTGGCGCATCTGCCGCGCCAGCTCGGTGCCGGTCATGCCCGGCATGAGCTGGTCGAGCACGACAGCGTCAAAGCGTGTTGGATCGGAGCGAAACTCCTCGAGCGCTTCGGACGGACGAGTGAATCCTGCCGGTTCGTAGTTGAGCGCCGCAAGCATTTCCTCGGCCAGCAGCATCAGCGGTTTTTCGTCTTCCACAAGCAGCACGCGCTCGCCACTGCCGCGCGGCAGTGGCGACGCATCGTCCTCCTTTTGTATCGCCTCGGCGTCCGAGCGCGGGAGGTAGATGTCGAACGTGCTGCCTTGACCCGGCTGACTTGCCACATCGATCGCCCCGCCAAGATCGGTGACGATACCGTGCACCAGCGCGAGTCCCAGGCCGGTGCCGGTGCCCGACTCGCGCGTCGTGAAAAATGGCTCGAAGATGCGTGCGCTGACTTCCGGGGTCATGCCGGATCCGGTGTCTTCGACCCGCAAGCGGACGTAGCGGCCCGCCGACAATAACCCGTGAGACAACGTCGCGTGCGCGCGGGGGGCGGCGCAGTAAGTTCAACATCTTTCGGCAACGATACCCGCACGAATTCCAGCGTTTCCTCCACGACTTCGTCCACGTTCACCACGGTACGCTGACCGCGTGTGCTGCGGCTATAGGTCAGGATCTGGTCGATCAGCGCTTTGGCGCGATGTGCCGCAATAAGTACATTGCCTATATAGCGCTTTAGCGTACTACCTTCGGCTGCGGCGTTCTGGGCCATGTCGCCGTAGCCGAGGATGGCGGCCAGGATGTTGTTGAAGTCATGCGCGATGCCGCCCGCCATGGTACCGATCGCTTCCAGCTTGACCGCCTGGCGCAGTCTGGTTTCCAGCTTGTCGCGCTCGGCATCGGCCAATCGCTGTTCCGAGATGTCCCGGTAGATGGCATAGCTGGCAATCTGGCCCGTTGCCATCAGGATGGGCGCGCCCAGTTCGGAGACGTGCAACCGCGCGCCATCGTTGCGGATGCGCTCCGTCTCCATGCTGGTGTGCAGGCCATCCCGTACCGAGCTTGCCAGGCGCTGCCATTCCGGCCGCAATTCCTCGGGGACGATCAACGTATCGAGTGCCCGTCCGCGTACCTGTTCCGCCGAATAGGCGAACATGCGGCTGAATTCGCGGTTGACGCGGATCACCCGTTGTTCCAGATCGAGCATGACGATCGCTTCCGGCGCGCTTTCGAACAGTTCGTCGAGCAATGCCGTCTGCACGCGCAACCGCTCTTCAGCGTGCTCGCTGCGGCGCAAATGGCGCAGAACCAGCCAGACCAGGGCGATGACACTGACGCACAGCAAGGTCGTACGCACGGTGCTGTGCATGACCTGTACGCGCCAGGCTTCCAGCACGGACGTTTTTTTCACGCTGGCGCCGATCAAAAGCGGATAGCCGGCGACCGCCTGCGTCGCATAGATCCGCTCGATTCCGTCCACCGGGTCCGCCATCAGCCTGGCGACCCTGTGCGGCTCCGAGAGCAGGTTACGGAACAGCGCCTCTTGCGCGCCTGTGCGGCCCGCTTTGTCATCCCTTCCGGGATAACTCACCAGCGTGCCGCCATCCAGTCGAAACAGGATTACCTCGCTGCCCGGGCCGAGGTCGATCGCTTCGTAGAAACGGCGGAAATAGTCCAGTTCGACCCAGGCAACGGCAACGCCAAGAAAGCGGCCGCGTGCATCGTCGATGCGGCGACTCAGCGCAATCGTCCGCTTCGTCGACCCTTCGCGGAGGAAAGCTTGGGAGATGAGCAGCCCGGCCGACGCATTTTGCCGGTGCACCAGAAAGAATGGTTGCGATGCAACCCACGCCTTCGGCATACGCGCATCCCCTCCGGCGGTCAGGATATCGCCGTCCGCGCCGGTAACGAACAGGTCCTCGATCTGCGGTATCAAATGCATGCGACTGCGCATGCGCTCGTGCATTTGCGGATCGTCCGCGCGCAGTTGCGTCAACTGCATAACCGTGGCGGTATCCCGCAGCACGACGTCGATCGCCTGCACGGCGCTGCGCGTTTGTTCCGCCAATGCGCGTGCAAGGCTCGCGTAATTCTGTCCGGCCGTTTCCACGACGATATCCATCCTGCGCAGGATGTCGTAAACCTGGAACGTTGCCATCACCACCACCATCAAAGCGCCGGCAGTTCGCAGCACCAAGTGGAAATCAATGCGCCGGCGAGTGGCGGGCATATTCAACGCACCCGCGTCCGTTCCGGCCGCCGGGGTGGGAAGATCTTTCATGGCTGCACCGCCCGAGACCTGCCTTTCGGTAAGATGTCTTCGACGGCCGCAAGCAGAGCTTCGCGGCCGAATGGCTTGGCGAGCACCCTTGCTGCGCCGAAATTTCGGGCGATTGCCATCCAGCTTTCCTGCCCTTCGTGCGTACCGCCGGAAATGGCGATGACCGGCAGTCCGGGCACTACACGGCGGGCTTCGACCATTGTCTGCGCACCGTCGCGGCCGGGCATGTCCATGTCGGTAATCAACAGATTGGCGCGACGATTGCGCAGCATCTGCAGCGCGGCGCCGCCGTGCTCGGCCTCGCGCACGCGATAACCTGCGGCGCCAAGCCACTCGGCGAGCAGGCCGCGCATCAGCGCATCGTCGTCCACCACCAGAATCTCGATCATGCCCGGTAATCTCTGAAGTGCGGAATCCGCCATGGACGTCCCCAATTGGATGCGTTGGCAGTTGCCGGCGCATTTTCTCCACGGGCGGTATATTTCAATTTGCAACGAAACTTGTCACGCACACCGCTATACTAATCCCGCCCACAAATTCCGGTTGCGAGCGCTGCCAACTCATTCATCAGGCTATTCATCAGGCATGAGCATTCCGCGGCATATCCTGGTAGTCGATGACGATGCCGACTTGCGTCGGATGGTTACCGACTACCTCAGCGACTACGACTTGCGCGTAACCAGTGCGATCGACGGTGCCGCCATGCGCCAAGCCATCGCGCACGAAGTTGTCGATCTCATTCTGCTCGATCTGAAGCTGCCCTCGGAAGACGGCATGAACCTCGCGCGCGAACTGCGCGAGACGTCGAACGTTCCCATCATTATCGTCACCGGCCGCAAGGACGACGTCGACCGCATCATGAGCCTGGAACTCGGCGCCGATGACTATGTGACCAAACCGTTCAATCTGCGCGAACTGCTCGCGCGCATCCGCGCAATCCTGCGCCGGACGCAGGCGCATTCACCCCCGAACGTGGGAGGTCGTGCTCCGCAGGCTTTTCGCTTCGGCGGATGGGAACTTGATTTGCGATCGCGACGCCTCACGTCGATCGAGGGCGAGCGCGTCGAACTGACCCACGCGGAATTTGCCCTGCTCGCGGCTTTTCTCGGCGCGCCCGAGCGCATCCTCAGCCGCGAGCAACTGCTGGAGCTGAGCCGCGGCAACGACGAGAACGTATTCGACCGCAGCATCGACGTGCAAATTCTTCGGCTGCGACGCAAGATCGAATCCGACCCGAGCCGGCCCAAACTGATTCGCACGGAACGTGGTGCCGGCTACTTCTTCAACGCGCAGGTCGAATCGGTCGGCTGAAGGTTGCACCCGGCATAAGCGGCCCATCGGCGACGCACCAGTTGCCCTTTCAGTCTTTTCCTTTCCTCTTTGCGCTTTCCTCTTTCGCCTTCTTCTCCTTGCTGTCCCTCGCTCCCGCCCATCCAAGGGACTTCGAAATCGTCAGCGTGCTCTGGCGCAACTTCTCGCGTGCGGCGGGCACCGACAGCTTGGTATCGCGGTGGCGCATGTAGACGATGTTCAGCGACGCGACCGCGCCGAAGTGGTCGAAAACCGGAAAACAGATGTCGACCACCCCGCTGATGGTGTCGCTCGGGCCTTCGTCGTAGCCGCGCCTGCGGATTTCCTCCAGGCGTCTGTCCAGGCTGCGGCGGCGTGCTTCGCGGTGGCGACCCGCGCCCACCAGTTCGCCAAGAAACTGTTCGCGCCGGACACCTTGCTGGAACGCTGTGATCACCCGGGCCGAGACGCGGTCGTCGCGGAAAGGGAAATGCGAACCCTGGCGCACCGAGTAACTCATCGGTTCCGGCGATTCCGCACGGGCAAGAACCACGAGCCGCGCATCGTGATGGACGCACAGGTGGTTCGACTGGCTCGTTCCGCGGGCGAGTTCCTGCATGTGCGGCATCGCGCAATCCAGCAGGCGATCCACCGGCGGATGCAGATGGGCGAGTTCGAACAGGCGCAGCGTCAGCATGTAGGTCGAATCGGGCTGGCGGGCGAGGAAGCCGCGGCGCACCAGCACGTCGAGCATGCGGAACAGCTCGTTGGGCGAGCGGTCGAGGCGGCGGGCGACGTCCTGGAGGTTCAGGCCGTGGGGCTGCGCTGCCAGCAATTCGAGCACGTCGAGCCCTTTTTCCAGGGCCGGGGCGGAATAGCGCGCGTCGGTTGCCGAATTGCGTGTTGACAAGCGGACTCCCGATTTTTATAGTTGAAAGCGGATTTTATATATAAACGACGGCAGCCAGGGAAATGGTGCGGCCGCACATAAGAATAGTCCCGTATCTGGAATTTGTCAGGAGGCTGCGTTGACAGTCCGCAGGGGGTGGTCGTAAGTCTGTCGAAGGAAACCCCGAAAGGGGTCATAACATCTCAAAAATACTTGGAGGAGACCATGATCACCAAGCACTTGTTCAAACACGGCGCGCTCAGGCGCGCCACAGCCGCTTTAGGCGCGTTGCTGGCGATGTCGGCGGCTGCATTTGCGGCCGATCCGTCGACCTTCCCCGCTCCGACGGGCGATACCAGTTTCGTACCCGCCGGCGCCAGGCTCGAACTCGTATTCGACGGCGGCTGCATGCTTACCGAAGGGGTGTCCGCGGGTCACGATGGGATGATCTATTTCAGCGACATCACGTTTACCAAGTTCTGCAAGGACCCGTCCGGCAAGTATCTTCAGGCCGGCAATATCTGGAAACACAATCCGAAGACCGGCGAAACGACCATCTTCCGCAGTCCGTCCGGCATGTCGAATGGCATCAAGTTCGACCGCGAAGGCAACATGATCGCGGCGCTCGGCGCCGACTACGGCGGCAGCATGCTGGTCAAAACCGACATGAAGACCGGCAAGAGTTACATTCTTACGGGTCTCTACGACGGCAAACCCTACAACGCCCTGAACGACATTACCATCGACGAGAAGGGCCGCATCTATTTCTCCGATCCGCGCTATCTCGGCCACGAGCCGATTTATCAGGACGGCTACGCCGTGTATCGTCTCGACACCGACGGGACGGTCACGCGCGTGGCGACCGATTGCGGCAAATGCAACGGGGTGCTGATATCGCCCGACCAGAAAACGCTGTATATCATCGGCAACGACAACGGCTGGTTCGAATTCCAGAACCTGAAGGAAGGCGAGAAGACGCTGCAGGGCCATCATCAGTTGCAGGCGTACGACGTGGCTGCCGACGGAAGTTTGAGCAACCGGCGCGTGCTGATCGATTACACCGCGCGCGACAAGCCGTGCAGCGGTCCGGATGGCATGGTTGCCGATGCCGAAGGCAACATCTGGCTGGCTTCGCGCTGCGAATATCGTCCCGGAGTACAGGTGCTGAATTCACAGGGCAAAGAACTGGCCTACATTTCCACCGGCAAGGAGCTACCCACCAACGTCGGTTTCGGCCGCGGCGCGGACTCCAATCTGTTGTATCTGACCTCGGGCAAGAGCCTCTACAAGATCCGGGTGGCGAAGAAGGGTTATCAGCTGCCCTAGCGTTTCGCGCAGTAGCAGGTTGGTCGCGGAGGCCAGGGGCCTCTGCGACTTTTTCCCTGAACAGGAGAGAGGCATGAGTACCGCGCAGCAACTCGCCGTCGACAAGGTTCAAAAGGTCCTGACGGAGGCGCAGGTGGAAGCGTTCAGAAAGAACGGTTACCACTTTCCGGTGCGCGTGATTTCGGAGGTCGAGGCCGACGCCTGCCGCGAGAAAATCGAGAATTTCGAATTCGATCGCGGCCTGATCATGAAGACACCTTATCGCAACAAACCGCATATGGTGTTCAAATGGGCCAACCAGCTGATCCGGCATCCGCGCATCGTGGATACGGTCGAGGATATTCTCGGCCCCAACCTGCTGGTCTGGGGCACCAGCTTCTTCATCAAGGAGCCGAACGACCCGGCTTATGTTTCGTGGCACCAGGACTCGACCTACTGGGGGCTTTCGCATCCCGACATCGTGACCGCGTGGGTTGCGCTGACGGCAAGCGACCTTCCCAACGGTGCGATGCGCGTAATACCGGGAAGCCATCTGAAGGACCAGCTGCCCCACAAGGACACCTTCGCCGAAAACAATCTGCTGACCCGCGGGCAGGAAGTCGCGGTCGAAGTCCGGGGTGACAAGGCCGTAGACCTGACGCTCAAGCCCGGCGAAATGTCGTTGCATCACGTGCGCATCGTGCACGGCTCCGAGCCGAATCGCGCACACTACCGGCGTATCGGCCTGGCCATCCGTTATGTGCCGACTTATGTCCGCCAGACCGAAGGTCCGCGCGACTACGCCACGCTGGTGCGGGGACAGGATGATTATCATCACTTCGAGTACGAACCGCTTCCGCGCGTCGATCTCGGAACGCAGGAGATCGCCGACCACAAACGCATCACCGAGGAAGCGAACTCGTCACGATCGTCACGCCGTCACCTCGTCACGGAATCATGATTCTCGAAGTCGCCATCCTGAACGTGATCCCCGGGCGCGAAGCCGAGTTCGAGGAAGCATTTCGCCAGGCGCAGCGCATCATCGCGACGATGAGCGGCTACCGCTCGCACGAACTGCGCCGCTGTGTGGAAGCGGCGAACCGCTATATCCTGCTGGTCAACTGGGACATGCTGGAAGATCACACGAAGGGTTTTCGCGGCTCGTCGGGCTACCAGGAATGGAAGCGCCTGCTGCACCATTTTTACGATCCTTTTCCCGTCGTCGAACACTACGCGACGGTGCCTGGAGCGCCGGACTGAATTACTGCAGGGCTTACGACCGCGGTTTCCAACGCGGATAATCAATAACAAAGGGCGGCCACGCGCTCGAATCAGCAGACTACAGAGGGGGAAGAGTAATGCTCACCGGCATATTGCTCCTGGTCGCATTCCTGGTCGTCGTATTCGCGATCGTGAGGGGCCAGAGTCCGATCATCATGCTGCTTGCGCTCGCCATCGTCTGGGCGGTGCTGGCGGGCATCGGCATCAATGATATCCAGTCCAAGATCCTGCAAGGCGGCGGCGTGCAATATGCTTCCGCTGTCATCATCATCGTGTTCGGCGCCTGGTTTGCGCAGGTGCTGATTCAGACCGGCATCGCGGAAAGCGTGATCCGCTCTGCGGTGGAGCTGACCGGCGACCGCCCGATGGTAACGGCGATGACCATCAATCTGGTCACGGCGCTGCTGTTCACCTCGATGTACGGCGTGGGCGCCGCGATCGCCATCGGCGTGATCGCGTTGCCGATCATGTTGAGCCAGGGCATCCCCGCGCGCGTGGCCGCGCCCGTTTTCACCATGGGGGTTGGCGCCGGCGCCTTCGTGAACCTGGTGCAGTTCGGCACGTTCGAGAAGCTTTTTCCCGGAATCAAGTACGAAGCGCCCTGGCTGACCTATTTTTTCCTCGGCATGGCGGTGTACATCCTGATCGCCTGGCTGATGATCTGGATCAACCTGCGCAGGCTCGGGCTTCGTCACGCCGCCTCCGTCGACACGGCGGCCCCGGCCGCACGCAAACGCACGCCCTACTACACCTATTTCGTGCCGGTGTTCCCGGTGCTCATGATCATGGTGTTCAAGTGGCAGATCATCCCCACTTTCCTGATTTCCATCGTGCTGGCGCTCGCCCTGACCGCGAAGCAGCGCAGCTTCCAGGCTACGCTGAACCTGTTCAACAAGACTTTCTACGACGCCTTCCCGGACATCGCCACCATCGCCGCGCTATGGACCATCTGCGGAATGATCATCGTGGCGGGGCAGATGCCGCAGATTGCGGGCGCGCTGCGGCCGATCTTCGATCCGGTCCTGCCGCATACCACGTTGCAGGCCGCGATCTTCTTCGCGGTGCTGGGCGGCATCGGCAGCATCTACCGCGGCCCCCTGGTTGTGGTCGGTACGGGGGCGGCTTTGCTCGCGATCATTCTGTCCAACAACGAGCTCCCCGTGCTCTACCTCTATGCCTTGTGGCTGGGCCCGACGGTCATGCAGGGCAGTTGCGATCCGACCAACTCGTGGACGCTGTGGACCATCGGTTACACCAAAGTGCCGCACGGACAGTTCCTGAAAACCGCGCTGCCGTTCGGCTGCCTGATGGTCGTCATTATGTCGGCGATCTGTTACACCCTGTTCGGCTGAGCGGAATCGATCGATGAGCAAACGCAGGACCTATCGCATCGGTATCGATGTCGGCGGGACCTTCACCAAGGCGGTACTCATCGACAACGCCGGATTCGAAGTCATCGGCCGTTATTCCGTGATGACCACGCATAGCCATGCGCGCGGTGTCGCGGCCGGTGTCGTCGAAGTTTTCCGCAATGTGCTCGAGCGTTCGCAGGTGAATCCGCAGGATGTGGTGTTCCTGGCGCACTCGACCACCCAGGCGACCAACGCGTTGCTCGAAGGCGATGTCGCCGCGGTGGGCGTCATCGGCATGGCGAGCCGCGTCGAATCGGTGCTCGCGCGCGGACAGAGCAACGTCAAGGACATCGAACTCGCGCCCGGACGCTTCCTGCGGCCGTCGCATCGTTTCATCACGACCGACAGGCTGGATGAAGCGCTGGTACGCCAAACGCTGGAAGCGTTGCGCGACGAAGGCGCGCAGGTCGTGGTGGCGAGCAGCGCATTCGGAGTCGATGACCAGAGCGCCGAGGAATTGGTCATGCGCGTGGCGACGGAACTCGGCCTGGCCGTGACCGGTGGCCACGAAATCACCAAACTCTACGGACTGACCACGCGCACCCGTACGGCGGTCATCAACGCCAGCATCCTGCCGAAAATGATCGGCACTGCGAACATGACCGAACAGGCCGTGCGCGAAGCCGGCATTTCCGCGCCGCTGATGATCATGCGGGGCGATGGCGGCGTGATGGACGTGCAGGAAATGCGCCGGCGCCCGGTCGTCACCATGCTGTCCGGTCCCGCAGCCAGCGTCGCCGGCGCGCTGATGTATTTGCGCGTGTCAGACGGCATCTATTTCGAGGTTGGCGGCACCAGCACCAACATTGGCGTGATCCGCAACGGCCGTCCCACCGTCAAGCATGCCAGGGTCGGGGGCCACGACACCTATGTCAATTCGCTGGATGTGCGCGTGATCGGCATCGCCGGCGGCAGCATGGTGCGCGTGCGCGGCAACGACATTCACGACGTCGGTCCACGCAGCGCGCATATTGCCGGCCTGCACTACGCTGCGTTTGCCCGGCCGGAAGACATCATCGAACCGCAGATCGAACTGTTCCGTCCGAAAGACGGCGATCCGGACGACTACCTCGCAATTCGGTGTCTGAACGGCGAGCGGTACGCGCTGACCACCACTTGCGCGGCCAATATCCTCGGCTACGCGAAGCCCGGCTGGCATGCGCACGGCAACGTCGAATCGGCGCGACGGGCGTTTGCACCGCTGGCGCAGCGCATGGGGTCGACCGTCGAAGAAGCGGCCCGTCGCGTCCTGGTGAAAGCGGCGTCCAAGGTCACCGGCGTTGTCGAAGACCTGGTCCGCGAATACAAGCTCGACCGCGATCAGGCCGTGCTGATCGGCGAGGGCGGAGGTGCCGCATCGCTGATCCCGTTCGTTGCCGAAACCATGAAGCTCGATTTCAAGATTTCGCAGGATGCGGAAGTCATCTCGTCCATCGGCGTGGCGCTGGCTCTGGTGCGCGAGACGATCGAACGCGTCATTCCCAACCCGGGTCCCGAAGACCTGCAGGGCATCAAGCGCGAAGCCTTCGATGCCGCGGTCAGACTCGGCGCCGCACCGGAGAATGTCGAAGTCACGATCGAAGTCGATGCGCAGACTCAGCGCGTGCGCGCCATCGCCATGGGGGCATCGGAGATGCGCGCCCAGGACATGCGCAAACAGGTCAGCGAAGAAGAGGCGGCTGATATTGCGGCCACGTCGATGGGCCTGACGGCCGAGAACGTCAAGCTCGCCGGGGCCACCGCGGATGTGCGCGTGTTCCAGGCGCAGGTGAACGAACGCAAATGGCGCATCTTCACCACGCGCCGCTCCCCGGTGCGTGCCGTGGATCGCGAAGGCGTGATCCGCATCCAGCGCAGCGATGGCGTGGTCACCCAGGCCAGCGCGTCCGACGGGTTGCAGCAACTGCGCAGCCTGTGGGAATCGGTCACGATCTACAACGGCGACAGCGTCATAGCGCCGGACATGTTCGTCGTTGCGGGCCGGCGCATCGTGGACCTTTGCGGCATCACCGCGCTCGACCAGGCGGTCGCGATCAGTCGCAGCGAACTCGAAGGCCTGCCACCCGAGGCGCCGGTTGTGCTGATCAGCATGCAGGGAGCGCGCGGGCTGTGAACACTGATCTGCGCCGGGATGTCCAGCCGCAGTCGTTGGGCCTGATGCAGTTGCGCGAAGATCCGCAGTACCGGCGCATTCCGGTTGAGCGCCGCCTCGCGCTGGTCGAAGCCGCGCTCAAGGACGGCCGTTCATTGGCCGATCGGACCCGCAACCTGTGGGGCCATGATCCGGCAACGATCGCAACGCGTTGCAATGTCCCCGTGATTCGCAGCGGGGACGATGCCGGGTTCGGCAGCGTCATCGTCCATGCGGAATATGTCACGCGGCCGCCGTCCATCACGCTTTACGTTCCGGCGATTCTGCGCCTGGACAAACTGGTCGCGGAGAACAGCATTGCAGCCTGCCGCTGCGTCGGTGGCACCCTGCCGATCTTCCTTGCCCATGAGCTTTACCATCATTTCGACTGTCAACGTGGCCACACGCGCTTGAGCCGCCGGCATGCCGTGAATCTATTCGGACTCGGTCCGTGGCACTGGACGTCCGGACTGTCCAGCCTGTCCGAAATTGCCGCCGGCGCCTTTGCACAGCAACTGCTTGGATTGCCGTTTCATCCGAAGCTTCTCGATTTACTGCTTGTGGGAAAGGATAAAGCTTGAAACACGAAGGACACGAAGGAAAACCTTCAGAAAATAGGAACAAGAATTCCTTTCCCCAAATGCCGGCACCCACGGGCAAATACAGCCCGATGGTCTCTCACCCTAGTTTTTTGCTTTCCTTCGTGTCCTTCGTGTTCAGCTATTCTTAACCGAAATAATTGATATGAAATTCAAGGCTGCCGTATTAAACAAAATAAATGAGCCCATCTCGCTCGACACGCTCGAGATGGCGCCATTGTCTGCGACCGACGTTCTGGTGAAAGTCAAGGCCAGCGGGCTTTGCCATACCGACCTGGAAGTCATCCAGGGTTCACTCGCCTATCCGCTGCCGATCGTGCTTGGCCACGAAGGCGCCGGCATCGTCGAAGCGGTGGGCAGCGAAGTGACCCAAGTCATGATCGGCGATCACGTGATCTGTTCCTGGAACCCGCATTGCGGGCATTGTTTCTACTGCGAGCGCGATTTGCCCATCCTCTGCGAACCTTTCACGCGTAACCAACCCAAAGGCTTTCTGCTCGACGGGCGCTCCCGCATGATGCGCGGACGCGACCGGGTGCATCACTACTCGGTGACCTCCACGCACGCCGAGTACACCGTCGTGCCCGAATCCGGCGCGATTCGGATCCCGAGGGAGATTCCGTTCGACCGCGCCTGCATCATCGGCTGCGGCGTGATGACAGGTGTGGGCGCGGCAGTACGAAAGGCAAAGGTCGAGGCCGGAGCCAGCGTGGTCGTGATCGGTTGCGGCGCGGTCGGGCTGAATGTTGTACAGGGCGCGAAGCTTGCCGACGCCGGCAGGATCATTGCGGTGGACGTGGGCAAAGCCAGGCTCGATCGCGCTGTGCAATTCGGCGCTACGAATACGGTCGATGGTTCGATCGGAAATGCGCTGGAGCAGATCAAAATGCTGACCGATGGCCGCGGTGCGGACTATGTATTCGAAGCGGCGGGCAACAAGAGTAGCTTTCGCTTCTCCGTCGAGGCGGTCCGCCCCGGCGGACAGGTCGTCTGGCTCGGCAAGATCAACGTCAACGAGGACGTCAGCTTCCGCTGGGGTTCACTGATGGGCGAGAAACGCATCGTGCGTTCCAGCTATGGCGACGCGCGTCCTCGCCGCGACTTCCCATGGCTCGCCAATGAATACCTGAAAGGCCGGCTCAAGCTCGATGAGTTGATCACGAACCGCATCACGCTGGATCAGATCAACGACGGCTTCGCCTCCCTCGCCCGCGGCGAGGGCATCCGCACTGTCGTTATGTTCGACTAGGGCCTACACCCAACACGGAGGCACGGAGAACACAGAGAACACGGAGTAAGAAAGAGTAAATGAAATTGGATATCAGCAACTCTGGGCAACCATCGGATTTTGGTGTAACTGCGACTCGAATCGATACGGAAATCTGTTCCTCTGTGTCCTCCGTGCCTCCGTGTTGGGTGGAGACAGCATGATCGGCTTTAGACATCCGCCAATGGGGCAGGGGCACATAGACGCGGAGCACCGCATGGCGGAGCTTGGTGATTTCGAGCTGGAGTCGGGCGAAGCCATTCGGGACTACCGGCAATCCTATGTCACCCACGGCGAGCTCAACCGGGAGAAATCGAATGCCGTGCTGGTCTGCATTTCCCTGACCGGCAACCACCACCGGCTCGATTTCCTGATCGGGCCGGGCAGGGCGCTCGATCCCGCGCATTACTTCATTATTGCGGCCGATCCCATTGCCAACGGCCTCTCGACGTCGCCATCGAACAGCGAGCACCAGTCGGGGATGCGATTTCCGCGCTTTACGATTTGCGACATGGTGGAGAGCCAATACCGCCTGTTGACCCGGACGTTCGGGATCCCCCGCCTGCAGGCGGTGATCGGCGCATCGATGGGCGGCATGCAGGCGCTGCAATGGGCGGTGAGCCACCCGTTGTATTTGCGTGCCTGCGTGGCGATGACGCCGATGGCGAAAACATCCCCCTGGGCCGTGCTGGTGACCGAGACAGCGCGGTCCTGTCTGATGGCCGATCCGGCGTGGACCGGCGACGGTTTCAATGCCGAACCGGTGCGAGGCTGGCGCGCCTACACCGGATTGATGACCGCGCTCTTGAGCAGGACACCGGCCGCGCTCGCCGAATTCCTGCCGGACTGTGCCGAGGCGCATCTGTGGTTCGAGAAAATCCACGCTCAGAATCGGATGAACGGCTTTGACGCACGCGATTACCTGTACCAGTCATGGGCCTACGAAGCACACGATGTCGGAACGACGGCGGGTTTCAACGGTGATACCGCCGCCGCGCTGGCTTCGATCAACGCAAAGGCGCTGGTCCTTGCCCCGCCGCTGGACCTGTTCAATCCTGAACAATCCGCCCGCCAAGCCGCCGCGGAAATTCCCGGCGCGCGGTTCGTCGAGATTCCCTCGGTACAGGGCCACCAGGCCGCAACCAGCACCAAGCCCGACGACGCCTCTTTCCTGAACCGCGTCATCGGCGAGTTCCTAAAAAGCGGGGTCTAGGGTTTAATACGTCGGCACGCGGTCACGACCGCACCCCTCAATGGGGTATAGAAAAGAATCACGACTCTTTCGGGAGAAACCATGATCGCCGATCACCTTACCTGCCAAAAGGAGCCATGATTTTCTCCCGCCGCCGGTTTCCCGCCTGGATCGATTAATTGCAGCAGCCGACGTCAAAAACCGAGATCCGTGCATTCGAATCGGCCGCCGACGCCGAATGGGCGGCCCGGACGATGGCCGCCTCCGAGCCTTGGGTCACGCTCGGCACCGGCTACGAGCGCAGTCTCAGGCTGCTGAGCAACGATGCACGCGAGCGCTACCTGGCGAAAGTGGCGGGCGAGCCGGCGGGTTTCCTCGTCATCAGCATGCAGGGCGCGTTCGTCGGTTACATTCAACTCGTCGGCGTTGCGTCCGGGTTGCGCGGACGCGGCGTTGGCAGGTCGCTGATCGAATTCGCGGAGCAACGGATATTTCGCGAAACGCCCAATGTGTTCATCTGCGTTTCTGACTTCAACGCAGGCGCGCAGGGCTTTTATGCCAGGCTGGGTTACCAGCGCGTTGGCGAATTGAAGGACTTCATCGTTGCCGGCCATTCGGAGATCCTGTTGCGCAAGACCCTTGGCCCCATCCGGCCGAAGGCAGCATGAAAAAAATCATCCTGACCGGCATGGCCTGCCTGCTGCTGCCGGGTTGCCAGTCGTTCGACAAAGCCCTGGACTCCACCGATCGCGCGATCGCGGCGACCAAAAATCCGACCGCCAGGACCGTTACGGATATCGCGAAAGCCGACAACCGCGAAGCCGTGATTCGCGAAGGGCTCAAGCGCCGCGCGGACGCCTACGAGCGCGACCCGCGGGTTCTTGTCAGCGATCTGCGCGGCCTGAAGCGCGATTACGATAACCTCGTGTCGGCGCTCACCGGCAACGTCAATCGCAACTGGGGTAAGAAGGAAACGAGTCTTCCCGGCCGTACCAGTTACATCAAGTACACGCAGAACTACAAAAGCCGCGCGATCGTGGATTTCGACACGGGCGCGATCATTGTGGAAACCGTCGACGACAAGGATCCGCGAACCAGCCTGAAAAATGCCATCGTCACTACGCTGCTGACGCCGGACGATCCGCGCGCGGTCGATCTGTTCTCGGACAAACCGGTCACGCTGACCAGCGACCGGGAACCCTATCTGCTGGGCCTGGTCCAGGACCAGGCCGGCAAGCCGATCGCAACGCCTGCCCAGGCGGAAAACTATGCGGACTATCTTCTGCAGCGACAGGCGCAGACGCGCAAGGTCGACCTGCAGGATGGCGCCCGGGACGCGCTGTTCGTCAATTTTGCGTTGGTGGCGAACTTCCAGAACAAACAGGCCGAGAAATACCGGGCGGTGGTGAGCAAGTACGCCGCGCAACACAAAGTGAGTCCCAGCCTGGTCTATGCGGTCATACGCACCGAAAGCAATTTCAATCCCTTCGCGGTGAGCGGCGCGCCCGCCTACGGCATGATGCAGCTGGTGCCTTCAAGCGGAGGGCGCGAAGCCTACCGTACCGTGAAGGGGCGCGACGAGATGCCCAGCAAGGAATACCTGTTCGACGCCCAAAACAACATCGAGCTCGGCACGGCCTACCTCGGTACGCTGTCGTCCCGGCAGCTCGACTATGTGTCCAATGCGACCTCGCGCGAATACTGCGTGATCTCTGCGTACAACACCGGACCGTCCAACGTGCTGAAGGCCTTTTCCAAAGACAAGGTCGCGGCGGTCAACTCCATCAACAGCCTCGAACCCCCCGGCGTGTACGAGAAGCTGAGGACCAACCTCCCGCACGAGGAGACGCGTCAATACCTCGTCAGGGTCGTCGGTTACCGCAAGCAGTTCCTGAGCTTCGGCAAGTAAGGTCGGCGAGCTCGCGCGGCGCGCAATGTCTGGGCGTGCAAATGGGCCGCGCTTGCATCCGGGGTTGACCTTGGCATATCGTGTGCGGGACCTGAAGCGGGGAGGAAGCGCCTGATCGCCACATCGCGCACTGTCGAGCATCGCAAGGCGGCCAGCCGCGCCGGGCTCAATTATGTGACCGATGGCGTTGCCGGCATCACCCGGCGGCGAGCCGGCAAAGGGTGGATTTTCTTCAAGCCCGACGGCAGTCGGATCAGCGATCCGGTCGAGCGCCGTCGCATCAGTGCGCTGGTCATTCCGCCCGCCTGGACGGATGTCTGGATCAGCCCTGATCCCAAGGGTCATATCCAGGCCACCGCGCGCGATGGCCGGGGCAGAAAACAGTATCGCTACCATGCGCGCTATCGCGACGAGCGCGACCAATCGAAGTTTCGCCGCATGCTCGAATTGAGCGAAGTGCTGCCCGCCATTCGCGACCGGGCCGAGCGCGATTTGCGCGCGCCGGAACTGAGCCGGCGCCAGATCCTTGCCACCGTCGTCCAGTTGCTGGACAAAACGCTGATCCGGGTCGGCAACGACGAATACGCGCGCGAGAATCGTTCGTACGGACTGACCACGCTGCGCATGCAGCACGTGCAGGTCAATGGCTCGAAAATGAGCTTCAGCTTCCGCGGAAAAAGTGGCGTGCAGCATGCGATTTCCGTGACCGACCGGCGCATCGCGCGTGTCGTTCAACGCTGTCAGGATCTGCCAGGCCAGGAGTTGTTCCAGTACCTGAACGGCTCCCGCAAGCGCGAAACGGTCACGTCGGACGATGTGAACGGATATCTTCGCGACATCTCCAGGCGCAATATCACCGCGAAAGACTTCCGCACCTGGGGCGGCACGATGCTGGCCGGCGTGGAACTGCGCGGCATGGGCGCGGCGCCCACACAACGCGAAGCCAAACGTAACATCATTCGTGCGATCGACGCCGTCGCCGAGCGCCTGGGCAATACGCGATCGGTTTGCCGCAAATACTATGTTCACCCTGCACTGGTGCATGCCTACCTGCAAGGCCTCGTCCCAGGCCCATCTGCAAATGATTTGCCCCGCAAGAACCGGCGCCGGCGGCCGATGCCGGCATTGCGCCGCGACGAAGTGGCCATCCTGCAGTTCCTGCAGGAGGTGCTGTGAGCAGCGACCCACAAGCCGGGCGTCGCGTTGTCGTCGGGTCGCGACAACTCAAGACCGGGTACCGCAGGGTTTTGTCATTGAGATGAAGCAGATGAACTTTCCGGCGCAATCCTTGCGTCGATACCCGGAATGCTTTAATGCCATGCGGTTATCGCCATGACCCAGGACGTCGCTAATTCCGAACTCACGCCGGCCGATATACCCTCGTTCAAGGAAACCTGGACGCGCATCGAGCCGTTCGCGCTGACCTTCGACGGTTTCAAGTACTGGGGGTCGGTCGAAAAATGCGCCGAAGTCGCGCAGACAAGGCGACCGGGTTCGCTGACCGAACTGAGGACTTGCCTGTTCTACGAGGCGCGGCGATGGAAACAGGCCGGCAAGACGCCGGATACCGCATCCATGAAATTTATTCGCGCGCTGGTGTACGCCATCAGGGAGAAGGTGAACCACGGCGATACGAGATAAAGGTAAAAGAGGAAAGACGAGCGAGGAAGAGCTAGACTTTCACTAGCCACTCGATTCAACTTTACAAAGGAGGAGACAATGAAAACAGAATTGATTTCGCTGGTCTGGGTGACGGTATTGACCGCGGTGATCTGGATTCCCTACATCCTGGACCGGATCATGAGCTGGGGCTTGATGGATACGGTCGGCTATCCCACGATGCCGAAATCCCAATCGCCCTGGGCGGTGCGGATGATCAAGGCCCACGAGAATGCCGT
>WNFI01472379.1_pt1 | contig 25902 bp, 24 predicted proteins | sample 5400471 | NCBI WGS metagenome assembly WNFI01 (sample SAMN13153348, study PRJNA577476) | soil metagenome | isolation source: 100 cm saprolite on Douglas fir-dominated hillslope | place: USA:California | collected 2013-09-17 | reverse complement strand
GCTCCCGCTCTGCCGCGAGCAGAGGAAAAGAACATTCATGTTGGGCACATTGCATTCGCGGGTCACGGGGCGACACAGACCGCGGTGAGATTTGTGAGAGGGAACCTTTTTATCAAAGTTGAAAGTGTTGGGCCCAAGCATGCTGACGTTAAAGATCTTGCTGAAGCGATTGATAAGCGGATGTCGGCGCATTCAGGCGGACAATGACAGGCCACAAGCTCGCCCAGTTCGTCGGGCCATGCCATTCGATTGAGCCTTCCTCACGTACGTGCTTTGACGTATAGACACTCTCGCTATCGAGGGTTTATCAATCGGGGACGTTTAGGAAAAGCCAGCCACGCCGAGCTCGGTCAATTCAGGGAGGCGTTTCCTATTTGAGCGGCTTACTTTCCATCAGTGCTCTGCGACCCGATTCGAAGTCAATAATTTTTCGAATCTGGTTTTCATGATTTTGATAGTTTTGGCAAGAAGCGATCCCTGGTCAGGTCAAGAAGGTGGTTGCCTTGACTATAAGACGCAGAAGAATGCCGCCGATTCATCCTTTTTCTGGGATGTTAGTTTGTGTCGAGATCAGGTTGAAGAACTCGCCCGTTTTTTCTCCAGCGTCAGCCGAGGTTCCTGGTACAGGTATAGTGGTGAGCCCAATTGGCTGGAGTTAATATTCTCTGATTCGACTTCCACTCTCCGTCTAATAGTTTTCGCGCCAGCATCTTCCCGAGCTGGTTCCAACTTCCTTTCGTGAACGGCTTTCACATAAATCAGATGCGGATTATCTTTGATAGCGGCCGCACCATACAATGCCGCTTTTTGCATATCCTGCGCGGTAAGGGTGATTACGGCCTGAGTTCGTGTCAAAGTTTCGAGCGGAATAACTTGTTGTGACATGTTGCCTCTTTCTTGGAGGAACAATAGCCAATTTTTGTATAGGATTGAAATATTAGTTTCCTATGTCCAGGATAGAGGTTGCCTATGGAATCTGTCGCGCGGTCAAGTTGATCGACCACCCGGCAATTTGGGTGTGCAGCAGCCTGTGCGGACATGCTTACGATCGAAGAGGGGAAACGCTACCTAGGCATCATGCCAGCGTGAATACACTTTCTCGCCCGGCGCATAATAATATTTCCGGGGCGAAAATTCAAAAACCCCGCTGTCTGGTCGACCAAATTCGCTAAGAATGTGACGGGTTTTTGCTCGTTTTCTGCTCTCAGGCGCGGTAATGTTTGCTTTCTGTGCCAAGCTCCGGACAGATCCCCGTCAACTCAGTGGCGGAATCCGAATCCGAAGGAGTAGTCGACAGTGACCAGTTGCCCGCTGCCAGGATATCGTTCGCGTGAAACAGAAATCCGCCCAATCGAACGTCCACTGCAATTTGGCCTTGCTGCTGATGCGGTGCTGACGCCGGCGCAAGGTTTGCTGGCCACGGAATCGATCCAGTTCGACAAGGACTGGTTGTTGGCTAATGGTCGCCAGAGCAAATCATCGTCGACGTCAACGCCCTTGAAGATGGCGGTCTGGAATACTCCCATTGCCGTAGCAGCCATCTCTTTCGAAACAGACTTTTTGATTCTTTTCAGTCATTGTCGGTCCTTCTTAGCACGGCGTTTCAATTGGCCCGACAACGCCTTGAGTAAACGGTCGCCTCCGGGAACCCCTAGCCCCGTGCACGCATCCCATCCAACCTTTGCTTCGTAGGTGCCATTGTTTCCAATCGTGATATCACGCAAGACCCCAGTGGCAAATTTCTGGTAAAGCACCGGATTAAGAAATCCGCACGGAACTCCCAGCCCCTGATTAAGACGAGCAATCAGCGCGGCCCAGAATGGTGCTGCCGCACTCGTTCCTCCGATTGGTTCGAGTGTCGTTCCGCTGACATGAATGACAACAACACCCGTCAATGGGTCTGCGATTGCAGCTACGTCCGGCACTCCACGACCAATGGTGTGTGGCGGATCCACCGCGGGAGGCACGCCGACGCCACTTTGATAAAGGGGCTTACTGAAGACGACACTGACACCTCCTCCGCCTGCCCCCTGACTAATCATGGTCTCGTTCCACACGATCTCTTGACTGATGGACGCATGGCCTCCCCGCGACGCAGCCAATTTCGTTCCTCCAACACCAAGTACATACGGACTTGACGCTGGAAAGTCGACGTGAGCCCCTACCTGCTCCTGGTCACTTGAGCCATCGTCTCCAGACGCGACGCAGATTGTAACACCCTTCGCCGCCGCCGCCTGCAAGACTTCATTCACCTGTTTCACACCCATCGGTGTCCAAGCACCTCGCGGATCGTCTTCCGGATTGCCGTAGCTGATCGAGATCACACTTATGTTATTATTTCCCGCGACCGCGTCATTCAATGCATCTATCCAGCCTCGGGTGGTGAACTCCGTGAAATATACGAATATCTTGGCCCCCGGCGCCACCGAACCCACAACGCAGAGATCAAGCATCACTTCGCCAGTGGCATCGCCATTTTCTGCCGATGCCCTCGTATCTGGACCGGGGTCGTTACCACGACCCTGTACAACAACGTCAGAGATGGTAGGGGTTTTCCCGCCTAGGACTTTTTCAAAATAGGTCCTAAGTGAAGGAAGCTTGTATCCTCCACGAGGATCGGGAGTATTGCCACCATTGAAAGCAAGAACGGCGATGTTTTGTCCAGACCCGTCAAGGTTGGCTGGGTATTCGTAGAGGTTAGCAACCTGAGGAGGAAGGAACGTGCCGGGCCACTTGTTCCGCAAGTCTACTGTCCTGGCACGAGTTCCTGTCTCGTGCTTTGTCTTGAGTTTCGCGTCCTCGGCCACCCAAGCGAGAGGCACTGCCGGGCTTCGCCGAAGGCGAGAACGTCCTACCGGGCGCGTATCGAGGCCGAAGACACCTTGAACAATAGATACCAAGTCGGAGGGCACGTGAATGCTGCCAACCCTCCCTCGAAACCTGCCCGCCTCGGCATCGTCGTACTCGTTCAGTTGTAACCCAAAGATCTTTTCGATATCGGCCGTGGGGCCTTCCACGATCACTCGCCGGTGCCGGGCGCTGCTGTCCACCACTTTCAGCCCGCCATGCTTTGCCCAATCCTCAACTTTTCTTAGCTCGTCAGGATCAGCACCATATATGGCTTCGAACTGTTCGGCTGTAAGGTATTTTCTTTTTTGAGGTAACTGACCGCCGAGTTCGTCAGGAATAGACACGGCCTCAACTACATGCTGTGGATTCCGCCGAGCATAAATGCTGACGCGTATGGGTTTCTCTTTATCGCTTTTTGCCACCAGTTTTGCTTTGGCTAGTGGAGGTCGCGCACTTCCTGGAATTGAAACTGGAGCTGAGCTTATATCGCGCTTCATGGTGTAATCTTTCTCGTGTCAACTAACTAAGTGGTCGCAAGACCTCGGTCATCTACTGATTCCTTCGGATGGCGTCACGATAACAGGTACGACTTTTTATCGAACACCTATACGGCTCGACCAGTCCATTGTCGGGCCCTATGCAGGTCTGGGTGTACACGCACCAATATTGGTCATCATGAGTGTGTGGAACGCTCGGATCGTCTGGCGGTTGCGTAAATTGGCTCTTCCAGACGAGAGCCGGACAAAGATCGGGGTTATTGCGATCAAACCGCACGGCATGAGACAGCACCGGAAGCACCTTCACGATTGAACTCCTTTGGGATGAGGTGGAGGGGCAACTATACCGGAAGCCTGCATAATCGCTCGCCTGAGAGCGACCCGCGCTATCTGAATTTTGTATCCGTTCTGCCCGAGATTGCGGGAAGGCTGCAACGCCACCTGGCTTGCCGCTGCGGCCACGTCCTCATCGATCACTTTTCCAATTAGGGCTGCTTCCGCTTCCTTAGACCTCCATGGGATCGGAGCCACATGGCCCAGAACGACGGATGCGCTAGTAACCTTTTTGTTCTTTGTGATGAGTGAAACGGTAGCGGTGGCCGCGGGCCAGTCGAATCCGTGCTTTTGGCGCACTTCATAGTAGGAAGTCGATGATCCTGGACTTGGCGGTGGCAGGTTCACGAAAACCAGAATTTCGTCGGGGGAAAGATCATGCTCGCGCTGTCCTTGCTTCTGCGGAATCCGGTAAAAGGATTCGAGCGGAACCGAACGGATACCTTTCGAGCCGGCGATATCGATGCTTGCGCCCAGTGCCACCAATACGGGTGCTATGGTTGAGGGACTGACAAAGTATGCAGGCCCTCCGTTGCCGAGGATCGCGTGATAGCGGTTATCGCCTTTCAGCACCAGAGACTCTCCGTTGGCATCCAGCGCGAGCAAGCCATATCCATTGCGGAAATACCAACAGCGCGGACGCTGGCAGAGGTTTCCACCCAGGGTCGCCATGTTCCTGATCTGTGGGCTGGCTGCATCGCCAAGGGCCATAGCGAGGGTTGGGTACAGCTTGCCTATCTGCTCGTTTCTGGCCAGTTCGTCCAGCTTGATCAGGCAACCAGCGCGCAATCCCGTTTTCTTATCGTTTTTTAAGCTGTGCAGCGTACCGATTCCTTTGATATTGACCAACTGCGACGGCGCCAGGACGTCATCCTTCAACAGAGCAAGCAGGTCGGTTCCCCCGGCCAACAATTCCGTCGTTCCCCAGCTCTTACCGAGCAAGCTGAGAGCCGATGACAAATCGGTTGGGCTGGTATAGGTGAAGGCGTTCATGACTGCACCCCCAGAGCCGCCAGCACGCGGTCGGGTGTCAGCGGAAGATGCGGAACACGGACACCGATCGCATTGGCTACTGCGTTGCAAATAGCCGCACCCGGCGAAATGAATGGCGGTTCACCACAACCAATAATTCCCCGCTCATCGTATCCCTCGCCCTGCATCAGATGCACGACTAGCTCGCCCGTGTCGCCGATCCCGCACAATCGGTAGAATTCCATGTTCGGGTTCAGCATGCATCCGAGATTCGGGTCCATGATTTTCTCTTCGTAGAGCGCGTAGCCAATTCCCATGATCAAGCACCCGAAACACTGGCTGAGCGTTGTCTTCTGGTTGATGATCAAGCCGCAATCCTGCACGGCGACGATCTTATTGATACTGACGACACCGGTCTCGACATCCACCGAAACGTCGGCCATCTGCACGCCACCAACGCCGCTTGAATTCAGGTCGCCCTGACCTGGATTCGCTCCATGGGTTGTAATGGAGAGCCCTCCCATCATCGAGCAGGCTTGCTTCCAGGTCACCGTGCTAGTTCCGCCAATGATCTTGCCTCCCGCCGCGCGCAGTGCAGATGGCTGTACCCCGAGACCTGGAGCGATCTTGCTGAACAATGCCTGTAGCGCATCCACTGCGGCGCGCCTGGTTGCAGACCCGATACCACCCACGGTGCCGCTGCCACCGGAGCCCGCCGACGCCGTTAATGTACTGTCTCCCACCTCTACTTGAATCAGATCCATATCGAGGCCAAAAGTCTCGGCAGCTATGATGGCGATCACCGTGCGAGTGCCCGTTCCGATATCCTGCGTGCCCGAGGAGATAGCGACAGATCCATCGGGATTGATTGTGAGATTGCATGACGCGGGGTGTGCCCCCCCGGTCCAGGTGTGAAAAGAGAGGCCGAGACCCTGCCGGATTGGCCCCTTGTCGCCCTTATTCCTTGGGTGCCATCGCGCCTTCCATTCCAAGAGGCCGGCAGCCGCTGCAAATTCGTCTTTATAAATTTTTGCGCGCTGACCAGCCAGCTTCAGGTTTTTCAGGACTAGCTCCAGCGGGTCCATTCCCAGCTTGTCCGCTAAATCATCGATGGCGCACATGGTGAGGAAGCAGGCCTGCGCTTGCCGCGGTGCACGCATGGAGCGGGCACTTCCGATGTTGTTAAGGATCGTGGTGTGCTGGTTCGTCTGATTGGGTATCTTAAGGATGTAGGGCAGGGGAAACTCGGCTCCTCCGGTCATTCCACCCGTGCTCCATGTTGTTGCCTGCCATGCTGTCAGGTTTCCCTTCGCATCAGAACCGATCTTGATCGTCCCGTAGGCAGACGGCCTGCAACCTGCGGTTTGCTGTTCCGTACGCCGGTCTACCACCAGACGCACCGGCACTCCCCCGGCGAGCTTGGACAACTGTGCTGCGGCGAGTCCCCAGCGATCCGCGGCAAGCTTCGAGCCGAAACCACCGCCCTCATATTGGGCGTGCACCCGAATCTTGCTCGCCGACAGATTCAGCGCCTTGCTCATTTGAGCCACAATGCCCGCGACGGACTGGGTCGATATGTAGACGTCGAGCGAGTCGCCATTCCATGTCACGACGCTGCCGTGTGGTTCGAGGCAGCAATGCGTAATCACCGGCATGGAATAGGTCTGCTCGATAACTGCTTTGGCTTGCTGGAAAGCGGAAGCGGAATCTCTAAGTGTTTCGGGCTTCATGGGCTGGGAGAATCCCGCGGGTGCGTCCGGATTCGAGTCCACAACGAGATGCGGAAGCTCCTGATACGTGACGTTGACCGCCTTCGCCGCCTGCGCTGCGGAAAATTCATCAACCGCCGCGACCGCAACGATGTCGTCGCCGACCCAGAATATCTCTGTGCCGGCTTTCTGGATGACATAGATGGCTTTGCAACCGGGACTCTTTTCCGCGGCCGTAGTATCGATGCTCACGATCTTCGCGTGAGCGTACGGGCAACGCACCGTAGTCGCGAACAGCATACCCGGTAGATTGTAGTCCGTTGTATATTGGGCCTTTCCAGACACCTTGAGCGGAGCATCGATGCGCAGAACTTTGGAGCCGATCAATTTGCGATCGGCGGCTGCGGGCCAGGAATAGTCAGCCACGGTGCGCCTTCTTTCTGGACAAAGTGCGCATCTGGCTCACCGTCAGGAGCGCCTCCGTGATGCCGGCGTACGTTCCGCAGCGGCAAAGATTCCCGCACATGCCTTTCCTGAGCTCATCCAGGGTCGGGTGCGGATTTTCAGCTAGAAACGCTGTGGCGGACATGACGAAGCCGGAGGTGCAATAACCGCATTGCGAAGCATCCGCATCCACAAAGGCCTGCTGCAGCGGATTCAGCTGACCATCACTTGCGAGAGACTCGATTGTCGTGATTTCGGCGTCCTGCACATCGATTGCCAGTATGGAGCAGGCATAAACCCGCTTACCATTGACGATCACCGTGCAGGCGCCGCACATTGCGCGATCGCATACTTGTTTTGCACCAGTGAGCTCCAGTTTTTCGCGCAGAACCTGGAGCAACGTAAGCCATGGCTCCGCGGTTGTGGACATGATCTGACGGTTCACGTTCAATCGAATCGAGACAGGCCCGGGACCAAACACCGGCGCCTGGGAGTTTCTCAATCGTGTACCCCGCGCAGAATTGCCTCTCGTTTTCTTCCTGCCCTTCACGCGCAATCCTTCGATCGTTTTGGAACGAATTTGATTGAGCCTAACCTGTGGGCCGAACGGTCGGAATTTGAGAAATACTCGTTCATCACCTGAATCGGATCGCTCTTGCCGACGTTTGCTTCTTCGAATTGCGGAAAATGCGGCTCAATGCGCATATTCTTTCGGTCTTTAGCATTTGCCTCCGGTCGAGATTCGGAAGGATGAGCCTTTCTTATCTCAAGCTAAAAGGCCTGCAAATTGAGTGGGGGGGGACGCAATATAACGAAATTTTACTGTGTCATTCTAGCTTTTTTTGCGATAATCTCTCAACCAAGTACCTGGAACGTCGACTGTGCCTTACGATCCTCCTCGGCAGTTGAGTCCGAAGCCGCCTCATGACCCCCTTGAAATCGAACTTGTCTTCAATGTTCGATCATGCGGGACCTGCGATTTTTTTTGGCCACAGAAGTCACCTCAACCCTATGGCCCCTATCCCAGTTATGACTTCAAGTCGAATACGCCCACAGAAAACGCACCGGCAGGAAGTCCCAGTTCTTTTGTCTGGATCGAGGGTGTTACACGACCGCCAGTATTTCCCGATGCTGAAGTAATGGATGGATGCCGCAAAGCGCCCATCATGACCATCGGAATCAATCCCAACCTCACGGCTTTCGCCCCGGGAAAGACAGGCGCCACGTGGTGTTATCCCAGTTTTTCCAGTGCTGACAACACGGATTCATGGGAAAAATACGCTTATTACTACCGATATCGATCTGTGTATCAGGAGCATTTCGACCTGAAGTTCGTTGAGCCGTTTTTACTTCCTGAGGGACAGGTGAAAGCGCCTAAGTCGGGCGTAGTAATATCCTTTCTCCGTCCCAGCGATGATCCATCTTACGAGCTGCGAGTCCAGTATGACGGTGACCAGACTCCAACTTCCATCCATCTTCCCGGTAAACTCGGCGAGCCGCGGTACGTGGTCCTAGTCAATGCGGACCAGAAGTTCCAGAGCGGAGACCTTCTCGCCGCCCCGCTGAATATTCCAGGTGGTCACAAAGTAGCAGTCTACGCACAGCCTATCGAGTATTACCTGCAGATGGTGCCGGTTCTCCAGGGCTTTGAGAAGTTTCTGAGGCAGCAGGGACATCCGGGCGCGAGTCTTCGGGTAGGTGAGGATGTCGGGCAGCTCGATATGGTCGCCTGTGCTTCGCCGCACTGGGGGCCGCAGTGGCTGGGTGGAAACAGCCAGAGCGTCAACACGATCATCCGGAATTGCGTCCACAAGAATGCCTGGGCCATGAAGCAGCTGGTTCAGACGCGTCCGGCAGTTCTGTTCCTGGTCGGACAGGCCTCCTGGAACATGTTCCGTCAGTCCTTCGGCCATCTTATTCATGCGAATGCGACACTGCCGGCGTACCCCGATGATGGGCCGTACACTCTGTTGCGGATGACAACCCAACAAGAGTACCGTCTGGAGTTTTCGACAAAGATCGGGACAGAAGAGTACGCGCTTTCGACTCGACTCGTAATCACACCGCATTTTTCATACGCCGAGAACTTTGTGCTGCAATTCCGCGTAAGCCCACAGGCTTTCGAGGTTTTTGAAAAGCAGTATCCGCCCGTGGCGGCATTCCTCCAAAACGACCCACGCATCAAGTTTCTGAAGCCGCCTGGAAGCTTTGTGGTGGCAGGTCTGGTGAAGGATGCTGCGGCAGTTTTGACTGAACTTAAGCAGAAATACCCTGCTGCCGCTGCAGTATTGATGTCGGATTTTTACGATCCGCACAAGATGATGACTACTGTACTGACGAACATGTACGGAAAAGAGATTACGTACACCGATGCTAAAGATGGAAGTTCGGGATATTTAACTCGCACCAGTGGTCCCTGCGGGTTCTGTGTGAACAACCGATGGAAATTTCCTAAGGGCTGCCCGTACGGCAAACCGGAGGAGAAGCAATACACGGTTGGGTTTTTGGAAAAAGTGACTGCAGCATTGGTCGAAAGCAACAGCGCGGCCACAGGTACCCACGCTTGATGGAAGAGACGTGAGGGAAAATGTAGATTTGTGCGCATTATTTCACCGATATACGAGGAATCACGACATGATTATTGACAGACGATGGGCCGAGCGGAATTTGGGCTTCGATCCGATCGCAAGACCGGCGCCGCAGTCAACGTTCGCGGTTACTTCCGCCGCGCGTTCATCCAGCCCCGAGGATTTACAGCGAGAAATCATAGACTTTGATTCCGAGGCATCCGAAGGACGAGAATTCCTGGCATTTACGACCGCAACCGGGCTATCACGATATACGGATGTGCCATGGCCCAAAGGGCTTGCGCCGAGAACTGACGAGACGCCCAGCAAAGGCGCAGGTGGACGGCTGCCTAAGGCCGACGTGCTGGTCGTCACTTGGACCGTGGACGAAGGTCATGCGCTCAGCCGCGCACTCACGCCCGGCAAGGATTCACGCAATGATTATCTCCCCTACATACATAATTACGCGTCCATCTCCCAAAAGATGGTTCCCACTTGTCCCGCGCGGCAGGCGAAGCGGTTGGGAGCGTATTGGACGGCAAAGATCGGAGGTAAGAGCATCGTCGTCTTCAAATCCGATTCCCACATGTCGCAGGATGGTCCAAAGCTTCCGAATATCGATGTGTGGGCCCAAATCATCTCCGAAGTCCAGCCGAAACTCGTCATTACTACAGGGACGGCTGGAGGAATCGGAAAAGATTCTGAGGTTGGCGACGTGGTCGTCAGTCCGATTGTTCGCTTCGATTGCACAGCAAAATTCAAAAGCGAGCCGTTCCATAACGCCCACTATTCGAGTGTCGCTCCAAAAACCAAATATATATCGACGGCAGCAAAGCTTTTTAAGGCGAATGCCGGGCAGCTTCCGAAGGATAATACGCGACCGCCAAAGATTGTGCGCGTCTCGCCCACCGCGCTTTCATCGTCCGTCGTAACAACCGATTTCTTTGGGTTCGATACCTCAAATAATCATTATAATCTTCAGGGACTAGGTGATGTTTCGGAGATGGGAGACGCTGTACTGGGGCTCGTCGCCAGTCAGATGCAAACGAAGGCCCCTCGCTGGGTTGCGGTGCGAAATGTTTCGGACCCGCAGATCAAAGCCGACGGCATGACCCTCAAACAGCAGGCCGTGCTCGCCGCTCAAATATATAAGGGATTCGGTCGCTGGAGTTCTGTTTGTAGCGCCATCGTGTGCTGGGCGCTCATCGCCGCAGAGTAGCAGCGGTTTAAGACATCCAGAGCTGGCGATCGCCGTAGCGGCGACGGGCACAAATTGTAAAGGCGATCGCTGCAGCGCCTTAGGATCCGTTTTGGTTTAGGTGCAACGTTCAGTCACCACCATGCTTGTGAAGAATCACTCAATCTAAAAATCGCAGTAGGCTCGGCGAGAGCTAATCGACACCGGGGGGCACTACATATTTATGCGTATATCCGGGAGGCTATTAACAACGCTTTAATTATCTCGGGTGCAGAAAGCGAATAAGTCCTGAGAAAGACCGTCTGGTCAGAACCTGCAATTATCGTGTCGTTCACAATTCGAAGTGCCATTCGAGGAAATTGGCGACCAAGTTTTGCCAATCTCCTCTGCAGAGCTTTACCTGAGTTCTATCTTCTATATGAACGTCGTAAGAGAGCGGATCATCGCTTCGGTGGTTTGCAAACACGCAGACCTTGGATACCAAAAGAAGGGGCTGGAGATAACTCTCATGTATCGGCGTGAGCAAATGGGAAGTCGGGTGCGTTCATAATCTCAAAGACGACTGCTTTATCGTCAATCCGAAAGGTGGTGGTGCTCATGGGTTCATTTTTGTTTCGGAGGTCGCTTGGGGAATCAGCCACGCAGTTGTGGCGTAAGGTCGAGTCTGGATCGGGCGGGAAAATCTTGTCCGAAAGGCGGAACGGTTTTCTAGAGGCCGAGGGGGAGGAATCGCAGGGGTGTCTCTTTCTGAAACGCCACGAAATCTGTTGTTGGTTCTCCAGGCATTAGTCGTGCCAAATCTAGCGCATGCGAGCCATCTGCGGCGACGTGAGGATACGTAAGAGTACGTATATACACATCTCAGGCCGACACTTAGGATATTGCCTTTACAATTATTATCCTTTCCGAATTACGGGAAGGTAGCTCAGCAATCCGAACAGCACACAAAGCAAAGTTAAGGACATTAGCTATGTCTAGCATGGCGTTCTTGATGCACGTCGGGAGGAAAAGACGAGAAATTGGCATTGTCGCACTCGTAGCGCAATCCGTGATCCTTCCTTTCGCACCCCGTTGTGGTTACCTTGAAGGCCTGACTGGGCTTCTAGTGGCCGGTTTGGTATCACTTCCGTTGATAGTAAACTCTGACGATCAAGCGCGTCCATTGGGGATCCTTGAAAAAGCCATAGTGATGACTGGACTTGGCGGCTTAGGAATGGCACTAGACAGGGCCTTTTACCAGAGCGCCTATCGAGGCTTCTCTTGCATTGTTTATCCCGCCCAATCTTCTCTGAACGGATCGACTCTCTCGATGATATTCTTTTGTTATATCGGTTGCCGTCTGTGTGTACGATCATGTGACAGACAGATCTTCACCCGCTTCATCGAAACGAGTTTTTGCATGCTGACTATGATCGCTGGTATGTTTTCAGGCGAACTTTTCCTTACCTCTTTGTTGGTGGACTGGTGGGGCCAGCAGATCGGTAGCCACTGGGGAATGATGACGGGAATGTTAGTAGGAAATTTTGTTGGAATCGGAGCATTTGACACCTTGAGAAAATTGAAACGGCATTCGGATTTTGGGCTCAACCAACTATGAGCATTATCATTCGTCAGAACATAGAAAACTACACGGCCGAAGAGTTGGCTGCTTTGCGAGCGGGATACACGGCCATGCAAGCAATTTCGGACGACCGAGGATTCAATATAATTGCCGGGTACCATGGCGTACCGATGCAGTTTTGCTACCATCATGAGGATGAATTAATGTTTTTTCCGTGGCATCGCGGCTACCTGCTTGCATTTGAGAGTCGGCTACGCGACATCGATGCGACGTTGAGCGTCCCGTATTGGGATTGGACCTCGCCTGCTTCGCAGCAAGTCGGTGTACCGACAGCTTTCAGTGCTCAACAATTGCCGGACGGGTCGCGTAATCCGCTTGCTAGCTCACTGATTAATGTGGCATCAACACGACCACCGGTAAGGCGTCAAACAGCTCGCTTCCCCGGAGACCCACAGGGACTTCCGCAAGCTGCCGACGTTGATAGCACTCTCAGCGAATCGGATTTCGGGAAGTTCTCGAATCTGATTCAGGACATGCACGATGGTATCCATGGCTGGACCGGAGGACAAAAGGGTAATGTGCCCGGCGACATGGCCCTGGTTCCCTGGGCGGCCTACGACCCCATCTTCTTTTCGCATCATTGCATGATCGATCGGCTCTGGTTCCGCTGGGAACAGATTCACGGCATTAACAATATCCCGCAAAGCCTGTTGAACAGACCACTTCGTGGTTTTGACAATCTGTCAGTCGCATCGGTTGTCGATACCACTCAGCTGGGATACCGTTACGCTAGCGACGAAATTACAGTGGAAGACCACACGTAGTATGATGGCGCAGAAATATACATCGAAGCCAATCCGGCTCTCGCCCGCAATGCGTCGAGCCGCCTTTAAGCGAGCATTGCTCCAGTTCCATAAGGTCGATCATTCAGGTGCTTCGTTTCAGGCTCGCATATTTTTTAACAATCCAAGGGCAAACGAAATGACCCCAATGACTCTGGAGGAAGGGTACGCAGCACGATTCCACATATTCGGCCATGGACGGTGCTGGGGTGATGCGGGTCACTGTGATGTCCCCACGGAGCGACGTCCCTTTGATCGGCGGTCCCCTCACCCTCTCACTCCAAGAGAAGTGGAAGTAGTCGTTACCGACGCTCTGCGGAAGGTAGCCTTACAAACGGAGACGGTCACAATCACAGTCGTACCAGTGATATACGCGGCCGCCGATAAGCGAGATATGAAGGACTGCTTTCACTTCAAAAACCTTACATTACTTCTACGAAGCTCACACGGCTTACTGGAGGGTCCGGCATCCGACGTCCGACCTATTGCTCCGGTTGCGGCCCAGGAAGAGGCTCTTTCTGAGAAACACCAAGCGAAGCCAGGAAGGAAACAAAAGAAATAAGATTCGAGTGGCATGGCGGTATGGAACTTACTGGGATCAAATTTAATTACAGTCAGGACACCGGGGCGGTGAATGCGCTGTCCATTCGCCAGAATTTCACTACTGGTATCGCTGTTCCTGAATGGGTCAAGGGCAAGACCCTCCCCAAAAGCTCACCGGTAGCGTACTCGATAACCGCCGTGGCAGGCAAAATCATCACGATTCAAGCCAGCTTTGCCACCGACCCCGGAGTGCCGAGAAGCACGATGATTTCCAGCTCGAAAGGCGAATAGAGCTGCCTGAAGACCGTCCGGGATTTCGTGCTTATATCGAATATTATAAGAGCACTTCGATCAAGGAATCCGCTTTGCCGTGACGGTTTTGGAGAACCAAACTGTTGAACAAGCCCATGAGGAACTTGCGGAGGAGCTATCAAAATCTATGGCTCCCTCTCTGCCGCGAGCAGAGGAAAAGAACATCCATGTTGGGCATATTGCATTCGCGGGTCACGGGGCTACGCAGACCGCCGTGAGGTTTGTGAGAGGGAACCTTTTATTAAAGTTGAAAGTGTTGGGCCCGCGCATGCTGATGTTAAAGATCTTGCTGAAGCGATTGATAAGCAGATGTTAGCGCATTCCGGCGGAGAATGATCGGCCACCCTCCCATCTCGCGCAGAAGACTGACATTCAGGCCTGCATCGTCGGTCCGTTTTGGAACGCGTCGGACTGGAAGGGCCTTCCGGCGGAGCTGTTTTTGGCAATACGCACAATTGCGTATTGACCGGGCTCTTCAGGCTCACGATCTTCTCCACGGTCCACGAAAACATCTTTAGGGCGACCCCCGAACGCGTGGCCGAAATTAACTATCAACAGCAGGTAAATGCTATGAACCAGTCAAATACCCCTGAAAAGAACACAGAAAAGCTTTGGGAAACTCCAGTCTTGCGAGAAATCCCCGTTTCCTTCGAAGCGACCTCATACGCATTGGCAGACGATGACCCGCTGAATCGCTGAGATTAGGCTGTTTTTCTGGATTACTTAGCGACCACTAGGGTCTTTCCCTAGTAATACCAGCGCCTAAATTTCTCGATATTCTGAGTCAAGCGATATCCAAATTCCCGAAAATGGACACCCGCTCGACAAATAAGAAATTTGGCTGCCCGTGCTCGTCTTCTAATGAAGGTCAACAAGCCGGTTTTCTTGGATGGTCGTGCGCTTGCTAGGGTCGGCTGCGGGAGGGGGTGTTCCCCAATGGAACTGCGGGTGTCGCCAATGCGCTGGTGCACGCAGTGGACTCATCGAAAAGCGAACACAATGTGGTTTGGCCGTCAGCGTCGATGGCCGACGATGGATTCTCATTAACGCTTCGCCTGACCTGCGTTCTCAACTTCTTTGCCTTCCGGCGCAACCCCAGTCTGACCGGCGCGAAACACCTATTGAAGCGGTACTGCTCACGGATGCCGATCTGGACCACATACTCGGTCTCTTTCTGTTGCGTGAGAGCAATTCGGAAGTATCGATACACGCGTCAAAAGCGATCAGAAAAGCGGTGGAGGAAGGTCTTCGTTTGACTGAAGTATTGGACCAATACTGCGGGATTCGATGGATCGAAGCACCGCTCGAGTTTGCCCCGCTGTTCTGCCGCGATGGCTCCGACAGCGGTTTGGAATACAGGGGGATCGAGATTCAAGGCCTAAGTCCAAAATATCGTGGAGGGGGGCAAAATTGTCCCCGTATTATCTATGTGCTCCGGGAGCTAAACACAGTTAAATCTGTCCTCATCGCGCCGGGAGTGGCAACACTCGAAACTAAGCTTATGGCCGAGTTGAACCAAGCCGATTCTGTTTTTTTCGATGGAACTTTCTGGTCAAGTGACGATTTTCAGAAATCGGGTGTCGCGGATCCTTCGGCAGGAGAACTCGTGCGAAGCCATTTACCGATTTCCATGGGTAGTCTTAAGACGCTCGCCGGGATACCCGCGAAGCAAAAAGTCTATCTGCACATTAATAACACCAATCCGATTTTGTGGAACGACAGCCCGGAGCGTAGACAACTGGATGAGTTTGGGATTCAAGTGGCAGCGGACGGAATGGAGTTTGATTTATGAAGTCGGGGGCCTGGAGTGAAGAGGAGTTTCTCGAACGTCTCCATGGTGTGGGAGCCCAAGCATACCATCACCTTCATCCCTTTCATATCCGCATGAATGAAGGAGGCTTGGATCGTGACGCAGTACGGCTGTGGGTAGCCAACAGATTCTATTATCAGCGCTGTATCCCGATGAAAGACGCGGCGATCTTGTCGAACTGTCCGTTCCGCGAAGTTAGAAGGAAGTGGATCAAGCGGATCATTGACCATGACGGGACGGAAGGACAAGAAGGCGGTATCGAAAAGTGGATCCGGCTCGCAATCGCATGCGGCCTGAGGCGGGAAGAGACGATCGACGAGCGTCGCGTCTTGCCCGCAGTCCGTTTTGCCGTGGACGCGTATGTGAATTTTGCAAGGATGAAACCGTGGCCGATAGCAATCGCGTCTTCGTTGACCGAGCTTTTCGCGCCGGACCTGATGGCCAAGCGACTCGACGCCTTTGCCAAATACTATACCTGGATCGCATCGGAAGGCCTCGATTATTTCCGAGCGAGGCTCACTCAGGCACAAGAAGATTCAGATTTCGCCTTGAGAGTTACTCTGCAGTACTGCGCCGATCGACACATGCAGGAAGCGGCCGTGGACGCGATCCGATTTAAATGCGAGGTTTTGTGGTCGATCCTTGATGCGCTGTCATGCCAGATTTGAGCGATGGTTCTGCGCAGCTTTTTAACCGTCCGTGTCTAGCAAAACGAGTGCGGCTGCAGATCGATCCGGTGAGCGGGAAACCAGTTTTGCTGAATCAGGAAGCAGTGATACTACTGAACAGAACTGGCTACGAAATCTTGGAGCAGTGTGACGGTACTCGAACCTTGACCGAGATTATCGAAGAGTTAGGAAATCGATATGCGATCGCCAAAACGACATTGACGCAAGATGTGTCACAATATGTCGAGAAACTGAATCAAAAAGGGCTGTTACAATGGATCTAACCGATCGTCCTTATGGGTTGCTTGCGGAGCTTACCTATCATTGCCCGTTGCACTGCCCCTACTGCTCGAATCCGACTCGGTGGGAGAAACAGTTCGAGCTCGATACGCTGGAATGGGAGAAGGCAATTCAGGAGGCAGCGGAATTAGGGGTGTTGCAAGTCGGCTTCTCTGGGGGAGAGCCTCTGCAGCGGAAAGATCTTGAGCTCCTTGTGCAGATCGCGCGCAAAGCCGGATTGTACACAAATCTCATAACAAGTGGACTCGGTCTAACGGAGAACCGTGCGACCCGACTTCTGGAATCTGGGCTGGACAACGTCCAAGTTAGTTTTCAAGCCGCGGAACCTGATTTAGCCGATGGCATCGGTGGCGTCACGAATGGTCACAAACAGAAGTTACGCGCGACCGAGATTGTCAATCGTGTCGGACTAGCTCTCAGTCTAAACGTGGTGTTGCATCGTTTCAACATTGAGAGTCTCAGCGAGATCATCGCTTTCGCGGAAGATCTAGGTGCGACGCGGTTAGAGCTTGCGAACACTCAGTACTATGGGTGGGCGTAGCGGAACCGCTCGATGCTGATTCCGACGCGCGCACAGGTCGAAGCGGCGGCGCGGATTGCCTCCGGCGCTCGCCAACGCCTGGCGGGAAAGATGACGGTTTTATACGTGTTGCCAGACTATTTCACGAATCGGCCAAAACCTTGTATGAACGGCTGGGGCCGAAGGTATCTCACAGTTAATCCCAGTGGATTCGTGCTGCCGTGTCCAAGCGCTTGGGAAATACCCGGCCTCCGGTTTGATACAGTCCGTGAAAAACCGCTTCACTGGATCTGGCAGACATCTGAAAGCTTCAACCGTTTTCGCGGGACCGATTGGATGCCGGAACCATGTCGCTCCTGCCCGCAAAAAGAAATCGACTTTGGAGGCTGCCGCTGCCAAGCCGCGCTGCTGACCGGCGATCCTTCCAATACCGATCCTGCGTGCGAGCTGTCGCGACACCATCATCTCGTCCAGGAAGCCGTAGATCGGGAGGTGGATCACCCCGCGATCGACAGCTCCATTTTTCGACGGAATCCTTAGCAGCCGGACTTCTCCAGCGCAGGTTACCGGCACTCAAAACGGCTAAATGGAGCGCAATCGCGAGTCAATACGTAGTTTTGCGTATTGCGGCTGAGTCGCTAAAATCCGAGGATGATAGGTGAAGAGGAGCAACATTGATAAGAGGGAGCGCCAAGCCAAATAAGGCATTTCGATAGCGGTAGACCAATGTAAACGAGCAGCAAACCAACCGCGTACGCTGGCGCGGCAAATCTAGGAAGCATAAGTAAAGTCTTCTGCGGAGGACAATTTATGGGAGTTCTTTTACAAGCATTTTATCAACGGGGTAACAGCGGCGTCCCCTCACCGGCGGACGGTGATCCCATCGATGCCTGGTGGGATCATCTTGCGAAGCAGGCAACCCAGTTGCGCAAGGCAGGCTTCACCGCGATTTGGCTGCCACCGGTCACCAAGGGAGCGAGCGGAAAGGATTCGGCAGGCTATGACGTATTCGACGATTACGATCTTGGCTCCAAAAATCAAAAGGGGACGGTGGCGACTCACTACGGCACGCGAGAGCAACTGACACGCTGTGTGGCGGTGATGCGCGCCAATGGGCTCGATGTTTATGCCGATCTCGTCGAGAATCAGCGCGGCGGTGGCAGCGGGCGTGGCGGTTTCACGTTTCGCTATGCGGATGCGGACGGCCAAGTCGGTGGAGGTCGTTTCCCGAAGGATCCTGATGATTTTCACCCGAATGTCCCTCAGGACCCCAACGTGCCGGGACCGGATTTCTCATTCGGTTCCGATTTAGCGCCGATAAATGGCGGGACACCGAAGGGATCCGTATTCAAAAATCTCATCGACAGCGCCGATTGGCTGACGCGTGCCCTGGACATTCAGGGATATCGCTTGGATGACGTGAAGGGCCAGTCCAGCGATTTCCTGCTCCCTTTTCTGAACAGCAAGTCCATGGCTGGCAAGTTCGCCGTAGCCGAATACTTCGACGGGAATGTTGCCAAAGTTCAGGATTGGATCTTCAACCGTATGCGCGGTCGGCCGTCGGTCTTCGACTTTGCCACGCGCTTCACCCTGGCGAGTATGTGCGACAACCGCCCGTTCAACATGGCGGTCTTGGATCACGTCGGAGTTGCGGGGAGCAATCCGCTGCAGGCGGTGACTTTCGTGGAGAACCATGACACGGATCGCAGTGAGCCGATCTTTCAGAACAAGATGTTGGCTTACGCTTACATTCTCACTTCTGAAGGCTATCCGTGCGTTTTTTACAAAGACTACAGCACGGACAGATTTTGTTTTGGACTGAAGGCTGAGATTGACAACCTCATTTTCATTCATGAACAGATCGCGGATGGTGGGACGCTGCAACGATTCAAGGATTTTGATGTGTTCGCTTACGAGAGGATTGCAGGAGCACATCTGCTGGTTGGGTTGCACAATAATTCGAATGCCGCACGGACGATCACGGTGTTCACCGGATTCGGAGCGAACGTAGGGTTACACGATTACTCAGGACACGCTGGCGACGTGCGAACGGACGGCAGCGGTCAGGTAACGATTACGATTCCACGGAACACGAATGGTCTCGGATATGTTTGTTACTCGCGCCTGGGCATTGGAAGCGCATTTCAAATACAGACACACACCGTCACGCAGGCCTTTGAAGGAGCGCAGGACTTGGATATCAAGCCGGCCGCTACGGACCACCCGGTCGAGATCGGGCGGATCTGGTGCGAGGCGAACCAGTTAATCCGAGGAGTCCTTACGTTTGACGCGAAGGATTGGACCGATGCGACGACACTGACACTTGAATTGCTGGGTCCCAGCGGGGAGAGCCTTGACAGGAAAGTCTATGCGCGGGCGGAGGAAGGGAACGCCCTCGATAAACAAGCCAATGCAACGGGTTGGCACGCGTTCCGGATCCAGGCAGCCAACACTCCGCCCGCGAACCCAAGACCAGGCTACACCTTAAAAGTTACTTATACAGCGCCGCAAAAGCTGTAGCCGCAGACCAAGCATCCAGTGGCAATGAATGTTCTAACTCAGCGAAACAGTGTTGATCGCCGTGGCGTCAATGACCAGGAAACCATCTTAAACCCTCGCAATGTCAATCTAAATACCTTCGGCAAACTCGGCGGGTATCCGATAGACGGAGACGTGTACGCGCAGCCGCTTTATGTTTCAAGAGTCAAGATTAGCGACACCGATGTGCGGGATTTGCTCATCGTGGCTACAATGAAGAATTCCGTTTTTGCGTTCGATGCGAACGCCAACGACCCCGCGCACGCCCAGATCTGGATGACAAATCTGGGTTCAGCAGTGTTTGCCCCACAGTTCGTGGGAGGAGAGTACCGGGACATTGCGGACCCTCTCGATCCGAATGAGCCATTTGAAAAGCACACCAGCACGATCGGTGTCCTCGGCACTCCAGTGATTGAGGCCACCATTGATCCCACTGGTCTCTTGCCGACCACGGGAATCATTTATGTCGTGACATTTACAGTAGACCAGACAGCTTTCAACCAGACCAAGTCTTCGTCCGAGTTCAAGCACTTCCTACACGCCTTAAATCTACGCGATGGAAAGCCGGTGAGAGCGGCGAAACAAATCGAGGGAACGGTTTCAGGCGCAGGTTATACAAAAAGCGGCGACGCTGGTGACAGGAATGACGTGCAAGTCAACGCAGGCACGAGTTCCAAGACTGTAAATGTGGGCGGCATCCATGTACGAGTCGTCGACTGCGAAAATCTGAATACCCCCAACGCCGTTGTGCGGTTCAATTCGATGATGCAGCTCCAGCGCCCCGGTCTGCTCTTGCACCAGGGAAAAATCATCATCGCATTTGGCTCCCGAGGGGATGAAAACCCGTATCACGGCTGGGTCTTTGCATATGATTCCCGGACATTCGAGCTGAGTGGGCTGCTTTGCACCACGCCTAATGGAGCTCAAGGCGGAATTTGGCAAGCAGGACAGGGATTGCTGGTCGACTCTAAAGGAAATATCTATGCGGGAAGTGGCAATGGCGATTCCGAGGAGACGGTGAGTGGCACAGGCCTCCAAGGGCGAAACCTTGCTGAGAGCTTTATTCAGTTACGTCTTGATACAACCGGCTTAAGGGTGAATGGCTGGTTTAACGCTTTCGACGATTTTCGCCAGGCACCCGGACCAGAGACGCCGGCTGCCGATCAACGGGATGACGACCTGGGCGCCTCCGCGCCGGCGCTGCTCCCGGACGACAGAATTGTGGGCGGTGGTAAGGACGGGTGGTTTTATCTAATTGATCCGGACCGCCTCGACAAGACAGGAAGTCCAAAAGCCGTGCCTCAGGCGTTCAAAGCCTCATTTAACTTCAAGCGAGGGAGCCGCAACACAGTCGGCAATGACGGCGTTGATCGCGGAACTCACCATATTCATGGCACTCCTGTAGTGTGGGATAGCGTATCAAACGGAACTTTTGTTTATGTTTGGGGTGAGAATGACGTCGTCAGGGCGTATCAATATGCGCCCGAGGTGAACCATGATCCCTCGTCGGGACGATTTATAGACCAACCGCAAAATTTCGTGTTCGGCCAGGTTCCGCCACAAGGAGTCGATCTGGCGCGGGGTAATATTTATGCTTCTAATGAAGAGGTGGACCGCAAGGGAATGCCCGGAGGCATGCTCTCCTTGTCAGTCGACGGATCGAATCCGAGTAGCGCGATCCTATGGGCTTCCTTCCCTCCCTTTCACAACGGAAATCGTATCGCAGTAGAAGGATCCCTCATCGCTTATGACGCATCCGGCTTTGACACGAATTTGGGATTTAAGCGGCTGAAAATGCTGTGGAACAGCCGCCAGAATCCAGGTGACGATTTGGGACTTCTTGCGAAGTTTTGCTGCCCCACGATCGCCAACGGACGGGTCTTTCAGGCTACAGCAAGCAAACAAGTTGCAGTCTACGGAATCACGCCGGCGGATGGCGGCTACAATCTTGGCTTCGGGGGCACAACGGGTTTGACCTTAAATGGTAGCGCCGTGGTGACAAAGGATGGCACCATTGTTTTGACGGAGCACGCGCATCATCAATCCCCAAATCGATATGCCGATGGCACTCCAACACTTAATGCCGGCAGTTTCTTTACCAATGAGCCGGTGGATATCACGCGGTTCATGACCTCCTTTACATTTCAGCTTTCCGAAGCGGCTGCTGACGGTTTTACGCTGACTATCCAGGCGGAAGGACCACATGCGATCGGCAGTGGAGGCAGCGGCCTTGGATACATGGTGGATATGTTCGATTCCACACAACAGCAATTCCAGAGCACCGTTACTCACAGCTTCGCTCTGAAGTTTGTCCTGGGCGATCCTGATAATACGCAGACGAGTCAGATGGGACTCCTGTTGAACGGAATGCAGTTTCCGGGCTTTATTGACGTCAATCTGAGGCAAGGCCCGGATTTGAATCTGCGCACCGGAAAGCCGATTACCGCTAGAGTTCGTTATGACGGAAATAACCTGTTCGTCCAGTTGCATGATCCGACAAGGAACGTAACAACGGGCGATTTCGCGCTGATCGCAGGTAACATCGCTCTAGAAATTCACTCGATAACCGGTAAGGCGTTTGTTGGATTTACAGGAGGGACGGGGATGCGCAGTGCGCGTCAGGAGATCCTGAAGTGGGACTTCCAACCCGGCACTTTTGCGTGAAGCAATTCTTCCAAGTAGCTCAGTGGCTCTAACCCCCAGTTCAACTCACCGACTCGAAGATACCAGCTATGGATGTTCTTACCCGATCCTATGACAATGCACGCACCGGCGCAAATATTCAGGAGTCGGTGCTTACGCCGAGTAAAGTCCAGGGTGGACTGAAAATCCTCTTCAGCCTTCGTATTCCCGATGACCAGAGGCTCGAAGCACAGCCTCTTTATGTCCCGGGAATCACGATGAGCGATAATCAGATTCATGACGTGGTTTACATCTGTTCGATGGGAAATACGATCTGGGCATTCGATGCCAATACCGGTGCGGCGATCTGGCCGAGCCCAGTAGCGCTCGGCACGCCGATCAAGGGGTCAACGGATATCGATTCTCACCTGATCAATGATCATTGGGGCATACTGAGTACGCCGGTTATCGACATCGACACGAAGACAATGTATGTCGTGAGCTGGTCGCTCGAGAATAACCAGCCGCTTCACCGGCTCCACGCAATCGACATCACTAGCGGTCAGCAAAGCCAACAACCCTTGCTTCTTGAGGCAACCTCTCCGCTCAACGCCAATGCTGTTTTCAAATCTCCCAAGCAAAAGCAGCGGTCAGCTCTCCTCCTAGCGCCGCTGCGCCAGCCAGGCGGGCCCCCGGTCAAGAAAACTCTCTTCATGGCTTCCGGGATGACCCACGAAACGGCAAAGGACACCCATGGTTGGGTAATCGCATTCGACGTAGCTTCGTTCCAGCAGACTGGCGCTTGGTGCTCCACGCCGAATAGTTCCGGCGGTGGGATCTGGCAGGCTGGCCAAGGGCCTGCCTCTGATGAGCAGGGAAATATATATGTCATGACGAGCAACGGAGGCTGGAACGGCACAACGGACTTCGCCGAGAGCTTCGTCAAACTGCAATATACGTCTCCGAACGGACAGGCCCCCGGTGCACTCACGCTTGTGGATTGGTTTACCCCCTTCAGGGATAGCGATCGAAAAAAGCCCACTGGGGGTTACGATTTTCAGGACCAGGATCTTGGATCTGGAGGTCCAGTGTTGCTTCCCGGCAGCGGCATTCTTGCTGGCGCCGGAAAAGATGGCGTCCTTTACATCCTCGACAAAGACAATCTCGGCAAAAGCCTCGCCGATTTCACGAAGCTCAAGCAACTCCCTATCTTCTTCACCTACTCCCCAGGACCCGATAAAAGTCCTACCGGCAACTTGGACTTCAATTTCCTTGGTAAAACGCATCACTTGCACGGAACGCCCGTTTTCTGGAACAGCCCGGACCAGGGGCCGATGCTTTTCGTATGGGGCGAAAATGACAACCTGCGTGCGTGGACTACAGACATCCAGGGGAAAGTAACCTTTCTCGCTCACGCAAACGAAACAGCCTCCGCTGGCCTCGGAGGACTAGGGGGCATGCCGGGCGGTATGCTGACTCTATCCGCAAACGGCCAGACGCCCGGCAGCGGCATTGTATGGGCTACAGCGCCTGTCAGCGGCGACGCGAACAAACACGTCGTTGAGGGCATACTACGTGCGTATGACGCGCAAAACTTTATTACAAATCCGGACGGCTCAAAAACCATTAAGCTGTTGTGGGACAGCAAGCAGATACCAGGGAATACCTTTAAACACGATAAGTTCTGCCCTCCGGTCGTTGCTGATGGCAAAGTTTTTGTCCCCACTTATGAAGGCCGGGTAGACGTATACGCCCCCGCCTGAGGTAGATGTCTCATCTCCTTCGCCATTAGGTTTCTATAACCTCAGTACAAACCCTGAAAAGTTTCCCCCTATTGCATCGATTATGAGTGCAATCGCCATAATTGTGCTTTTTGCTGTCCTCCAGAACATTGACAACTTCGTTCTGGCTGCGGCATACCGATTGAAGAACGTGCTTATTCCGTTCAGAATGAATGTGCTAATCGCTGTGTTTTCCGGGATCGCGACGGGAGTGCCGGTAATAGTTGCGAGCGGGCTCAGATCAGAAGCTGTTCAAATGCGGCTCAACCTGGTCACCGACGTCGCGGGCCGAGGAATCCTGCTCATGCTCGGCGTCTGGACACTTGTTGGTTGCTTTCGTTCGAGGCTATTTCGACAACTTGGCAAACAAGAATCCAACGACAGCGATGATCATCGTCGCAGCGCTTGGTCAGTAGGACAGACGGCACTGATCCGAACCTCCGAAGCCATCATAGCGGGAACCGCGCTAGCCGTTGACAATCTTGCCCCCTCGTTCGCTTTCGGCTTGATTAACCCAATACGGGAAGGCGCATTTCTGTCCGGCTTACTTCTTGCCACACTCACGACCGGGGTCAGTTTCGTCGCCATTGTTTATGGCCAAATCTCGGGACGCCAGGGTAGGGCGCAATTTCAGCGATTTCTTCCGACAGTTTTTTCCCCAGAGCTCATTTCTGGCCTCCTACTGATCGGGATTGCTCTCCTGCCATTGGATATAAACGATTTAGCTGCTGATTTTTTAAAGTTACAAATTGGACAAAGTGGAGAGTAAACAAGGGGCGCGCATCGAAGGAGCCTTCACCGCTATTGCAGGGCCTTGATTGCCAGTGCGCTTACTACTTCGATATCAGTAGCGCCGACGAGGCTCTCCCAATCGGTTTCGTTCAGGCCACTGCGTTGTTGCAGATTGTTCCAAGACAGCACTTCGGGTGCTTGCCGCAGTTCGGGAAATAGTGAGGCGGCTTCACGCTGCAGCGACGCGAAACCTTGGCGAAGCTCGACATCCGAATTGAGTTCCAGGAGATTTTCCCAGTTCCCGGTTCGCGCGGCTTGAAGTATCCTTTCCGCAGCGCCGCCCAACATGCCAGAGAGCAGCACCTGATTGCCTTGGCTCTGCAGCGCGCTGGTAAAAACTTCTTCCAATATCCCGGGCCAGAAACCTTCATACTTCTGGAACTTGCCGCCAAGACAGATCCGCGCATCGCAGAGTTCCGCAAGCCGTCTGCGCAAAAGACAAAGGGCGGCGGCTCGAACGGTACGTTTTCCAATTTCTGCCTCCTGCTGCGCCAGGACTGTTGGCAACGGCACTTGCTCAATGCGAAGAATCCCGCGCTGCTCCAAATCGTCTCGGAGGTCCGGTGACAATTCCGGCTTCCGATCCCAAGGCACCAGATTGGTAATGCGGCAGGCTCGCCGAGCGGCTTGATCGTCCGCGGAGGCCACAGGCGGATCATAGGCGACGGCAAGTCGCGCCACGGCAGACATTACGCCTCCTGGACGCCAGTCGTGGCCGAAAACCAGTTGCGCGCCAGCAGACAGCAGCGCATCACTCAGTCGGACTATTGCCCGGTTCATCTCCTCTTCTGTGAAACCGTGCAGAGTCGAGTCTTCGCCAAAACTAACAGAAAGGCCTACAGTCAACCCTTCCAACGGTCGCGCTTGGCTTCTCGGAAGAGGCGATTCCGATTTTGCGGTGGGTTGATCGTAGCTCATGGCGTGGCAGCGGCGATAATTTGCTGGATAAACATTTGTGGCGTGCCGATCCAAGCAAGAGAAAAATAGCATTTCACCAGACGCTCAGCTACCTGGCGATGCGGTTCGCGAAACTTCTCTGGAAC
>WNFI01075235.1_pt1 | contig 25913 bp, 28 predicted proteins | sample 5400471 | NCBI WGS metagenome assembly WNFI01 (sample SAMN13153348, study PRJNA577476) | soil metagenome | isolation source: 100 cm saprolite on Douglas fir-dominated hillslope | place: USA:California | collected 2013-09-17 | reverse complement strand
GCCACACATCAACGACAGCTTCGCAGATCTCAAGAGCGAAATCGACTTCGGTTGACGTAAAGCTTTCGGGCGAGTACTGCATGATGACCTGCGTTCCAGGTAGCGTAGGTACCAACTCCTTAATGAGTTTCGCGCCGCGTACAGCGATGTTAATAATATCTGGCTTCTCCAGTCCGAAAACAACGCGACGCTGGAGTGGCGAGGTCGAATTATAGAGATGGACGATCGCCTTCTTTGCTCCATGCAGCGACTCGAAGGTGCGTGTAATTAACTCATCACGGGCTTGCACGAGTACCTGGATGGTGACATCATCGGGGATGCGATTCTCCTCGATCAGCAGGCGTACAAATTCAAATTCGATCTGAGAGGATGAAGGGAAGCCGATCTCGATCTCTTTGAAGCCGATCTCGACAAGGAGCTGGAACATTTCCAGTTTTTCCTTTAGTCCCATTGGGATAGGAAGGGCCTGGTTGCCGTCGCGCAGATCGACGCTGCACCAGATGGGTGCGGTTGTAATCGTACGTGACGGCCATTGGCGATCCGGCAAATCGATAGGCGGAAAGGGTTGATATTTCGTAATGTTTCCCTTTTGCATACCACCCTGTGATCGTGCGCGAGCAATCAATTCTTTCAGCATGTAACACTCCTTGTTGTAATGTTTGACGAAGTAAGGCTCTATTGATCAGGTTGCATATGCTTGTAGCAAGTACCTTGACACCTGCGAATGCGCAATAAAAAAGAGGACCTCCCAGCTAAATGGAAGATCCTTATCAGGATACCTACATTGGATCGGGTTGCATCGTTGCCCCCGTTTTATCTCCCTAAGCTTTGCTTGTGGCTAGCCTCGTCGTAAGCCCTACCAGACTCTGTAGCCCAGCGAGTCTGGTAAGGCCGGTAAGGGTGAGACTGGTAAGGGGGAAGGCAAGAAGCACCATTTCACATAAAGAAACCGGCGCATGAGCGCCGGTTTCAAAATCCGTAATGTCTACAACATTTACTACAGCGGCTACACTTACGCATACAACAACGTATACTACTATAACAGATACGGAGAAAGGTGCACGCTCAACACAAGCTTGACCAGCATGTATGGTGGTCCGCATCATATCTGGCGTTATCCGCATTCCTCTTCTCTTTTCTGCTCTGCTATCTTATGAACGCCTGTTAAAAAGCGACGTTCCCGCTGTTTGACTACAATCACGACGAAGCCACGCCAGCCACATTGCCTGGGGCTTCTATGATCGTTCTTTCTTACTTCTCCGAGGATACATCAACGAGTGAATGGTTGTCAACCTCTATGGACTTAGCGTATGGTTTCCCCAAAATGATATATTGACCCCAAGTCAAAGGCTATAGCGATCATTGCCCCACACGCTTTAGAAATTGTTCTACGGGGAGGCGCTCCTCGGGTCGCAAAGGTCGAAATCCTCCCTGATCATTAATAAACACGATACGCGTCGTCCCAAAATGGATAATCATGTCAGGTAGGTGATCTCCATTGACATCGACGAAACTGAGCGTGACGGGTATCAAATTATCTCCCGCGCCATATAACTGGGGACCGAGGTAGATACGGGCCTTCGAACCATCGCCACCGGGCATTTCAATGACCTCTATCCGTCCATTCAGATTGATGGCTATAAAATGGCTTGGCGTGCCTGCTGACTCGTTATGCCCAACAAAAGCATCAACTTGGAACGTGCGGGGTCGTCCGTAGTGAATATCATCCCACGTCGTGTTCCACCAACTTACCGCCATCGTCAGCAATGTCCACAAAGCGAGCATCGCTATCATACCTATACCGAGATATAGCAGAGGGTGCGCTCCACGCCAAAACTGACGTTTGCTCCGAATATTCTTAGACCTCGGTACCTTTGGGAGCTTTTTAGATAGCGTATCTGACCGCTGTGGCGCAGAAGTTGTGCGACTATGCCCGGCTTCATCCGTGTCTGCTCGCTGCCACTCATTAACATCTTCTACATTATCAGTTTGTTTGGGATGGAGCCGCGAGGCACGCTGTGCAATAGGGGTTGCACCTGTATCGGGTGAGGCTGACCCCTTCCTCGCCCCGGAAGCATCATCTCCAATTGGGCGATGGCGTAGTGCGCTGCGCGGAGTTATTTTGTCGGTCGATTCCAATACTGGCATTTTCAGGCTACTCCTTTTCTCTTATACAACAAGACCTGGAAGAAATACCGACAGTCGTCGGAGGAACCTGTGAAAGACCGCTCCAGCCAATCGTCCGTCCACACACGTCATCTGTCTCTATTTATTAGCACAAAGGTTCTAATATAATACCACAAAGGCTGGTGTTTGCAAACAATTTTGAAGCGAAATAATGATGCCTGGCAGTTAGTGACAAGGTTGATACTGGTTTACGACACAGTACAGGGGATACAAGTTGCGTTCAATTTCCGTTTCGTTCAACATCGATAGTATAGCATAACTTGCTCAGTTTGCGCCAGAGGGCTACAGGAAACTTTTTTGGCTGAGTACAGCTTGCAGGTCATCAGGTAGAGGGGCTTCCAACTCTATGAAAGCCCCTGTAGTCGGATGGGTGAACTTGAGTTGATAGGCATGCAGAAACTGGCGTTTGAGCGTTGAGCCACGGATTGTGCTATGCGATCCGTACGCTGGATCCCCGACGATGGGGTGTCCTATAGCCTTTAAGTGTACGCGGATCTGATGAGTACGCCCGGTCTCCAGTTCCAAAAGAAGCAGGGTATGGTGGGCAAAACGTTCAAGTACGCGAAAGTGCGTCCGGGCCTCCCTGCTGCCAGTCGCAGTGATTGCCATTTGCTGGCGACGATGCGGATCGCGGCCAATAGGAGCATCGATAGTACCCTGATCCAGACCGACGGCACCTTCTACAAGCGCCAGGTAACGTTTCACTATCAGGTGCCGTTTCATCTGCTCCACTAAGGCCGCTTGAGTAGCGGCATTCCTGGCCACGATGATCAGACCAGAGGTATCCTTATCCAGACGGTGGATAATACCCGGTCGCTGATCTGTTGCATTCTCCTGGATATCGGGATAGCGAGCTAGCAGGGCATTAACCAGCGTATCTTCATGATGCCCAGGAGCCGGATGCACGACCATTCCAGCAGGCTTATTCACAACAAGCAAGTCTGGGTCTTCATAGACAATATCAAGAGAGATTTGTTGAGGTTTGACATTGTTAAGCCGATTTGTTGGCTTGAGCGAAAGTAGTTGTACTTCATCACCGTTTCTGAGAACATAGCCAGATTTGCTGGGGCGTCCATTGACAAGCACCCCTCCTTCTGTTATCACCTGTTGCGCTGACGTGCGAGATACATCGTTAAGTACAGATACGAGGTACCGATCAAGCCGTTGCCCCACCTCATCGGCTTGAATACTGAATACCTGCTTTTCATGGGGTGAAGAAGGATCAAGTTTGTGCATCATGCTCTTTGGAAGAATGGATTACTCCACTACTGGTTGTGGGAGGAACTGGCGATGCAGTTTCCTGCTTTGAATGAGTGCTCTGGTGTGTCTCTCCCGGCCGGCGTAGATTTCCAAACAGGAGAGTAACAAAAAGCAAGAAGACCCCTATGGAAATGGCCGCGTCGGCAAGATTGAAGATGGCGAAATAGAAGCCAATCTGAGGAATACGGAAAGCGATGAAGTCGATGACGTAGCCGCTGTGGCGCGCTCTGTCTATTAAATTACCTAATGCCCCGCCAATAATCAATCCAAAAATGAGCTTATACCATAGACTACCCGTATTGAGCATACGCAGGTAGAGGTAAGTAATTACCCCAACAGCCACTACAATCAGAAGAACAAGAGCGAGGCTATTCGCAAGCAGACTAAATGCTGCTCCGTTATTGCGAATGTAATATAAGATGAGGTAATTACCAATCAGCGAAATCTGAGTGCCGCTGTTACTGTTAGGTGGGCTCAGGTTAGTTACGACCCAAGCCTTCGTCCACTGATCCAGGGCCAGCACTATAATGACGGTAAGCAATGCTAAAGCATCGTAGATACGTGCACGCCTGATTTTCACTTATGAATATTCTTCCTTTCCTCGACGAAGAGTATGTGTATTGTACCTGATCCATCGCCCGTTGAAAAGGTGTAAAATGCTCTTACTGATACTGACTGATATCAAGAGGTCTCTTCCTGGTAAAGCTCCTCTCTACTGAGATTTCTCTGCTCTACCAGTTCCTCGCACTTGACATCTCGTTCAGCCCAGGGAATAGCTTCAAGCCGTTTTTCAGGGATTGGTTGCCCGCAATTCACACACTTCCCGTAGGTTCCATTTTCGATACGCTCCAGAGCACGTTCCACTTGGGTTAAGAGAGCCTGTTCGTTAACTAGGATCGACTGTTCCTGCTGCATCTCCAAAGAGTCTACAGCAGTATCTTCGAACTCTTGATGCCCGTCGCTGGCTTCAATGGGATCAACCGGTGTAGGTTTTGCCTCTGTCAGATTTGCGATATTACTGCGCAGTTCGTCACGTTTAGCCTCAAGTCGAGCTTTCATTTTGTTCAGGTCTATAGTCATGCTTATTCTCCATTCTTCAATACACGACCGATTCCTTTCGATATCACGTATTTTAACTCATTTTGGGCACATTGTCATAATTTTTTAGCTACATGCATAGTAGTAAGCCACGAGCTGCGCCGCCCGGCGCAGCTCGTGGCTTACTACTATGCATGTAGCTCTATCCTAAACAGCGCGGTGCTATGTTAGTGACATCTACTATGGAAAGGCTATAGACGGCTGATCTGCTCGGAGCCGCGTGATAGGATCAGCCGTCAAACAGCTTTGGAAGGCAAACAGCGTGGATGAGCATTCCTTGTTGTCTCCTTCTAACACTAGGTACGTCATGGAGTTACACATCCCCATTGTGGTAGTAACCCGATACAACATCGATGATTGACGGGCATTTCGATGGTAGTTCCTTCGTGGTTTGGTTCCTATAGGCATTTATCCACAGTGTTTGCCTGATGGAGAGGCGTATCAGTACATCGGCGGTACGGCGGCCCACAAGTCGACCTGTCGAGCTATACCTTCGGCACCTAGCGCTGTGGAAGCCAGCTTAAAGATGTAAGGCTAATGATGGCATCTCCTATAGCCAGGTCATGCATTTTTTTCGTATATCTCATCAATTTCACGAACGGTGCCGACCAATACTTCGAATGATCCTCTCTAGTAGGAGTAGAAGGGGCGGAAGAACGCCAGATAGTCAGGCCTCAAAGTACTTCCCAAATATGCTATGCTTAAGGGTGTGAAGCACTCATGCTACTCAAAAAGGATATTGGAGATGACAGAAACACGGAACGAAACGTCGATTACAGAATCGAATATACCTTCCATTTTTAGTGATTTCGATCTTTACTTGTTTGGGCAGGGTAAAGATCATCGTGTCTATGAGAAGATGGGGGCGCATATAAGGACTGTAGATGGTGTGACAGGCACGAATTTTGCAACCTGGGCTCCTAATGCGTTGGCTGTGTCGGTCATAGGTGACTTTAACGATTGGAGACGTGATGCCAATCCGATGCACCTGCGGCATAGCGAACTAGGTGTATGGGAATGCTTTATACCTGGGGTGCAGGACCGCGCTCAATATAAATACGCCATTTACTCGCGTGTCAATAACTACACGGTTGATAAAACAGATCCTTACGGCTTTGCTGCTGAATTGCGTCCTAATACTGCGAGCATAGTGACTGACATACATCAACATGCGTGGGAAGACCAGACATGGATGAAAGAGCGCGAGCAGCACCAGCAATTGAACTCGCCCATCTCAATTTATGAAGTGCACCTGGGGTCCTGGAGGCATATACCCGAACGTCATGTCGAGGGCGCAGTTGAGGAAGACCGCTACATGACCTATCGTGAACTGGCTGTTGCTCTGGCAGAGTACGTCAAGGATATGGGATTCACTCATATCGAACTGATGCCGGTTTCCGAGTACCCTTACGACGGCTCGTGGGGGTACCAGGTAACGGGCTACTATGCGCCAACGAGTCGTTTCGGTACGCCTGAAGACTTTCAGTACTTTGTGGATTATATGCATCAGCAGGGTATTGGTGTTTTCCTTGACTGGGTACCCTCTCACTTTCCTAGGGATAATCATGCTTTGAGATTCTTTGACGGCACTCATCTTTATGAGTACGCCGATCCACGCAAAGGGGAACATAAGGAATGGGGGACGCTGGTTTTTGATTACGGCCGTAGCGAGGTTCGCAATTTTTTAATCGCCAATGCCTTGTTCTGGCTGAAGGAATATCATATAGACGGTTTGCGCGTCGATGCGGTTGCGTCTATGCTCTACCTGGACTATTTTCGCAAATCAGGTGAGTGGGTCTCCAACCGCTATGGGGGGAGAGAGCACCTTGAGGCTGTCGATTTTCTGCGCCAATTCAATGAAGCGGTTTATTCTGAGCAGCCGGGGACATTGACTATAGCCGAGGAATCGACGGCCTGGCCTCTTGTTTCTAAACCCACTTATGTTGGCGGGCTGGGGTTTAGTATGAAGTGGAATATGGGGTGGATGCATGATATGTTAGAGTACATGCACTTGGATCCAATCCATCGTCGTTATCATCACAACAACATCACGTTCTCCTTGATGTATGCCTATTCCGAAAACTTTGTCCTGCCGCTTTCCCATGACGAAGTCGTGCATATTAAGGGATCCTTGATTAATAAGATGCCGGGCGATCTCTGGCAACGTTTTGCTAACCTGCGAGCCTTTTTAGGATACATGTGGGAACATCCTGGGAAAAAGCTCCTTTTCATGGGTGGAGAATTTGGACAGTGGCGCGAATGGAATTATAAAGAGAGCCTCGACTGGCATCTCCTTGAACCGCCAAGCGATCCGCATCATGCGCAGTTACGAAGTTTTGTACGTGACCTGAATCATTTATACACGAGTGAACCTGCATTAAGCGAGCTAGATGATGATCCAGAGGGATTCTTGTGGATTGATCCTCATGATTCTGATCAAAGCGTCATATCCTTTATGAGACGTGGTAAAAAAGAAGAGGATGCCCTCGTGTGTATATGTAACTTCACTCCTGTGCCACGTCATGGGTACCGGCTTGGGGTGCCATACTCAGGCGAATACTATGAATTGATAAATAGCGATGCAACTTATTACGGTGGTAGTGGGCTGGAAAACAAACAACCTATGCCAAGCGGGTCAATCTTCTGGCAGTCTTGCCCGCACTCTATAATTTTGACATTGCCGCCTCTTGCTACAATAATACTGAAGCGGCGACTCCGTGATACGGAGAATGAAGGGAATATTGACAATGAATCGGGATCATAACTCAAATAAAAAATTTTCTACGGCTGGATATAATGGCAATAATAGGAAAAATGGCAAGCCATCTCGCTACCGCCAGCAAAAGGGTCCAAGGACGGTCACCGAAGATGAGCGTCTACTGTATCGTCCGACACGTAAACTGATTAGCCCAACGGAACCTGTACCCCAGGAACTGGTGAAAGAGGAGGAACACTCCCTCGAACGTGCCCTCCATTTTGACTTCACCCTTACTGATCCATGGCGTGTGTTCCGCATTATGAGCGAGTTCGTTGAGGGCTTTGACGAGCTTTCACATATACCTCCATCTGTGGCGATGTTTGGATCTGCCCGGATTAAACCTGGGGACCCTGTTTATGAGGCAGCAGTTGAAACAGCACAATTGCTGGCGAGGGCAGGTTTCGGTATTATTACTGGAGGTGGTCCTGGCATAATGGAGGCAGGTAATAAGGGTGCTCAGGAGGGCGGAAATTACTCAATAGGCTGTAACATCGAGCTCCCTTTCGAGCAGGGTTCGAATCCTTACCTCGACATTTCGCTCGACTTCCGCTACTTCTTTGTACGCAAAACGATGTTCATCAAATATGCCGAGGCCTTCGTCATCTTCCCTGGTGGTTTCGGTACGATGGATGAGCTGTTCGAAGCATTGACACTCATTCAGACAAAGAAAGTAAGCCATTTCCCCGTTATCCTCTACGATTCGAAATACTGGAAGGGTTTAGTTGACTGGATACGTGATACCATGCTGGCGACTGAGAAGATCCTCCCGGAGGATGCTGGGTTACTGCTCCTCTCGGATGACCCCAAGGAGATTTGTAGGACCGTCATCGAAGCTTACCAGGAGGGATATCGCCAGGAACGGGCTAATCCGGCTAATCACAGAGAGCAGTCTATTCGATAAGTGTAATTTTTGGATTTGCATTGCAGCGGTGTGAAGATCAACTTTCCGCTGCACTAAGTGAGGCTTTCCATTGCACTCGCGGGCCTTTCCACCGCACGGACGAGCCTTTCCAGTGCACGCTGCACGTTTCCGCTGCACTTGCCGCCCAAAACGCGCTTTTCAAGCCAGTGCAGATTATCGCCGCAAGCTCTACAATAGGTAGCGGAGATACGCTCTCCCCGCGCCGTGCGTTGGCGGTCGCAAGGTCGTGGCTCCCCATAGACGTGTTCCTTTGCATCTCCAAAGGTCCTCACTGCGTGCTGCCGGTCAGGGGGACCCGCACGAGCAATTTCTGCGCTCCGTGACGGTACTCGGTGATCATCGGCCAGACGTAGACCTCGAGGCGAAGCGCCTCCGTCCTCTGCGCGTCGTCGTCCGGAACAATATCATACCACGAAAGCCGATCTGAACGGAACTCTGTGGCCAGGCACGAGAAGTAGGGCCGCAGTGGGAATGTCCCGTCGAGCTGGGAGAGTGACATCGCGCTCTCACCCGGTACCGGTGAGGTATTCGTTACTCCCAGGCAGGAGGCCAGCGAACTGCTCTGCCCCCAGTAGCCGATCGTTTGCAGTACAACACGCAGCCGCTGCTCGAAGTCCTCCGGGACCTGGAGGAAGATAGTCATGGGCCCACCGGCGTGCGCCATCTCGCGGACGATGATCGACTCCTGGGCGGTCCTGCGCTTTGCTTTGTCCTCGCTCCACTTGTACCCGTGCAGGACGTGCTGCGAGATCGCGACGCGCTCGGGAGGGCGGACGCGAACCGGGGCCGAGCGCAGGATGGGAAAGAGCTCATCGCGGACCGCGTCCAGCCCGAAACACTCGATCGCCAACCACACCTGCGACGCCTGCCGCCCTGCTTGTCGTCTTTGTTCCACCTTACCCGCCGTCTCCTTTCGTATTACTGCTCGGCTCTCTCGGACCACCAAAACGGGTGGAAGGCGGGGACAGACGTCGCAATGAAATCGTTCATTAAGGTGTAGAATGCATCGACGGTCTCGAACGCGTAGACCCGGCACGTCTCGTCTGCCATCGCTCGTAGGCGCATGACGAAGTCGCTGTCGAGCGCCGAATAAAGGGGTGACCTGCCAACGCCAGTCCGCACCATGATCGCTCCGCTGAGACCCGTCAGATGTGGAAGCATCGTCGCCACATGCGCGCCATCCGGGCTCACCAGTGAATCCCGCAGCGCCCGCAGGATCGCACGGTGCCTCTTTTCCCGCTCGGCCTGATTCTTCACGAAAAGGATCCATCGCTCAGTATCTGCACCAATTCCCACGCATTGATAGCGGACACACAGAGCGTACTCTCCGGAGCGGGTGGGTATCTTCATGATCATTTGCCCCTCTTCTTTGGAGTTCCCCGCGCGGGTATGAAGCTGCACTGTTTCAGCGTGGCGGCCAGGAAGAGCCAGGGCGTAGGAGAAGTCAAGCAGGGTGGTTTTTGTGATCTTCTGGCGCGCCGCGGTCCCCGCCTCGCTATCGGCATTCTTGGCTGTCACAAGAAACCCATGGGCATCGCAGCGCGCGCATTCGCGCACGATGCGCTCGAAAGAAAGGTCCTGGTAGTCAGGTCGATCGATGAGGGCGGCGGCTCGTCGCCCATCGCCGACGCGGCAGGCAGGACAGAGCGGGCTGCCATCAGCGGCAAAGTACTCCGCAGCCAGGGCGGCGTGGTGGTGCTTGGCGATATTGCCGCTGATGGCATCTGTCTCTGTGTTATCGGCGAGCAACTGGCGGCGCGGGTAGAGGCGATTTGATCCGTTGTTGCCAGCGGTGCTCAGGCTGTGGGCTTGCCAGGCCACCAGCACATTGACGGACATCTCGTAGATCGGCACCTGGGCGTTTTCTGTCATACTACAGCTCCTCGTCTTCTTCGGGCAATCCTCTCGGGATATCGGGGTCGTCGATGAAAAGCTCGTGTGAAGGAGGGGCAGGATCCTTCTCGGCAACATCGCTTGTCGGCATGTCGTCGCTGCACGGGTAGCGCAGCGCGGATAAGACCAGGAGGAGTCCGACCAGCACGGGGATCCCGAACCGGTCTATGTCCTCCGCCAGAGCGGCCATGTCATCCTCGGTCGGCACGATGATCCAGCGCTTTTTCGCTTTCTCGAGTTCACTCGCCACGATGACACGGTGTAGCACGGGGAGCAGTTGGGCGAGCGTCTGCACCTCTTCCAGCTCTTCGAGCAGATCGCGCAGCCGCGATGGGTTGCAGCGGCCGATCTGCCTGAGGGCCCTGCCGAAGCAGCGCGTTCCTTGCTCTCGTTCCAGGACCTGTTTCAAGGGGGTGTGTTCTGCATTATGCATGGCTTCTGTAATCCTCCTTACCTCTTCGAGACTATAGCGGCGTCCCTTTCCTTCGTTGCGCGTCTGTATACCCTGTGCCAGGGTACGCAGATGCCTGATCCAGGCATCTGCGCTGCGGCGTTTGAGGCAGTCCAGGAGAGCCTCCTGTTCATAGCATGCCCCTTTCGGAGAAAGCAGAGCATGCCAGAAGGCGCTCACGTCTGTGCCGAGACGATCCAGAAGGGAAACCAGCCACCCGCTCTCTAGCACGCCGCTCTCGAGAGAGAGCGACTGCTGTTGCCCCTGCGTGAGCAGGGTCTGGTACGCGAGTCCGCTCCACACGGCCTCTGGACGAAAGACCTCCTGAGAAAGGGCGAGCCAGCGCCGGACCGCGGCCTGATCGGGATGCTCATCTGCTGGGAAGAGCAGTGGCAAAGCGGTATCCGCTTCGATGGAGAGATTCCTCGCGACCGGGACATAGCAGTTCAACAGCGCCCCCGGGAGGCGTTGGGCGCGCAGGAACCGCGCCGCCCCGATGAAGGCGAGCAGCGCGCCGTAGCGCGTCCCCCGCAGCGCCACCTGCGTTTTCACCGTCATCCGTCCGTCGCTGCGCTCACTGCGTAGCGAGTACCCAAACGACGGGTCGATCGGGATGAAGACATTGATGTCCCTCGCCGACTTCCCTTCGACGAGGGTCGGGAATGCGGGGTGTGCCTGGTCGTAATCTCGCAGCACATCGGCAAGCCAGTCCGCTTCTTTCCCTCGTGCCGCTCGCCTGGCAAGCGTTTTCCAGCGGCCGATCCGCTTTGCCACCTTGGCCAGTCCTCGTTGCAGCGCTTTTTCGTCCACGCGTTGCTTCCATAGCAGGTCGCTCACCGAAAGAACCCGCGGTCCAGGGGTCGTAAACAAGGCAGTTAGCAGACCGTCGAGCACGGCCACCGGGAGCTTCGTCTCACCGGCACGGGGGTCGCATGCCCGCACGTCTTCCTCTCCTGGCAGGGGCAACGCACGTTCCAGGAGGACAGAGCAGCTCACCAGGGGAAGCTGGGACACCTGGCACGAGAGCCGGTAGTGGTAGCCTCTATCCCTCAGTTCAGCCGGCTCGCCGGTTGCCGTTGCCAGCAGGATCCCCAGCCCATAGGCGTGCAAGATATCGAACTGCTGGATGCCGATTTTCACCACGCTCCATTCCATGTGTTCACCTCAATTCGCGATCGTCACCGTGGTGACGCCCATGCCGTGCTCTGTCAGGTACCCGCTGCCAGTAAAGAACGCGAGACGAGCAAGGGCGTTGAGCGATGTGACTGCCCTCGCCCCACTGGCTCGGCAAGTGTACTCGATCCAGCCAAGAAACCCGAGGTGGGGACGGCCTGCAAGGACACAGCAGGCCGTCTCTAGTCGGTACTCGCTGACAACGCACCTGGCAATCTGTGTTATCTGCTCACCGGAATGCGGAAGGAACGGGCCGTCCAGGGTTCGCCAGTGCCGCAGAACGCTCGAGAAAAGCGTCTGCGGGTCGGGGAATGGCAAGGCATTGCCAGTCTGTCCGTGCCGCGGGTTGGAGGTAATCAGCGGCGTGGCAAATGTGAAGCGTATGCGTGCGCCAGGAGGCTTGCCCAGCATGTCTGACCACGTGCTGACACCTGTCCACGCAGTATCCGTCATGTCGACCGACTCGACTTCATACTCGTGCCCTGGGCACTGAAGAAGAGACCCAGGAACCAGCGCCTGGAGTACAGTGCTGCCAAGAGGACCCCCTGGCTTGCCGAAACACGTTAAGCGCATACATGTGTGCTCTCGTCTGTTCCAGAGTAGCGCTGCTCTCAGATGCGCCTCGCGCAGGCAAGCATCTTTGTCACGAATGGCCTGCAAGAGAGAAAAGGATGCGTCAGCGCCTTCGAGAGACAGGTGAAAGCGCTGGGGCTGCCTTGCTTGGAGTGTGAGCAGGAATGCGAGAAAATACATGGGTCTTACCTTTCTGAGCGGAAATGGCGATAGCTCCCGTCGCGCCGGCGGAGCTCGCGGGCGTGTGCATGGCAGAGGATCTCCCCATCGAGATAGATCCAGGCAGCTGCATCCGCGTATACGGAGCGGCGGATGCTCACGGGGTATCCCGGCCAGTAGGAAAGCAACTCGTGCGTGTAGTGCAGCCCATCGAAAGGAACCGCTTCTTCCGCTGTAATGGTGCTCGCTGCGAGAGGAAGGAACTCCCGTAAAAGCGGAAATTGCCACGCCGGGTCCTGATTGTAGCCGACAAGTGACGTATACTCGCGCTCGCGCTGCTCACGTTCGCGCAGAGGACCGTGTCCGTGTGTCCTGTTGAGGTAGGCGTCCAGCAGTGCAGCACAATGACTGCCGCGCAGAACCCTCCCCGCCACCCCACGCTCCCATGTCTCCCGTATAGTTTGAACGAAGGGGAGTTCAGCCGTTGGTCCCTCGACCTGGATTCCCCCCCGTGCGCAAGCGGCACGACAGGACGGTGGGAGGGAAACTGTAGAGATGATCCGCTTTGGCAAATGCCAGAGGAGCCCCGTTGCCACACGCGGGTAAGGTCGGCGATGGGCCGTGATGGCGTCGTAGAGCGTGAGCGCCGCACTCTCACAGGCAACGTTCTGCGGAGCAATGCGAAAGGCCAGGACGCGCGAATCGCTCGTCTCCACGCACCAGGTGATTGCTGGTTGGTAACCTGTGGCTGAACCTTCCTGGATGAACATGTTCGGCGTTGTCTGTCCGATCCACCAGGTACCATGTCCTCGCTCAAGATAGACCTCGAGGCTTACCCTCCGTCGTTCCTCCAGGTGCAGGCAGAGGGCCCAGACGGCTTCGTAGGGTATAACGGCTGCGCCCGCGGTGCTGGCCATCGCACGAAGAACCTGCCAGACCATTTTGATGCTGCGCCCCAGCCGGGAACAGTAGAGCGTTCGGACCGCGCGGTAGACGGCCAGCGTCACTCCGGCGAAGAGGCGCTCGATATCCGTTGGGTGAAAGAGGTAGACCTCGGCACCATCGAGGCGCGCGCGCGCTCGGAGCGCGGCCAGCGGAAGGGATTCAGGAACGACCTCCGGGTGGATGCCCTGAACGGCTTCTCGTAGTGCGTGGTAATGGATGCGCTGACAGTCTTCGCGTTCGAGGATGGCTGTCAGCGAGCCAGTCAGGAGAAATGGGTTGACGATCATGCCGATTCCCTCTCCTTTTTCACCCTGGCATCGTTACGCCGTTCTGATTCTCGCTCGTATTCGGTTTGGGGTTCCTCTTCCGGCTCTTCAGCCTCCAGCAGATCTTCGGGGTATTTCTGACTGGCCATCATCTGGCAGCTCTGCCTCAAGAGAGCGAGGGTAATATGGTCTTTCTCGTAAATTTCAGCGAGCATGCTCGCGTACTGGAGCACCGTGCGCAGATTCCGAAAGGAGGGTTTGGTACGATTCCAGAGTTCTTTCCCCATCGCAATGTCGGCCTCAGAGGCAAGATCGAATCTCCAGCGGGGAACGACCAGTTGGGGCAGAATCGTGGAAAGCACCTCTTCTTCCTCAGGTGGATGAAATTCGATATGCGGACCAACCCGACTTCCAAATTTTTCGATCTCTCTGATGACCCGCAGAATCTGGCGCAGCCCCACCACCACGATAGGGCAGCCCGTTTTGTTAAAGATATAGCGGAGGAATTCAAAGCCATCCACGTTTAACAGATCAGCTTCGTCAACGAACAATATTTTGAGATCGTTGTTGAGGATAGCCTCGGCTGCTTCATCCGCAATTTTATAGCGATTGGTATTATTGCCGCGAGGCTTTTCTCCAAAGCACGTCAGAAGCTTTTCCACGAGCGCCCTCGGCGTCGACCCCGGTGTGACCTTAATCTCGATACCTGCCGGCAATCCAGTATGGGGACGTGCCTCCAGGCTATTCAGGAAGGTCTGGACTGCGATTGTTTTCCCTACCCCTGATAGCCCGGTCACCACGCCCATCGAACTGTAGCCGGTTTTCTCCTTCGAGAGCATGATCATCTCGGTAAAGAGCTGAAATTGCTCCAGACTGTTGGTAAGAATGGGTGCCTGCCCGGGTGGAAGCCTGTTCTCATCAAAATTCATGATCAGTTCGCTGGGGTTAATCACTGCCCGCTCCTTTCCTCTTGACTTTGTTGCTGACGCTTTCTGGCAGCCAGCGTTTTATTCCACGCGTTCTTTCTCTGCTTTGGCGATGGCCGAGAACCGGAGGGAGCACCACGCTTCTTGCTTTGCTCGTGGGGTGATGCTGCGGTCCGCGTGACTTGCCCGCTCACGGATTCCTGGAGATGGTCGCGCGGCTGCTGGTCCATGGCCGGTGTCTGTTCACCAGATCGTTCCTGGGCGCCAAGTGGTCCCTGGGCCTCGATTCGGCGATCTGCATTGTGCAAGACGGTCTTTTCTTCTTTGATGGTGCCCTTGATTCGCTTCATCTGCTCTCTTTGCGCCTGGAGAACCTGTTTCCCGGTGACAGCTCGGCCCTTGACTGAGTCATGGGCGAAAGCGGTGCAGATCCAGCGTTTCTCGTAGAACACTTCGATCGTATCGGGGCGCATATAGTCAGGTTGGGCGCGGATCTCCACTTCGGACCCGACGGGGATTTGTGCCAAATCCCCGTGCCAGTAGCGACGGTTTCCATAGTTAATGCTGGGTTTGTTCAGTGTGCGAGTTTCTGCGATGAGCAGGAGGACATCGAGCTTACGGGGGTCAGGGGGGAGTCTGGCCTGGCAGTTTTTCGCCCAGAACTCTAGCGGTGTCATGCCGGTCTCGCTATGCTCTTTGCGGTGGTATTTCTCGATAAATTCCCGGAACTTTGCCGCAAGCTCGGAGATGGTTAACTCGGCTTGAGCGTTCGGGTTGCGGTCCTTCGTGTTCGAGTCCACATAGCCCCCAAGCGTCGACCACAATTGGGTTTTCACCGTCTCGAAAAACCGTTCCTGGATTCCCCTCTCCTGCGGGTCTCCGCTGTCCTCCGGGTGATTGGGTTTGCCATCCTTGAGTTCGAACTCCAGGTCTTTCGCGATTCGCTGGATGTGGTGCGAGATAAGTTGCTTGCCCTGGTCAACCCAGATAGCGTGAGGGATACCTCCGTAGGGCTTCTCGTCAGTAACGATGAGGGCGTCGCGGATAACCGCAGCGATGTTATTACTGTTGGGGGTGTCATAGGTAAAGAGCCACGACAGCACCAGGCGGGAACTGCACTCCATACATGAGATCAAGTAAGGGCGGATCTCCTCGCTTGGCTTGCGGAAGCTTCGCCTGCGGATATCTCGTACGAGCACATCGACGCGAGTAAAATCGATCTGGTAAATGATCACGCTCCCGTCAAATTGAAAGCGATAGGTGAGCCTGCGCTCGCTCCGGTACGTGCCGAAGCGTTTGTCGGCAACCAGTTTCACCTCTTCCGGGATGCGGTCGCAAACGAAACGCACCTGCCAGAGAGTAGGTTCGGGTTCGCCGAGCAGGCGGGCTCGCTGGCAGGCCAAACGGTGCACTTCATGCAGGGGGATGTCCATCTGGGAGAAGCGCAGGGCAGCAACGATATCCTCCATGAGTGGGGTCAAATTGTGCGGGTGCCCTTTATCGGAGCGTTCTTCCTTCGGCAGCAGACCAGCTACTCCCCATTTCTTGTACTTGGCCAGGTAGTCTCGCATCGTCCGCCAGGAGAGTGTGTGCTCCTTTGTCGAATGCTGCTCCGCATACACCTTGAGTTCCTCGTTGGGGATGCGCCTTCTGCCGATGAACGGGGTGATCAAGGCGAGCCGCCGATCGGCCTCTGCGCGCTTCTTCGGCGTCGCCGCGGCGTACTCGATGGGTGGCACCTGGTTTCGCGGGCGGTGCATCCGCTCCGGATCGCGTTCAGGGGAGAGCCCCCACACGCCGTCGATCTGATAGCGGCGCACCAGGCGCTCCGCTACCCGAAATTTCCCTTCCCCATCGAATTTCTGAGACAGCTTATAGACATCATCCCCCGTGATCGTGACAGCGTCTGCCAGTTCTCCCAAGATTTCAAGCCGCTCCAGAACCTTTTGCCGCGATCTCTCCTTCAGTGTGAGCCAGTCCTGGGGCAGTAATCCATCGAACCCGCAGAGAAGGTAGCCGTGCTTCCAGGTAGTCAATATTCGCTCCGGTATGAAGCGCCCCTGGGCAAATGCCCGGAGCCGTTTTTTGTCGAATTCCTCCTGGGCGAATTCCCCCAGCATCCTGAGGCGCCGTTCAGCCTCGCGGCGTCTGGCGACGGCGAGGTCAAAGATTTGGCGCCTATCTCCCAGCCTCACGACAACCGACAGCTTCTCTAGCGCATCTTCCTCCTTTCGAGACTTTTTGCCAGACGGTCTGCTCGGCTTATTCTGCTCCTGCACTTCAGGAGATGGCAAAGTGGTAGTATCGGATTGTGACGGCATTTATACATCCTCCTGGCTGCTTTGAATGTCGGCAGAATACTCGATGCGGGCAGTACCCTGAAAACGTGCCTTGATGCTAGCAAGTAAGTCTGGAGGGCCTAAGAGCTGGATGTTGCAGCCCGTTTTCTCTGTGAGCTTCTGGAGGGTCTCCAGTTGCTCACGATTCAGGAATTCAGCATCGTCCACTATCAACAGCCGTACCTGAAATTGCTCGAGAGCCATGCGGACTTGTTGCATTCCTTCGTTTCGAGGAGCATTGAGATGTTGCAAGAGATGTTTCAACATTTACACATCCTCCTCTCCGTCCTGAGTGCTCGAAGGACGCTCTTCATGGCTCGTCAACTGTATAGCAAGGTGAATCGTTTCGAGCGTGATCGTCGGTGAGCCGTGCAATTGGGCGAGTAGACTTGCTGAGGTGAGGATCACGCGGAGGCGTCGCAATGATGGACGGCACTTCCTCCAGAGGTACTTCCCCATTAGCAGGTCTTTCTCATTCTGTGGGTCGTACATCCATCTAGGCAGGTGCAGTTGGGGAAGAAATGTGGCGAACACTTCTTCATCCGACAACGACGGGAATGGGAGAGAGAGGACGACTCGGGCCTCAATCTTTGGATACGTGCTGAAAGCTGTAAGTAGTCTGGGAAGCCCTATGAGCAGGACGGAGCAGTTAGATCTCCTTAGAAGGGCTAATAGCACCTCCAGATGTTGGAGATTGAGATAGTCAGCATTGTCGAGCATCAAGAGCTGAACCCGACGCTGTTCGAGCGCTGTGAGGGCTTCCTGGAATGCTTCCTGCGACGTGAGACTTCGTGGCGCGTCGCTGGTCCGATAAGCGATTGAGGCAAGCAACCATTTTGTCGTTACCAATGGCATAATATCTATCATGACACATGTCTGATCTGGTGGCTGCCATTTTGGCTCCTCCTCTGAGAGATAGAGGTGGGCGGCCGTCGATTTTCCTGTGCCAGGCCCTCCTCCAACGATGCCCATCATAGATGCAGTATGCCTTGAACTTCTAAACTGATCTACCTGTGCTCTAAATAGCTCGATACTGCTGGTGCGGATGGGTGACTGGTCTGGAGGAAAATAAGCGTCTGAGTTTGGTGATGTCATAACTGTCCTTTCTCTTGATTCAAGATTTCGCGCTACTTCCTGCCGCTTTTTGCAGATAGAAAGACTTCAACTGGAATTGTCTTGCCGAGACCACTCAAGCCATTGGTGCACACTCTTATTTGCGAACCATCCTTCTTCCTCCACGTAATCAGGTGCAACAGGCGTTTGAATCGCTGATATTGTGTACGGTGTGACTGAGGAGGCTCAGGCGGTTGTTGTTCTGTCATACTTCGAATCCTTTTCGTGTTCCCATGCCGTTCGTTCTCATAGACCTTTCGCTGCTTCCTTATAGGAGGCAGTGATTGGCCCTTCGTATCAACTTACCTTATAAGCGGTAATCCAGGTATCTCGAATATAAACCTCGATGCCCTTAGTAAGAGACAAGGAGGGGGTAGCGAAGATGTGGACCTTACTTCCGAGGGATAAGGTTTCCAGCTCATCGTGCCAGTACCACAGTCCTTTGTAACGAATCCCCCTATTCGTCAAAGGTCTGAGCGTGTCCTCTGCGAGAAGTTTAGCGAGCTTCCTTGGATCGGCTGAGGCAGGAGAACAGTTATGCTGCCAGCAGATAAGTGGAGATTCTCCTGTCTGGCTGTTGGGGCTCTGGTGGTAGACTTTCAGATAATCCTCGAGGATATCCTCTACATCTTCCAGGGTGAGGTACTTCGTTCTATCCCCCTGTCCATCACCAACGTAGCCAGGGAGGGCGCTCCAAATATGTTTATTGAGTGATGCGAGGAATCGTTCGGCTTTTCCTGTAAGATGAAGATCAGTAGGAAAGCAACGGATGGGTATGCTGAGCTTCACGCTGAGACGCTGCAGAGAAGATGCGAATGATGAGGTATTCTCATCGAGCCAAATTGCACCGGGTATAGCTCCAGAAGTCTGATCAGCCGGCTGCGTCATGGCTTTATAGAGTAGCGCGGTAATCGTTTGGCGCGTGGGTGGGTCGGTACTCAAGGTGTGAGCCAGTATGAGCCCCGCTTCCGGAGCGAACACGAAGGTGAAAAAGGGTCTCAGTCTCCCTCCTACTGTTCGATACAAAGCTCGCCTGGTGTCTACGACTTCGATATCCAACAAGGCTGAGTGAATCTGGTAGGCAATCTGCTTGAGTGTCATGCTCATAACTCCTTTCTTCAAATGGAATCTGCCTTTTTCGAAAACAATAGTAATGCCGCCATATTAGGCATGAAAGAAAGCCGGCAGGTGAAATTCAATTCCCCGGTTCCGCATCGAATGCGACGCGGACTTGCCCCATGCCCATGGTCGTTTTATAGCCGACGCCGGAGTAGTGGGCTAAGGCCGCAAGCGAGGTCAACTGTGCAGCCAAGGATCGATCTGCGCTCAGTTGATAGGTACACCACCCCGTGAAGGCTTTCTGGACGAATCTTGGAAAGTGCAGGTATGCATGATTGAGCGCGCACGTAGCTACCGCGATCTCATTCTCAAAGGACTTGCGTATTGCCGCTTTCTCGATGTGCATGCGCTCAGGGGCATATCTGTTCCACGCCCGGAGCAAGCTCGCCCAGACGAGATCCGGTTCCGGAAAGATGCAAAATTGATGCCCTCCCTGACTAAAAGCCGTCGCAGACACAAAATGCATAGTGACGGTAGATTGTGCAGGTAAGGAGGCCAGAGTTTGCCAATCGGCCGAACCGGTCCAGCTCGTCGGGTCGGTAGTTGGCGTGATAAGCATTCTCATCAGTTGGAAGTCCGCATTACCCAGGCGCATAGAAATAGGCCCTGCTTTTAGGAAGTATGTCTGAAGTGCATTCCAGAGAATGCCGCCATCAAGCAAGGTAATCCTCAGGTAACATGCCTGCCCTTGTCGCAGCATCATGGTGTCTCCAGAAATCTTCCCACCCCTGATCGCCGAGACAGTATAGGGGCGGTAGTATGGTTCGTCGTGCAGGCGCCTGGAAAGTACGCCATCGAATTCACTAATGAGCTTGAGGAAGGAGGCTTGCGATAGATGACCCTCAAAAGCCGGAAGCGTTGCATCCTCCTTCGGACAAAGAACAAAGGTGGTCGAAAATACTGATTCATTCTTCACTGAACCCTCCTGGAAAGAGAGGAGATAAAAAATCTCAGCAAATATCTACAACTGGACAATCGCTATTAGGTCTAGCTGGGAATGGCGACCTGACGGGTCTTCACGCGTAGATGATCATAGCTGTAACCTGCATGTAGCAGGTCATCGCTGAGCAGTGCTGCATGTCGTAATGCTTCGCGTTGTCGCGCGAGGTTTGGATCAAATAGAAAATCGTCACTCCCTGCTACTATGTCAATCATTTGGTTCCTCCCTGGCTAGTATCTCGTTCATTGCTAAAGCAATCCTGGATTGAGGACATATCAACGGCTTCATCTGTAACTTGATGCCCCAAGGTGTGGATCCGTTGGTGTATGAGCTTTTTCTTTTTGTTATCTGAGGGAATTTCAGCACGATGAGTTCGATCGAGTGATGGAGGTACCTGTTGCATCGCGTATTTAATGGATGCATGAGTTATTCCTGGCTCTTGACTCAAATAGGCATACCTACTTGCAATACTCAGGATATTGTGGAGTCGGCGCAAAGATGGAGAGGCATACTCCCAGAGACGCTGCGCAAGGATTTGGTCGGCCTCCCTGGTAGGGTCAAATGACCACCCTGGATAGTCGAGAGCTGGCAGCACTTGTTGTAGTACATCGTGGAATGAGGGAGATGGTAGCTTTATGTTTATCGCAGCTCGCTCAAACAATCGAGGGACTTTCTGGGCCCTCAGTAGTAATGGTGGGAGGCCAATGAGCAGGAACGGGCATTGTGTCAGGTCAAAAAGGGCACATAAATACTCGAGGCAGGCTTCATTAAGTCTGTCTGCATCATCGAGCATGATCAAGGATACATCCTGCTGATATATCATCTCGGAGAGGTCATTTAGTGAGTGTGATGGTCCTTTCGCGCGTGATACTCTTCTGAGTATGTGCAATAGCTGGGTGGTCAGTGCGTAAGGTGTTGCATGGGGATGGACCCGGATAATTATGCTGGTCGCGGAGATAGGTGTTTGTTGGGCCAGTTGGTTCTGACAGAGGTTGAGGGATACGCTCTTCCCAATCCCGGCTGGCCCGGTTCCGATCCCCATCATGTTGTGTTGATGATGCTTCTCAGTAAGGGTGAGGCCCATATGGAGAATGCAGTCGAGCGTACGAGTCCAGCGATATGGTTGTTCAGGTAAAGGTGAGTTGTCAAACGTAGAAAAAGACATCATGTTGTGCTCTTCTCCTTTCAAGTAGAAGAAAATAGATAGAGCTCAAGGTAGTAGTGAGAACTACCTCGTTCAGCAGCTTACGAGGTAGATTCATGAACGTGAAAGAGAAGTATGAGCAGAATCAGATGGAACGGATCAACATGGCAAACGCGCCAGCAGATATGGCCATCCTACCTGCTTCCTTTTTATGCGCTTCGCGTTCCTGGTTCCGTTCATAGACCCTCGCTTTCCTCCATGGGAGTATTTGCAGGGGGAGAGCCAGTCATAGGATATTTGTCAGTGAAGTCGGTGGATAAAAGTGTTCCTGTGATTAGTCTTGATCTGGGATCGCGATTGACTACGACGGAGGGGTGTGGTTTGTCCTCTCTGTCCTGGTCTTCTCGACGGTTAGGATCGATTACCAATACTTCTATGTCGGTGTGATCGACGTAATAGATGATGCGTTTTTTCTTGCCCATGAGAGACCCTCCTAAAAAGTAACTACTGGCGGTCGTCAAAGCTCACTTGCTCCTGCCCCATTTCCATCGTCGTTTTGTATCCAACTCCTGAATAGAATGCAGCAAGGGTGGTCAGGAGCGAAGTGAGGCCGTCTGTTGCTCGGAAGGTGTATCGACACCTTTCTATAAATCCTTTTTGGGTGTATGTTGGGACGTGTAGGGTTTTCGAGCGGAGAGTACAATGTGTGACCTGTACGGTCTTCAGGAGGGACTCACGCAATCCTCTCCTCTTTATTGTGTAGCTCTCTTGTTCGTATCTGTTCCAGATATGCAAAAGGCTCTCCCAGACGAGATTTGGAATGGGGAAGAGGCAAAATCGGTGTTCACCCATACTAAAAGCTGTTGCAGTAGCAAAATACATTGTGATGGTAGATTGTGCCGGTAATGTGACCAACGTTTGCCAATCGGCCGAACCTGACCAGCCCGAAGAGTCTGCAGTGGGTGTGATGAACATCCTAACCAGTTGGAAGTCTGCATCATCCAGGTGAATGTAAATAGACCCGGCTTCCCGGAAGTATGTCTGTAGAGCGCTCCAAAGGGCCCCTCCATCGAGCATGGTAACTCGTAGGTGACATAGTTGCGCTCGACTCAGTGTCATTCGCTCTCCCGAGACCCTCCCTCCATAGAGCGGCGAGACTGTATAGGGTCGGTAGCCCGGTTCGTCATGCAATCGCGCCATAAGTGAAGGATTGAATCGACCGACTAGATTCAGAAACGATGCGTGCGATTTAGTCCCCATCGAAACAGGGATAGTTGCATCTTTGATCGGACGAAGGTCAAAGTTTACTGAAAACACTGACCCGGTTTCATTTTTCACTTCTGTAACCTTCCTGAAAATACAACATTGAATTTCGTTTACACCATCAGATCCCGCTAGAGCAGTAGTAGTTTGCTTTTCAGAGGGAATCAAACCATTCTATAAAGCCGTCCTTCAGGCAATGTCCTTAACAATAGAGTCGCACCTCTCTTCCAACACACGTGTCACGACATGTGTGTTCAGCCACTTTCAATACTCCGTGTTTCTTGTGAATCCGTTCTTCATGCTCAAACTTGATCGGGAGACTATGCGAGCAGTATGGTATCACCTCTTGTATTCTTGCCAAGATGTGGTTACACTACAGCACATAATACAGATTTGACACATATGTTACATATGTTACATATGTATGTGACATGTATGTTCGGTCATGATTCCAGTTAACGATTATTGATTTATAGGATATAGGTGAATACTCACCAAATAATGGGTGGAGGCAGGTCGATGTGCCTCTTCCATGAATATTTCGACCTGCCGGCAGCAAAACTCCTTCTGACTGAAAAAAACTAAATTAAAGTACTTGCTTTTTCTAAACTATAGTTTAGTATCTGAAACGCGAAATGTCAAGTGGAAAGGGAGGGAAAAATTAGCTGTACTTGAAAAGAGCGACTATGTGGTTAAAGCAAATCCGATAGAGGTGCCAATTCGAACGAATGCGAACGAATGCGAACGAATGAAGGAGGGAATTATGCCATTAGCAGATCAAATACGGAAGCATCGTCTTGCTCAGAGATTGAGTTTAGCTGAACTTGCACGCCGCTCTAAAATTTCTCAAGCGTATCTTGGTCAAATCGAGAGAGGTGTGAATGGTGCACATCCGTCGGCTGATGTCTTGTACAAAATTGCTTTCGCGCTCGGAGTCCCAGTAGGTGAGTTACTGGAGAAGCAGATTGAGGATACTGATACCGAAATAACAGAGATACCCGAAGAACTTAGGAAGTTTGCTCTTGACGAGCAACTCTCTGATGAGGAAATTAAACTGCTTGCTCGGATAGAATTACAAGGTCACCGGCCTCGCACGGTAAAAGATTGGAGTTATCTTTATGAATCGATCAAACGGAGCCTTTGGTTGAAAGACGGAGGGATCGATCAAAGTTAAAGACAATTTTTTGCTGTTATTCTTCGTTGTGGGGGATGTGAATGTAGTGACACCATCCCGTTTGTTGTGTACTGGTAGAGCTTTCTCAAGAGGGAGATGGGAGAGAATACTACAGGCATAGAATGTTCTGGTTACATTCTTCCATCAAAACAAGGAGGAACCTATGCCTGTCCCCAAGAAGCGTACCACATCGACCTCTGAAGCGGCAAAAGTGGAGTCATCGGACCACAACATGCCAGATGAGCAAGAATTTCGTCACCGCATGCGAAACCTTGCCGTAAGCGCTATGCGGATCTTGATTGAAGAAGTCATGCGCGAGGAGCTTGAGCAGTGCCTCGGTGCAGCGTGGGGGGAATGCACTCCTGAGCGAACAGGATATCGCAACGGCTCTTACACACGAGACCTGGTGACCAAGACTGGGCGCATTGAGGACCTCTCAGTACCCCGAGACCGCGCAGGGCAATTTCACACGCAGGTGTTTGAACGGTATGGTCGGTATGAGCCCGAGGTAGCGGAAGCACTGACGGAGATGTTTGTGAGCGGCACGAGTACCCATAAAGTGGGGAAAGTCGCGGAAAAACTGATGGGCGTCGCACCCAGCGCCAGCGCGGTGAGTCGCCTCAACCAAACCCTGACCGAACAGTTTGAAGCCTGGCGAGAGCGCTCACTTCTCAGCCACTATCGTATCCTGTACCTGGATGGCATCCATTTTACGGTTCGGCATGGCACCCAAACGGACTCGACCATGATCTTAACAGCCCTTGGCGTGGACCTGGAAGGGAACAAGGAGGTGCTGGCTTTGCCCACGGATTGCGCAACGAGTAAAAGGGTGGGCTCTTTTTTCACCGTGATACAATACAGGATCAGTTCATCGAGAGCGTCAAAGAAACACGCAGGAGGTTGTAATGCGGCTGGCCATCCTCTCAGATATTCATGGCAATCCTGTGGCGCTGGATGCCGTTCTGACCGATATCCAGCGCCAGGGCGGGGCTGATGGCTATTGGGTATTGGGAGATTTCGTGGCCTTAGGATATGACCCGGTCACCCCGCTTGAACACGTGGCAGCGCTCCCTCAGGCCAGTTTCACCCGTGGGAATACAGACCGTTATGTGCTGACAGGGGATCTTCCCGTCCCGCCCCTGGAAGTGCGTGTGACCTTGCCAGATGGCACTCGGGTGCTTGGGGTTCACGCGTCTCCAGGCAGAGACGACGGATCGGGCATCCACCCCACGCACAGTGATGCGCAACTGGAGAGACGGCTCGCAGCGTGCGAGGCCGATCTGGTTTTCGTCGGACATACCCATATTCCGCTGGATCGTCAGGTTGGCAAGAGACGGGTCATCAATCTGGGCAGTATCAGCAACCCGATCACGCCGGGGTTGCAAGCAACGTATGCGCTTCTTGATGCCAACGAGGCTGGTCACACCATCCAGTTCCGGCGTGTGGATTACGACCATGAAGCCGTGATCAAAGCGATCGAGGCAGTTCGTCATCCCACCCCCTCCTTCTTGATCGGGTTCATGCGCGGAGAGCGCATCTCCTCAGCAGATCCAGGGTTCTTTCAGGCGGGCCGACGCGCGAAGGAGCACAAGGAGCAAGAGCGAAGGAACGAGTAAAGCGTCCTGGGGGTCAAGAAGAGCAGTGCTCATGTCATGACTTCTTTGCGCTCTCAGCCCCCCTCTCATTGCGCCCCACATGGGGAGAAGCAAGCTTGTCCGAGGAGAGGGAAGCCAACGACCGTCAACAGGAAGCTCTCGCCGAGGCCAAACCGAGCGAGGTGGCAAAGCTGTCTGGGACCCCGAACAGTCTGATCGTCACTTGCCCTGTTGTTGAAACGCGAGCATTGCGAGCCAGCCGCTCTTGCCAGGAGAGACGAGAATGCGCTCGCTGCGCGCGGGATAGGATCACGTTTGCAGTGCCTGGCGAAACGGCGGCAGGAGGCGGAAGGCTCACTTCGATGCGTTGGTGTCGCACGAGCTGCATACAGGCGCGCCGATATTCTCTTCGGCCCCAATCGCGCCAGAGGAGCGGAGCCGAACCAACGGCAAGCGGATGCAGCAGGACGCTGACTTGGCGCGGCTTTGCTGTCGCGCTGCCCTGCCATTGACACTGCTCGCGCAGCGGACACGGGCGGCACCGACGAATGCTGGCCGCATAGACCACACGCAGACTCCCATCAGCTTCTCGGCGCCGCTCCTGGGGAGTGAGCG
>WNFI01007023.1_pt1 | contig 25925 bp, 21 predicted proteins | sample 5400471 | NCBI WGS metagenome assembly WNFI01 (sample SAMN13153348, study PRJNA577476) | soil metagenome | isolation source: 100 cm saprolite on Douglas fir-dominated hillslope | place: USA:California | collected 2013-09-17 | reverse complement strand
GAAGTGGTCCTGGAGGGACTGGAAGTCGAAGTGCTGCTTGCCCTGGCCGATGATCAGGCCGGAGATCCGCGCCGTCGAGCCGGCGCCCAGCATGGCGACGTCCATGTAGGTCTTGGAGAGCCGGGCGCCGGTGGCCGCGACCACCAGCTCGGCGTGGCAGTCGCGCCCCAGGTGGACCCGGTGGGCGGCGAAGTGGTCGACCGAATCGCCGTGCTGCTGGAGCACCAGGTACTGGATGCTGGCCCCGTCGCCGAGGATGACCTCGGTCACGGCGCTGCTCAGCACCCCGGCCTGGCCGGCGGGAGAAGCGTACTCATCGGTGTAGATCAGCGAGGCGCCCTCGTCGACCACGACCAGGCTCCGGGGGAGGATCGCCTGGGGGCCGTCGGGCGCATCGTCCGGCCGGGGATCGGCCGCGTGCGATGCCCAGACCGGGACCTTGGCGGCGACGCCGCGCGGGACGTAGACGAAAACTCCGCCGCGCCAGAAGGCAGCGTTGAGAGCCGCGAACTTACCGGCGCCGGCGGGGACCACCTCGTGGTCGAGGTACTTCTCGACGAGCTCGGGATGCTCGGTGGCGGCGGTTTCGAGGCTGGAGATGATCACGCCCTGCTCGGCCAGCTCCGCGGCAAGCTCCGGCACCGAGCCGGTGCTGACCGGCTGGTAGGCATTGGGATCGATGTGGGAGACGTCGGTGCGGCGCCAGTCCTCCATCGTCGAGGAGTCGGGCGTCGGCAGGTCGGCGAAAGTCGCCAGGTCGGCCAGCTTGCGCTCAGTCAGCCACGCGGGCAGGGCGGCGCCCGAGATCGCCTCGGCGGTCAGGTGGTCAACGGCGGCAGCCTGGGTCAAGCCTTCCTCGCAAACAAGATTGGGGGTCAGCAAAAGCTGACTAAATCAATCTGATTTTACCAGCCGGCCGGAGGCGGCCTGCGTCACGTCTCCCGCGGCGTTGGTGCCGGTCGGGATCATCAGGCCCCAGGTGAAGAAGGCCAGGGCGTAGACGTAGTAGTTGTAGCCGGCGAAGGTCGCCCCCAGGGTGAAGGCGATCAGACCGAGGCCGCATGCCATCAGGGAGCGGCTGAGGTCGCGGCGCGCCAGCCACGCCAGCAGCACCACCGCGGCCGCGCCGGCGATGGCGAGCCCGAGCGATACCGCCGGCCCCGAGGGCAGGCCCGAGTTGTGGAGCATCGCCCAGACGGTCAGGCGGTCGGTATTGGGGGCGCTGTTGAGGTTGCCGACCACGTGCTCGATGAACGTGGACGGCCCCCAGGCGACGAAGGGCAGCGTGACCACGGCCGCCACCACCAGCGCGACCAGCAGAGTCCGCCGGCGGAGCTCGGGAAGGAGGTAGAGCACCGGGAAGACGATGAAGTACTGCTTGGCGGCGATGCCCAGGCCGGTCACCACCCCCGCCCACAAGTCCCGCGAGTCGAGCGCCAGCAGCAGGGCGGCGGCCGCCAGAGCCAGCAGTACCCACTCGTGGTTGCTGAAGGTGAAGAAGGCCTGGGACGCGCGCGGCAGCGCCAGGGGTAGCAGGATAAGGGCTTCCTGCCACCGCTCGACCATCCCGGTCCGGTGCCGGATCAGTCGCGGCAGCAGCGCAACCACAATCGCCTGGGAGGCGAGATACCCCCAGCGGATGTCGCCGAGAACCAGGCGGAAAGGGGCCAGCAGCAGCAGGGCAGCGGGTGGGTAGGTCAGCCGGAAGATTCCCCCATCGGCACCGAGGGTGGAGACCGAATACGGGTTCTGGCCCTTGAACAGACCGTCGATCCCGTAGTCGAGGAACCGCCAGACGTCCTGGTAGGCGGGAGACGGGACCCGCACGATGACGGCGGCTTGAGCGGCGATCAGAAGCGCTCCGGCCACGTACAGCCTGGCGCGATGCAACCAGGGGACGATGGTGCAGACGTAGAAGGCGAGCGCACCGGAGACGGTGAGGATGATGACGGCTGGGTCCCTGCGCGTGGGGACGTCAGTCGTCAGGGCGGCCAGCAACGCCAGCGCCACGAGGAGCGGAGAGTAGATGACGGGCTCGCCGCCGGGCGGATCCGGCGCAATCGCCGCCAGGGCAAGGAAGACGGCGCCGGCCAGGAGAAGGACCGCTCCCGTGGGGGTGTAGAAGGCGAGCCGGTCGGCGAGGGCAACTGCCACCAGTCCGATGCCGATTGGGGCCAGAGTGTGCCTGCGGTACAAGCCCATACGGGCCGTAGTATGCCGATGAGGCTGCTGGGGCGCCGTCGTGTGCACCTGTCACATTTAACCTGCGAGATCGCGAAGCAGGTTTGAGATCGCACCGTGGCGGACTACCCTGTCGCTATGACATCGCCACCGGCCGCCGGAGCGGCGGAGCTGCTGCAAGCGCGACGGCGGGGCCTTGCCCTCTCCGAGCGCAAGCTGCTATTGCTGGCGGGCGACAGCGTCGCGGTAGCCGCCGCATTCCTTATCGCGTTTAACCTCCACACGGCTGAGGTCCGCCATATGGGGCTCGCCGTCCCACGCGTTGCGCTTGGGATCGTCTTAGTCGTCTTCCTCGTCTCGGCTTATCTCGCGGACGCCTACCGGCTGGCCGGCGCGGTCAATCTGAGGGGCACGTTCCAGAGCATCAGCGTCTCCCTGGCAATCAGTTTCGTCGGGCTTCTCGGCGTCTTCTTCGTTGTCCCGTACCGAATCACGCGGCCGACGCTGCTGCTGTGGGTGCCGCTTGCCGCCATGGCACTGATGGCATGGCGGCTGCTCTACCGGGCCGTGTTCGCCGGCGAGATCTTCGCCGGCAGCCTGGTCGTCGTTGCCGATCCCATCAGCTTCCGGCAAGTGTGGCCGGATGCGACCGGAGTCATGCGTGGTCTCTATCGGGTGGTCGAAGTGGTCAGTCCGGCGCGCCCCGACTGCGCCGACATCGTCGAGGAGCTGGCGGCGGAAGGCCGGGTGGACCAGATCATCCTCGGCGTGCGCGAAGAGGTGCCCCGAGACATTTTCCGCGCCCTGTTGGGATGCTACGACCGCGGCGTCCCAGTGCGGTCGCTGAGCGATCTGTACGAGGAGCTCACCGGACGGATGCTGCTGGACCAGCTGGGGCACTCCTGGCTGCTGTCGCTCCCCATGCGCAGCGAGACCTCACGAACGTACGGCGCTTTCAAGCGTGGGTTCGACCTCCTGGCGGCGACCGCCGGTCTGCTCTTGCTGGCCATCGTGGCGCCAGTGGTCTGGGCGGCGGTAAAGCTCGAAGACCGTGGGCCCCTGATCTATCGGCAGGAACGCCTGGGGAAATACGCCAGGCCCTTTACGATCTTCAAGCTCCGCACCATGCGCCGGCTCCAGGAGCCGGAGCAGAGCCAGACCGATCCCGGAGACGAGCGGATAACCAGGGTGGGCGGTGTACTCCGGAAGCTTCACCTCGACGAGCTACCGCAGGCATGGAACATCCTCAAAGGGGAGATGAGCATGATCGGACCCCGGCCGGAGCAACCCTCGTACGTGGCGATGCTCCAGCAGTCGATCGACTTCTACAACACCAGGCTCTCGGTGCGGCCCGGCCTGACCGGCTGGGCACAAGTCAATTTCGGCTACGGAGAAGGAGTCGAGGGCGCCCGCGAGAAGCTCTCGTACGACCTCTACTACATCAAGCGCCAGTCCGCGACCCTGGACCTGTTGATACTGGCCCGGACGGCCACTGCGGTGCTCTCCCTGCGGGGCCGCTGAGGGTGACGCGACGTGCGGAGGCCGCCGGGGAGGAACTCCCCCTGGTCTCTGTCGTGATTCCTGTTCTGAACGAGGAAGCCCACATCGAGGAGTGCCTCGCATCGGTGCAGGCGCAGGACTACCCGGCTGAGAGGATCGAGATAGTTGTCGCGGACGGGGGATCGACCGACCGGACGCGTGCGATCGTCGAGCGCATCGCGGTGTCCGATCCGCGGATCACCTTGGTCGACAACCCCGGGCGCAATCAGGCCGCCGGGCTCAACCGCGCAATCGCCGCAAGCAGTGGCACGATCGTCGCGCGGCTTGACGGCCATGCCGCGTGGCCGGCAACTCACATCCGGCGCTGCATTGACCTCCTGCGTAAGACCGGTGCAGACAATGTGGGCGGTACGATGCTGGCGATCGGCGATGGCACCGTCGCCCGCGTCGCCGCTGCATCCACCTCGTCCCCCTTTGGTATCGGCGGCGCCCACTATCGCTACGCCGACGTGGAGATGCAGACAGACACCGTTTTCCTCGGCTGCTTTCGACGGGCTGCCCTCGAGCGCGTGGGCGGCTTCGACGAGCAGGCAGCGCCACACGAGGACTACGAGCTCAACCAGAGGATCCGCGCCACTGGCGGGAGGATCATCTTCTCGCCAACCCTGCCGACCACATACTGGGCCCGGGACAGCTGGCGTGGGCTGGCGCGCCAGTTCTATCGTTATGGCCGCGCCAAAGCCCGAGTCGCCCGAGGTAACCCATCGGTGCTCCGGCCCTATCACCTGGTGCCGCCAGCGGCGGTTGCAACGCTGCCAATCCTGGCCGCTCTATGCGTGCGGCCAGCTGGACGACGGCTGGTCGCCGGCGTCGGAGGCCTTTATGGCGCCGCTTGCGCTGTGGCATCCGCGCCCGCCGGTCGCGGCCAGCCGCTATCGGTCCGTGCACTGGTCCCGCTGGCGTTTCCCGTCCTCCATGCCAGCTGGGGCGCCGGGTTCATCGCCGGACTTGTGAGTCGCGGGCTGGACCCGGGGGATGCCCAGGCACTGGAGTCCGCCGCAGGCCCTAAGCCGCGGGCTTTGCCTGGCCCAGAAGGTGGACGAGGAGCCGCACCCACGCCTCGGGCGGGTCGCTCCCGAACTGCTGCGAGGCTCGCTGAGCAAGCTCGTGACGCTGGTCCGGACTCGTAAACCGCTTCCAAACCCGTCCTACGGCGTCGGCGAATTCCATATCCGGTGCTCCGAGAGTAACGGTCTCACCACCGTCCAGCCGATGCATCGTCTCCGGGATCCCGCCAACCGCATAGGCGACGGTCGGCGTGCCTTCGACGGCCGCTTCGGCGATAACGGCGCCCTGGCCCTCGAAGCGGGATGTGAGCAGCAGGACGTCAGCTCTTGCCATGTGGATTGCGGGGGTGGGGCAATTGAGATGTACCTCGACTCCAGCTGGCGCCCCGTCCGGAACCTCGTCAACAACGACGAGAAGGGACGGTGAGCCGAGCGACTTCAGGGTTCCGTCGAATAGGCGAAACAGCGCGGGAAGGTCCTTAACGGGGTCATTCCTACCGCACCAGATGAGGGTCGGCGACCCGGGCGCATGTGGCAGCTCCTCGACACAATCGCCGGCCGTCGCCTCCTTGTCAACGATGGTGCCAATTTGTGCGCCGACTCCGGTAAAACCGGCCGCTTTGAGCTCGTCAAGGAACGACGTGGCGTGAGCCACCGCTCCGCGCGCACGCCTGGCGATCCAGCTCTTGACCCACGGCCGACGCTGCAGCTTGAACTCTGAGCCCTGAGCCAGCCCTCCGGTGAGGAAGATCACGACCGGAAGCCAGAGCATCGGGCTAAGCCTCGCTAGCAGTGCGCTGTCTCCGCTGACGCGGGTGGTTATCAGCACGGTCCGGATACGGGCCGCCAGCAGCCGGCGAAGAGCAACCGACAAGCAGAGCCAGCCGAGGTAGAGAGGCATGGCCGTGAACGACCTCGGCCTGACGTGGACGCGCACTCCTGTCGGTAGCTCGGGCGACTCCGTCGCTGTCCAGACTTCGACCTTGGCGCCAGCCCGCAGCAGAACACCGCACAGCCGGCTGATCTGGATTTCCTCCCCGCCAATATTTGGCGGTACGCGACGCGCGACGATAAAAACTAAGGAACCACCGAGCTCTGGCACACTCAGCGCATGTTGACCGTCGCTCTTTGTGCTGTTTGCCACGACCGCGAGGACGAACTCTATCGGATGCTCGAGTCAACCCGCGGCGTGGACTGGAATGAGGTGCTGGTCATGGACATGGCCTCAGAGCCACCGATCCGGAGGCAGGACGGGATCACCTGGTTGCGCTCAGAATCCAACCAGGGACCCGCGGCAGGTCGGAATCGGCTGGCCGAGGCGGCATCAAGCGACATTCTTGTCTTCTTGGACGACGACGTTCTTCTGCGTACGCCGACGATGAAGGGCATCCTCGACCTCTTCGAAAACGACGAACAGCTCGCGCTGGTGGCGTTCAAGATCCATCGTCGTGATGGTCTGATCACCTCCGCTGAGTATCCGTTCCGAGGTCCCGTCCGAGACGCGGATCGCGCCCGCCCCTGCGCATATTTTGTTGGAGCTGGATATGCCTGTCGTCGTGTCGCGGTCAGCCAAAGCGGAGGTTACGACGAATCGCTTGTAATCCATGGCGAAGAGTTGGACCTCTCGTTCAAGCTGACCAGCGAAGGATGGGGCCTGCAGTACTTCCCCAGTGTCCAGGTAGAGCACAGGCCCTCGACCAGGGGCCGCGCTTCGGCCACCGATTACTGGCCAACCACGATGAGGAACCGATGCATCACGGTTCGCAAGTACCTGCCGGCGATGATCGCGATCCCGCATCTGCTGTGCTGGGCCGGTCTTACGCTTGGATACTCAATCCGGGCTGGGCGAGTGCGACTCTGGTGGCGGGAAACCACGAATGGGCTCCGAGCTCCGGTGGTTCGCAACCAGCTGAGATGGCCAACCCTAAGAACGCTTCACACGATCGGCGGGCGGGTCTTCTGGTAGAGCGTCTACGCCACTGAGAAGACTCCGCGCGTCAGCGCCCACAATGCCGCGATGTCGCGCCGCCGAACGATCACCAACTCACTGACAGCAACCCCCGTCTGGGTGGCAAAAAGCAGGAAACACAGACTGCTGCTCAGGACGTATGCGACGGTCGAGGCGATGGCGGCCACAACAAAGCTGTGGTCGGGCAGGAAAACCACGTCGATCACGACGTTCACGAGAAGAGCGAGAACCGCGATCGCCGTGACCTCCTTCACTCTTCCCTCGGTGATTAGGTAATCGAGGACCGGACCCTGCAAGACCAGCGCCACAACTCCCGGCAGGATCCAAACCAAGGCGGGCGCCGCCTCGGAGAACGCCGAGCCATAGGCGAGACTCACCAGACCTCCGGCGGCCAGCCCCGCGCAGAGGGCGACCAAGCCGAGCCCCGCCAACATTACGCGGCTGATCCTGCAAATACGGCCTACGAGTTCGTCGCGTTCGTTGGCGGACCCTTGTAACGGCGTCAGCGCGATCCGTGCCGATACCGCCACCTGGAGGAGTATCTCAGCGAGAGCCACGGCCACCGAGTACAGGCCGAGCTCCCGCAGACCCCGCTGCCAGTCAACCAGAAAGACGTCGACCCGCCACACCAGTATCAGAGCAAGCGTCACTATGTTCGCCCGCAGGCTGAACCGAACCAGCCCTGTAATTACGGCCCCGAGCCCGCCCGAGAATTGGACCCGTCGGGGTCGAAGCATGACGGCCAGGGGCACCACCGACGCGACCGCCCACAGAACAATGGCAGTGGAAGACGTTAGGTTCCCGATCAACCGCAGAATGACGGCGCCGAGCAGGAAAACGGTCGCTCCGGTAATCGCGGCAATCCCGAACTCCTTGATGCGGTCTTCCAGGTAGGCGACCACGGTCCAATGGCTCATCACGAGTAGAAACGGTGTCACCACGATCACCCAGACTAGATCCCGGGGCTGCGACAAGCGGAGTACGCGGCTGCCGGCCAGCAAATACCCTGCCCCGGCAAGCACGATCGCGATCACGGCACCACCGGCCCCCACCAAGATCGAAGCGGAGTAGAGCTCTGCGATACTGCGGGACCTTTTGGCCTTGGCCTGGGTGAGCGCAGATGGCATACCCGTCGCAGCCAACATGGCCAGCGTCAGTGCGCTGGTTGTAATGACTGCGAACTCACCACGACCCTGTGGACCGAGGGCTCGCGACACGATGATCCCGCCAGCGAAACCCAACAGGCCGCGTCCGACATTAGTGAGTACCGACGTCAGCACGTTGGAAGCAAAACGGCCGCGAGTCGCCGGCCCTGTCAGACCAAAGCCTCGAATTTGGCCACAAGTCGCTGCACAAACGCCTCGATCGTGTACGGATAAAACGCCGGCGACGACAGATACGCGCGGCCGGCATCACGGATCTGGCGTTCCATCACATCGTCCATCGTTTCTAGGACCTGGAGAAGACGAGAAGGGGACCTTATTTGGTCATAGTCGATGAACGCATCCGCAGGAACCACGTCGGTGATCCGAGGGTCGCCCCAATAGATCGGGATGGCCCCTCCGGCCATGGCGTCGAAGAGCTTCTCGGTGTGGAATCCCGCTGAGCGCATGTTCTCGAAACACAGCACGAATCGGGATCGGCCCAGGACATCGAACTTCGATGCGACAGGTCCACGCGCCCCTTTCTCAACATCGCGAGTCCGCAGCGCTGACCACGGGTGCCGCCAGGTACTTCGCTGCCAACCCGTCCCGTATATACCAATAAGGCCACGGCGAGCGAACCACGCCGCAGCCTTCTCTCGCTCACCGTAAAGTTCACCGCGGCGAACCGCCGGGTATTTCCGGTTGTTGATCATGACGAGAAATTCGTCCCGCTTCAGTTGTGGCGAAACTCCCAACACCTGCGGCCAGTGCAAATATTCGTATGGCGCGCCTTGACCAACCAGGACACGGTTATGGGTGTAAACGGTCGCAAACGGCAGACGCCCATTGCGCGCGCGGCGATACCAATAGGTGCTCACGACCTCCGGCTCGAACATCATCAACACGGTGCGTGCCGGGTCCGCCGACGGGGACGGAGCGCGATACGAGTCGAGGTGAAGCCATGCGGTCACCGCTGCCGGGTCCATCCGATCAGAGGTGTCGACCGCCCACCCTCTATTGGTCAAGGCAGAGGCCAGCGAGACCCACGGCCGAAGCGATCCGTCACGGTCAAGGGCGCCGCCACTGACGAACAGCTTCCCCGCCTCGTAGTCGCGAGAGAACGGAACGACGGCCAGGGCCTTGCTCGGTGTCATCAGCTGTTGGCCAGCTGCAGATGCTGGAACAACGTCGTAAAGCGACGCTCGTAGGTGTGCTGTTGCAGACACCTGGCCAGGGCTGCAGCCGCGAGCCGCTCGCGCTCGGCGTCGTTATCGAGGTAGTACTTGATACTGTCGCGCAGCTCTCCGTAGTCGGCAGCGACAGCTACTTCAGACCCAGGAACGAAGCATTCGGACACCTCATCAAACGGGCCGGTTATGCAAAACGCACCGCAGCCAGCGATCTCGAAGATTCGCGCCTTCATTTGGGCCGGAGGTGGGAACAAAGGCAGCAGCGCGCGGTCCATCCGGTAGGCACCACGGAACCGCCAACCACGCCTCACCAGTGGACCAGCTGAGGACTCGATGAGGTTCAGGTTGACGCGGGTGCCTGCAAATATGTCAGCCATCTCCGACCACCCGACCCGACCGCCGGGCCAGCCTGCGCCACGCGCATACACGTCCAACCCGTCTGCCCTGAGCTTCTCGATTGTTCCGCCACGATTGCCGTGTCGTTGCCCGACAAAACTAACGTCGTGCTGCTTGATCCCGCCTCGCGGATAAAACACGTCCGTGTTACAGGCCCAGGGGAGGAAGAGAGCGTGAACCCCAAGCGCGGCGTATGCGCGCTCGGCTGTGCGCGAAGTGGTGAGCGCCCATTGGAAGGCTGGTGCGACGCGGCGAGAGAACGAGTTGAAGCGCCACGCGTCGTCCGGAAACCAGTTGGCGGTCGTCGTGTAGAGTCCGGCGTCTCGAATCGCTTCCGGCGGCAACTCGTCCGAGGATAATATGCAGAGGAGCAGGTCGGGTTCAAATTCCCGGACTGAAGCGAGCAGCTCTGAGCGCGCCACCGCAGGGTCATGGCGCCGTCGAGTCTCCAAGGTGTCGAAAACGCGAACCTCGTGGCCCAACCGCTGAAGGGGCCCGACAAAATTCACGTACTCGAATGAGTCACCCCACTCCGGGCGGCCGTAATCGTACCGGCTCACGCCGAGCAGGACCCGCGACAATTTGCTGCGCGCTCCTTGTTCGAGCCTGCGCTCAGGCATCCGAGCGGACGGCAGACAGCATCCTCGCCCGGCCCGCTTTTTCCGATATCTGCACTTCGAACCCGGCGCCATCGAGATGGGCCTGAAGCTCAGAGACCTCATGCCCCGGCATGGGGTGGAGTTCTGCCGCGATACCCTTGAACCGTCGGAGTAGCGGTGGCGAGGTTGACAAAAGCACGTCGTATTCGGCCCCCTCGCAGTCGAGCTTGAGCAAGCTGACCTCGCTCAATCCGAAGGCCTCGATCAAGTCGGCAAGGCTCAATTGGACTACAACCGGCAGCCCGCCCTGGACGCCGCTCTGCGTTTTGGTCATGACCGACCAGTTCTCTCGAAGGACAGTGGCCAATCCTGTATGTGCTCCCAGAGCTGCAGCCACCGGCGTGACGCGATCCTGCAGACGACTACGACGAATATTCTCGACCAGGCGCGGGTAGACGTCGGGACTCGGTTCCACGGCCAACAGCCTTGCCGCCGGCGCGTGAGCGGCGAACCAGAGCGTCGCGGCGCCTACATTAGCACCCACGTCGACGATTGACGCCACGTTGCCCCAGTCGGCAACAATCCCGTCGTACTCGCGCTGCACGAATGCCGCGTAGTACCCTTCCAATTCGTCTAAGCGACACCTCAGCCGGTAGCCATTCCGAAGCTTCAGCGTGACCTCCAACCGGCCAAGCGGCTTCCCGAAAAGCCCCGCGCGCGGAGGCAGCCGTGACGGAAATGCGATGCCAGCGGCCACACCCACGGATAACCAGTTGCTGAGGTCGCGCGACAACTCCACGCTGCGAGTTGAGAGTAAGGCTCGCAAGCCAAGTCGCGAGGTCATCGAGGCGACCTCATCGACCCAGCCGCACCGACGGCGACCAGCTCAGTCGGTCTCTGATGCGAACGCTCGCCGCGGGAGCGCATAGCATCGCGGCAGCGCGCAAGGCAACGTGACGCGGGCCCCGGAGGGCCGCGAATGCCGCACTCCGCGCCTCGCTTGGATTGCCGGCTCGAGCATGTTCGTAGGCGCGAACTAGGCTCAACCGGGCTCGAAGGTTTCGGAGGCCGCGCTGGGCTGCGCCGAGTTCGTCGGGACGGGAAATCTCACCTAGGGCCAGCTCCAGAACCCGCGCCGCGTTTTCCATCTGTTGCTTGCCTGCTGTGAGCGCACCCTTGTGCACTCGGTACAGGACTGTTGGATAAGGAGTCCCGGTTATGAGCACGCCGTTGCGCGCCAGCCGAATCCAAAGATCCCAGTCCTCAGCGCCGAGGATCCCGTCTCTAAACCCGCCCGAAGAAACATACGCGTCGCGCGCGAATAGGGTGCCGATGAAGACAAAGTTCTCGACCAGGATCGCCGTCCTTTGCCGACCTGGCATCGGCATCGGCCGGGCAGCCCTCATAGTTGCGCGACTCACACCCTGTCCAGGCATCCACTTGAGGGCGTCAGCCGTGATCAGCCCGGGGCAGTCTCGGAAGATGTGCCGCATCAGGCTGAGATGATCGGGGAGCCACACGTCGTCCGCGTCGAGAATCGCCAAGAGGGGTTCCGAGCACGCCGCGATAGCGCTTCGTCGGGCACTTGCCAGACCCTGGTTCGTCGCATGCGAGACGACCTGGATCGGCAGACGGTCTTGCCAACTCGTGGCTATGTGTCCCGTGGCGTCGCTCGATCCGTCGTCGACTACGACCACCGTGCCAGGCGGCGAAGACTGCATCGCGACCGAAGCAAGAGCCTCCGACAGGGTCTCCTCGGCGTTGTAGGCGGCGATGATGACCGCGACATCCGACGCATCGCCGACGGTTTGCCCCGCATCAGCGCCCTGTTTGCTGATCACTGCAAGTTGCGCCCGGGGTGGCTAGTTGCGGTTGCGCCGGTCGATGAATCCACTGATCACATCGCCGACGCGATCTATCTTGTCGTCATCTTCAAACGGGTGAAGACCTATGTAGAAGCCGTGTCGATGAACATAGTCGACCCCGGGCATGTCGATGGAGCCCAGCTCAGGGCGCCGATCCGCCACCGGGTGCCGCGCAAGGTTGCCCGCCATTATCGGGCGGGTCTCGACACCGTATGCCTCAAGCTCGGCCACGATCTCGTCGCGGGTGAACGCCGCATCTGGGCTAACCGTCAGGGGCATCGCGAACCACGAGCAGCCTGCTCTTGGGCTGACCTGCATCATGGAGAGTTGGTCGGCATACGGCTCGAGCAGTGCACTGAACCGTCCAGCATTACGGACCCTCGTATGGTGGAACCCAGGGGCTCGCTCGAGCTGGATCAAGCCGAATGCCGCTTGTAACTCAGTCGGGCGAAGGTTGAATCCCCAGTCCAGAAACGCGTAGCGCGGATCCACCCCATCCGGAACGCCCGCCTCGATGTAGCGCGTGTTGCGAGACCAGCCATGCGCCCTGAGCAATCGGAGGGTGTCGGAAAGGGCAGGGTCGGCGCACGAGACCATCCCCCCCTCCATCGTCGTGATGTGGTGCGAAAAGAAGAAAGAGAACGTCCCCGCCATGCCAAACGACCCGACAGGCTTGCCGTCGTATTCCGCCCCCAGCGCCTCGCAACAATCCTCGGCGACGACTAACCCGTGCGTCTTGGAAATCCGACCGACCGCATCCATGTCGCACGGGTTACCCATCAAGTGCACCAGCCAAATCGCGCGGGTTCGATCGCTCACTTTCGCTTCCAGATCAGACATGTCGATGTTCAACGTGGTTGGGTCCACGTCAACGAAGCGCACTTTCAAACCAGCCATCATTGCGGACCAGATGTGTGTCGGCCAGGTCAAGCTCGGCATCAGAACTTCGTCGCCAGGGCTCAATCCACCGACTGATGGGTCGATCATCGCGAAGGCGGTGACGAGGTCGGCGGACGAGCCGCTGTTTACCATGATGGACTCGGCAAAACCAAAATGAAGCGAGAAATGCTCCTCGAACTCCCGCGTCTTCTCCCACATCGTTGTTCGAAATGAGCAGAGGGAATCCACCGCGGCAAGGATCTCCTCGACGTCATAGGTAGCCGCACTCAACGGATACCAATACCGCTGAGGCTTTAGGTCGTTGACTCGAGAGCCGCTGTCGATCAGCCGCTGAAGCGGACCGCGGAGCTTTTCGGATTCTTCGAGGTTCATTGCGGTTGGGGCCAGGGTCTCACGGGGCACCCGCCCCGGCACGTAGCTCGCGCTGGTAGGCCCGGAAATCCTCGATGACTCCCCCAAGACCCAACTCCAGCTCGATGCTGTGCTTCCACCCAAGGTCGTGGATTCGATGCACATCCAGCAACTTCTGGGGCATCCCGTCTGGCTTGCTTGTATCCCAACTTATTCGTCCTTGGTATCCGGTCAGCCGCGCAATAGTCGCGGCCATCTCGGCTATTGTGTGGTCCCTTCCCGAGCCGACATTGATGATCCCCGGGTCCTCGTAGTTGTCGACGAGAAATAGGCAGGCATCGGCCAGATCGTCAACATGAAGGAACTCTCGGCGTGCGCTGCCCGTTCCCCAGAGGGCCACATCGGTCATGCCGGCATCGACGCCTTCGCAGAACCTGCGGACGAGCGCCGAAATGACATGCGAGCGCTCGAATTCAAAATGATCTCCAGGACCGTAGACGTTACAGGGCATTGGGCAAATGACGTTCAGGTTGTACTGCTGATGTAGGGCCTGTGCCAGCCTGATGCCCGCGATCTTTGCCACGGCGTACGACTCGTTAGTCGGCTCAAGGGGCCCATGCATGAAATACTCTTCGCGCATCGGCTGGGGAGACTCGCGTGGATACACACACGAACTGCCGAGAAAAACAGTCTTCCTAACCTCGTGGCGCTGGCAGGCCAGCAACAAATTGTTCTGGATCTCGAGGTTCTCGACCAGAAACTCGACCGGGGCCGCGATATTCGCCCCGATCCCACCAACCCGGGCAGCGGCGATTATCACGATCTCCGGTTTGCCGACTCCGAACAACTCCTCCACCGCACCGGGGGAGCTGAGGTCGGCCTCGTCGCGAGAACGGAGCAAGAGGTTGCGACAGCCTTTCCTTTCGAGTGCCCTCACCACGGCAGCGCCGACCACACCTCGGTGCCCCGCGACGAATATGCGAGCCTGGGGATTCACAGATATCGCACCCTCACGGGTGTGATATCAGGGTTCCGGCCAAATTTCCCGTCAACATCCGCCTAGCGTACCCTCAGCCGACTACGCCGACCCTTGGACGTTTGCGAAGACCACATGATGAGAGTCTCGCCGGGTTGCGCATCAAGAAGGCCTTTAGAAGGAAAGGGCGTCGGTTACGATCAGCGTGCCCGGACGATTATGATCCGGCCCGGCGATAAAGAAGAGTACGACGCGCCTGGGCGAGGATCGTTCGGGCCGGTGAAAACCAGGTAGATCCTCGGGTTATTGACGAGGTCACGCGGCAGTGAAGGGTCGTCGGCGGCGGGGACCCAGACATGTTCGGCTGTCTCCTCGTACCCGGCCTGCACTTCGACCGGGGGCGCCTGCGAATACGCTGAGCGGGCGGCGATGTCTCGTGCCACCTGCCAGCCGGTGTAATCCTGCTGGCCGACTACGTATGTGACGAGTCCAACGCCGAGAAATGCGATGGCCCAAGCCGCAGACAGGCGCGGTCGCCAGTCCGACCTCGACACCATCGCCGCCAGCAGCGGAGCCAGCGGCGCGGCGACGAGCACGAAGTAGCGGTCGAAGAGGCCGGCGTACCAGAGAAGCGGCAGGAACTGACTGATGGCAAACACTGTCAACATCGCGCCGCCAGTGCCCAGCAGCCTCGCCTGCCAGACTCGGCGCCTCCAGGCGAGTAGCACCAGCCCCGCGACCAGCGCCACCAGCTCCATCGGCAGGAGTAGCGGGAGTGGAAAGAGGTCAACCTTGGGCCCGGGTAGAAGCTTTGGTCCCAGCCCCCACTTGCCAAGGTAGTTCCCGGGCAAGATATCGGAGTGGAGCGCCACCAGCATCGTGCCGGATCCCACCAACCCGGCAAAGGCGATCGCGGCGGGGATCATCTCCATGCGCCCCAACCTGTGCCTCTCCACCGGGAGGCGAGCCAGCATCCCGACAACGAAAGGGAGCAGCAGCAGTCCCAACATCACGGGGAGGCTCACAACGTTCGCGACGGTGAAGGCGAACTTGAATACACTCTGCGGCGGCCCTACTCCGGGCGTCGCAACGCCGCGGAACAGGCGGTTCGGTAGCTCGTATGCGGCTATCACGCCCAGCGACAGGATGGCGAGGCCGGCAAAGTCGCGGACCTTGAGCCGGCGGGAGTTCGATGCCAGCCATAAACCCGCAGCAACCCCCAGCACCAGGCCCCCACCCTGTGGCCGCTGAAGGGTCGCCAGCACCGCCCAGGCAACGCACCAGGCCATCCCTTTGCCGTCAAGGACCCAGCGCAGCGCGAACCATGTCGCCCCCAGGAACAGGCCAAGAAAGACCGTCTCAGTCATGAGCCCAGTCGCCAGCGACAACGTTATCGGCCCCGCGACGACGGTCGCAGCCGCGGTCGCCGCCCAGAACCGGTCGGCACCCAGCCGCCGGGCTGTCTTCCACGCGAACAGCCCAGCCACGGCGATAAAGGGCAGGACAGCCAGTCGCCAGAAGCGCGGTTCGGAATGCGACAGCGCTACCAGCCCCGCGGCGGCAAGCTGCACCAGCCCCGGGTTGGCCCCCCACAGCGCCAGGCCGTGGCCATCGAGAAAACGCTGGATCGTCCAGCGCCGCGCGTACTCGTCGTTGAACGAGAGGTTGGTCTGGAGATCGAAGTAAGCGACGCAGACTAGCGCGACCAGGGCAATCGCGAGGGGGACTAGGTACAGCCACCGGGGCGCGGCCTCGACGGCTCCAGCCGACCCGACCGGCGATTCGGTCGTCTGGGCAGGCTCGGGTGGGGCGGGCCGAGGGTCGCGCACACGGGCAATGATGCACATCGCGAGAAGACGCGGCGGCGGATGTCCGGCTTTACGCTCTGGGCGCGTCAGTAACATGGCGCATGTGCCAGGCCAGCCTGATGTCCGCGGGAATGCAAAACGCAGCTGAGCGGCGGCGGCGCTTCGATCGGCGGTTCTTCGGCCGCTGCCTGGCCACCGTGCTGGCCCTACAGTCCTTCCCCTACTTGGCCCTGTGGGCGCTGGCGCCGGCCGGCAGCACCTACACCGGGGCTCTCTTCAGCCCGGTAGACACATATCGCTACTACGACGTGATGCTCCATGCCCAACACGGCGCATGGGCCTTCGTGAACTACTTCACGTACGTTCAGCACCCGTCGATCGCCATCTTTACGATCTACACGCTGCTGGGCAGGCTCATCCCAACCGCCGCTGATCCACTCAGCCTGGCCCTCGCGTTCCACCTCGCCCGGCTTGGCCTCGATCTGCTGTTCGTCCAGCAGGCATGGAAGCTTTTTGGCGAAGCACTGCCCAGCCGGGCATCTCGCCGGACAGCGATGGTCTTCCTGCTATTCACGTCGGGGCTCGGTGTGTTCGTCATCACACTCAACCTCGCCGGCCTCCACGCTATCTCGCAGAGCCAGCCCTGGGACCTCTTCTACCAGGAGAGCAGCAGCGCCTTCGGCATGCTGGCGTCTCCCCACTTCGCCGCCGTCCTGGTGCTCCTAACGGTGTTCAGTCGGGCCCTGTTGCGGGTCTTCTGGGGGCAGGGCAAAGGCTGGGCCGCGACCGCCGTTGGCGCGCTGTGCGCCGGCGCCCTGGCGACGATCCACACGGAGAAGGTGGGCGTCATCGCCGCGATGAGCGTTGCCTGCCTCGGTTGGACGCTCTGGTTCCGCTGGACATCGCCGGGCGTCGCCGCGCGACAGGCGCTCCAGGTCGGGCTGATGATCGCGGCCTCGGTGCCCTACCTGGTGTACGCGTACGGGCTGACACTGAACGATCCGACAATCCGGGACATCCTCCGTCAGGCAACCCCGCAGGCACCGCCAGATCCCGTCCTGTATTACGCGCTCGGGCTGGGCATCCCCGCGTTGTGCGCGGCATGGGGACTACCCCGCCTCGTCCGCCATCCCTCCAGGGCGCGGCCGGGAGAGGTCCTGCTCTGGTCTTTGGCGCTGGGCGGGCTGTTGGTGCTGGTCCTGCCATGGCAGACGATCCAGCATCGCGGCGAAGGGCTCCAGATCGCGGTCGCCGCCCTGGCCGGGCAGGAGCTGGTGCACTCCCTACTGCCCCCGCTCTGGCGGGAGGCTGGGTTCCGCGCCATCGCGGCACGCCGGGTGGGAGGCTATGGCCGCCGCCGGCTGCGGCTGCTGTCCATCAACCTGGTGCTGATACTCAGCTCCACCTCTGTCATCGCTCTCACCATCGGGGGTACTCGGGCGGGACTGGCCATAAGCGAGCAGATATACCTCAACCGCGACGACCCGGCAGCCCTGGCGTGGCTCCGCGATCACAGTTCCAGCCAGGACGTCGTGGTAGCCGCTCCGGACTCGCTGCCCTTCATCGCCGCCTATTCGGGCACCCGCGCCGTTTGGGGCGACTTCGCGTACACACCGGACTACGACGCCGAGGGGGCCCGGCTGGCGGCCTTCCTCACCGGTACCGCACCGGCACAGGCGTACCTGGCATCGCGGCACGTGACATGGGTGTACTTTGGGCCGCGTGAGAAAGAGCACCCCGGCTTGAACCCCGGCTCACGCGAATTCCTGTCTGCCGCTCACCGGACCGGCGAGACCGTAATCTACCGCGTGGTCGGCTGAGCGTGGACGCGCCCGCCACCGCGACCTTGGCGATTCCGCAGAGGTTGAACCGGACCTGGCTGACCGTGGTCGTGGTGGCGGCGATCGTCGCGTCGAACTTTGCCTGGAGGTGGGTTTCCTTCGCCGCGGGCAGCCTCCAGGGCGCCGACTTCTTCTCCTTTTACGCGGCCGCCCGCCTGTACCTGGAAACCGGAGGCCGCCACCTCTACGATGCCGCCCTACAGCACCAATACCAGGGTCGGATCACTTCGCGATGGACTCCTCACGCCAACCTTCTGCCCTACATTCATCCGCCGTTCTACACGGTGCTGATCGCACCGCTGGGCCTGCTCACCTTCCACCTCGCGTACCTGGTCCTGGCGCTCGTGAACCTGCTGCTCCTGGCGGCGAGCGTGGCCGTGATGGCGAGGGCCGGCCGCTGGCACGTCGGCCAGGCGATCATCGCGGGGCTGGTCACCGCAGCGTTCCTGCCAGCCTGGGTGGTCATCTTCCAGGGGCAGTCCGATTTCCTGGTCCTGTTGGCGCTCTCCCTGTCATATCTCTTCTGGACTCGCGACTACGAAGTTGCAGCCGGCGTGTGCGCCGGCCTTGCCATCGTCAAACCTCAGATGATCCTGGTCCTGCCGCTGCTGCTTCTGGCGCGCCAGGCCTGGCGCGCTCTGGCCGGATTCATCGCGGCCGGCGTCGCCCTCTTTGGGGCATCGCTCCTGTTCCTCGATATCCACGTCTGGGCTGATTACGTCGGCGTCATCGTGCCCTGGGCGGGCGGCGGGCCGCTGGCGTTGCCTATCACGGGCCAGACCGCCTACTCTCTGCGCGGACTGTTCGAGGGCGCTTCCGGGCGAATCGTCGCACTGGCGGTCCTGGCACTGGCACTGATGCTGGTGTTCGTCACGCTACGCTGGCGGGCCCCCAGGTCGGGGGTGGCTGGGCGGTCGTCCTGGCCACCGTGGTCTCGATCAACGTCAGCTCCGCGATCGGGGCCTGGCCCGCGGCCATAGGCGCGATCGTCCTGGCGCTCTATCGCGCCATCGAGCGGCTGTCGGTGGGGCCAGAGCCGCTTGCGCTCGGCGAGATCCACTGGAGCGGCCCACGGCCGAGAAGGGTCGTCGTCCTGCCCTCCTACTTCGCCGAGAAGACCGTGCGCGACGTGGTCGCTCAGATCCCGCGCGACGAGGTCGATCGGATACTGCTGGTGGATGACGCCAGCTCCGACCGCAGCGCCGAGGTCGCCCTGGAACTGGGCATCGACGTTATCAAGCACCCCCGCAACCTGGGCTACGGCGGCAACCAGAAGACCTGCTATGCCAACGCCCTGCTCATGGGAGCCGAAGTCGTGATCATGCTGCACCCCGACGGTCAGTACGATCCCGCGCTGGTGCCGGCCCTCTGCCGGGAGATAGAGACGGGGCACGGGGACGTCGCCCTGGGCTCGCGCTGGCTCAACCTGGACCCGGCCGGGGCCGGGATGCCTTTCTGGAAGCGCGCCGGCAACCGGTTCCTGACCGCGGCCGAGAACCAGGTCCTGGGCCTGGGGCTGTCGGAGTACCACACCGGCTACCGCGCCTACTCCCGTCGGTTCCTGGAGACAGTCCCGTTTTCGGAAAACGCCAACGACTTCGTCTTCGACACCCAGATCCTGGTCCAGGCCGCCGCCTTCGGGTTCAGGATCGCCGAGATCCCCGCGGCCGGCCGGTACTTCGAGGACATGAGCTCGATTGGCTTCAGGACGTCGACGGTCTACGGCCTGAAGACACTGGCGGCGCTGGGCGCCTACATCGCCAACCGGGCGGGCATGCCCTGCCGCTGGCTGGTGGCCCGGACTTGAGTGGTCAGAGATTGGTTCCCGTGATGCTGGCGACGGCGTACGTGGCACTCGGGTCGGCATGGCTGGGCAGCAACCCTCCAGCGACGGGGAGCGACGAGGGGGCCCACTACCTTCGCGCCCTCGCAATCGGAATGGGTGACTTCCTGGGCCAGCCCATCACGAGCATCCAGGTCAGCCCCCCTAACCCTGCCCAGCAGGCGCACCTGCTCCGGACCACCCGCTCAGTCATGGTACCGGCCGGCCTGGCGGTGCCAACCTCGTGGGACTGCACACTCCGCGACTTCTCGGTATCAGCCCGCTGCGCATCGGATACGACCACAAACGAGAGCCCCGTGCGCCAGGCCAGCACCGAGGCGGGCTCGCTACCGTACCTCTACATTCCACCCGGGCTCGCGATGCGACTTGCCGGTGACGCGACGCAAGCCCTTTTCCTGGGTCGGATTGCAGGCGCCGTAATCACCTATGGCCTCCTCGTGGCCGCTATCCTGCTGCTCTGGGATGGCCTATCCCCGCTCTCCCTGCTGGGGGTACCGCTGGCTGTGACGCCGACGTTTATCTCGGTCGGGGCGGCGATGGGACCGAGCGGGCCCGAGATCGGGGCGGCGGCCGCATTAATGGCATTTCTGCTGCGTCTCAGCCGGACGGGAGAGTCACCAGGTTGGGCCTGGGCGCTGGGGATCGTGGCGTGTGCCGTGCTCAACCTGGCAAGGCCTCTGGGTCTGGTCTGGAATATTGCCATTCTGCTGGTGGCGTTCTCCCTGGCCGGGCGTCGGGCACTCCTATCCGCATGTCGAAAATCCCCTCGGGCCTGTGCTTCTGGTGCTGCCATCCTCATCGCGACAGCGGTGCTGAGCGTCGGATGGGAGCTCGCGGTCTTCCCGCCCGAACCGCACTCACTGTCCCAGGTGGCCGCGTTCGTACTGCCCTCCCTGGGCGCCGTCCCTGAAATCGTCTCCCAGGCCGTGGGCACGTTCATCTGGGCGGACAACAGGGTGCCGGTGTTGATGGATGCGATCTGGAGTATCGCGTTGATATCGCTGATCGCCCCCGCGCTGTTGCGAGGGAGATTGCGTGAGCGGCGCACCCTGGATGGGCTGTTGATAGGCATGGGGTTCGCCATCATCCTGGTCTCGGCGGTCCTGGTGATGCCCGTGGGATACGGAGTGCAGGGACGGCATATCCTGCCCATCTTCCTGACGCTTCCCCTGGTCGCCGGCGAGGTCCTCTACCGCAACCGGAACCGGGTGGGACCACCGGTGCTGGTTTGGCTCGCGGCCGGCACATCTACCGCGGCCGCGGTCGTGCAACTGTCCAGCTGGTACACCGACATGCACCGCTATGCGGTGGCCAACGGTGGGCCCTGGCAGTTCCTAGGCAGCGCCGATTGGAGCCCGATCGGAGGATGGGCCCCGTGGTTCGCTCTTGCGGCAGGCGGCAGCGCGCTGATTGTGATCGCCGCCTTCACCGCGCTCAGGACGACGAACCAAGAGAGCCACCAGCGTGCCAGAGCATGAGAGACTTGCCGCAGCGCGCTCCGTTTGTACTCTTCGCCGGCTATCTGTGCCTGGGGCTAGCATGGCTCGGCAGCAATCCTCCTGCAGCGGCGCCGGAGGAGCCAGAGCACTACTTGCGGGCGTTGGCAATCGGCCTGGGAGACCTTGTCGGTCAGCCGACCAGCATGACTCCGATGCTGCCAACCAACGCCGCCCAGGCAGCCCATCTCACTCGCGTAACCCGCTCAGTTTTGGTGCCGCCAGGCCTTGAGGTTCCGCCCTCATGGTTCTGCACTGTCGCCAACCACCAAGCTTCAGCACGATGTCTCACAACGACAGTCGCCAATCGCACGTCGGTCCGGCAGGCCACCAACGAGGCAGGCTCACTCCCGTACCTCTATGTGCCATCCGGACTCGCGATGAGACTTGCCGGCAACGCCACCCAAGCTCTGTTCCTGGCGCGCCTGGCGAACGCGGTAATCGCCTACAGCCTCCTGCTGGCTGCCGTGGTTCTGTTATGGGACGGCGGGTCGGCCGTTTCGATGCTGGGATTGCCGGTGGCTGTGACGCCCATGGTCCTGTTTGTCGGCACGGCGATCGGACCGAGCGGACCCGAGGTGGCTGCTTCTGCAGCATTCCTGGCCTTTCTGCTGCGGCTCACCCGGCGGGCGGAAGCGCCCCGATGGGCATGGGTGGCGGGGATCTCAGCGGGAGCGGTGCTGACCCTCGCCCGGCCGCTGGGACCGTTCTGGATGGTTTCCCTCGTACTGGTCGCCGTCGCCTTGGCCGGACGCGCGCAGGTGGCTGCCGTGGCCCGTCGGGCTCCGCACGCGCTTACGATCGGGGCCTGCGGGCTGGTGGCAGCGGCGGCCATGAACCTGGGTTGGGCATTCTTCTTCTTCCCACCCGCTGCGCACTCGGCATCGGAACTGGCCGGCTTCCTGTTACCGTCGCTGGCCTCCGTCCCCGAAGCGGTTGGCGAAGCAATAGGTGTGTTCGGCTGGCAGGATACGCTGATGCCCCGGTTGATGTATGGAGTCTGGGGGATCGCCTGGATAATGCTCATGGCACCAGCGCTGTTGCGCGGGACGCTACGCGAACGCCGGACCCTGGACGCGCTCGTCCTGGGCGCCGGAGCCGCCATCGTTCTCGTATCGGCGTTGGTCGTGATACCGGTCGGTTTCGCCGTGCAAGGACGCCACATCCTGCCAATCTTCCTGGCGCTGCCGCTGGTTGCGGGTGAGGTTCTCTACCGGAATCGGGACCGGGTTGGACCACCTACTCTGGCATGGCTCGCAGCCGTGACAGGCACCCTGGCTGCGCTGGTGCAGCTGTCAGGCTGGTATGCCAATGCACACCGCTACGCCGTGGGCACAGCAGGGCCGTGGCTGTTCCTGGGCAGCGCTGATTGGAACCCGGTCGGAGGATGGGCCACTTGGTTTGCTCTTGCGGCCGGTGGCAGCGCCCTGCTGGTGTTCGCCGCCTTCGCAGCGTATCGGTCGCGGCTGAATGCTCTCTGACATTGCGCTATCGGCGATCGTGCCGATGCCACGACCAGAGCCTTCCGGAGACCTTGACGCCTTCCTGAAGGAGCTGACCGACGCACTCGACCGCCTGAACGCCCAGACCGAGATCCTGTTGGTGGCGCACAGCCCGAGAGACGCCCTCGCGACATTGGCCGAATCCAGGGGCGCCCGGGTCGTCGGTGCGCGCGCCGCAGGGTACGGCGCTGCCCTGGCTGCCGGTTTCGAGGCGGCGCGGGGCCAGTACGTGCTCACACTGGACGCCGACCTCCTCAACCTCGGCACGACCATTGCGGGCATGTGGTCGGCGCGAGGCGCAGCAGAGGTCACGATTGCCAGCCGCTACACTGCGGGCGGCAGGGCGAGCATGCCTCTCGGGCGCCGCCTCCTGAGCCGACTACTGAACACCATATTTTCGCGCGGGTTGAGCTTCCACGTGCGCGACATGTCAAGCGGCGTCAGGCTGTACAGGGCGGACCTCGTCCGTGGCCATGCTTATCGCGCTCGCGATTTTGACATCCTGCAGGAAATCCTGGTCCGCGCCTACATGGACGGTTGGCGGGTCCAGGAGGTCCCCTTCGAGTACCGCTCGCGGCGCTTGGGAAGCACACCTGGGCGCCTGTTTGGATTTGGCTTCGCGTACGCCCGTACCTTGAGCACCCTCTGGGCGACCCGCAATTCCATCCTGGCGGCGGACTATGACGACCGCGCGCACGACAGCCCGATCCCCCTCCAGCGCTACTGGCAGCGTCAGCGATTCCGCCACGTCACAGACCTGGTCGATGGCGAGGGGCCGGTCCTCGACGTGGGTTGCGGCTCGAGTCGCATCATCGGCGCCTTGCCCGCGGGCAGCGTGGGGGTCGACATACTGCTTCGCAAGCTACGTTATGGCCGCAAGTTCGGCCTCCCGCTGGTCCAGGCGTCGGCTTTCGAGCTGCCCTTCCGGGACGAGGCCTTCCCCTGCGTGCTCTGTTCCCAGGTCATCGAGCACGTGCCCAAGGAGTCGTCCATCCTGGACGAGCTCGACCGCACCCTGGCGCGAGGAGGCCGGCTGGTGTTGGGCACTCCGGATTACGCCAACTGGCAGTGGGTGGTGACCGAAAAACTCTACGGGTGGTTCGCCCCTGGGGCCTACGCCGACGAGCACATCGCCCACTACACCCGAGAGGAACTCATCGACATCTTCACCGCCCGCGGCTTTAGGCACGAGTCGACGCGCTACATCATGCGGGGTGAACTGATCCTTGCCTTCCGTAAGGGCAGCGGTCGATCGAGCCCCGAGCCGGCCCGGACCGAGAACGTCGCATCTGCCATGGACAGATCCGTTGTCTGCCCGAAATGCGGCGGTCCATTAGATCGCGGCGACGAGGAGCAAGCCCTGGATTGCAGCGCGTGCGGGCTGCGTTACCCGATCGAGGACGAGATCCCGGTCCTGATGGCGGACCGGGCGGTGCCGTTGCCGCTGGGCAGAGCCCAGCGGACCAAGCGATCAGAGCCCGCTGATGATCTCCATCGAGCGCAGGAGCAGGACCGGGGCTGACGCCATCCACACCGCAGCCGCGATCCGGGCCGCTGAGTGCGCTCGTGGGCCAAGCTGCCGCAGAGCCGGGATGCAGAACAGCGCAGCGAGCGCGACCGACAGAGTGAAGCGGAACGAGATGGTGAGGCCCAGAAAGGCCTCCCTGTTCACGAATACGTAGAACAGAAGCACGTTTCCAAACAGGTTCAGCACCGGCGCGCTCCACCCGTAACGCGCCACATGGATCGCCGCCAGTGCGCAGATGATCAGAGCCGGGAGTAGCACCAGCAGCGCCTCAGCCCAGATGTGCGCGGGATTCCCGATGCCACAGTCGCGGCTGCAGTTCGCCACCTGGGGCGAAAGGATCGCAAGAAACGGTAGCTCGAGACCCGGGCCCTGTCCGAGGTGGCCGGTCCACCCGGTCAGGGCAGCTTTCACCAGTAGCAGCGGGCCGGTGGCTATGGCGAGCAACCCGACCGCCTGACGCCAGCGACGATGTCCGTCCAAGGGCGGAAGCGCGATCATGGCAACCAGGTAGCCGAGCGCGAAAAGGACCGCGGTCTCGCGGGAAAGGGCGGCGCATGCGAAGGCGGCCGCGGCCCAGAGCCATCGTGGACTGGGACCGAAGTCGAAGAGACAAACGGCAACTGCGACCAGCGCGTACGCCACTGGGTCGCCGAGGTCGAACCTGAGGCAGAGGATGGCGCCCGGGAACAAACCGAAGACGACCGCAAACCATGAGTTGACGCCGCGCCGCGCCAGCCAGCCACCCACCACCAGCGTGGCACCCGCGACCGCAAGCAGGTTGACCAGGATCAGGGTGACCGGCACCCAGCCGGGATTCCCGAGCGCTGTTATCCGCGCCAGCAGGGGATAGAGAAAGCGCCCCAGCCGGTAGCTAGGGTCGTCGACGTAATCTCGCGCGTGCACCGGGTCCGCGGCCATGTAGTAGGCGAACTGGCCGTCGTTGCCAACCAGCTCGGTGACATGAGGATCGTGGGCTCGAGCTGAGATGACCTGGCTGGTGTTCGCCCTGGTGACGAACTGGTGGCCCAGGTGGGCGAACTCAATGGGATCATGGCCCGACGCCACGTTGACGAACATCGCCATCGCCGGACATAAGCGCGTCGGAGGGACACATCCAGATGACCTGGAGCTACCCGTGGACCGGTTGAGGCTGCCCGGGAACGCTCGCTCCCGGCAGGAAACGTGCGGCGATATCGTCGGCGTACACGAATATCCGCCAGCCTCCGAGCACAACCTTCTCTAGCGGGACTCCAAGCCGGGCAGCGGGAGACGCCGTGATCACGTCGACGCCGGGATCCGCTGGATGGACAACCAGGAAAGTTAGACCAGTGGCCTGCCCCGAATACCAACTCGCAGCCGTCGTGTACAGGTAAGGACAGATTGCACCGGGCTCATCGCCGCCCTCCCCGGCCCAGAGCCGTGCGAGTTGGTAATGGTGCGTGACGGTCCTTTGCCCAGCCATCTGCCTACTGGCTGGGTGACCATTTCCACGACGGCCGACTATGTGCTAGGTCGCCGTGACAGCCCGGGCTGTTAGCCGACGCTCCCTTCCATCTGGAGCTGGATCAGCCGGTTCAGCTCCACCGCGTACTCCATCGGCAATTCTTTGGTGAAGGGCTCGATGAAGCCGTTGACGATCATCGCCATCGCCTCCTCCTCGGGGATGCCACGGGACTGGAGGTAGAAGAGCTGCTCGTCGCCGATCTTGCTGACGGTTGCCTCGTGGCCGATCTGGACCTGGTCCTCGTCGATCTCCATGTAGGGATAG
>WNFI01473046.1_pt1 | contig 25926 bp, 16 predicted proteins | sample 5400471 | NCBI WGS metagenome assembly WNFI01 (sample SAMN13153348, study PRJNA577476) | soil metagenome | isolation source: 100 cm saprolite on Douglas fir-dominated hillslope | place: USA:California | collected 2013-09-17 | reverse complement strand
CAGAGCTGGAGCTAGGGGACAATGTGGGTAACCGGTCGTACTACTCCACCGCCCAACTCCAAGCCCTCGGCTTCCCCACCACTCTCCAAGTCGATTCCGGTTCCTCCGTAGCCCTTACGTCGTCGCTCAACCCATCCACCTACAGCCAGCCGGTCACCGTCACCGCGACCGTCACCTCCGGCAGCGGCAACATCCCCACCGGCACCGTGAACTTCACTGACGGATCCACCATTCTGGGCTCAGGTACCCTCGATTCCAGCGGCCTCGCCACCTTCACCACATCCACTCTCGTAGCGGGCACTCACTCCACCGTGGCCGCATACCTGGGAGACGCGAACAATCCTCCGGCAAATTCGCCCACGCTGAGCCAGGTCGTTACCCAAGCCGCAACCACGACCGCGCTTACCTCCAGCCTCAACCCATCGACCTTCGGAGACATGGTTACATTTAGAGCCACCGTCACCACCAGCACCGGCGATCTGGTCAGCGGAGGCATCGTCACCATCAACGACGGGGTAACGCTGCTTTGCCGCCGCAACGTGATTCATGGCCACGCCGCCTGCCGAACCTCAAGCCTGGCTCTCGGCACGCATCACATCGCCGCCCGCTACCTTGGCGGCACAAACGTGCAGTCCAGCAAGGCATCAATCAATCAAATTGTGCAGTGAGCCGCTAAAATGGAGGCCGCAAATGAGAACCGTACTGAACTTTGTGATGGCCGTTTCGATGCTGATCGCCATGGCAAGCCCGGCGCTCGCGCAAGACGCCGCCCGTGATTCGGCTACGACAGAATCCCGCGACCTGCTCACCGTGTCTGCATCCGATGAGTCGCTGTCGATGTTTGTGAACCTGCTCCGCGTCAGCGGCTTGGCCAAAATGCTCCGCGAAGAAAACCCGCTAACCGTATTCGCGCTGACCAACCAGGCTTTCGCGAATCTGCAAAAAGAAGACCGCGAAATCCTGCTCACCGATCACGCCGCCCTGAACTTTCTTCTCGAACATTACATCGTCCGCGAGACCATCGTAGACAACGATCCTGCCAAAATGTCGGCCACAAGAACGTTGCAAGGATTAAAACTCCGCACTGAAGTCAAAAGCGAAGGCCTCTACGTAAACGGAGCCAAGCTAGGTCACAGCGGCGTTCCGTGTACCAACGGCACCCTCTACACGCTGAACTCGTTCGATCCTGCACTGGTCTACCAAGCAGTAGCGCTGGCCAGATCGAATCGTTAAACCTCAGCCTGCCCCAATTTCTCGTAACTCGCCAAACTCTGTCATGCTGAGCGAAGAGTGATCGTCAAAAGACGATCAGGTACAGTCGGAGCATCCCTATAGCAAGGCGTTCCGCAAGTTCCCGTTTTCCAGAGAACTTTTCCACACCTCGCTGTGACATCCAACCTTGCCTCGCACCGAAAATAAGTCCATGATGCTCAAGGCGCGAGCGGTGTCCAGAGCCCCAGCGGTACACCGCTAAGTCCTTTGTTTCACGGATTTTAGTATCTAAGTTCTTTGAAAAACGTATTTTGCCGGGAATTTCGCGCTAACCTGATGATTCCAAAGATCGAGGGGGAGGGGGATACCCCATCAGTACTCCTAAAGGGTCCCAAATCGGGAATCGTGAAACAGAAGATGAGATCAGAAATTTATTCGTGCAGAAATCCTCAGCCTTACCGCGCTTGCAGAATGGCATCCGTGACGCGCGCCGCTTCGACCGCCGTTTTCCCTCGCGAGATCGCGTTCTTCCGCGTCCGCTTACACTTCAAGCCCGATCGACCGCATCAGTTCGAGGCCGTTGCTCTTCGTAACTATGCCGTCTCGCAATTTGTAGTCGAAAGTCATTCTGCCGTTCTCCAGCTCATCCTGGAAATGAACATTACGCAGATGGCCCTCGGCCGCATCGCCGATGTCGGTCAATGCCAGGTCATGCGTGCTCACCAGCCCAATCGCGCCGCGCTTGACCAGCGCGCGCACAATTCCCTCCGCGCCAATGCGGCGGTCTTTCGAGTTTGTGCCTTGTAAGAGCTCATCCAATAGATATAGCAGCGGCGGATCACCTCCCGCCAAATCGAAGATCTGCCGCAAGCGCGTGATCTCGGCATAGAAACGGGAACTGCCTTCCCGCAGCGAATCGTTGATGCGAATGCTGGCGCCAACCCGAAGCGGAGTAAGCGTCAGGCGGCGGGCTCGGACGGGCGCGCCCGCCATGGCCAGTACAACATTCATCCCGACGGCGCGCAGCAGCGTGCTCTTACCCGACATGTTGGAACCGCTGACCAGCAGAACACGCGTCTCGCCACTGATGCTTACGTTATTGCGAACGCAGATTGCCGCGGGAACCAGTGGATGTCCGAGTTCTGCGGCAATGAACGACGCCGCAGATGCTGTGCCGTCAGGAAATTCAGGAAACGGGTCAGCAGGATGCTCGAAGCTATAAGTCGCCAGCGAAAGCAACGCCTCCATCTCTCCGATAGCTGTCACCCACAGCCGCAGTGCGCTGCCGTGAGCCTGACGCCAGCGTTCCGCCGCAAATGCTACTTGCACGGAGTACATCAACGGAGCGTCGATGATTCGCACAAACACGTTATGGCGGGAGTCGATCAGGTCCACTAACGTCCTGAGCCGCGCGATCGCCCGCGAACTCGCCGCGCCGCTCGATAAAAGACCTCCCTGAAGTCCCTGTAATCGCAGGGACTGGAACGTGTGCGCCTCCACTCGCGCGAGCACGCCCGAAAGCAGATCCAGGTCGCGAAATGCATGCTCCGTTCCGTGCAACACTTCCTCCAGCGATTTTCGCAGCGCATACGTAACCACGGCTTCAATCACAACAATCACGACCAGCGGTGTCGCTATTCCCCAATGGGCCCACACCACAGCGCACGAAACAGACAGCACTGCAAGTAATGGCGCCAGCCATCGAATCCATAACGGCTTCATCCGGTTCGGCGACTCCGCCCACTTCAACAGCGCGTCCGGATGCACTCCCACACCAACATCTTCGCCAAGCACCGCCAGGTCCTCTCGAAGATCGAGTTGATTACGCAGTTCGTCCACCGCGGCCTGCCGCTCGCGGATCCGTTCCACCGTTGACGGAGAAAGCAGCCACTCCGCAAGCGTGTCTTCTCCCATGCGCGTGCGCGCCGTCGATAGAAGCTGGAATAAGCTGCCCTCGCCGAACAAGTCGAGATCCGCGGCGTATACATGATGAGGATCGTCGAAGCGCTCGCCAGTTTCTCCCGACCCGGCCCAACGGTCTTCGATACGGGCAAGCCCTCTCTCATAAAACGCGACGGCTCGCTGGGCCAGGTCGCGAGCTCGAAGAATCCGCGAATGCCAAACAGCAACGCTCCCAAAAACCGCCACGGGTGCGCTCATCCACCAGGGCGAAAAGTAATGCCCTCGGAATGAAGCCCACGTCATGACTACCGCGAGCAGAACCAGACCAAGCCGCAGGTTGCCGAGCCGTATATGAATTTTCTCGTAGTAGGCAACGCGCGACTCGCGATGTTTGAGACGCTGAACGTATTCTGCGGAGGGAAGCACTGGCTCAAAATGTAGCAGGTACATCAAGCACGCGGAAAGAAGAGGGCGCGAATCGATAGGTACTCGACTTGAAAAACTTCAAGGGTTGAATCTAAACTAAAAACGGAACCAGACGGTAAACGCGAGGTTGCTCGCGCTCTCTGCGAAAGGGTGAGAAGCACGGACCTCAGGCGTTGGGATTTTCTGGCCTTCAGTCATTTCGAACAGCCGTAGGCACCCGCCAGAGCCGTCAAGACCGACAACGTACTCGGTAAGCTTAGAGCTACCGACTTGCTGTGCGGAAATGTTGCGATTGTTTTCCCTGGTCCCCCTGTTGTAGACTTCACTCGTTGCATACACCTCCCCTGCAATGATGGCCCGACGTGAGCTGGAACGGGAACAGCGCCACGGTCGGGGCGGACTTCATTGCTTGTCCCTCTCCTGAGGGTGATGTCTCTAGTCGCGTAAGTGAGTCTGCGACGAAACCCAATCCATTAACCGCCGCTGCCCATCATTGGGACAGTGCAATGGGAGACAACAATGAAAAGCCAAACCACAGGGATATCTATCGATACTCGCAGTTTCCCCCACAATTACCTATTCAATGCCGCTGTCCTGCTCGTTTTATTTTTTGCAAGCATGGCGCCGTTCAGCCATGCCTCCGCCATCACTGTCTACGTGGACGGCGTTCACGGAAGTGACACCTCAACTTGTGGAATGACTTCAGGTACAGGCGCTTGCGCTTCACTCGCGAAGGCGCAACTGCAAGTTCGAGGGCACGCAGGTTCAACCGTTCTGATCGCTGGAAATCAAACCTACTACTTGCCTCTGAGTCCAACCAGTCCTGGCGCTCTGAGTTTTATCTCGTCCGATTCGGGTTCCTCGGGTTCTGTGATTACGTGGAAAGCGAATCCCGGTACGGGCACTCCGGTAGTGAGTGGTGGAGAGCCGCTTTCCTCCAGCCTGGGAACCTGGTCCCACACCGGAAACGGATATAAATTTCAATTCACCACGAATCCAACCTCATTCGAGTATTTGTTCTACACGCCCCCCCTTGCGACTGAGCCGCAGCGACGCCTAAGAGCACGAATCGAATCAAACTCTTCTTCCAGCGTCGGCTATTACATGAGCAGCCCCGGAACTTGTTCCGCGTCTAACTGGCCTTCAGGGGCCGGTACAGTGCCAACGCTGACTCCGGCAACCTGTAATCTCGGAACTTTTCTCCGAGTGATTGGCACGAAGGATTCAAGCAGTGGATGTACTCACTTCGCGACCGATCCCAACAATTCGAGTAACACTAAGTGCCTCGATCGCTTTGTCTACGATTCCAATGACGCTGGGATCATTGACTGGATGAATTTGAATGGGGTCTCCACGGGAACCACAACGGGTGAGGGATTCAGCGGCCCGTGCACGGCCTCTACCGATTCTCACGCCAATTATCCGGAAGGCGACGTTCAATTGATGCTCTTCGACGCATGGACCGTCGACGCCATGCGCGTTGCCTGTGTGGATACTTCGAATCACATCATTTATCTAACCGGCGCGACCAAGACGAATTCCACCAACTACAATTATTTTGGCCCCACCGTGAATCACCGTTACATCATTGAAAACGCGAAGGATGCATTTGTGGCTGCAAAGAATAACGGCCAAACTGGCATCTGGTACCTGGACAAGAGCACCACGCCGGGCTGGAGTCTGTATTACATCGCGAACTCCGGAGAAACCCCGAGTACCGATACGGTGGTTATTCCCCAACTTGGAACTACGTTTCCGTTGTCATCGGCCGACCCGACGGGAGGAAGCCTGTTGTCGGCCACTGGTCTGAGCTACGTGACCTTTAGCGGCATAACCTTCGAAGTGGATAACAACACGCCGGTCTTTGCCGGCTTCAACACCGATGACAACGGCGAGTCGGCGGTGCCTCAGGCCATCGATTGCGAAAGCTGCCAGTTCGTCACATTTGACGGCATTACGGTCAGGCACACCTCGGGCACGGGACTTCGAGTCGCTACCGCGCCCTCAACCGTCACCTGCACTTCAACCACGCCATGTGTCCAGATTCAAAATTCCTTCTTCTACGACGTCGGGGACGATGGAATCCATATTGGTCACTTCCAACAGGGTTCCGACACGTTGGCCAACGTAGTTCACTACGTGAAGGTCAACAACAACTTTATTCAGGGGTTTTCACGCGTCTTTCCCGACGGCGAAGGGCTCGCCGAAGGTAACGGCCACGACATTACCTACATCAACAACGATGTTAACGACGGCTACCACGCCGGACTCTCAATATGTAACAACGGCTGCACGCCCATCGGAGTGAATGGCGGAAATGTGGTGAGCTCGTTTAACCACATCCGTAATATCAACCAGGGAATCACCGCCGACGGCGGAACCCTCTACTACAACGTCGGCAACCAGAATGGAAGCGCCAGCGGCGATGTAATCAACAACAACCTGGTGCACGACAACACTGACTCCTCCATTATCGACTTTCCACTCGCCGGTACGTCCCAGGTGAAAGGAAGCGGTTATGGTGGCCACGGCATTTACCTTGACAACCAATCGGCGGGATTCAACGTCGAGTACAACGTTGTCTACAATACGTCCGGAAGTACGGTTTGGATCAGCACCGCCCCAGCGCAGGTGTCGGGTTGGTTGCCGAATACCTTTATCAGCAATATCTTCGCCTATGGACGCTTGGCGTTGTTCGAGGAGTCGCAACCCTGGCCGCAGGTCACGACCGTCTCTGGGTGCCCGACCAATCCTACTCCCCTGGCAAACCTCACGAGCAATGTCTTCTACTTCGATTTGTCCGACGGAGATAATCTCGGGAATACGATTGGATTCTACGTCCAGCAGGGTTGCGCCTACTCGTGCTCTGCGGGATCTACCGTCGACTACAACAAGTTTCAAGACTATGTAGACAACGACTACTGGCGTACGGACGGCAACTTCGGCACCTACACGAAGGCATTTCACGTGTACAAGACCGCACCCACGAACCCGAGTTCTTGTTACGCGCCAACCTCCACGGGTGCAATTACTACCGCCTGGGATTTTCTGACGTTCGCGGGATGGCAGCACACCGTGCCACCCGCCGTTCCGTTGAGCGTCGACGAAGATACCGGAGGAGTGGTTGCCAATCCGTCGTTCTCAGCCACCTCCACCGGATGCACATCGAAGGTCAGTAATTTCTGCCTGAGTGCCAATCCCACAACCGGCTTCACCTATACTCAAACCAATTCAACCGTGACCACCGCCGGCAGCACTCTCACTGCTCCCGCCGCCGTTCCCGGCACATTCCCCACTTACGTTTACTCGATCGCTAAATCGTTCTAGCAAACGTTCGGAACCTTCAACACCGAGGCTGGCCCATCCTTTCGCGTTCTCCGCGAAAGGATGGGCCAGCTTTTGTGAAAGCATGGGAAGGCAAGACCGGGAAGGGTATGACTTCCAGAGGTTGCGGAAAAACTCAGGGTCGTATCAGGGTATGCCTTCAGGCATACCGCAAATGCCCCAAAATCAATCGCGCCTTCAGGCGCTGCGACTCGAAAGCCGACTTTTCCGCAGCCTCTTCCAGTCGTACCACCCCAAGACCCAAAAGATAAGGGCTTCAGCCCCTGAAGTAACCCGGCCCAACCAGCCATGCGACAGACGCCCCTATTGCCAGTGCGAAAACGTCAGACATCATTTGGACGGCTCACTTTGCTGCGGTGCGCCGATGAACCGCCCATGTCTAGCCGTCTTTGCGAGACATGTGAGGGTGCACGAGACCAGTGCCACCCTCCGGATTGCGACCGGACTATTTCCCCGTCCCTGTAAGTGCCACTCTTTGGGGCGAGCCGCCGCCCGTGTCGGTGATGTTGAGAGATGCGCCGCGGCTTCCGGTCGCTTTCGGTGTGAACCACACGTCAATGGTGCAACTCGTGCCAGCGCCCAAACTCGTACCGCACGCATTGATTTCAGTGAAGTCAAGATAGTTTGTTCCGGCCACTGCAATCTTGCTGATCGTTATCTTCGCGCCTCCGCGATTGGTCAATGTAACTCGCTGCGGCGAGCTTGTCCTGCCGACCGTGACGCTGCCAAAATCCAGGCTCTTTGGAGAAAGCGACACAATCGTCGCAGTTCCCGACAGCGGCACGAGTTGCGGGCTTCCACCTCCAGTGTCGTAGATGGAAATCGTGTCGCTAAAACTTCCTTGAATCGTCGGAACGAAGTAAACCAGAATCTTGCAACTCTTTCCCGCGAAAAGCGTCGCATGGCATTTGTTCGCCAGTGCGAAGTTCGTCGTCCCCAATGTAAGGTTCGTTATTGTGATCGTCGTCGTGCCGGTGTTAGTCAGGGTCAGTGTCTGTGCAGGGCTGACTGTGCCCACCGTCTGCGTAGCGAAGACTAGACTGGAGGAAGACAGAACGACAACCGTACCCTGATCCTGTATCAGCGTAGTGATTCCGCTGTTGCCGACCGAAAAATCAATCAGTCCATCATTGTTGAAGTCCCACGCCGAAATCTGTGATGCGCCGCCGGAATCATAGTCAACATGTGGCTGGAACGTGCCATCCCCATTACCGAGCAAGATAGAGACCGATTTCAAAGGGGATCCCTCCGTCGCCACCGCCAAATCGAGCTTGCCATCCCCATTTACATCAATGGAAGTAACGCCGAAAGGGTTGCCCGCTGTCGCATATTGAACTTGCGGCTGGAAGGTTCCATTCCCGTTTCCCAGCAAGATAGAGACAGTATTTGAATAAAAGTTCGATACTGCAATGTCTAAGTTTCCGTCGCCGTTGAAATCAGCCAGCGAAAGCCCCGCCGCAGTAGTCCCCACAGGAAAATCAACGTGCGGCTGTAACGTCCCGTCTCCCTTACCTAACAGTAGGGACACCGAGTTAGCACCAGAGTTCCCAGTAACCACGTCCAGGACGCCGTCGTGATTGAAGTCTCCCACCGCGACTGCAAGCGTTTGTGATCCGCCATCGGCGTACGACGAATATGGTTGGAAAGTGCCGTCTCCATTTCCGAGTAATACAGAAATTGGAGTCGACGACGAGGCACTGTCGACTACAAGGTCGATCTTTCCGTCTCCGTTTAAGTCCGCAGCGACCAGCGTAAAAGGCTGAAGGCCCGCCGCGTAGTCGACATGAGAACCAAACGTTCCCTCCCCATTGCCCAGCAAGATAGACACTGAATTCGCCGATGAGCTGGCATTTGCAACGGCTAAATCGAGCTTTCCATCTGCGTTGAAATCGGCAATAGCCACATCATAAGGCGCTTCTCCCGTTGCGTATTCGACCTGGCTTTGGAAGGTACCATCTCCGTTCCCTAGCAAAACGGACACCGTATTGGCATTCAGGGTGCTGGAATTCGGATTTGGGGCAACGATGTCGGCGATGCCATCTCCGTTCAAGTCCGCGATGCGTGCAGCTGACGGTTGAGTTCCGGCAGCCATCAATGATGCGCTGAAGAAAAGAGTGCTGCGTGGCGCCGCCACGGTAAACGCCTGAGCATTTGACACTCGCGCACCAGAAGACGGGTTGCTCACCGTGACCGTCGCCGTGCTCGCAAGAGCAACGTCGGTGGCTAAAATCGACGCAGTCAGCTGAGACGTGCTGACGAACGTGGTCGTGCGCGGGCTGCCATTCCAATTGACAACCGAACCCGAAACAAAGCCCGTTCCGTTTACCGTCAGAGTGAATCCGGAGCTGCCCGGAACAACACTCGTCGGCACCAGCGGCAGATTAACAAAAGGTACGGGATTCGTTTGTCCAAACAGCGTCCCATCGACCAACAGACAGACGAACAGGCAGAGAAAGCAAGCGAGCTTCACCTTCATAAAGAGGTCCCTTCCGATTTCGAGCGGCAACAAGAAACGGATCGCAAGCCCCGGTTGCCGATGCGACCTCGGCACTGGAGGAGCCGCAATTCTCATCTGGATGCCCTGGCTCGTCAAGATGAAAGGTTTTGCGTATGGAATGGAGGCTGGCCCATCCTTTCGCGCTTTTTTGCGAAAGAGCCTGCCCTGAGCGCAGCCGAAGGGGTGGGAAGCACGGACCTCAGCGCGCTGAGCCGGTGTATACTCGGTGCGCCCGTGTAGTCCTCCTCCCCCTTGGGCATCCAATCTGCTAGAGGTGCACCTATGCGTTGCCCGGAGATCGAATCGCTGCTTTGGACCGCGGTTAAAGAAAACAAAAAAAACAGCTTGGATAGTCGCTCAATATAGGGTATTTTGCCCACATTGAAAATCTGGAGCAAGGCCCGGTTTTCACCAAGCCTAAATCTGGGAACATTTCGGTTTCGCGCATTGAAGACACCCCCTGCCTTCCGCGATAGATTCCAGGTGAAGTGAGGTCTCGCCGGCTCCGGGAGGATCCAGCCGTGAGATCGCCTTTTTGCGTGTCCGTTCTGGTAGCGTTTTCTCTCTTGAACTGCAATTTGTTCGCGGCTAGCGGGGAACCATCCCCGGCCACTCACTTAGAGCGCCCCAACGCTGCCGTCATCTCTTCTTCAGAAGACGGAACGCCCTCAGGTCCGGCGCAGTTCATGATTCCAGGTCCCCAGCGGTCTTTTCTGCGCCTGGCGGGGATCAGTCAAAAGATTACGCCCGCAGAAGTCCTGCCCTTGTTGAGCCGGAACGTGTTTACCGAGGGTTATCAGGGCTCCAGTCGGCCTACCGAGTTTCTTATTCTGCTGCGGCGATACGTCGTACAGGCCAGAGAGTTGGCGGCCTTAGCCGCAGGCAGTGGCATGGTTATTCGGGTTTCGAATTGCGACGAGGCCAGACCTCTTCTACGCATCCTCGGTTATCGAGCCCGGGCAAATTGTGGCGATCCTGGAACTTTCCTGCAGACGGAGGATCCCGAGAGGGCTTTCCTGGCTATCGATTCCGGATTCCCTCTCCCCGAATTGGAACAGACTCTGCAAGGCGGTAAACCCTTCGAGTACTCGTACTCTTCTTCCCCGGTGCCGGTGCTTTTCACCGAAAGCGACTGGACCAAGGCGAGCATCAAGAACTACAAAGAAAACAGCAGGGACTTGCTTGACACGATCCTGAACGACCCAGCGGTCGCGCGCCTGTACTGGGCCCTATCGCGCATTGAACCCGAAACCAGCAAATCTTTGCAGCAATCGATTGGACTCGGAAAGCTGCTTCCCTACGCCGCAGTCCTTGATTTTTACGGGAGGGGGCTCTGCATCAGCGCGGGCCGGGTCAAGGTACCGGGAGGCGCGGGTGCAGAGGCTGCATGGAAGGACCTGGTTGGAGCGAGTCCGGCGTCCCCTGCCGCTTTTATCTCGAGGGTGCTGGCCAAGGACAAAGGTTGGCTGGCCGCCTATTTTGACTCGCTTTCGCGGGTGAGCGGAAATCAGCAGGCATATTTTACCGACCCGCAGCGGCTCCGGCTCTTTTATACGGGACTGCGCACCCCTGATCCTTCCGCCCCAGCCACAAGAGGATCTTTCCGGCCGGCGCCTGCGCTGTTGCTCCTTGCCACTCGGCTTCAGTTGGAGAGCAACGGTGAACTCCTCGTTCCCGGGAGTCTTGAAGTCTGGAAAGACATTCTTCTCCAAGGGCACAACTCTAGCTTCGTGCGTAAGTGGGGAAAGCCGGTTTCCAACCTGGCTGGTCCGGATCAGCTTATGCAAATAATGTTCGGCCTATCCCGGGCCTCCACCGAAAGTGGGCCAGTGCAGATCTACATGGCGATCAGCGAAATTGACAGCAGAAGGTCTCCCGGACATCGCCTGGCACCGGCGACGGTTCGCTTGTTAGCACATCGGTTCGAGGAATTCAGTGATCAGTACCGAATTTTTTCCGAGTTTCCAGAGTTGAGCGACGAGTCGATCGCATTGTTTTTGGATGTAGCTCAAGGGCTGAGCAGTGTGCCCACAGCCGCACGGGGAAACGCATTTGGAACCTTTCAGGCAAATATCGGAATCTGGCAGATTCTGGCCCGCCAGCGACAGATTTCGAACTCCTCGCTGAATGACTCGTGGCAGCAGGTGATCAAGCCTTTCGCCGCGATTCGATCGGCTGCGCAATTGTATGACGCGGGGCGAACTTCCCTGGGAGCACTATTCCAGTTTTCCACCGGCAAGACTAGAGGTTCGCAGGACGAAATCATCGATTTGCTGGCAGGACCCCGGCAGAACACGGCAGAAGGGAAGCAGATGCACCGGGAACTTGCCGGCAAGATCCGCTCTGTACTGGACGACCAGCGACTGGTCTCGCTCGACACACTTCTGACGCTCGGGGATGCATTGGCGGAAAAGGTGCGAGGGAAACAACCAGCAGAGTACGTCATCCGCCTGGCTGGCCAGACCCGAGAATTTGAGATGCCGCGGCCCATCTTCACGAACGGCGAGAGATCAGAATGGGCTGCTGGAATCTATAACAATCATCACACCGATGGGCAGATGCGTACCGAGATACCCACCGTCCTCAAGTCTCCGACGGCTTCGCGCGCACAAATTGACGAGGCGCGCGGTCAGCTGGCCTCATTTCTGCGAGATGCTCTGGTTGGCCTGAACTACGCCTACTATGAGCCACCAGGCGCTCAGGCGCTGCATAATAATCCTCTCTTTGTCCGCTCGCACGACTTTGCCGGAGAGACCGTCGGTGGAATAAAAACACTCTGGCAGGCGCCAGAGCTTCTGGGCCAAGGTACGCCGGCGGGCGGAGGCGCCCATTTTGTCGGCTCGCTTGCCGATCTTCCTTACGCTCTCGCTGATCTCGAGCAGGATTTCATTTCACCGGACAGCGTGCAGGCGCTTATCTGGAAGGAACTGACGCCAGAGTTGTTGGCTAATGCAATCTTGCCCCGCTGGTGGGACGTGAGCCCATTGGAGCTTCACGCCATCACTCTCTATCAGCGGACGGGGGAAGAATTGCTGACCGCTTCCGCAACGGACGACGTACTGCGAAGTAAGGTACTGACCATTCTGGCGGACCGGTTGCTTCCGCAGCGATCAAGGCAAGTTGAGCAAGCCCTACTCACGGGGCGCGTTTCAGAATTACTTCCTGAAATGATGCCGGCTGACACCTTCTATCTGGCGGTGGAGTTCCAGCGGAAGTATCCGGAACAAACCGGTGCGTTGGGCACCGCCACTCAGGAACTGCAAGAGCTGTGCCGGCAGCACCCCGAACAAGCCGACTGGAAACGCTTGTCGCACGATTTTGGCACGCCGCATCCCAACATGGCTCAGAACTATGGTCTCGAACTGCTGAATATGACGCCCATGCCACCGTTCTCTGGCAATTCCAGCCGTTTCCTTGCGGAATCCTGGGATTCGCCCAATCTGTACTGGGCTCGTCTGGCCGATGAAGGAGGATATTCGCCCGTAATGCTGAACCATCTCGTGCCAGAGCTTACGCGGATGATGGTGGAGAAGATCTTCGCCACCGACTTTGAAGATTGGCCAGCGCTCCTTCGAGCGATGCACGAAACCGGGGCAGATTTTCGCCAGGGAAAATTGAATGCGCCGCCGAAGATCAGCGCCGTTCGGCCTTAAGGATTTGCTGGATCGAAGTACCGACCGATAATGCAGCGGCCCCATGCAATGGGGTCGCAGAGAGTAGGAACCTTGAAACTATGGTAAGGCAATTGTTTCTGCTGATTCTGATTCCTCTGGGGTTAATACTTGGAATTGATAGTGGCATCCAAGCTCAGGAGAGCCCGGACCTTCACGTAGTGGTCAACATGGTCCAGCTCAATGTGGCGGTGACGGACAAGAATGGAAACTATATTACGGGACTCCGCCCCAAGGATTTTGCCATCGTTGAGGATGGGATTGTAGAGAAGGCTGCCACCTTTGCAGAGGGTGATGAACCGGCCCGCAGTCTCAGCGAATTTGCGGAGCCGGACTCGTCTGCGGCACCTTCTGGTGGCTTGGCCAAACACTCTCCTGACGGTGTCTCGCCTCAGACGTTAGCCTCACTGGTAAGCGGAGCCAATGTATTCGTCCTGTTTGATACCAGCGACTATATGTACAGAGGCTTTGTCTTCGCGCAAGACGCGATTACCGAGTTCATTCGCTCTCTGGGAAACGCGGACAAGATCGCCTTCTATTCATATAGCCGGGATCTCTCTCGCGCTGCTCCTCTCACGGCTGACCGGTCGCAAGTCGTGCGTGCCGTGCGCTCAACGGTGGCCGGAGACGAGGCAGCGCTCTACAATGCGCTCTTGCTGACGCTGAAAGACGCGGCCCTAAACGCCGGCAGGAAGGTCGTAGTGGTGTTCTCTAACGGCCCGGACAATTTCAGCGTTGTACCCCCCGAAGACGTCGCTGAACTTGCCCAGTCTGCCGGAGTTTCTATCTACATGATCAGCACGCAAAAAGCAAAAATAGAGCCGGTGTCCACTGCAGTTTTTGATCGGATGACCGCCGCCACTGGGGGCAAGGCTTACTTCGCCAAGGACTGGAAAGATGAACACCGGGCATTCGCTTCCATCCGCGATGATTTGGCGCATCTCTATTCGCTGAGTTACTACCCGAAGGCCAACACCAACACTGGCTGGCGCACGATCCAGGTGAGGCTGGTGGGCGATCAGCTAAAGAAATACAAGGTGCGCACTCGCAACGGCTACCGTCCTCAACCGTCTCGATTTTCAAGTGACGACAAAACCACATTGTCTGGGCTCGTTCCCCAATCCGGTGCCCAGCCTTAAGGGGGAGTTATCGCGTGGAAGCCTTCTAATCGAATTGTCGGCGCGTCATTTCTGCCGGATGACTTCACGGCTTTTGACTAACGAGCGGCAACGAAGCCTGACCAAAAACATAGCGCCATCCCGTCGGAGTGTGCACGTACGTGTCACTGAACCAGAGCGTATAGTCGAAAGGCTTTCCGATCTCCGTGCCTTTTGCCCACAACTTAGCCGTGATCACAGCCGTATCGCCCCAAACGCGAACTGTTTGATCCGTGTCGTCTTGCCGGTCGTAATGTACCCGTCCACCGCGTGCTTCCTTGAGCAAGTCAGCCTTGGTATAAGTCTTACCGGAACCCGTAACAAGGACGAAATCGTCGGCGAGAATACTATCCATTGTGGCGGCATCGTTTCGTTGAACGGCGTTTTGGTACTGCTTGTCTAGATCGGCGACAATCTCCGCGTCAGCACTACCAGAAGAATTCGCACGCGGCCGAAACACCAGATCAAACCACGGTTCCCACGTTTTGCCACCATCGATGGAAGCGACCGCGGTCTCGCGAACGCTTCCCTCCACGGGCTTCCAGTCGCCGCGAACTTGCCTCTCTTTCCCATCAGCGGTGCGATCCGCACCGTTGAGGACCATTTCGCCGCCCTGCACTTTGCCTTCGATAACAAGCGCCTGACCTCGATTCGTTACCCAACTTTGGTGCCATACTTTACGCGACGCATCGTAGAGACTGAAACTCTGACCCTTCAGACCGTTTGCGCCTTGGTAATCTTCCCGCACAACGCAACCGTCAAGAATTCGATCCACTCGGGTGCGGGCCACCACTGTAGTCGGATTGTCCACGTCGAACACGTCCCAATCCCCGATCCAGAAATTAAACTCCCGGTATTCGGGCGCGCTACAAGCGGCGGTTTGTTCGGAGTTTGCCGATGACACAGTATGACCGGCAGCGCCATGCGCTCCCGCAAAAAGCACAACTGTGAAAATCGCACCGGCCCGCAGCCAACTAACGACTGGATTCATCGTGAGTTTCTCTCTTTCTCCGTAGGTCTCAAATCGAAGTATTTGGCGACATCAAATGACCATTCCTCTTGTGGCCGATTGTTCACCTCCATGATTTCCTCGACCGTCCCGTAACCACGATTATGAGCCGCTCTCGAAATCTCACAGGCCTTCACCTCACTCCATCTCCATCGACTGATGAAGGACGGCCTCAAGCATGCGCAATACAATGTGTATTCTTCCGAAGAGCCAGGCATCGTAGGTACGAGATGAGAACCATTGCGGTAGGGGCTGAAGGCGATCAGATATCGGATGCGGCACTTCGGACATTCCACGCAATGACGAATGCGATTAGGCATAAGAGTTGTCCACTAAGATAAGTCCGGAGAACGGATGAAGTTGGACGTTCTCGGACCCTGCTCCATAGATTCGAGCCCAGAAGTGCTGCCTAGCGCGAGGAAGAGGGGTAGACGGTGCTTCTACCGTTTCGGTCTCAGGTTTGTGCCGAGCAAAGTTGGACGCTAGCGGACCCTTGTCCGGACTCTCGTGAATTGACTTTGCACGGCCCCGCGCATTGGGAGTCTCTCCTCTTAGAGCGATGTCCGAAAACGTCCAGCGCCTTCTGTGAAACCAGATATCATGACTTTCACGATATGAATCTGGCTTGGCAGGTGTGTTCGCGAGCAAGACTGTCGCGCGATGCGCGCTTCGACGGTAAATTCTTTATTGGTGTGTTGGGAAGCGGAGTTTACTGCCGTCCAATTTGTCCTGCGCCGACAGCGAAAGAGAAAAACGTCCGTTACTTTCCCAGCGCCGCCGCGGCTGCGGAGGCCGGGTTTCGACCCTGTCTGCGGTGCCGGCCGGAATGTTCTCCAGGAACCCCGGCATGGCTGGGGACTCCAAACACGGTGTCACGCGCTTTGCGACTGATCAGCGAGAGTGGTTTGGCGGACGGTGGCGTGGAAGCTCTTGCCGAGCGCCTGGGAGTGGGTTCGCGCCATCTGCGCCGCCTCTTCCTCCAGCACCTGGGAGCGACCCCCAGTGCAGTCGCGCAAACGCGTCGCCTGCACTTTGTAAAGAAGCTTATCGACGAGACCAGTTTGCCGATGTATGAAGTTGCCCTCGCTTCAGGTTTCGGTTGCGTGCGGCGGTTCAACGCCGCGATTCGCAGTGTTTATCATCGGACGCCGACGCAAATCCGCCATCTGGCGCGGCAGAAAGTGAGCCAGCCGGAAAATCAGTACCTCTTCCGCCTTCGTTTCCGTCCACCTTACGACTGGAGCGGCATGTTGGCCTTTCTCGCTGCTCGTGCCACGCCCGGCGTCGAACAGGTGGAGGATGGCAGTTATCGTCGTTCCATTTCCTTGAACGGGATTCACGGCTATTTCGAGATATCGCTCGATGACGGCAACGACGGGCTGACCGCGCGTGTTCAATTTCCCGAAACACGCTCACTTTTTTCCATCATCGAGCGAATCCGCGCCATGTTTGATCTGAATGCGGATTGGGCCGACATTGTGGAAAGTCTGGGAACCGATCCAGTGTTGGCAGCGTGCATTGAAGCAAATCCTGGGCTGCGTGTGCCCGGCTGCTGGGACGGTTTTGAACTTACGATCAGGGCTATTCTCGGCCAGCAAATTACTGTGAAAGGCGCAACTGCGCTTGCCGGTCAGATCGCCAAAACGTTTGGGCAACCGTTTTCCACCGCGAACGGCCTCACTCACCTTTTTCCCGAACCGCAGGTTCTTGCCGATGCAGACTTTGCCACCGTCGGCATGCCGAGAGCGCGAGCCGCAACCATCCGCGGGCTCGCTCGTGCAGTTTGCGAGAAACGGATCAGCTTTGAAGGGATCACAGACTGCCGAGCTTTCCTGGCGCGGCTCTGCGAAATTCCCGGCATCGGACCATGGACAGCACAATACGTGGCGATGCGTGCGCTCGGTGAGCCCGATGCATTCCCCTCCAGCGACCTTGGTCTTCTGCGCGCCTTGGCTCTACGAAGTCCCCGCGAAATTGAGCAACGCGCCGAAGCCTGGCGCCCTTGGCGAGCCTATGCAGCCATGTACCTCTGGACCTCACCGGCGATGGGGGCAGACACGCGGACACTTGGATGTTTTGTACCGTGCTGTTCATCCTCTACCTTGTGATCGACATCCTCCCTTTTAGCTGGAACAGTACTTTGTTTCTTGATCAATTGAGGCAATTGGATCCTGATATCAGATGGGGGAGGCTTAGCTACCAGAGCCGCCGGGCCGGCGAACCCATCGCCCTCCAAGTGGCTCATCGATCTATTTTCCCGTATGACCCGATTCCCCGACTGCACTTCTAAGGAGCTACTGTCACAGTGATGGCGTTCGATATGACGGTCGCGTTACCGAGGTCGTCCTTCTGAAATACTCGTAACGTGTACTTACCGGGTGTCAATTGGTAAAGCTCGTTAAGGTCGATTGAGGAGACGATAGCTTCACCCGGTTTCTTCCTGATGAGCGCGCCATTGCCGGCGTGCCTGGCATGATGTGGTCGGTGTCATCCCTCACCTCGCGAAAGTATTTGCTCCTGGTCGCCTTTTTCCCATTCGGCGGCACAAGATCAATTAGGTACAGATACTCGCCATGCAGCGCCGCGATACTCTCGATCTGAAACATCTGATCGTCGGCAGTAATGTTCTTTTGAACGATACGCACTCTCAACTCTGAGCCAGCCTTCACTGTGGAATTCACAGCGCTGATCGTGAGGGAATACGTAGGCAGTGGATTCTGCGCGAAGCCGATATCCTGCAAAGCCATGGCGATCAAAAACGGGACTAATGCACGCACTCGCATTGGACTGTTCCTTTCTTTAGTTTCACGGACAGCGCCAGAAATTACCAGCATAGGAAGCCCACGTTGTCCACGCAGGGAAACCGTTATTCGGATCCGTTGCGGGCTGACTCGCCTGAAAAGTCGGCGTTGGAGGCTGGTCGTCGAAATTCATAATCCAGGGCGTTTGGTTTATGCCGCGCGGCCAGCTATGGCAGGACGCGCAACTGTCGGAGAGGCCAGCGCCAATAATGAAGATATCGAAATTGATGTCACCGATGCCGTCACCTTCGCCGGTCCCTGCCCTTGCGCGTGAGTGAATTTGCGTTGGAAGAGTTGGCGTCCACGCCGAATGGGATGGAACGGATCGCGGTTGATGATGTAGATCGACTAGTTTTGCGTGAGCACATCGCCGCGCCCCGCGCGAATCTCATCCTGAAGCGATTGTTGATACCTACTTTGGGAGTGTTCGGAGCCTGCTCCTGCCGCTGCCGCATAGGCGACAAGATTCTTGGTTAGCTGTGGATTGAGCTGGACCGTAGCCCGGGGTGAACCGACCTTCGTGGAATTTTCCTCCGACTAGTTTTCTGTTTCGAAAAGGGTTACCGCGCGCTTAGTCCTCTATGAGATCGCGATACCGGAGCTTCGTGAGGTTATCCAAGTTCCGGGCGCAACTCTCCAAAGCACTTTGGAACGCCTGCGTGATTCCCCCCCATCATAGCGCTCCTTGACGCGCTCGTCTTCGATCACCGCAAGCAATCTGTCGACTTCTTGCTGGACGAGGTAAATAGTGTCCAGGAAGAGAAGAATTTGTTTTTGCAGCTGTCGCTCTTCGGCGCACTTCTCTTGGCACACTACGTCGCGCTTTCTATGCGTGCAATGATAATACGCATAGTGGCTGCCGTAGCGATTAACCTTCTCTTCTGCAGTAATGTTTCCTCCACACGACCCGCAGCGCATCAACCCGCTATAGGCGAACACGTGTGTTTTCGCACGGACGCGACTGGTTTTGCCCAACAACACCTGCACACGCTCCTTGATTAAGTTGTAGCAGCCAGTTCCTGCTCTACAACTCATCCCAACGAAAAGAATGAAAGTGTTACCAATCTACTGGACACAATGGCTTGATTCCAGGGAACATTCGTAGGATACTAATGAGCCCTCAGAAGGCTCCTTCATGCCGCTTCGTCTTTTGTGCAAAGTTCACAAGTTCTCCGCTCTTCTTCTCGCACTAGTCGCCGGCACTTTTGTTCTCGCCAAACTGTCTCGCAGGAAAGCGGTGCTTTCGCCAACGGGAACGCGAGGTTTGCGGCCAAAAGAATTCGGTACAACTGGCTCCGGGGTTGTTCGTGGCTTTCTGCGTGGGTCTCAACACCGTTGCCAACGCACAGACGGCAGCCGCCCTGCTGTTTTCAAAGTACCAGATGATGGGCGTTGTCTACGCGTCACCGGGCTCAGCAACAACTTGTTTGCAGGGCATTTTGCGTTTAATGGCCCCGCAATATTGCGGGTCGCCTGCACCCGCGAGTCTCTCTTTGCTCCAGTGCACGTTACGAAGCCTTAAAGGTCTCCTTCAGCTTTTGTACATGTGTTGAAAAGACACACAGGTGTCTTTCAGATGGACACACGCATAGCTTTCATCACGAGATTCATCGTCGAGCAGAATGTTGGGCGGCAGTTGTCCGCAAGGAGCGCGGCTTCCTTACTAGAAATGAGTGAAGGACACTTCCTGCGTCTCTTTAGACGCGAAGTTGGCACAACATTTCGACGATATCGCCGCACGGCAAGAGTCTCTGCCGTGGCCGTGATGTTGGGAAAAAGAGCCGCGTCAATCAAGGCAGTTGCTCAGACCGCTGGATATCAGGACATCAGCAACTTCCATCGCGATTTCGTGCTGGTACACGGGATGACGCCTCGCAAGTGGCAGTTGAAGGAATTCGGAAAGCAGTTTCCTTACCATCCCAACAGCGAATCTGATGGATCATTTTGAACGGTTCCAGTCACGACGCAAAAATTCTAAGATATATCTAAGGGTGAGCCTGCTGGGGCGGTCCTCTTTCTAAGCAAACGAAGGACACAATGTATTTCCCTACCACCCATCATGTTTCGACAAGAAAAAGCAGGTTATGACAATTGACACTCAGTGGGCACGTACCTTAAATGTAAGCCCAGTTCTGTTCCTTGAGATTTAATTGGCTGGCGTAAACGCCGTGCTGAATGAGTGAACCTAGCTATTACGGTCAGCCTATTGAGACATTACGCCAGCGTAACCGTGCATCGTGGCGGTGCGCAACATTTACTGGGAGAGCTTTTAGTCCACCGATGACGGGCCAACGCAAGCTCTAGGTAACGTCGATCCGGGTTCCGCAGTCCCGTGTACAACTCAATCGCAGAGCGTGGTGCATTCGCGCATACGCCGGAGTGTGCCCTCACCCGACTCTATGGAGAAAATGGAGAAAAACATGCTTCTATTAGCCGCCCTTAAACCCTACCTCCAGAGCATCCGTGTACGTCACGCTCTATTGAGTCTTGTCGTTGGCGGATTGGCTGCCGCCAGTATGCTGGCCCACGGGCAGACCTACACCGTTCCTCTAATTCCGAAATACCAAGTGATGGGTGTAGTCTATGCGCCGCCGGGATCGGCCAGTTCAGTTACGTACGGCAACGCTGTGGCGGTCGGGTCGGCCAACTCCTTCCTGGCTGCTAATAACACTATGTACACCCAGAGCACAACGACGACGTCAGGTTTCAGTCTCTCGATTGGCCCGTTCAGCTTCGGGTCGACGAGCTCAAATACCAGCACGTCAGGATGGGGAATAGCCAATCAAAACGCCGCGACTACTTCGATTCAAACGACTCAAGGAAACTCCGTCGCGACAGCTGGGCCGGTCAGTTCGGCACTGGGCGTGAATCACGACAATGACATCATCTACATCTGGCTGAACCCGATGGTGATGACCACCACAACGACGACGAGTGGCAAGATTCCATTGACGTGGACTGGACTCAACTTCAATAGCTGCGACCTGACAGACACCGGCGATCAACTTAACTTCTATCAGGCAATGAACGGCTGTGACCCGAATCAATTTCCCTTCCCGGACATCGTTGGGATTCCGGTGTGGTGTCTCAAGAATCCGTATTATCCAGGGTCCAGCTGCGCGCAGTGGCTTGCTTACACGTCTCGCACATGGGACGTCAACACCTGGGGAACGGGCAACGGTTTGCCTCTCGGTCCCGGCCTCACGCTCCAGGACTACGCCGACATTCTTTCCGCCGACCCGTTCGTGACGCAGACTCTCGTGGCAACGAACACAACCCCTAATTATTATTGCCACTCTCTGTATGGAGTGAATTTTGACCCCAACGATCAGGAGACCATATTCGCGACTCCGGGCACAACTCCTCCATCTGGTCAAGCATGGCCGACGAACTTCTGCGTTCCCAACAATCCCAACAACTACCCGCAAATAACGATGCAGCGATTCGATGCGCTCGACAGCGTGCAGTATCCAGAGCCCGGGATTAATGGCGAGGCACAAACATACTCCGGAAACTTTTCCTACAGCAAGAGCACTGGAAACTCAACCAATGCAACCTACACCAGCATGGGGGGGACCGCTACCAACGCGACCAACAGTTTTGGCTATACCGCAGCCGTGCCGGTTCCGTTGCCTGGCGGGCTTGTGACGCAAGTGAGTTTGGGACTGAGCTTTTCGATTAGCAATGGCACTGGCCAGACATGGTCAAACGCGCAAACCTACTCCTCAACCAGCAACTCTTCCACCAGTAACACCGCGGGGTATTCCATCACTGGCCCGCAGGTAAGCGACAACTACACCGGACCGACAACGTTCAACGTTTACAAAGACAACGTGTTTGGCACATTCGCGTTTTACTCCGACCTGCAAACCCTGCAGCCTCCCATTCTTCTGGTGTCGGCCGCTGCACCCGCCGGATCGGCGCCCATCAGCGTGAGTTCCAGCGCAACCAGCGTCATCGCGCTTCCTAATTTCGGTACTGTGCAGGTTGGCACGATGTCGCCGTCGATCCAAAAGGTTTATTTGACGAACAACTCAGGGAGCTTCATGACGATGGTGGCCCCGACGGTTACATTTAGCAATCCTGGGTTCCAGGTGATCGAGAACAACACACAGTATCCCGACTGGTGCTCGAACACGCAACTCGCGCCGTACGGCTCATCGGGCGTAAATGTGCTGAACAACAATCTTCCGATTTATCAATGCTCGGTATATGCCCAGTTCTCGCCGGTCGCATCAGACACGCCCAACACGTATACGTCGAATTCGGCGATTACCGCGAATCTGATTGCGGCAGGAACGGAGAACATTCCCGTCTACTACCAGAGCACGCCTTACTACGAAAACATTCTGGTATCGAGCACGGGAGTGACGGTTTCGGGCACAGCCTCGCCAGTTTCCTCGACCGGATGTTCTGTAGCGACGATCAACTCGAATGTCTATCCCCAGTGCAACGTCGGTGCGACCCTGGTTCCTGCCAGTCCGGTTAGCGGCCAGCCCAACGGGTATACTTTCCCCCAATCTAGTTACACGGCTGAATATGAGCAGTTCACTTTCACGAACTATTACAGTTCGCCGGTCCTTTTTGGCGCGAATCCGGTGGACGTCGCAGTTTCAGAGGTCACCGACTTTAGCGTTCCCAACACAACGCAAAACCCGGATCATTGCTCGGGAACGACCGTGCAGCCCGGACAGACTTGTACTTTCTACCTGAAATTCTTGCCGCAGGGTGGATTGAGCGCAATGGGCACACGTCTGACCGCGGTTGGTTCGGTGCAATGGCCTACGGGAGCATCGAGTCCCATTCCGTTGGCTATGGCTGGCGCTGATGGCACGGCGCTCTACGTTACCCTGACAGGCAGTGTTGGCTGCCTGTACGAACTAACTAAAAACAGCGACTATGGATGCGGACAGGCGACCCTCAAGAACAGCACGTCCTACTCTCTGACAATTACTAGTGACACCGGTACCAATACCGACTACCTGCCATTCAGTGGGACCATTGCTGCTGGCGGGAGCTCCACCGTAACGTCCTCGTCTGGAGAAGGATGTGTTCCGCCCGCGAATTCAACATGTGGGTTTAGCGGGACGGCCACGGTTTCGGGAACGCTTTCGAACGGGGCAACGTTTAGCGGCACGCTTTCTGGGGGAGGCGGAGTTTGCAGCGGTACTGCTTGTCCTCCCGTGCACGCTCTCCAAATTTCTGGCTCGGAGCAAAGCAAGCAGGTGACCAAGTCAGCGACGTACGCAAAGGGGAACGTTAGCGTGACTGGGGCGGTCAAAACATCCTTCGCTGGAACGCGAAAGATCTCGCTCACTATCGGTGGGTTTACGGCAGCGGCGTCGTACACGAGCACCGCCAACAACATCACTGTTGCCAAGGCTCTCGCGGCGGCGGCCAATGTATCCGGGTCCCCGGTTATTGCCACGGTCAGCGGAGATACGATCGGATTGATCAGCAAGATTGCGGGCACGGCCGGAAATATGGCCTATGCAGCCACCAACAATAAAGACTTCACGATCACTCCGGGAAGCAGTTCGTTAAGTGGCGGCGCCAACGCCGTGTCAACAACCGATTACGACGCCGGGTCCGTGAATGCCGCGGTCGGCAACGTGGCTGCTTCCGCAACGTGGGGCAAGCCCGGCACCTCTGACACGATCGCGACGGCCTTGGCCGCTTCTTTGAATACGGCAGCCCAGGGCGCATTCACAGCGACTGCGTCGGGAGGCGTCGTGACGCTTACTCCGGCTTCCGGCACGACACTTCCGAGTGTGTCCGTGAGCGTCAAAGACGGTGCAGGCTTCAACCCTGCTTCCTTCACTGCGACGTCGAACTAGGCCAAGGGCGAATGCGCTGGCGGCAACTTCTGTTGCCTGCGCATTCGCCCAGCCGATTCGCTCTGGCTGTTCTTGTTTCGTCTGTAAACCAAAGAGAGGAAGGCATCCGTGAACTCACGTACTGGCACGCTGCGTTTTGCCGAAACCTTGACTACAGTCCGGATCGTGGCTGGTGCGATGATTGCGTTTATCGCTCTCGTGGTGCCAGGAGCGGCGCGCGGGCAGGCCGATTTCGAGAAGGGGTATCAGGCGTATCAGTCGTATCACGGCACCGATTTCGACACGGTGAACCTGGCCAACGGAAACTTGCTGCTGAACATTCCGTTGTTGTCGTATGAACAGCGTGGCAATCTTCCGCCGGTCGTCATTTCCATCCGCAGCAACTCCACCACTTTTCAGTCTGCACCACCGTTCTCCAGCGGTCCACCGGACACGCAGCAACACGAGGTTCCCTCTGGAGTATTGGGTTCTCCGGCCGGTCAGCCGCACGTCGTGATCAGCCCGGGTGGCTTGTATTGGAAAGAAGAACGAATCACTTTGCAGAGCGCGCAGTTGTCGCGGTTTGTCGCAGTGGATGACAGCGGAGCGACTCACTCCTTGGGGCAGAACATTGCGAACTCCAGTGCGCCGTACATTGGAAATATCCATTACAGCGTGGATGGAAGCGACTTGATGTTGACGGCGGCGACGCAGCCGCTCATTGTCGATCGGAAGGGAAACATCGGGGGGCTGAAAGATCCTAACGGGAATGCCCTCACACTGCAGGGGGCGTGCGCTACGCCTGCCGGATCGGGTCAGTTTTACAACCCGTCGCTGGCACCGTGGGAAGGCTACGCTTACGGAACTGCCTCGGCCACGACGATTACGGACAGTATCGGACGGGTTATTCCAAATCCCACGTATGTTCCCCCAGTCGCGTCGTACAACTGCATCGTGGATACTTATCAAGCGTATTATCCGGCGGTCACCACCATCAACAATTCCAGTTGCCCAGCGGCACAGGTCTACAACGCCACGACGCAAGAGGCGGGAGTGGCATCCAGTTCGACCGGCGCTCCGGACATGGCATCGGAGACCTGGAATTTTCCCAGCCAAAACGGGAGTACAGTCGCTTTGACGTTCTGCTATCAGAAGATCAAGGTGTACCTCATTCTTCCGAATGTGAGTCGCACTACGACCACGTTCAATGAAGTCTGGCCGGTGTTGACCGGCGTCATCCTGCCCAACAATACGCAGTGGGATTTCGTTTACGACTATTGGGGACAGGTCATGAGCGTCACCACACCCACGGGCGCGAAGATTTCATACGCTTACAACTACGGCAACCGCACCGGCACGCAAGCGACCCGTATTGCCTGCGGTAATCCGCCGGGGGAGACTCCTGTTTCCGGTGTGGCGGTGTGGCCGACGACGAACCTGATGTCCAGCCGGATGGTCACACAGCGTACCGTCACCATCCCCAATCCAGATAGCACAACGTCGACCGAGCAATGGAATTATGCCAGCACCATCGGGTCGGGCTGGGTCGGCTCGCCGAACCAGGGACAAGTGACGGTAACCGACAGCTTGGGGAACGATACGCTCCACCAATTCACCCTGATCGGGACAGCCGCATTAGGCCAGCCGATTTGCGGCCCCTATGAAACCAGCGTTACTTACTACCAGGGCAAAGTCTCAGGCGGCACAGCGCTGAAGAATGTGTCAACGTCTTACACCAGCGTCGGCGTCGATCATGCGAACCCAACGAATTTTTCGAACTACATTGCGCTGGGCGTGCTGCCTCAAACGGTGACGACGACTCTGTACAAGCCGGGCGGCTCGCAGTCCCAGACCAACGTGAACACGTTCGATACGTTTGGAACTTATCAAGACTACAAGGGGACCACCTACCCCTTCACCTTCGGCGAAAAACTGAAGCTGACGGAATCCGACTGGGGATCGGCGACGCCGGTTCGCACTACGCTCTTGACGAACCAATGGCAGTCCAACTGGGGATACTGGGCCGCAAACATGATGGATCTGCCCTGCTTGACCACCGTGCTCAGCGGCCAGACTACAGCCACGCAACC